>Ga0131853_10017659_pt1 | contig 12988 bp, 8 predicted proteins | sample TergutLab28metaG_FD_92764 | JGI IMG/M metagenome (GOLD analysis project Ga0131853, IMG submission 92764) | Labiotermes labralis P1 segment gut microbial communities from Petit-Saut dam, French Guiana - Lab288 P1 (version 2) (version 2) | ecosystem: Host-associated > Arthropoda: Insects >...
AGACTTGAACCCTGTGCCACAGGCCATACGAACACAATGTAAACTTTCGACTCTCTGAAAGGCATAGATGTTTCCTGTGCTTTGTTGTTGTTGTTGTTGTTGTTGTTGTTGTTGTTGTTGTTGCTGCTGCTGCTGCTGCCGCCGCCGCTGCTGCTGCTACTGCTGCTGCCGCCGCCGTCGTAACCGCCGCTGCCGCCGCCGCTGCTACTGCTGCTGTTGCTGCTGCTAAGACACGAGCCTTATATAAATGTTCTGTAAAGGCTTATTCTGTGACGGTTATTTGTACCTGTAATACGTGGTTTCGTGAATTTGGCTAATGTTCTCGCAGAAAGCAAGTGCTGGAATTTAGTGTGCGCTTTGAGTGCACTTCAGAACACTTTGTCATAACCAGCACCAAGAATAGTCGTCGATTCACATCCACGTACACCAGAGTCAGTGGGTCTGTTGGTCAGGGAGTAAGTAAAGACCGCCAGTCCGCCGGGAACGACAGCAAAGACGTCAATGCCTGCTGTAGCAAATGTTCGGCTAAAGTTACATAGATCGAACTCTCCTGCGAATGGGGCTGTAGTTTGCCTTGTACGTGCGGTCCAGGAGTAGAATGAAAGTAGCAGCAAGGAGATGGACTGTGACATATCTGTGTTTAGTCCTGTCTGTGTTTAGTCCCGTCTGTGTTTAGTCCCGCCTGTGTTTATTCCTGTCTGTGTTTATTTCTGTCTATGTTTAGTCCTGTCTGTGTTTAGTCCTGTCTGTGTTTAATCCTGTCTATGTTTAATCCTGTAAGTGTTTAGTCCTGTCTGTGTTTAATCCTGTCTGTGTTTAGTCCTGTCTATGTTTAATCCTGTCTGTGTTTAGTCCTGTCTGTGTTTAGTCCTGTATGTGTTTAGCCCTGTCTGTGTTTAGTTCTGTCAGTGTTTAGTCCTGTCTGTGTTTAGTTCTGTCTTTGTTTAATCCTGTCTGTGTTTAGTCCTGTCTGTTTAATCCTGTCTGTGTTCAGGCCTCTCTTTGTTTAGTCCTGTCTGTGTTTAATCCTGACTTTGTTTAGTCCTGTCTGTGTTTAGTCCTGTCTGTGTTTAGGCCTGTCTGTGTTTAATCCTGTCTGTGTTTAGTCCTGTCTTTGTTTAATCCTGTCTGTGTTCATTCCTGTCTGTGTTTAGTCCTGTCTGTGTTTAGTCCTGTCTGTGTTTAGTCCTGTCTGTGTCTGCGTTTAGTCCTGTATTTGTTTAGTCCTGTTTGTGTTTAGTCCTGTCAGTGTTTAGTACTGTCAGTGTTTAGTCCTGTCTGTGTTTAGTCATGTCTGTGTTTAATCCTGTCTGTGTTTAGTCCTGTCTTTGTTTAATCCTGTCTGTGTTTGGTCCTGTATGTGTTTAGTCCTGTCTGTGTTTAGTCCTGTCTGTGTTTAGTCCTGTCTGTGTTTAGTCCTGTCTTTGTTTAGTCCTGTCAGTGTTTAATCCTGTATGTGTTTAGTCCTGTCTGTGTTTAGTCCTGTCTTTGTTTAATCCTGTCTGTGTTTGGTCCTGTCTTAGTTTAGTCCTGTATGTGTTTAGTCCTGTCTGTGTTTAGTCCTGTCTTTGTTTAGTCCTGTCTCATGCCACAGAGCGCCGTATTTTATGAGATAAAAAATTGTAGTTCTTGGATTCTTGACCCTTGTAGATGGGACCTATATGCTGTCCCGAAACGTCGGTAAGGAATTCTCACTACTCTCTGCGTAATAGCTCAGAAGAGCACAGCTGACACACCCTAGTTCATCTCTTGTATTGTATCCAGCACATTGTCACAAAGGAGCATTCTATTATTGGCACCTAGAAAACAGCAGATTCGACCGATAATTGCGAATCTGCTATTATTTATGAGTGGTAATATAAATTTCGTCGTTTTCTGTCATATATTTACTACTTGAAGTGTGTCGTATAACGCCAGTGTTTTTTCTAATGTTATTTATCGTCGCTGATAGATGAAGATGGGTGCGGAGCATTGGTGGAATAATTATGACGGGGTAAATCCGAAGTACTTGGTTCATCACGTATCCCATTGCCACTCTCCCCATCACCAACCTCACATGGACTGGCCTGGGGTTGAACTCAGGCTTTTGTTGTGAGATGCTGGCTACTAACTGTACCGTCCACATATCATTACTGATTTATCATCCATTATCATCCTTGAAATTATCCATTCATAGCATTGATATGGAGACGTGGTATAACTGATCAATCTCTGACCATTTTGCGCGGATGACATGTGTCCTCTTGCTTCTGCCATAACAAAAATCACCAGCTCACTCGCGTTCACACATTCATTCGCCCACTCGCACATTCCTCGCCCACTGTTTCAATTTTTCGCCTGATTTTTCTCCCGTCCAGTCACACGCCTGCTTAACGTACCACTCACTCACTCACTCACTCACTCACTCACCCACTAACCCATTCATTCTAAACACTGTACGACTCACACACAAAAACAAGACATGCTGCCACAGCACCAAAATTAACATAACCAAGTAATTCACTGAATGTTTTAAATTATAACTTTAGCAAGGAACAATGTATGCTCCCTGAGGATGATCGTGTGATCGAAACATGTAGGAGCGTTTTAAGTTTTTTAATGCAAATTTTAGACTTCTTAATATATATATATATATATATATATCTATACACACACACACACACACATATATATATGTGTGTGTGTGTGTGTGTGTGTTGGTGTGTGTAATTAAATAGTTAATTAATTAAATAACCCACTCACTCTTTCATCCACCCTAATTTCCCCCTCTCCAGCCCACTCATCCTCTCTCAAAATCATCTGTCTTTCAGTTTCATTTTTAAAACGTTAAAATTAATTGCAAAGCTGTAATTGAATTTATCGTTTCGTGTGGCTGGGAAAATTAATTTTTCGATTTAAAAGAAGAGGAAGCTGTTTCTAACACTGAACTAAGGAGTCTGTTACGCAGACACTAAGACATTGGTTTCGATGTCTTTGTTATATATCCTTCGTAGACCACCTGCCTGAAGATGGTCACAGAAGGTGGCCGAAACATGTAGGAGATTTACAGCTTTTAGAATTTCACATGTCTTCATATGCACTTGTTGGGTTTGTTTGCACAGTCATTCTGTGCCTCAATCCACCACTTGTGTCTACAAATATGAAGTATTTCCCTCTAATGCTTATACTCGTAAATGTATTGTAATTTCATATGTTATGTTTGTATTCCTTATCTCCTCTGTAACTTCTAGTTACTTTCTATCGTGTATTCTGTTTTACAGAGCTTCTTAATAACATTCTGTCCTTTTCCACTTCATTTAGTAGTTTATCTCCATCATTTTAAAATTTACTACATTATTTACCCTCTCCCCATTCTTGTATAAACTCATAAAATTCCACGCTACCGAACATCATAAAACTACAGTCTTTTTACACCTGCTATATAAAGTAAAAGGTAAATTTCAGCCTATAACCTACCATGAAGGCACAGAGGGGGGTAGAGATATAGCTGTACTCCTCCTTTAGCCTCGGTGCTAGATGGGGTGGGTGCCTAATACCACGCCCCGGCCTCTGTACACCCGGGAATGACCCGGATTCCATTGCGTCAGGGGGCTGAGTGGGGCCCAGGGTGGGTCTGGAAGGGTGCGGAAAATCTCGCTCCCACCGGGATTCGATCCCCGGACTGTTCAGCCCGTAGCGATAGCGCAGATTGTGGCCTTCTTCACTAATCCGCTCTTATATTTACAGCAGTGCAGAATCACTTTGGCAGCCCTCTGATTCAGGTTGTCTTTATTTCTGAAAGGGGTAAATAAAATTCGATTCACGTGTGTACCGTGAGGCCGTATGATGCTTCTGAAAGCGCAGAACGCCTTGGTAAACTCTTGTTACTGCGTCACGGAGCGCATAAGCTGCACGATTACTGCTGTAGATCTAAATGTCTGTGGTAGTGGCATGATACCAGTCGACAGAAATCGGAGGTACAGCCCCTTGCCGAAACGTCGTGTTTTATGCGGCAATAGGGCTCATTGATAATAGGAGAAGACAAGGGGCGATAAAACATCATCGACAGGCGGCAGTGAGTGATGCCTACGCTATAGTCTGTTTTTCAGCCTCGCTTTTGGGGGTTCAGCTTCAAACTTTATTACAAGAAAGTTTCATGGTCACCATAAAAAGCAGTGTACAAACACACCCCCCCCCCGGCCCCGACTTACGAAATTTCAAGTTACGCAATCTTAAGAAAATTAAAATAATAGTAATAATAATAATAATAATAATAATTTTGAAAACCTTACAGGAATGAAAGCGTAATGAGATAAAGGTGGCAGAAGAATATTGCTGGGCGACAACACAGGTGACTGGGCGGTCATGCTGCGGCCGATCAACTACCCACCTGTTGTAGTCTGGATTTTAACTGGACACTCCTGTGTGTAACATGCAGCTGACAATTGTATGTAGGCAGTTGCGACTAGCGAAAACGTTACACTTCCGCAGGATCTTCGGGAACGTCACCACTGCGCAGTGTGGGCAGTGTCTGTAGTGTCTGTAGTGTCTGTAGTGTCTCGAGGACCAAACTGCATAATAACAGATTTACGGGAGGGTTATCTGTAAGAACTGTAGAAGCAGATGGCAATTCCTCAAATTTCCGAGTCCAGATTTGAAGGGGTATGTCATTTGTCATAAATATCTTTCAAGAGACAGGAAATTAGTATAATATGAGACAACTGTACTGTGCGGTCAAGGACGCCACCTTGCCTCTTTCTCCACCACGTAAATTTGACTTGTTATGTGACATCTCTCGCCAGGAACAGGCCACAGGGTAAGCCTAGCAAGATGTTTTCTCCTAATTTTGCAACACTATGACGCCAAACCCGTATTTGCGAAGGAAGAAGAAACCGAATCGCCTTGACAGAACAAGTGGTCTGCTTTTGTACTAAAAACAACAAAGAGAAAAACTTCTCTTAATAATTCTTGATTTTAAGCTTTCGCCGTGTTCTATATGTAATATGTTTTCTTTTGGGTAATTCCCCTGCGTTTGAGTTCTAATAGCCGACGTTTCGGAACCCTCTATCAGTTCCATCTTCATAGGCAGGTGGATGAAGTATGAAGGGTATGGGATGTGTGGTGTATTTATACCTGACAGGGTTCCGGCAGGCCAGTGGAGGAGCCAATGGAAGGCGAGTGACCGGATGGGGGCGGGTAGGTGCACAACCTGCCTATGAAAATGGAACTGATAGAGTGTTCCGAAACGTCGGCTATTCGAACTCAGACGCCGGGGAATTACCCAAAAGAAAAAAATATTACATTCTCTTAATAAGCTGACAGTATCATAGCCAGTCAAGATAATGTTGTCTTTTACGGAATAGTTATGTTATAACAGTTATTTTGTAATGGCGGATATGCCCACCACTGGACTGCGTTATAGCCAGAGGAATCTACTCCTCACCTCCCTGATTTATCTATTTAACGTCTGCGGTACTTTACTATCAACTACCTTTAGTCCCAAATTTCTCCAGTCATTTTCTCCCTTCTGTTTTTCTGATCGAAATATTCTATGCGGTTTTCATCAACCCAACACGCTCTGTAGGCTATCCACCTTCCTCCGCCTTTTGCTGTTTTGAACCCAGTAACCTTTATTGTTTGAAGAGCATAGGTTGTGATGTTTCTATTAACAGTGTGTAATTCCCGACATAATTATTGGTAAACTGTTTTCGCTTTGTTAATGACACTGCTATTCTAGTGAAGTGGCGTCACACGGCATCATCTGCCTATTGGAGCATGTGATTGTTGGTAGACGCTTTATCGATTTGAGAAGTTACCATATCTTTTGTCTAAAGTTTACTTTTCAACAGCTCTTGGCGTGTGTGTGGCTTCCATCTGTTTGCATCGTTACCAAGTGGATCTTAATATCATCTCTTCATCTCTCGCACAAAGAAGAGGCAGAACGAGAGTAATAAAAGGAAGCAAGTAGTTGGCCAGTGTTTTGTTTCCCTTTATTAAACTCGACAAAGATCCTTCTGGATTATTATGACATATAGGCGATTGTTCTTTATTGATTTTAAATGAAATACAGAAAAACTTAGGAATCCTGAAGCGTACATGGAATGTGGGAATTGAAGGGCTTCGGGATAAAAAGGAAGATGTATTGGCTTACTGTAAGCATATTATGATGAAAATTGAAATAAAAGAAAAAAGAGGGGAGACAACCTGAGCCAGAAGCGGGTGAGTTGAAAGCTGGTTTCAGCAAAGAAAATAATTAACGATATAAATGAGAACAAAGAGTGCGATGTTCAAGGTTCAGCAAAATAAACCAGAGAGATTATGGCTAATTACGTGGTAGGACAATGGCGCTGGAAGGGACTGTCCGCCAGACACAGAGTTGAACCGCTTTCTGGCAGCAAAAATTTAACTGTAAATACTTTGCAGTTGATGTCTGTACACAGGATGATTCATGACCTGTGGACATTAGTGCAGCAGATGATTTCCTAAGTCTTCATTATTTAAAAAAAAAACCCAAAATCGAGAATATGTTTATATGAAACTTTTTTCTCACAAAGACCTAGGAAATCATCCCCTACAGTATTGTCCATACGCCATGAATCACCCTGTATATTCCAAATCTAGAGACTTTCTTTTCCAGTATCCACGTGGTTATGTTGCTTGTTACTGTGTTCGGTTACTTTATGTGCATCCATCCGGGTCAATGCGACTTTCGCACTCCTATTTTGGTATCTAAATCGTTCATTAGACGCCTGTGAGCACTGCATCCCGTTGCTATTCCTATGTCCACACCTGACGACACTATATACACACACACACACACACACATACAACTTGAATTCGAACCCACAGTGACATTTTCAGAGCACCAGAGCGCAACATACACCTTAGACCGCGCAGTCATGTTATTGGCAGTCGCGTCATGTACGTAATAATGTTTATTAAACGCTTTTGCAATGCCAAATATGTGTGACTTTGTAAAACAGTGTTGGAACTGTGTCTACAGTTTAAATTAACTGTAAGTGGCATGGTGGTGTTTCTGATTGTTTAGCGTCGGCGTTGTGTTAAGCTTTTCAAGATTTTGCTGAGCTTGTGGCATGAATGGGGAGCGAGAAATGTTAGAGAGGGAACCTGGAGGAAACAGGCGTAGGTGGGAGTATAATATTAAAATGTTACTTAAAGCAATGCGATGATAGGGCGTGGAGTGGGCTTATGTGGCTTTGGGTAAGAACTGGTGGCGGTTTGTTGCGAGTACGGAAATGGACCTTCATTCTTCGGAAGGTCCTGCGACCGGCCACCTCGACACAGGTTTTTTTCTTGGTTTCCCTGTGTCTATAAGCAAACGCTGAGATGGTTCCCAAGATTCCAAGTTGCCACTACATGCTTCTCATGTAGCCCTCCCGACTTATATTTATTAGTAAACAATTTCATGTTTTGTATGCATGTAAAATAACCACTGCCACCGGGCGACAACCCAATTGCAAATAATAATAATAACAAATTGCGGGAATTTCTTGACTAGCCGAGGTGTTAGATTTGTAAATAGACTCTTTTGTAAGGAGTGGGTCAGTTAGAGACGGCATTGTATGAGATGAAGGAGTGTGAGTGTGTGAGTGTATGAGAGTTTAGGAGGCTCAGACTCTTCAGAAACCCTCCGGGCTTCCAGAAGCATCGTAATGCTGGCGTGGCAGCACGACTAACTGCAGGCTGATCAGTGGAACAGAAATCACTATCTTTTTTATTACGTCGGACGTTATAGTGAAAGTGTTCCAGTCAGCATGAATTTCTCTCGCTCGCTGTAATGCCGTTGTAGGTACTGAATCCGACTGGAAATTCGTTCCTCGCAGCCTTCATCACCTTTTCGCAGCATGAAACTAGGCACCATGTTGATAAGTTTGTGTAGATGGACATAAATTCGGACGTAAGAAGAACATGAACGCTGCGAGACTCAAAATGTGCTAGGTTTGCCGGATTGAATTTCAGATGAAGATGGCAATAACATAACACATAAGGTCATAGACTTGCATCGCCCACTGGGATTCCGAGGTGGGGGGGGGGGAATCAAAACTCGTGTTTGTTTTATCTAGTGATCCTGCCAATTGCAAAGATTTCGCTAGTGCAGCGTCATTGAAAGATGAACGAAATGTGAGCATGGATAATTGTTGGAATGCTGCCGACAGGGAAACAGTGAAGCGCTTTGAGTAACACTTGAACCGGTGTCACTTTGCCCACCACAAATCCCAAACGGATTGGCACGGAAACAGGAAGTAAAGAGACTCGCCGAATTACGTTGCTGGAAGAATTGTAGTAACTGGGGGGGGGATTACGTTGCTGGAAGCAGTGGCGTAGGTAGGGGGGGAACAAAGTAAAATTGGGCGGTAAATGAATAATTTAAATTAATAAAAGTTCAGTTTCTGCTGTCGACAAATTTTTTAAATTAATGGGCGGAAAAAGAAGGAAATTCAGTACATATTGCATTTGTTTAATTCGCAATTTCGGTTAGAGGCGGCTGTTTGGATTACTCGAACCGGGCGCCAAAAAAGAACCTAGCTACGCCACTGATTCTGAGACAAGACAGCGGACAGGGAAGAGAGCTGTGTTATACATCTTATACATTCGAACCTCATCCAGGCCGCAGAAAAAACTGAGTGTTGTGCCCCTTTGTAATTACTGTTTTTACCACTGTCTGTATTTCACCTGAATTCAGTATGCCATGTCCTCAGTTTCCATATGGATTGCCACTAAGAAAAATGTTGTCTAACAAAACACAACCGCTAGTCCCAGTGGCCGCGCGGTCTAAGGCGTAGGTCTGCGGCCGTTCGCCTGCTGAGATTGTGGGTTCGAATCCCACCGGGAGCATGGATGTCTGTCTGTTGTGAGTGATGTATGTGTTGTCAGGTAGAGGTCTCTGCGACGAGCTGATCACTCGTCCAGAGGAGTCCTACCGACTGTGACGCGTCGTTGTATGCGATCTAAAAACCTCGTGAATGAGGAGGTCCTGGCCCACTGGGGGGGCCTGTCACGCAAAAAAATATCTATGTGCAAAGTTATGTTTTATTTTTCATCGGGTTCCCCTGTGTCTATAAGCAAATGCTGAGTTGGTTTCCAAGATTCCAAGTTGCCACTACATGCTTCTCATGTAGCCCTCCCGACTTAAATCTAGTAGTAACCAATTTCATGTTTTGTTTACATGTAAAGTAACCACTGCCACCGGGTGACAACCCAGTTGCAGTTAATAAATATTATTATTATTATTATTATTAACAAAATGTAAGTTTGATTTATAAACGTGAAGGGTAATGCAACCTTATTTGAAAACTGTGCTGAAGTGTAATTACATAGTAATCACAGTACTGAGCAGGTGTCGCACTTCTCGGAGCAGACAAGGTATTTATTTGATGCGTTGGACAGTGGTGTCATGTAGAAGGTCACTATTATATCACTTGACAACGGAAATCGATAAACAGGTAATCAAATACACGTGCTGCAGGTAAGAGTGCATTGCGCGCGGCGCTTAAACGTGAGAGCGAAACTCAGATTTCCCTTGGGCCCAAATAAAAGCAAAACACATATGTGGAGGAGGATTTGGGAAAGGTCAGCAGCAGAGGGTGAGTAGCGTGTCTATAGATTTCTAAATTGGTTTCATTTGATTGGGTCGGACGTTGTACGAGTTGCAATAAAAAATGTTATCGGACACAAATTTATAATACTTAAATTAAACATGGAGCGGTGTTAGGGAGTTCTGCAAATTTCAGCTCCTACTGATGTCACCTGCCTGGTCGGAAGTCAGCCCCGGCTCTGAGAGAAAACAAGATTTTATGTCTACTTTGATGAGCGGGGTAGCTCAGTTGGAATAGCGACTGACTACGGGCTGGACGGTTCGGTAGCGAATCCCGGTGGGGACAAGGATTTCCGCCCCCTTCAGACCGGCCCTGGGGCCCACCCAGCCTCCTGTAAAATGGGTACCGGGTCTTTCCTGGGGGTAAAGTGCGGCCAGTGCGTGCTGCTGACCACTCACCCCCTTCTAGTGCCGCGGTCATGGAAGAGTAGAGCTATACCTCTACTCACCCTAAGGGCCACACCGGGCCTGTAACGGGATCACTTTACCTTTACCTATGTATATTGTATTTGATGATCTGCCTGAACGCCATTACTTGAATGGAAATTTATATCATTAATTATTTGCTTCCTTAAAGCTTAAGATTAATGTTTATTTCATTTAAACATTTTATTTAAACATTCAGACATTCCGTCTGGTTTTTTTTATGTTTTGTTGACCGTGCATCTTGTTACAATTCTGTTGTAAGTAACCAACTTGACGCACAATTCCTTTTTCTTTACTCATTTATTTCAATTCCCTACATGTTTCGAGCAGCCTTGTGCTCATCATCAGGAGAGTCAATTGTATCAATACGACATCTGGTATATGTCGCTCTGTGTGGGTAACTGTGTGGTATGCAGGTTTGGATGGGACATATAAACCTGCATACCACACGGTCACCCACACAGAGTGACATATACCAGATGTCGTATTGATAAATTGACTCTCCTGATGATGAGCACAAGGCTGCTCGAAACATGTAGAGAACTGAAGTAAATGAATTAAGAAAAAAGAATTGTGCGTCAAGTAGGTTATTTACAACAGAATTACGTCTGGTTTTTAAAAACATTAAGTTATTTCTGTATAGAGAAATGATGGCGTTTGACACAGTAATCTAAATAACGGAAATTAAATAATCGTTATTTAGGTCGAAAGAAGAAAAGTTGTATTAAGACAATTTAAAGTGTCTTATATCAAAACAACTATAACACTTTGTATCAAAGCAATTAAACGTAACGTATCTCAGTACAGGTAACACTGCACACAGTGTAAATGGAAGTGACATTTCAAAACCTTCAGCTATCGCATCGTTAAAACCGCTCCATCTGTATACGTTTTCATAATTGGCCTAATAATGTCTTCCAAATTTTATGTTTTGTTGACCGTGTATCTCGATATAATCGTGTAGAGAAAAACCAACTTGATGCACAACTTATTCTTAGTATATTTCGTCAACCTCTGCATGTTTCGGGCATATCTAGGCCCATCCAATCCAATCCAACCAGCACAACAGACAGTCAACTAAAAAGAATAATAAGTACCAATTGTTGTATACATACGGTTTTACCTCCTGATGACGGGACTAGGTACGCCCGAAACATGTAGAAGTTGACGAAATACACTAAGAATATGTTGTGCATCAAGTTTGTTTTTCTTTACTCGAATGGCTTCTAATTTGGGCGTATGAATGATTGTTGTATTTCAGTAAAGTGTTTTTTTTTGAGTGGAACTGCGCCTGTTTTTGAGTGTTACAAAAAAATCGCTCTTTGTTATGCGAGCCACACAAAGCACATAAATGCCCTCTGTGGGCAAAAAGAAAGATTTTATGTTATCGTGATGGTATGTAAAGTAACCACTGGTCTTGAGGGGTTTATCGTAACTTACAGACTTTAATACAACATAAATGTCTTAGTTTTTATGTAGTAAATAAAGTTCTGCAGACCTGTTAGTGGTGATAAGATGTGTAACGTTATGAGTGGAAGTGGCATCTTTGGCAAGTTCCCCGCTGTGCATATGTCTATGACCCGCGTTACATTATGAACCACTCTACGTGACGGTATGCGCTTGAACAAGAAGCGTGCTCAGCTTAGAGAAACGTAAACATGGGGTCTGGCAGATTATGGGCATGGTTGTACCAGAATTACGGCGATTTCGGCCTGAAAGGATAAAGGACAACGAAAAGAATAACATAAGTGTCGATTGCCGATATCCGAACCTTGTCTCTCCAGGATAAAATGATCATTTTACCCTTTTGGTTGAACGCTCAAAAAATTTCTCATGAAGTTAAGTATTGTTTGGTATAACGCTGTATATTAATAACGTTCGCCATACAAGATGCCATGACGGCACAGAGTGGGTATTTGAGATAGGCCTATAACTTTACACTGTCTTTAACCTCGGCGCTAGATGGGTGTAGGTGGTCAACACCAGGCCCCGGCCTCTTTACCCCCAAGAAAGAGACTCGCTCCCCATTGTACAGAAGGCTGGCTGGACCCAAGGGACAGTTTGGATGGGTGCGGAAAAGATTGCCTCTACCGGAATTCGATCCCCGGGCCTTCCATGCCGTAGCGATTCTCGATATCGACTGCGCTATCTCGGCCCATGACGTTGTATATATTGCGGTATAGACAGTGACGTTTTTAGGAGCTTGCCACCATCATTTACAAGGGTCAAGACGTCTGGAATGTTCACCTGTCCCGCTGCGAGAAAATAAAATTATGACGTTTTGATTAACATGGAAGTAAAATGGGTCACGTAGCACTTAGACTTAATGTTCACGGTAACATTCGAAGTCCTCTGGCGGTGACGATCTCTGATCATCTAATGCATAATCCATTAGCTTCCGTAAGCCAGAAGTGTGAAATATTTTTCCATCATTTCTTAATTATATACCTTCTGTTGAATGAAGGCTGCCATCACTTCAGCAAATCATGTCATTATTGTAGGCGTTTGTAAGATGTCATGAAAAAGTTGCATGGGATCTGAGATGGAGATTTAAATTGCCAGTTTTAGCTACGATTCTGATCTTGGATTGTCGAAGTACCCGTTCTTCCTACCCGTCACACACGAATGTAGTGCAGCGAAAGCCTAACCTCACATCTGCACTGTTCTTTTTAGCATTCTTTCACGAATGGAAAGAAAAGAAGGTTTTTAGATCACAGCGCTGTGTGGGTGTCCTTCGTTTCACTTTTCACAGCATCTGACCAAGTTTGCAACACTCTCTGTGAACACTATCAGTTGTTTCAGTTATTCGTCTAGTGATAGGATGATTAGAGACTGAGGATGATAAATTTTGATGTTTTGCTGACCGTGCATCTCAGTATAATCTTAGTAATTAACCAACTTAATGCACAAATTCTTGTTTTATAATAAGTTTATTATATTCCTCTACATGTTTCGAGCACTATGTGC
>Ga0131853_10017660_pt1 | contig 12988 bp, 10 predicted proteins | sample TergutLab28metaG_FD_92764 | JGI IMG/M metagenome (GOLD analysis project Ga0131853, IMG submission 92764) | Labiotermes labralis P1 segment gut microbial communities from Petit-Saut dam, French Guiana - Lab288 P1 (version 2) (version 2) | ecosystem: Host-associated > Arthropoda: Insects >...
GATAATAACAATTTTAATGTTTTAATTATTGGATTTTAACATTAATCGATATTGGTGCATTAAGTTGGAATAATAAAAATACTAGAAATCAAAAATGCACGGTGAAAACATCAAAAAAAAAAATCCACGTTGTGTTTTGCAGATACGTACATAAAGAAACAAGTAGGATCACAGCTTTATCTTACACGTAAAAGCTACATGTTTCGGCTATACATACGTAGCTATCATCAGGCTGGATATGGAACATTAAATGAAACAAGTTCATTGTATTATATTTTAATATTTTCCTTTAAGGTTTCACATCCAGCCTGATAATGGCTACGTATGTATAGTCGAAACATGGAGCTGTTTTTGCAGGCAAGATGAAGCTGTGTATGGACTGTGATCCTGCTTCATTTCTTTGTATACTCGCTATTAATGTTTTCAGGTACGTGACGTCATTTGCTACGTCATATGCCAGAAAAAGTTTGGTACGCAATCCAAGAGGCTCGGATATGAGGTGGTAATGAAGTTTGAGTTTAAGCTTCCTACGGAGCAGGAATTACATTGCACCGACACGAATCAAGGTGTAATAAACTGACTGTTTAGTGCGGACCCCAGTGCTACGTAAAGGTAATTGAAACTGGATATTAGTCTTGCGGAAAATGATCGTTCACTGCAAAAGTCTTATTTCTACTAATACGAACACAAAATTTCTAACCAATCGTCAGCCGAAATTAGTTTTGGAAGATGACACAATGTGAGACCCCACTTGAAAAACCTAGTAGTAAATGATGAACAGCATTGCCCTTTTCTTTATAGAAATGAATGTCGAGTATGAAGAATGGTGGGCTCTTGTGAAAACGGGTTGCACATGCGCATTCCATGACAGATTAGAAGTTTCTTGACCGACTAAGCGATTATCGGCTTCACAATTAAGACGCTATTCCGCGGATGTAGTTCGTTATTCAACTAAATGTACGTACATTAATTTTATACTTCGTAAATAAATATTCCCTTTTTTATTTGACACCTGGTCATTTAGATATGTCGATCATTCTGCAGTTTGATTCGTGTCTTGAGTAAATTACTTGCCTGCATAGACAGCTATTTTAGTAACTTTAATTAAATTCCTCTCAGTTACGTAAGTAATTGTTAAGTTAGTTGGTTTGTTTGTTGGGTAATTGTCAAGTTAGTTGGTTTGTTTGTTAGGTAATTCCCCAATTACATATTTGAGAGATTTTAGTGTCGACAGGTAATTAGTTACTGAAGTTTCGAGAATGCAAGTGACTCTTAAGTTGCAGGTCTTCAGCTAATTAATTAATTAGTGATTTAGATATAGAATTTGTTACAAATGAATGCTGTAATCAGTCAACACAATATATATCCAGGAAGAGCAAAGCAACATGTTTCGGATAAAATTAATTGCCATCATCACGCTTAATTACAAAATACAAAGAGTTTATATTTTACAACAGATATTTGTTTTAAAATACACCCCCTTTGTATCATTGTAATTAGGCCTGATGATGGCTAATCATTTTGAGTCGAAACACGACACATGTAGCCTTAATATTCCCGAATATATGTTGTGTTGACTGATACGACGCTCCATGTATTGAATAAGGCAACGGGTATGTGGCACGTTAACGTAACAGAATTCGTTATTTATCTAGGCAAACATTTGCCCAGTTAATTATTTATCTAATTAGTTAAACAGTTCTGTAGTTAACTAACGTAAGTAGCTACCTGGCTGATTACTGTACAGTTACGTGAAGCTATATTCAGAAGCATGACTGCATTTTGGAATGCAATCAGCGTATGACTCTGTATCAATCTTCTCCCACTGTGAGATTAGCAACCTGGCAGTTTACTGCACAGTTACGCGAAGCTATATTCAGAAGCATGACTGCATTTTGGAATGCAATCAGCGTATGACTCTGTATCATTCTCCTCCCACTGTGAGATTAGATTCTCAGGAAAACAATAATGTTGCTCACACTTTCCCATAACAGCTGGCACTTTCACGATTATTTCTACTATGTGTCGGTGAAACGCATGCCAACTTGACATATAGATATGCCATATATTCCTGTCCCTTCGCAAATCTTACTACATACGCGGAGCGTTTCGGTTTTTACGTTCATAAATAAGGGCACAATGCGTAGATTTGGGGTTCTTTATTTTCGTCTTCGGTAAGAATACTTTAGATTTAGTTGTGCTGCGGTCACACAACCCTAGACACTGCTGAGGCTCTTGTTGTACCATTCCTGTAAACACCAGTCCGTGTCCTGCCTTACCACCCATCATATCGCAGCTGCTCCCACTTCGCTGTCGTCTTTAAGTGTGTCGACGCCGAGATTTGATCCAGCGCTGCAACAACACGCTAATAAATGCTGGGCCACAAATCCCCACGAAGAGATAACAATCACTGTAGATCCATTCGTTAGGAAACTGTACGTCATATATTTTTGTTTTCCGACCGACCTTCGTATTTAACAAACCTGTTTCACCTGCACAGGTCACTTAGCATCGACAGGTCCTGGAAAATTATTAAAGGTAAACTGGTTGGTTATTATGTTATGCAACAGCGTCGTTTAAACTGTCCTGAGTCATTTTACGACCAATGAGATTGGGAGACAATGAGCTGTTGAACTGGTTCAGTGTTGTGCTGAACAACGCTGTGCCATTGGTTCAGGTCATGTAACGACGAAGAGATGGGAAGACTGAAGTTATTTGTTTACTTTTATGTCATTACATGACGCTATGTGAAATGCACATGTCCTTCAGAAACAACGGAAACTGGAAAATCGTGAAAGGTGAGAGGGTTTATACTTATTTAATAAGGCTGTTACAATTGCATGTGTCATTTAGGGGTGAGTGAAATTCAGAGATTTTAATCACCGAATTCGTTCGTTCTGACGTATTTCAACGACGATGTTTCTGCTGCACACGTCTTTTAAAAGTGAATTAAATGGTAAGAAAATAAACAGGAAATTCGTTAGCTTTCGTCTTATTGAAGGACACTACATCAACTGACAGTTATGTACCTGTGCGTTAAATGGGAATGTTAAAAACCCTGACTTGTTCATTCATGCGTTATTTAAGGGCGTGTAATTAACTGCGCAGGTCATTCAGCTGTGAATTAAGGGCGAAGGTTACGTGTGTTATTCGACGACACTGTTCAACTTCACAGGTCATTCAGCTGCGAACAAGGTGATTACGTACCAAGAATCGGTGATTCGTATGCTCTTACTGGTAATAAATCAATTGGTGGGTGTACATAGTGTGGAATGGGATGATTTTGAATTGAGTGTGGGTAAGGACTTGGAAGAAAGCGTTCGTAGACTTTTTTAGTTATCCGTCCTGGCGGTCGCCGGGATGGAGTAAGGAAGAGAACGCACACCTTAAGCAGAATATAAATAACGCCGTTGTTTCTCCTAACGGACGCTTCCTGTTTACAGTTCAGCTGTACTGGAGATTCCTCGAAACTGTCGACTGAAGAATGAGGACGTGTGAGGTAATGAGCTGCAGTTCTTGTTTCGAGTAATAAGTGCCTAAGAATAAACCAGGCCACTTGTTGTTCGTCTGAAGTTGAATCATCTAACCCCCCCCCCCGAATATCCTTGTCACCAAGTTTGCGCATTAAGCACCCTGCCCGCATCGCCCGACCCCTCAGCAAAGGCCCCGTGCCTTAGACACAGACGGACAGACAGATCAGATAGATTATATTAGATTAGATAGACAGATAGACAGACAGACAGGCAGACAGACAGACAGACAGACAGACAGATAGATAGACAGACAGACAGACAGACAGACAGACAGATAGATAGATAGATAGATTTGCATTGGGTTCGAGCCTTTACGGTCCCGATGAACCTAGGCCTTATAGACGGGCCGTCCTCTGGGCCCAAGAAAAGAACCCAGATATACTATCCTTTTCTCTCAAAAAGTCCCGGCAAGAGAATCCCCTCCAGGTTCGTCAACGGGCCCCTATGGAGAGAGATACCAGTTTACAGGGAATTTTTACATCTCTCTTGATATATCTCTTTAACATATCTTTCGGGGTCTCCAGTAAAAGAGCCCGCCCTCCAGGTCCCCCTCGTGGAGTCCCCTCAGAGAGAGAAGCCCTATTCCTTGAGCCCTCCTTCATTCTTCATTCAAAGTCCCCGGTACACGAACCTCCCCCCCCCCCTCCCCATTCCAGTTTCCCCTCGGACATAAAGGGGCCCTTATGAGAGAGACCATATTCGGAGCCTTTCTGAACATACCTTCCAGGGCCCCAGTAAAGGAGCCCTCCCCGGAGGCCCTTCGCACTGAGCCTCTTCAGAGACAAACGCCCCCATTCCTAGAGCCACCAGCCATCTCTCACAGCCCCTGTAGATGAACTCCCTGCCAGGTTCCCCAGTCCCGTGTCTTAGTATTAGCTACTCTGCAGGTATTGCGTAGCTACTCTGCAGGTATTGCATAGCTCGCAGCGGTGATGACGTTACTTTGCAATGTGATCTGCGCTCTTCCGGAATATTACACAGCGTGTAGTGGTAATTCCTTACCTCAAGTTACGGTAGAACGTTGGATTTCTTGGCCCTTGAAAACGGGACTGAAGGTTGTCCTGAAACGTCGGTAAGGAATTACCACTACGTTGCGTAATATCCCAGAAGAGCGCAGTTCTCATATACTTCGCGGATTAAACCTGAAATCAAGCGTAAGTTCCAGTGTAAATGCAGAATTTTAACTTCGTGTGTGTGGCTGCACTGGAGGAAGCATCTCATAGTCACTGTACTCGATTCGTATCTCTTTGAAACCCGTAATTCCTTTACATATTTATGAAGTTTCCATTTAAAAGTAAACATACTGCTTCCGTGTCATAAACAGCAATCTGCTAAGGCAGTTGTGGGGTATTATGCTGGGGGTATTGGATGTAGGTAGCTATAGGCGTCAGCTACGTAACTGGACCGCGATTTTTAAGTGTGGTTATACTGTATAGCCAGGCGCTTAATCAGCGAGGCGTAATAGCGTCGATGGTAGATGGGTGAGTGTGAATATGGAGTTTTGATGGAACGATAATGAGTACGGAACGGGAGCATACGAAGAAGAACCTACGCCAGCTCAAATGTGTCTATCAAAAATCCCTGCTATTGAAGTCGGCCATCCGTCGTGTCAAGCAAGCGAATGATCAAGTGGAAATGGTCCAGATACGCACTGAGTAGAAGGCTGGGTGGGTGCAGTTTTGGCGGCTTTGAAGAAGAGCAAATTACCTTGCACATCCTAGGAATCCAATTCTCGGTCGATTATCCAGCAGTCTTGTCACTATAATCATTCGATTTAAAGTAAGTGAATTTTAAAGGCCAAGGTCAGCCAGACTGCTGTCGGACGTGAAAGTTGGTAGAGTTTTTGCGGCTGCTTGCAACACGATGTGGCGGTCACTAACAGGCTGTTATGTCGTAACAAACAGCGGCGGTGTCTCCTGATGCCACGACTCCAGTCTGCATCACAAAACCTATTAGGTGTGTCCATCCTGTGTTCCGCCGACCGTAAGTCATGGTGGTCCTCCTGTTTTCACTTTCGTCAATCTGTTGACAAGGGAAGGAACATCCGTATGGTTCCTTCTGCGGATACCTGCTGCTTTCTGCTTTGTGTCGGTCCGTCTACCCCTTGCTATAAATCGAAATTTTTAATTGATTGATTGATTCATTGATGGATTGATTAATTAATTAATTCATTCATTCATTCATTCATTCATCCCGTAGTCTGTCCTACGAAAGGTCCATAGTCCATTCGAAAGCGAGTTCTCCACAAAGTACGATCTAGTTCTTCCCCTTCCAATTTCCAGTATCCTCTACTCCTTCAGGCTATCCAGTACCTGCTGACGTATTCGCACTCTTCTTCCCCTTACTTCTGTCTTTCCTTCAATAATGTGTCGTAAAAGGCAGTTCCTACAAAGTTTTTGACCAATCCAGACAGCCTTCTATTACTGTCTTCCTTGACAGCAACTAAAATATCTTCAGTTGTCACACGTTCGGTCCAACTGATCTTGAAGACTCGATGGTATGGTCACTATCAAGAGAGTCACGTGACATTCAGTTCGATTGTGCTGAATGTTACTTCCTCATTTCGGCAGTTAACTGTACCAACATGGCCGCCATGAGAATATGTGAGGTGTGTGTAGCACTACTGTATTGCCCCCTATCGTGGTACTGTCCTCGTTGTATGACGTAGCGCACACGTTAAACTGCTCCACGCCTGCCCTGTTTTACAGGCGTCTTCGCAGCGCCTTAATTTGAAAACCCGTATCTTATCAGTTTACGTTCCCAACTCATTCCGGTTTTTTCCCCTCTTGCCTGTCTCCTAATGTTTCCACTTTCATCTTCCTCTGTGCTCTGTTATAATTTTCGCACGCGTGGGCTCGGTACTGTGATCTGGAATTATTTGCGCCTGCAAAGTACACAAAATTCTGTTCCCTGGATGTGGTAGAATATCGGGAATTTTTAGCAGAATGTTTCAGAAGGCGGTGTGTCGAATTGTCACGCCATGGTCCCTGTTAGCCCTCCTTGGTTACACCCCGCTGCCTCAATTTTTTTTGTAGACAGTCAAGAAACCCGGCGAAAAGTGTGTGAAAGGAAGATGACATCTGCATGACTCCACTACAGAGGTTGTGCGTTACCTATGTGTAACTCGCTTTCGATTCGTCAGAAGTGCCTTACAATTTCATTCTCACATAATAAAAAATAAGTAAATTTGTTAAGGTTTGCAAAATATCTATTAAACATCTTTAAACTGCGTACAATTCGACCATTTTTGGAATCTTAGATGAATGATTTTTATGAGATATATAAACAGAAAATAGTGATATTAGTAAACAAATAGGACTGTCTCACACTGAGAGGTTGTAACATTTATACGCGAAAAATTATTCGTTTAGTCTAAAAAATCCACGATTCCGAAAATGAGACAAGTTTTAACACTGTTAAAATCGGGGGAGTTTGATACTCCTCTGCTCCCAACCGTAAACATAGACACTAAAATTTATACCTGTACAACATTTTGAGGAATTTCTTGACTAGCTACAAAAAGTTAGTATGAATGTCATGCCATTCGAGGTGTTTCCGCCTTTGTAATTTGAAATATCCTGCAGTCCGTTATACCAATATGGCCGCTGTGCGATTATTCCAAAATTAAGTAACTCGTTCTTAACGAATAAAGGATTAAAATTGTTATGGGTGGAAGATGAAGAATGAGAATATCTGCCGGTCTCGTAAAACTGTAGAAATATTTGCTTCAGCACGATCAGTTCAGCATCGCTACGCATTTCTAAGCACCAGGATAGATAACCTCATTTCCATGTGCAAAATATGACGTGTCCGAAGTAGCAGAGTGACTTAACCGAGATAAATATTATCTGATCCCAAATCACTAAGTGCCACTCCGCCCATTGTCCCAAAGAGAGAGGGGGAGAGAGCGAGAAAGTTTTATGCCTGCGTGCGTGCGTGCGTGCGTGCGTGCCCCTTTCAGAATAGCGTAGTTAGCAGCAAAACTCTAGACTGCATTTCATGAGGTCGTAATTTGAGGAGTCAGGTGTTATCCTGAATGAGGTTGCTTGTGGCTTTCGTCTTTTTCAGGCGAATCCGAGGATTCTGCAATGAAATATTATTCCGCTGCTTCCTTCCACATCCTTACCTATATACCATTATCACTCATCTTTGCAGCTTATATACATTACAACCTCTGCATTAAAAAGGTAGCATTAAATAATGCAAAAAAACCTGTAAATACGCGAGCCTTGATATTTATCGCTTTTAGACCATTATATAACACCAAAAGGCAGGGGTGCAAATATCGCGGGGGCCATTTCGCTCTGGCGACTGGATTTTTACGGTTGCGCCTAATGTTGGTGGTTCATGAGTATGAACTTGCTTCATAATATCCTTATGTCGATTCGTCAGAAGTGCCTTACAATTTCATTCTCACATAATCAAAAATAAGTAAATTTGTTAAGGTTTGCAAAATACCTGTTAAACATCTTTAAACTTCGTACGATTCAGCCATTTTTTAAATATTAGATGAATGATTTTTATGAGATATATAAACAGAAAATAGTGATATTAATAAACAAATTATGTTACATTAATAAACAAATATCACAATATTCTTTGGCGCCGGAATTACATTCCCGGTGCAGTCTGCAAATTCTCGTATTAAAATTAGAAGATTTAATTTTTAACCCCTACTTACACAAAAAGAGGCAAAAACCCAACATTCCCTACAAAAATTACCATAATTGACTGATGCATATCCTGTGTCGTTAGTGAATCGAACTCAGCACCCTGCGACGCAACATATGCGTCGTTGAGCTCCAAAGATTCCATACTAAGCTGAGTGATTTCAGCGTTACGCCACGAAGTAGGTAAGATCTGCGCTCTTCTGAGACATTAGCTTGTCCCGAAACGTCGGTAAGGAATTACCACTATACGCTGCGTAATGACTCAGAAGAGCGCAGATCTCATCTACTTAGGAGCGGAAGCCTAAAATCTCGCAACTGTCTACGGAATGTTTGGTGTAATATCCAAGAATAGCAGAGATCTCCATACACAGTTCGTTCATATATATATATATATATATAGTACCAGCTCTGTAAAACATCATGTCTATAGCGACGGTCGTAGAAGCTGAGTCCCATCTGTGCTGAAGTCACAGGCCACCATGAAATGGCCAGAATGCAGCACCGTAACGCGTGGCTAGTTGGAAGAGGCGCGGAAGAAAGCACTTTAAAGGGCTCAAGAGAAAATCAGGGCGAACAGCGGGCGCTTTCGCTAGTTACTGCAGGCATATGCGTAATGTGTTATCTCTCTCTCTCAAAAGGATTGCTGACCGGCCAATTTGAGGCTGAATGTGCGGCTGGTGGAGCCGTTAATGAGTGAGCAGATGGGAATCTTCTGTGCCGCAAGGCACGAGCGTGTTGCGCGCTAAAATATATGACGGTCGTTTGTTGGATTACTGAACTGCTTGTGGCGTGACTACGAAGGCAGGGATCGGGAGGAGGGGGGGGGGGCCGCGAGTGGGTGGGTGGCGCCCAGACAACGCCTGGCTGGCTACGGCAGGTGCCACACAACTAAACACCTGTACCGTTACAGAGTGGTATATCCCATAGAAGGTTACCAATTTGGCGGTAGATGTGTAATTGAAGGTACGAAACCCTGTGGAATGTTATATACGTCATTTCCGCCGTTTTTGAGGTGCTTGCTGTCTGCATATTCAAGGCAGTCCAAGACGAAAGAACGCTCACTCGATGCTTTCTCCGAATCGTCGGTAACTATATCATTCATATCTGATGAGACGCAAATCTTCAACACCGCTGTCAGGCCCTGATACCTGGCATAGACGCATAGTTATCTGATGGTAACATAATTTATCCACTATCGATCGATAAGTGACAAGCAGCATACCTTCTTGTTGATTGATGTACCACCTACCACAGACGGTGATAACCAAGCATTGTTTTCACAAATAAATGGTACTTATCCAGCCCTTCTTGTCTCCTATATTCTACATCGTAACACTATCATATAAATACCGGCAGTATAGATTACTCATTCCACGTTATGGGAGGTGCTAAATTGTCCGCTTGCTTCCTGTCCAAATCTAGACCTCTTCTGAGAAAATGGCCTTCAAAGCCTTCAGTTTATTGTACTTTTCTGCAAGTAAAAGACCACGTTTTAAAATCATACAAAAGGACAGGAAAAATATATAAACCTCACGTGATCAGTTTCACTTAAAACAACGAATTCGACTTGAAGTTGACGTGTTTGGACCAACGCTTGATCACTAAATTCAAGGAGGCGTACTTGGTGTCAGGCAGTGGGCTCACTGGTTGAAACCTAATTATAAATGGCCGCGTTTCGTTCAATTTAATACAATCCTAATTTTGAAAGTTGCTCGAAATGTAGGGTTACTCAACACGTGCAAATACATTAAAATGAAGGACTCATATAATCACTCGAATAAGCTAACTAACTACCTACGTAACCTAACTTAAAGGGCTCTATTGATCGGAGTCCTTCCTGAGAAGCTAACAGATTCTCAGCTAATCAAGAAATTCCCCGTATTTTATGGAGTCTGAGGGTTTATACCGCACTCCCAAGAGCCCGCCACCTGTCCCTTTTCTGAGCAATAAGAAAATTAGTGGACAGTATGTTTAGTAACTTATTTTCTCCCTAGCAGAAACAAGATGGATCTCCGCTATAAAGACCAATCGGTTACTGCTTTTTGGGGAAATAATCGCTGCTTAGTGTGGAAATTAAGTGAAACACACAAATACGTTGTGTGGAAAAAGTGGGAAGTGGTTCTGTTTAATGATGAACGTTTTGTAAATATAGCGATCACCGAGCTTTAGAAGGTATATTAGCTCCAAGTACAATGAAGTTTTTGCTGTTACCTGAAGATCAAACAAACAAATTAATTTGGCGAATAATGACATTTTTGTGACAACTTTTAAGACACAGAACAATTGGAAGTGCGCGAATTTTAAACGCAGTTCAATAATACGGTATTATCTGGAGAGACAAAAGGCACTTTATAATTGGGATAATAGTAGTGTTCTTCGTGAGGCCATTTTTTCGTCTAACTGATGAACTTTAATCATACGACAGTTGCTCTTCCTAATATATTTAAGAAAAAATCCAGTACCTAAATTTTATATTCTGTTGACCGCGCATCTCCAACTTGATGCTCAACTTATTCTTAGTATATTTCGTCAACCTCTACATGTTTTGGGCGTATCTAAGCCCATCATCAGGAGGTACAACCGTCTGTATACAACAATTGGTACTTATTATTCTTTTTAGTTGACTGTGTGTTGTCCTGGTTGGATTGTTCCAATAAGTACCAACTGTTGTATCCATACTGTTGTACTTCCTGATGATGGGCCTAGATACGCCCGAAACATGTAGAGGTTGACGAAATATACTAAGAATAAGTTGAGCATCAATTTTTTTTTTACTCGATTGAGATCCAGTACCTTCTGCTCTTTGCAGTAAGACATCCCATTATTTAGCTAAAGCCTTAGTTTTTCCACAGATGTCCACGACAACTCGTGTAAGAGGGTGGCACGGATTCGTTATTGACAAGAATTTTCAGAACACGAAATCATAGTAGTAGTACCACGTGTCACCCAAAAGTCTTGCATGTTCTAGGTCTGATGGCCACGATCTGAACAAAATGACTTCACTGCATCGTGTAATGAAGTCAGGTGATCAGGTGTGACGCATTACATTTTGCGCTTTAGCTTATTTGAGAACGTCGGAAAGATACCTGTCCGTACAAGAAATATTCTTCCAGACAGAAGCAAACCCAAACTCACCTGCCACGAGAGTCTTTCTTTCGCACTTCACCTCTCTTCCGTGACACCAATATAGCAGTCTAGTAACGCCAGGGCACGCTGTAATTAGTGAAGCTGTTCTTTGTTTCGTGTTTTGCGCAGCTTGTTATAACTAATACCCATTTAAAATTTAAAATTCATTATTAATATAAGAGCTAAGGAGCTCTCTTAACCATTTTTATTACTGGTTCGGTGCCTGTATGTCTGTGAACTTAACAACAGCACATCAAACACCACAGGTTTACCACGCTAGCAAGATGTTGATTTCATTAATTTTACTTCCTGTAATAGCATCTGTTGTGACAATTTTCATGCAACTTGGAATCAGTCAATAAAGCTCTGTGGATATCTCATTGACCGAATCTTCTGAAAATCAGACGAATAGTGTAAAAATATTGGCAAATTTTCGCATACGCCCTTAGGTAAATGCACGAATCCAACTATACTGATTTACACACAAGTAGAATTGTTGATCGTAATCACATCATTATTGGTACACCAGATTTTTTCCAAATCGAACAAGGATGAGAATTACTGGTAGAAGTTTACATCCTTAAGTGAGGCACGGTTTTCAGTGCGCCGATTTTCACGAAAATCCGCTTCCTCGAGTTTTTGTTGAAACAACTATACGGAGTGTCATGAAAATCTGGCAGACGGTTTAGTCGCCTATAGTTGGTTGCGGATGGAAGGACGGACGGAAATGATCTTCACAAAGGGCATTCTTTTCTTTTGACGGAGTAAATAACGCCTACAAACGAAGCATGACCTACAGCAGTTCAGTCGAATTCAAATGTATTTTACCATTTATGTACCGCGCGTTGTATACAAATTAATTTATATAACCAACATTACATGCACAAAAACATGCACAGCAGACGTTAGTAAGTTTCGTACCTGCTTTGGCACGTCAAATGGATCATCATCAGGGAATCTTCTCAGTAGCTAACGTAACGCCTTCAAAATGGCCCTTTGAACAGTAGCGGTTAAAAACAGCCACACATTAAAATTAAAGTTAAAATTAAATTGTAATTTATTATACCGATGACCAAACAGTAGCAGCAGTAATAATAATAATAACTTTTTAACAGCAATACAGGACCAAGCCATACTAACAAGAAACTACAAGAAATAAATTTTGAAGCAGCCAGACACCGTTGAGCTATGCAGAAGATGTGGAAAAGAATCAGTCAATCCAACACATTACTGCAGCATGTGAGCAACTAGCACCTACCGAGTATGTAAAGAGACATGATGGACTAGCCAAAATTATCCATCAGAAACTGTCAGAAGCAGCCAAACTGATTGACGATAAAAGTCTGTATTATAAGTACACACCAGCCAATGTACTGGAGAATGAAAATTTCAAGCTGTACTGGAATCGCAGCATACTTACGGACAAAACAATACCTTTCAATCGAACTGACATAACTTTTATGAATAAGAAAACGAAGAGCACCTTTTTGATAGACATAACTGTCCCAAATACACATAATCTCGCCAAAACAAAAGCCGACAAACAAAACAAGTACCAAGAACTGGCGAATGAAATATGTGCTATGTGGAAGCAAAAGGCAGCACAAGTGATCCCGATAGTAATATCATCTACGGGAGTAATTCCAAAGTCACTATCAC
>Ga0131853_10017662_pt1 | contig 12988 bp, 4 predicted proteins | sample TergutLab28metaG_FD_92764 | JGI IMG/M metagenome (GOLD analysis project Ga0131853, IMG submission 92764) | Labiotermes labralis P1 segment gut microbial communities from Petit-Saut dam, French Guiana - Lab288 P1 (version 2) (version 2) | ecosystem: Host-associated > Arthropoda: Insects >...
ATACACATACTGATAATACAACAGCAACTGTGATGCACATACTGCTAACACAATAGTAACTGTGATACACATACTGGTAATACTACAGCAACTGTGATGCATATACTGATAATACAAAAGCAACTGTGATGCACATACTGATAACACAACAGTAACTGTGATGCACATACTTATAATAGAACAGCAACTGTGATGCACATACTGATAATACAACAGTAACTGTGATACACATACTGATAATACAACAGTAACTGTGGTACACATACTGGTAATACAACAGCAACTCTGATGCACGTACTGGTAACACAACAGCAACTGTGATGCACTTACTGATAATACAACAGCAGCTGTGATGCACATACTGATAACATAACAGTAACTGTGATACACATACTGATAACACAACAGTAACTGTGATACACATACTGATAACATAACAGTAACTGTGGTACACATACTGATAACACAACAGTAACTGTGGAACACATACTGATAATACAACAGTAACTGTGGTACACATACAGGTCTGAAGGTGCTGTGTGGGACAGTTGGTGGTTCCGATTGAGCTGAGGATCTAATTGCGGAATTTTGTGATAATTTATAAGTAATATTCTTCTTCTTCTTTTTTTTTTTTTTTGAAATGTTAGCGCCTAGGAATTAACCATGAAGTATTTGGTTTTGAGGAATATTCATAATGACGGTGTACCTTTTGAGGCCTGTATGACAGACCGCGATCAGTGGCAAGTAACTAAGCAGTAGGAATGTCTCTTCGCTCAACCAGTCCAGAAATTTTTTCTGTTCAAGATGGGCCGCTTCTGTAATACGTCTTAAACTAGACGAATCTACTCAGTTTCACAAAACTGTTCCTTTACAATGGATTTTCATATTATTACAGCATTTTACATGCAACAGCTATATTCAAGTTTCAGTTTCCATTTTAGACTTTCCTACTGATATTTTCTATATTTTTTTGTCTGTATCAACACAAATTGTTTGGTTTCATCATTGTCTGTTTGTGAAGAGGAAGGATTATATCATTTCTCAGAGGACACTTTTCTCTATTCCTTTTAACTGTTCTCTCTTAGATGGGAATACATATATGCGACACTTAACAGCGGGGATTCATTCTGAGAAATGCGTCGTTGTGCGAACGTGTACTTACACAAACCCAGACAGTACAGTATAGCCTACTACACACCTAGGCTATATGATACAGCCTATTGCTCCTAGGCTACAAACCCGTACAGCATGTTACTGTACTGAATACTGTAAGCAATTGTATTATAATAACATATTATAATATTAAAATCTTATGTGACAGCCGTCGTATATGCGATCCGTCGTTGACCGAAAGGTCGTACTGCGGCGCACACTTGTAGTCTCAAGCAAGAGACTTAAGCAAATAGCAAGAATGCACAGTCCTTCCCTCTTGTAAAGACGAAACTCAAAACTACTTGCTTTTGGAAAACGACAAGTGAAACAGAACCACTTAATCGGTTTCTCCAAAACAAGGTGGTGAAATGGATATTTTATTTTGTCTTCTGTATATCATAAACTTCTGAAAATCGCTGTGCTTAATACGACTTTATGGAAAGTTCACTAACTGATTCTTTATGTGCCAGGCCTTGGTGACCTGGAGAGGGAAAAAAGAGAAACACTCTGTACTTAGATGACGTTTGGTGTGGGACAGGTGAGAGAATGTTGCAGGTTAGTTGTGGGCGACACCGCGGTTTATCAACAGGAACACGAGGTTGCTGAGGGATGCTGGGATGTATTTGGCAATTCACAACATTTCTGTGTCTCGTACTGTAGCTCTACACACAGTTTCGTCTGTTAGGCTCCCCTGCTTTACAAGAAATCTAGTAGGATTTATTTATTTTTTCCCATGACACGGAATTTAAAGGCAAAACTGATTAAACAATAGAATAAGTGTCGTCAATCACAACTCCATTTTGGAAGAAAAGCACTTTTATTGCCTAGAGTACGTCACGTTTCTGCTTATTCGTAACACATCATCAAGCACATGTGCAAAAACATTACTAGAAAGTAACACACACCCAAAACATATTGCGTGTTTTTTCTTCTGTTTACTTACACGTTGCGTCGGAATGTCTCACCTTAAGACAATATTTGTTATGGCTTTAAGTTTTCACCGTGATCTGGGATATAATAAGTTATTTTTAATATTATTCTGCAGTGGCACTTGGTCTAAGTGGGCTGTGCCTTATATGTTACAGCGTTACGTTCTTCCTTCATTTTCAGGGTCGAAATTGTCAGTGTGAAAATGTATTCGGAATGCACGTGTATCTGCACGGTATCTTGACTGTTCTATAATCTGAGACTCTTTGTTACTTTAAGATTACAATATCTTTACATTTTTGCCGAAAATTGTTAGATATGTTCTGTGAACTCTGTACTGCTGGAGAACTGCTCGAAAGTCTGAGGTATCAGAACAGAGCACTGTGTGTCACAGATGGTAGAAGTTACTTCCGATTTTTTTTTAGATATATTTACAAAACATTTGGAGCACCTCGTAAAACAGTGCAATACTTCCCTTTCAGTGACGGTGCTTCATGCCAGCCCACAAAATCAAACGGGTTTTATGAAATGTAGGGATAAGCAAAGTTGATACAGTACATTCGTCACCATAACGATCTATGCAGCGATGTCTTTGACTCTCAGCTAAGAAGAAACAATTATCTAATAAATATTTATAAGAAATTACATTTTCGGAATCATTTATGACTGATATTACTTGTTGATTTGCCGGTTGTTGTTGTAATTCTTTAATTCTGGCTATTAGGCGAAAAAATCGCTATTTTGATGTAGTATAATATTGTCAGCGGGGTTTGCTTGCTGTTTTACCGTCTGGGAGTTTAGCAACCAGATGAATTCTTTCAAATACACAATTTCTTGCTACGACACCAAGGAAGCCGTAATTTGATTTTTAAGTTTTTATCGTAAACGAGTTTTGTGTATGTTGTTTAGCTAAATGAACATCACAGACACAGGAAGTGTACTGCTATTGGAAGGAAATTCAGTGGAGGCTTTTATTTCAACTTTGAAACAACAAGCCAATTTTAAATTATTTTACTACTAAGATTTTAGTAAAAATTTTGTGATTTGTGTAAATGTATATATGTATATATACATATACATTTGAGGTAGGTTTTCAGATTTTGTTTTAAAAAATCTAAGCATGGCGGCGGGAGACGTTTATTTTAATTTATACTGTAGCATTTCTCGTTTGCTATTTCCATCAGTTGATTAAACATTTTTCAGAATATAACTTTTCTAACTGCAAGCTTCTTCATTGTGCACCGCTATGGATATTTATAAGTCATTGTCTTATTATACATCAAAATATTCCTTTGGAATTTGTCATTTATCTGAGGTGCAACGCTCATGTCCTTCCAGAATTCATCATTTAAGAAAAATATTAAGTGATAACGGAATTGGATGTAACCTTTGAAATCTCTCGTGTATAAAAATGTACCTCAGACAAACGCCAATCCCCAGTGCAATATCATAATGTATTCACTATTGTGACAATCGTGTAGAGAATATCCAGCTTAATGTCTTGTTTTAATGGATAGCATTTCTTTGTATTTTTTTCCTTTCTTGTCTTTTCACTATTTATAAACTCAGTAGTTTAGCTGTGTTGCAGTGCTACAAACAGCATGTAGATCTACAAGTAGAAACAATGACGTTGGTCTTTATGGTGTACCTGCCGTAATGCACGAACCTTTTTAGAACTGAAATGGTCACTTGAATTTCATAAAGCAACTGTTTAAAAATTTCTTCTAATTTTGTATAAAATTGTTGTTATGCATAAAGCATAAAAAGAAAGTATTTTAGTTGATGACTGTAGATTTTGGTAAATTAATTTGTTTTTAAAATATATATATATATATATATATAACGTTTTGCCTTTTGTTTTCCAGGCGTCCTCTCAGTACGTATTTTGTTTACGCATTATTTTTGTCAGTTTTTCCGATGAAGATTCTACTGTGAAGATGCAGTCGTCAATGTTTAACCTCACTGAGGTGGTATCCTTGTTATTTAGAGCCATTTAAAGAGTTAACAGCATTTTTGTACCATAATTCGCCATTTACATATCCCAAGTCCAGAGAAGAAACAGTAAAATTTGACACTGAAATCATAGATAAGTTTGGGAATGTTTGTATTTTCATTTATGCAAAATAATATTAACTGTTAATAATTAACTGAATAAACGTAAGCAATAGGAAAAACTGTTTAATAAATCTTTGGCTTTAGCGTGTTTTACAAAGACTCATTTCTATGATTTTCGTTTTATGATAAATTTTCTTTCGAAACTCCCATAATATTGTTTTATTACCCATAAGTTTTATCTGTTACACCAGTTAAGGTATTGGTAGGCTTAAGAAAGGTTTGGCTATTTTTGTGAAGCAATAGAACATAAAATGAAGGAGGTTAGTCCGGGAAATCTTGAGAAAACTTAACAAGCAACAGTAATAGCTGTAATAATCAGTGATGCACAAAGATCAGTGGACTTAACAGCAGGATATACACATAATGTAGGCTATTAGTTCTTTTTATCATTGTTTCAACATATTATACGTAGAGTAAGTAGACTCAGTCGAACAGTTGAACGCAGGCCTGCTGAACAAAGCCTAAGAGCTACAGAATAATTTTCACTACTGACAACTTATAACGTCACAGCGATGTATGAAGTGGAAGTAAAGATCCAGAATTTTCATCCTTGTCACTGTGTGGAACTGAGTGACTGGTCTTACGTTCCGATCGGTTTATCAACCGGGACAAAAGCTGTGGAACTTATTAAATTTGCGTGGCTGTCGGCAGCGAAACTGTCCGCACGTGACGGAAAATGCACTGTGGCTGGTAGACCAACTTCCTTCACCAACTGAGGTATCGCAATTCGGCGCAAAAGAAAGGATTTAATAAAAGGCAATTAACATAAAAGGTTTTTTTCCCATTTGATTAATTTTTCATTATTTTAAGAATTACAGAAATTATCTACCCTTGTAAGTCTATTAGAAAATTTTACTTCTTAGAATTCGTCATACTACGAGTACAAAGCCCTTTGACCTATGTTAACAATAAGAACCTGCAAGTAGGACAGAATAACTGACAGGCTAAACTGAAATCACGGATTCCGTGATATGACGTAGTGAAAACTAATTTGCGTCTTAGAGGTTACGTTGTGGGCTAACTTATAGCGATTTGAATGTGACAAAACAAATGTGTTTTGTAAAGTGAGACATCGCAGTTGTGTTTACGACGAACTGAAAGTGCAGGTTTTTAAAAAATCAGCTACATGTTTTGGTCGCAAAATTCTTGTATTTTTAGAACAGCAGTTTGTTAGGTTGTGTTAGGTTAGATTGGGTTGCAAAAGCTCTGGTAGAACGTGTTTGCACCCTGAGATAAAATGAAGATTCCTAACCAGAATTCACGGCGTCACATCCCTTCAGAAAATAAACTCTTCGTCACCGCCATGAGTGCTTCAGGACCTATAGGTATCAGCTAAAGATCCAAGACAAGTCGATGCAACGGAAGATTTGGATCTTCACCAAAACAGCTGATAATTATTGGGTCTTCCAGCCTTTCAGTTTATGGAGAAGCTGAGCTGAGTTTTGAATAAGGGAGATTATAAATTATAGAAACACATTGTTATATAGACATTTACTAGCCTGTTATCTCTGCAAACTTGTTCTTTGAAATACCTTTAGCTTATACTTTCTGTAAGGCGAAAATCATTGAAAACTTCTCCATGTCGAAGTGCAGGTTTGTCAACAAAGACAGTGGCAACTTGGATCCACGATCCGGAACACAAGGTAGGAGAATTCATATTTACCACCAAGGAACTTTGAGATTAAATATTTTTGCGTCATGTTGCACTTTACAAATTATGTTAAAGTGTGTTTTTGTTTTAAAATTATAAAAATATCACAACGTGGACCACATTTATACTCCTGAAGTTGGCATTTGGATAAATGTTGGTAAGTATATAACGTTGGTTAAAGTGCTCGTTGTCGGTCGTCATTGTTTGCACTATAAAAGTTGTAGGTTTTCACTTTACCTGTAATAACATGGGCACTTTAAATTTAATTGTGTTGTGGCCCTTTATAATGTGAAACAAATAGGCTGAAACTTTTAATTTATGTAAACTCCGCCTGAAGAAGGCGCAGTTTTGCCGAAATGTGTTGGTTTGTTGAGTGAATTTTGTAATGTGTGCATGCAACAGGATTTGTCGTAAGACTGAGAGAATTAAGTTGGAAATTAAATTTAAAATTATGTAAATAATTGTTGATTATTTTAGGTCATAAAAATTAAATATGGCGTTATATTATGCCGTTATGTAGGCCCACGTTTCATTATATGTGTGTGTAGGTCTTTATATTTATCCGTGTAAAGAAGTATAAGTAAAAGTAGTACACATGGAGAAAGAAGACTGTAGCAGGTAAAGTTGTGCCTGACTCGGTATTCCAGTATCCAATGACGCTAAAGAATTTTGTAGTTTACAGAACCAATCAGTGCTGCTATTCAATCAGGTGAAATTAATTGTATCTAATAGTATTATCTAAATATTGCTGTCTTTCCTCAGACTTCCAAGTCAATTTTTGAATAAGTTAATTTTGACAAGATCCCACTGAAATTTCAACACCTTGTTGCTAGTAAATCAGATCTGAAGAACTGAGGACGAAACAGTTTTACACTTACGATTCCGTGTGTACTGCTGTCTGTCGTTAGAATGTTCATGGATAGCGACTAGCGCGTCGATTTTCAAAATATGACCTTCTCTATGCCTTTATAGTACCTGCATTAGATATAAGATTGAATCTTGAGTTTTACGAAACCCACTTCAGTTGTGAAGAATAACATCTTATTCTAACATTAAACATTTTATGGTTGTAATTTTCCTTTCTCCAATATTTTTTTTTGTGTGTGTATGAGATATACCTGATGATGAGCAAACGAGGCCGAAACACGTAGTGCAAAAACACAATAAATAACCTTATATATAACAGATGAAATTGACGATGTATTTATTCATTTTACTTTATAACTTTCACAACTGGATGCACGACTGACGTTTGTTGGGACAGTTGTTACAAATATTTATGCATTTACATTTCCATGGCCTGGAATTATTTACTTGTCAATATTAGAATGTTTTACAATTAAACTATTTCGAGAACGCTTGAAGAGGGAAGAAAAGCAAAAGAAACACGAGGCAAGATAACTGTGTGCAGTCAGTAACAGTACCTACTGACGAACAGTTTAGATAATATAAATGGCGCAGTATTTAAAGTGTGGGTTTATTAAAATAAAATTCTATGCTGTGAATTCAAAATTATAATTTCTCAGAGCTTGTTCAATTTTTGACTGTTGTTTACACAAAATAATTCATTTTCCGCAGTAATTTGTGACTGCAATTTTTATAGCAATTTATCCTCATCACGCAAGTATATTAGGGTGACAAGATCAAGCAGCATCAGGTAAACGGAGCGTGTAGAACGCAGGGTAAGATGAGAACTGGTAACGGAATTCAAATCAGGAAACTTGAAGGCAAGGCCTAGGCTTAGATGCTTAGATAATATTGTAAGAGTTTTTGTGCAACAGAATATAAATATTGAGACTTAAAGCAAGTGGCTTATAATAGCGACTAAATGAAGAGCTCTTCCGAACATGAAACAAAATCTTTTGGTTTTATAAAATCTGTGAATGCATTGAGTTTATTACCTTCTGATGAAAGGCTGTCTTTCGTAGGCACAAATTCTCTGTAGTTAAAGCTTCTTCAACAAAGGTTAAGGATGAAGTCGACTGTCTGCAAAGCTTTGTCTTGTGTTTGGTTAGCGATTTCTTCACTTGTGAGCGGCATCTTAGTTTATAAGTAACCTATCGTTTTTATAATTCCTTTCCTAATCCCGAAAACCGTTCTTTTACCCCGAGCGTGCGAGGTGTGTGTAACTGCACCATTTCAGTCATACCTGTTACTGTACGCACCGCCAGGTGTAACAATAAATGATTCACATTTTGCTGACTGTGTGTAATCATGTGTTTGGTGTGACATAGTTTAACAACCATTATTTCCTTATAGAACATTCAACGGCCGATCTGTCTAATAGTAAGACACCATGTTGTCTGTGAAGAAGCAGTAAAATCTCTCTGCCTAATGCGAATTAATTTTAATCTTCTAAGGGTTAGTACGTCAGATCATTTTCAATGAAATGCATAATTAAGCAGCAAGACTTTGAAGCACCCTGTTGTATAACTCGTTCCACTCATAATTTTATATTTGCAAGTAAAATAAACATAAAACTGGCCAGCTGTAATATAGCTTATATTAAAAAATTTGTAAATCATTTTAATTTTTTTCGCCAAAATAAGGAGCACTTTAATAGCAATAATTTTCATTTAGAATATAAAACGAAGACGAACTCAAATTCCATAATCTTAACCCTGTCGTAATCTCGTGCTCAGCGAATTTTTTCTACCACTTTCGAAAGCTCCAATTAATAAGATTATTTTCTGCACAGTGACGAAGACGACGACATGCAGTTCTGTAGAAATTTAAGGCGTTTTGTAGGAATTTTCTGCCTCTACCTTCAGAGGAGAAGAAGTTTGTTCTTCTGCCTTTTAGATGGGCATAGCAAGTGTTCCTGACAGTCTGTCAATTTCTAGTGCACCAAACTGCGTCATCACAAAAGTTGCCACTGTAAGAACCTTCAGTCTTGTAACCTACAATTATCTGTTGCTGTAACGTGTTGCTTGCTGGTACGTTACAGTTGCTTTTACGACAAAATTACGAGATTATTTTTATCTCTATCATATTTTTCGTACTGCATAAAATATTACTCGATTACTTTAATTTTTGACTTAATTTAGCGTGCTTTATTTGTATATTGGTTTTTCTCTTGGCAAGCATTTGTACCATAAGTTAGTCGGAATGCAGTAATTATATTTTTGGATATATCATGCATCTTTCACTAGTTACTTCATTTTGTATTAGAATTTACCTGAGAAATACTTCAGTTTTGTTCGAAGGTATTGCTTAGCTGAAGTTGTTCTCCAGTTCACAGTATTCAGCTGAACTGTGGTCCTGCAGAACAATCCAATTTAGACAAAATTTTTGATGGCTGCTGTGATGCTGTAACCAGTTTCACCCCACGTGCATCGTGCACGCATCATTATGCACTGCAGAGATGAACAAGGGCGTAGCTTTTGGGTGGGGTCAAACACCACTGTAGTACTGCAGCTGCGATACCAGTTTAGTGAAAGCACCATTGTGGGGTGTGGCACAGTGTGTGCACCCCCAAAATCTTTTTGTGGATGTATGATCTATTGGTGACTGCAGACAAAGATGAGCCTTCCATGAAACGCTGGAGCAATCCTGCTGCTTTGCAAAGCGCGATCAACGTTGAGTCTCAGCGACGGTTATAATTGAATGAATTTAGAGCTGAAAGCTGCTCAGGCGTCAGTACCAAAATTTGCACAAGGCAGTGCAGAGGTGCATGGCTGCTGCTGACATGCAACTGTCAGCTTTGTTCTCACACCAACAATACAGGCCAACCTCAAGTAAAAGTGGAGAGAGGAGGTAAGAGCAGACTTAGTCGATAGAAGTGGCCATGTTTCTTTCTTTGCAGAAGAGTCACAAGTAGCAATGCACTGAATTACAGAGACGAATAACTTCTTACTGACGATGTTGGGATGGCCTGGTTGAAGAATACAGTAGCATATGATGAATTGTGACTTTGATGTTGGAACAGAAAAATGTAATATTACAGGCTTGCGAAAATGCAATGAAAAAAATACGGACGATGTAGGTTATGTGAATGTACAAAAAAGCGCATTCATTATTGGTACTTCTTGATGAATTTCAGCGGTGAATTATTTACACGAATGTGCATTACACGTAATGTGTAAGTGAAACTGAAAGTAATGTTTAGGCTTACGATTATATGAATTCTACTTATTGAAAATTTCATATAGGCCTAATCCTAAGCTTAATGATAAACGTAGGACAGTTTCCTTTCTTTCGTGTTCCTAACTGAAACGTGAAACTATCTGCAGGCCGCCAATTACAATAGCAAAGAAACTATGCAGTTTGCGTATTAAAAATGCATATAAACCTAAACATAGTGATGTTATGTTTGTTATAGTAATGACCGGTCTCTTTTTTATTTCACTACACATATTTTAAAAATAATTAATAAAGTGCATTCTGGTAAGTCACCCTACAAACTGTGTCGATAATACGCTTGCAGTGAATATTTTATAAACACTATAATTAAACTTATAAGTTTACTAAGTATTATAATTCATTACATTCTAGTGGCAAGTGTTGCTTGAAATGTCACATTGTGTATCAGATGGTCCTTGGTTTGAAAGGGGATAAAAAGGTGTGCACCCTTGGCCGCCCTGCTTGGGCTGCCTCCATGGGTGCTAATCACTTGTGCCGTAGTCTTTTTGGTGCCTTATGTCACCAAAATTGACCTAAGAATTTTTTAGTTACAAGTCGAGAATACTTGACTAGGCTAGTCTCTAGTTTCTATCCGCGTGATATTTATCATAATATGATATATAGTACATTTATATTTTATGCCCCAAAAATATGTCTTGGGAAGGCGAAGAAAATTTAGTGGTAAACTGTGTATGAAGAATTTTAAAATATTAGCATCGATGCTATAAAACACATAAAGCATAGGAAATTTAAGAATTTAAAGCCCAAATTAAATCTTTGTTTGAACTCTTAGGCTACCTTCATTGTTAAATATGGTAAAGCAGGCTTGAAATCACAATGATATATATATATATATATATATTGCGTGTGTGTGTGGTTTTTTTTTACAGTTTGTATTAACAACATGCTTCATTACACAGTAATACTATATGTTTTGGCTTTCTTATATTAAAGTACATAATTGTTTAGAGAAAAGCACTTGTAAACTTAATAATTGATTTATCTAACAATTGCCTGCTCTACATAGATATTGATACTTATTAAATAATGTAGTTACAATGTTTGTGTTCGAAATTATTTTGTCTTCCCAGTTTGCTTGAGTTAGTGTCTTTAGTTCTAGTAATCTATCACTAAAACATGCTTATATAAACTTATCGAAATTAAGCATTGTATTTTGTGTATCCCGGTATGTACAATTGAGAGCCATTACATATTTTATTGCAGTTTATTGAAATCTATATATTTGATAAATCTTGAAAATGCGTGTGAATATTTTGCTGTGTGGGTTTTGGGGTGCCCTCATATAGACTTTTGAACCAGACAAACACTCTTCACGGAACGCAATATGAAAATCAGACAATTACGACACATTCCAGACCCTCAATTTTAATTTCTGACGGTGAGTAACAAAAATGTGAGCAGTGACATGAGATCGACAGGCAGTAGTGACATTAGATTGGGCGTTCCGATTTGATCAGCAGTAGTGATGGACAGTGACGGACAGTGATGGACATAGGTTTGGTTCTTGACTTGTAAGAGTATAGTGAATATGAAATAGCAGAAGTTTTAGTAAGTTGGAAAAGAGTAAGAGTTATATCAAGCTGCTACGTATAGACAACAAATAGTAAGAAAGTGGAATAACTTGGGTTGTTAGAAATTGGGTTAGAATAAAATTATATTTTTAATATGTGTGACCAAGTGTTCCAGCAAATTAAAATACACAAAACATTCAGTACGTGTTTTAAAGGCCCTGCCTTTAGAATTCTCTTAATAAGCTGCTTGTTTCTTGTCCTGATTGAAGTACAGCAGATAGTAATTGACAGAAGATCGTGAAACACGCAACTGAATGTGTCGTGATCGTCATATTTTGCAAGCTCCTGCGGTTAAATGATAACACTAACAGTACCACTAAAGTACTGCCAACAGTTGAAGTAAAAAAGAAATCTTGAATTTAGCACTTAAATTTGAATTTATTTATATGGATAAAATAATTCAAAAGTGTTGGTTTATGGAAAGTACATAATGTTTATTTTTCACACAACGTGGCAACTGGTATTATTCTGATTCTAGATTATTACACAGCGGACAAATACCTATGAAGTTCTTACAGTGACATGTAACAGAAACTTAGAATAGCGTAGTGTAAACTAGTAATTAAAATCCTTTGTAACTGTAAATTGCATCACGCCAAAAAATGAGATGCTGTTAATAATACTACATTATATAAATGACGCCAAAGTGTGAAAATATTCGCAGTTTTAAAGCACAAATTTGTTTCTCTTTGTTACGATGAACTGTCACTTTTCCGTATATTGATTTTCAGTACGATGTTTATCGGTGATATTTGTTTCTCCAATATTATTTGTCTGTATTATATTTATCTGCTATATTTGTTTGTTTAATATCGTGTGTACGATATTTTTCTGTGATACTAGCTTGTTGAATATTATTTATCTGTAGGCAATTTCCTTGTGATTTTTTGGCAAGGTACTTATTTTGATATTTTTTTATATTTGTAGACTAAAGATATTTATCTGTTTGTCTAATATTATTTTTCTCTGCAATATTTATCTGTGATAGCTGTATGTCTTATATTATTTGTCCGTATGATATCTGTCTGTGAAATTTGTTTGCCTATAGTTACTTGTCTGTATATTATTTATTTGTGATATTTATTTTTTTAATATTATTTGTCTGTACTAAATTTATTTGTATTTTTGTCGGTCGAATATTATTTATCCATACGGAATTTATCCGTGATATTTGTTGCCAAATATTCTTTGTATGTACGATAGTAATCTATAATATTTACTTGGTAATATTCTTCTTCTGTATGATATCTGGGCTACTCACGATAGCGACCAGTGAGACTGGAATCTTCCGGTTTATGACGTCACATACTGTGACCAGTGCTTACAAAATTTTAGGAAAAAGCTGCTTCCTTCATATCTGATAAAGGGAGTAGCAGTTTATCTCGGAATGTTGATAACTACATACCAAACGGCACGGTGCCATAACTAC
>Ga0131853_10017663_pt1 | contig 12987 bp, 6 predicted proteins | sample TergutLab28metaG_FD_92764 | JGI IMG/M metagenome (GOLD analysis project Ga0131853, IMG submission 92764) | Labiotermes labralis P1 segment gut microbial communities from Petit-Saut dam, French Guiana - Lab288 P1 (version 2) (version 2) | ecosystem: Host-associated > Arthropoda: Insects >...
AGGAATGCGGCTTGCTGTGTTATATGGGTAACTACGGAGTTTTTGTGAATATCCATGAGTGCGTAACAATGTCAAGTTATTCGTTTCGCGAGCAGGCAGACATGAATTTTACGTATTTTCCCGCTGATGGTAACGGTCGCGATGCTGCGCGGCTCTACCGGTAAACTTTCCTAGACCGAAGGAAGCCAAACCATCAGACCTTTGCTGCAGTGTTTCGTCACCTTGCAGAGAATGGTAGGTTATCACCAGTTATTGTGGATCGAGGAAGACAAAGAGTCGCTTGTACACCTGATTTGCTGGAGCTTGACGTACAACATGTTGCTGGGGTCCCAGGTGGCACAAGACAATTGGCAGCAGCCTTCCCTGTTGGTCATATGGCCGTTTGGAGGGTGCTCCATGAACAGCTGCTATACCCGTACCATTCAAAACGTGTAAAGGGTCTAACGCCTGCTGATAACCCAACACGGGAGAATCGCTAATCCATTGTTTGTCTCGTCACTCTCTTCACAGATCAGGCAAATTTGGTAGACATGGCATTTCAAATTTCCACCACCAGAATTGGTTGGCAGAGGAGAATCCACGTGATACAATCCACTCTAGACACCAGCAGCAGTTCGGGATTAATGTGTTGGCTGGTATTGTTGGTGATTGTCTGGTAGCTCTACATATTTTTCCACAACGTCAAACGGGCAGTGTCGAGAGGGATTTCCGCTTAAATGGTCTTCCACGACTTCTAAAAAAAATGCCTTTGGCAGTGAAAGCGTCATTTATACACGACGGGGCCGCGGCTTATTTTTTTGAGATGTACTCAATAAAAACTAATACACGTCATGACAAAAGGATAGAGTAGGACCACTTGCGAGGCCCGCCCATTCGTCCGACCTCAGTACTTTAGACTTTTGTCTGTTGGGACGCTTACAAACCACAGCGTATTAGCTTAAATTGAAACGGAACGAGCACTTAACGCATTCTTGACGCCGTCAAACCATTCCCAGCCGCCATGGGACGGACATTTGAAGGGGTCGGCCAGACGTGTCCATGAGTCACTGATTCAGATGGAGGACACTTTGAACTTTTGTTGTGAACTGTGACCTGATAAATAATTACAACTTAACATTATTAAATTGGGAACGTGTTTTGTAAGCGTAGTACATCAGCTGCTAAGTACAATATTACATAGTTAAAGTATTTCGTGTTGAAAGTAATCTTTCAAGCAGACTGAAAAACCATTCATTTCCGGACATGTTTATGAGAAATTTTCTTTGTTTTGGTGTGATTAGCCCACTCCTTAAATCTTTCCAAGCATTTTGGACACACTATACACAAATTGTTTATTATAAAATCACATTCTTATATGCATGCCGCAAGTGAAATAGGCTAATAAAACTACAAAGAATATCATTGGAAATCTTTTGTTTTGCTCTGTGTCTTATCTTGCAGCCCCCCTGGCGTTTGTCTTACGCTAGAAGAATATTTTTAAACGATGGTTACCAGGCGCTGATGGTGGAGAAGCAGCTGCGACGTGTACTTGCAGACGGTCTCAGAACGCACCGTTAATCATGGCCTAAATATAAACTGTTCGGAGCGCTTCAAGGCTGCATTTAATTTAAAGACAAGTATTTCCGGTCACAGTTAAGGTATGCCGGAAGTTTCGCCTGTGTGCCTAGCTTTCTTACGAGAAGTTCCGTTTCTTCATACCGCATTTAACAGTTAAAAAGCAGTCTTATGATGAGGAAACTGGCTGTCGTGATTGAGGTGTTAACGTGGTTTTCCAAAGAAGTGCAGGGACTACCGTGCTGCTTTCATCCGCTCCAGCTGCTGGTACAGTAAAAAGAACTCGACCACGACTCTTTCCATACTCCATGGAGCATAGTCCTTCTTGAGAAACTAACCGGTTTTCAGCTAGTCAAGAAATTCCCCGCATTTTATGGAACCCCAAGGTTCATTACCGCAGTCACAAATGCCCCTCACCTGTCCCTATCCTGAGCCAGCTCGATCCAGTTCATAATCCCACATCCTACTTCCTGAAGAACCATCTTAATATTATTATCCCATCTACGCCTGGGTCTCCCAAGTGGTCTATTTTCCTCACGTTTCCCTATCAAAACCCTGTTTACGCCTCTCTTCTCTTCCGTACGCGCTACTTTACCCGCTCATCTCATTCTTCTCGATTTTCTCACCCGAACAATATTGGGTGAGGAGTACAGATCACTAAGATCCGCATTATGTAGTTTTTGTCCGCTCCCTTTTGTTGCCATAACTTTCGATTCAAAATACGACGCTGTAGGTCTGTACTATTTACTAAAAACATCGTCGAATGAAGTATAAATAAATAAATAAATAAAAATTTCCCTTTTTCCATATTCTTCCTCCTCCTTTCTGTATCCCATTACTTTTTCTTTTGTTTTACTTCCTTTCTATCCTGTCCTTTCCTATTCTCTTTTTTGCCCCTACTTTCTTTGTTTCTTTTTCTCTGCACAGTAATTTATCTGAATAATATTTAGAAATTCCATGTCTATTTCTCACAACTCTTTGTTAGAATGAACCAGGAAATAGTCGCTGTTCGTTGTCAAAATCATACGAAAACAAAGATGAGTAAATAAGCTCCATGTGTGTAAAATAGTCCTTTAATATTAAACTCAGTGGTATATGTAACCACTGTGTTTTAAAGGGGTAGCTCTTTACTCTGTTTGATGTACCATATCCACTCCCTTTCCCCCCTATTATATGCTCTCATCCGAATTTCATTCCAATCGCTACAGTAATTAACGGGGCAGTCAAGATGGCGCATCGTATTAATGACCATCATCATTGAATTCGGTTCCACAGAGTTATTAAATCTCCATTAATGTCCATGTTAAAATTGTGTACCGTCGGGATTTTGTCATTTGCCATGTCTACCAATTAACCAGTGTTTTGCTACACACACAGACGGATAATACGGACGCGCCCTGCACAATTTCTGTGGAATATGTACACACATAACATTAGCAGTCTGATTTCAGTAACTGTCAAGGTTTGTGTAAAAGACATAGTGTTCTGCAAATCTCGTTTATCATTCGTAACGTGTTAACCGTTTCAAGGTATCAGTAACCGTTTGTTATTTATTTATTTCCATGGGAACATTTTGTGTGATTTACTGTGAGTATTACTGTCACCTGTTATGCGATGCCTTATTACTTGGTAGTTAGTTATAAACGTAGAGGGAGGACGACTCTGCCGCTATCTTCAGGGCAGAAGTGTAAGCCGTTTGCTCCTATCCGTAGCCCGTTAGTTTCGTACCGACTGCTTCCAGAATAAAAGTGAGTGCTGTTCTTGCTGTGATAACGTACTGAGTGAGTGTGATGTGACGTAATGATAAACACGTGAGGTGAAGCCTGACGTAAAATTATAGAGAAGAGCCTTGGTCTGATGTGTTAACTTTATCTGCAAACATTTGCCAATAAATTATGCCTGAAACCTACCAATAACCAGTCAATGACACATAAATTGCGTAATCTATATTGGCAGCGAACTGGAATTGAAACATAAGGTTTTTGATTTGAATTACTAATTTGTTGTTGATTAACGATCCCAGTAGTCTGTACAGGCAGGTCTAGTTTTACGCGATTTCACTTTAACGCGACTTGCAAATTAACGCATTTTTTTTCGAATTTACGCCATAATTTTCGGTTTAACGCGATTTGGCATAGATGATCCGTGGCCGCACATTTCTTGTGTAGGAGAGTGGAAGGAAGTGACATCACTGTCACGCTGTCAACCACGTGTATGGATTACGTTGGTTATATAATCACGCGACTCATTAATTTCCTCTTCAACAGCATTGTTCTTACCATGAGAGTGAAACGTAAATCCACATCACCTAGTTCAATCCAAGTGAAAAATCGCCGAAATACGATCGTTACTGAGAAATTAGACGTACAAAGCCGACTTGTAGAGGCAAAAGAATTGTTGACCTATGCCGTAGTGTTAAACTCGCTCATGGTAGCATGCTATCAATACGTGATAATGCTAATAACATTAAAGAAAGTGCCGAGTGATTAGATAACATTAAATTCCAGCAATCTGAAGCAAGGAGTGTTTGTGTGTGTGTGTGTGTGTGTGTGTGTGTGTGTGTGTGTGTGTGTGTAGCACGACTACCACAGTCCTGTCGGAATGAAACGTACCAATAACCAGGGATATGTGTATGCTATTTTTATTGCACTAGAAATAAGTATATGCATATAAAGTTATGTATATTGTATAGCATTATATATATATATATATACACACGCACACACAGTACATGTACGCTCTACAGGTCCATATGTCCACTATTAGTATAGAGGAGACCAGGGTTAGTTGTTGCACTAGTCTAGTTGTTATATTCAAATTTTAAAATAACCGTAAGTCGTGGCGCCTTCACCAGTGACCATATGGTAGGTACATTGTGTCTCCTCTCCCCACTCGACAGTCTCTTGTTAGTTGGCCGTTCCATGTCGATGCGAAAGGTAGTGTTTTGTCTCTGGGTAATTATTTTCTTTTTGAGTTTTTCTTTTATAACCAGAAATTACTTTAAGTGTGACAAACGGTATTCCTGGCGTCTAAAGAACTGAAATCCAGGTGTGTGATTGTCATATTTTGGACTTCGTATAAAACGCCATTGTTCTGGTAATTTATTGCGAAACAGAATGGCGTAGCAAGGGGTTATTTGTTACAACTAGCCCATCTGTTATACAGTCTTATTATTTTGTAGAGGCAGGAACCATGAGAACGTACAAGAGAAAACGAACAGAGGCACAACTTCTATAGAAACGTATGTGGAAGCAGATAAAGAAGTCTTGGCTAAAAGTAGCAGTCTACGAAAAGCTTCAGCGAAGTATGACACAGCAGAGATCACGTAAGAATCCTGAACTAGGAAATGCTGGTGATAAATTTATAGAGTTCTGGCCTAATTTATCTACAGTTTAAGATAAACACAAATTTTAGTGCCCAGTTATATATAAGGTGGACGAGACTGCAGTAACAACTGTTAAAATCCAACTGGAATCGTAGTAAAGCAAGGTATGAAGAAGGTCGGGCAGTGGCTTCCGCAGTGTGAGGCTCTCTGGTCACCATGGCTGTGGCTGTAAACGCGAGTGGGAATTCTGTCCCGCCATTCTTTGTATTCCCACGAAAAACTACAGGGATTGCTTCATTGCAGGCAGACCAGATGGCAGTGCTGGTTCTGCAAACAAGTAAGAGTGGTTGCCGAGAGATAACGTCGTATTGTACGTCCAATATTTCATAAAACATACGGGTGTTAGGCAGGTTAAACCTATGTTGATTCTACTGGACAATTATTAGTCACATCTTAATTCAGAAGTTCTTGATCTTGCCGAAGAAAATGGAGTGATGATGTCATTCCACTTTATACTTCTCTCAAAGTACAATTATAATTAAACAGGTCAGTTTATGGATCTTTTAAGAAGTTTGTGAACATTGCCTCTGACGTATGGATCAGAAGTAACCCTGGAAAAACTACGACAATCTACGACATCCCATTCATAATGAGTAGGTCACTGCCAAATTCGCTCACACCAGAGAATATCAAATGAATGTTTTCAGTGACAGGAGTATGGCCGTTTAATTAAGATAATATACAGAAAAGTATAATTCTTGACGTTTCAACCTCAAATTTAGGCGTTAACATTGACCCTTCAACATCCAGCTTGAACGCAGGACCCTCGTCTTCTGAAGGAAATGAACATCACATAAGTCCATTTGACTTCAGGCTTTCCCCAAAGCAGGTGTACGTAAGAGAAAATTCAAAGTGAGTGTGATTTTAACTGATGCTGCAGTAAAGGCCGCATAGGAATCGGAAGTAAAGACACACCATAAGCCTGCTGCTAAGAGTTATAGGTTATTCAGCGCGGCAGCTGAATCGTACTCAGTGTCCAAAGCACCCACGAAGTGGTACCAGTACACTAAGTGTCATAACGGAGCCCACGACCGTTGCGCCGGATTTAGCGATTTTTACGTTTGTAGGAATTTCGACTCTGATAATCATATTGAGGATTTCATGTCTGATTACTGATGTGAAGTTCGTAACGTAATAATTTTGACATTTATCTTACTTTTATAAGTGGCTGTAAGGCTTGAAATTTGTTTTTGTGTTCTTGATCCGAAATACTGTAATAACTGTGATCTTATCACACGCAGATATATGGTAATTCAGGGATGATAACTCAAATTACAGTAGATATGATAATAATGATCAAGTAATGTAACAGTTAGCCCCATGCAGTGTAACAACGTACCCATACCTAGGCAGCTACTTTGTGCATTCTCGTGAACTGCTTAAAGTAGTTCTTAAATCTTAATTACAAAGAACAAATAAAAAATGTAACCTTAAAGGGCAATGATGTAAGTAACGGTGTGAATCAGTGTCATTTCATTCTATACAACACTGGCAGGACAAAAACAATCTGTACAAAAATTGTAACAAGTAAACACCATCTCTCCTGGTCGTACAGTACATAAGATGAGGTCTATCCCATAACTCCAGGAAATACACTGTTTTAAATGGGAATTTTGTGTTCGATTTGCACGACGTTTTTGAGGAGCGTATCCATAGCGTGAAATGAAATATGCCTGTATTTGAAAACACGGGAAAAACAGGAAGCGAAAGCGGGTCTGAACTAACAGGGCAGCTGTAAACTCAAGAACTTGCAGATGCAGAATTGCAGGTCACATTAATAGAAAAGTTAAGTTGTCCCTGTGCTTCAGCTCTTAAAGTGCAGTGGACACTTCACATATCCTTGCTTTAACATTTGAAAAAACCTGTATTTTGCGACAGGTGAATTTATGAAATTCATATGGTTGTCGTGTTAACTAGCGATGAGTTCCGTAAACACGGGTAAGCTGCTGGCCTCTGTAGTAGAGCGGCAGTGTTGTTTTATGAGATACGTACTGAAATTGTATACGTGTAATTGAGCCGAGAGCGTTGCTTAAGCCCCAGGTCATGAAGACATGAGGGAGAACTGTAAAGCACCACTCGACATATTCCCGTCTTCAGCCGTAGCGAGGCTGTGTCGCCAACTTCACGCGCCGACGGTTTTACCTCCGGGTAAATATCGTCATGTACTCATCGGACAATAGACTAGATGGGCCCCAGTATCCAACTGGTCGAGGGGGGGGGGGAATACCTGTCCCTATTGGAAATCGAACACCGTTTACTGGGTCGTGCGGCCCATAGCCTAGATACAATGGCTCCATTGAAATGGTTCTGAATCGAGCGACCGTCAGGTAGGTGGTGGAAATATGGCAGAAGCTTGAACAACGCTTCCGTTGGCTTGCGCAGCGTTGTAAGTTTCCTGTTGTTGTTGTTGATGGTGAAAGTGATGGAGTTATTGCTAATGTTGTTACTAATGAGTTGTATTAAGTCGATTGGCTTGATAGAGTTCTGTACAGAATATAATTTACGTACTTTACATTTCCCCCAAAAAACTTATCAAGGCGTTTTGGTTTTCTGGGCCGGGGGGAGGGGGGGGGGACACTGAGCAATGCAGCCAGCCGAGATGTGTAGCTATTTTGATATCTGAACCCTATGGGTCTTTATGTGTATGAACCCTGCGAAGCAAAATTGTTATCTAAAAGAAACCACATTGCTACCTCGAAGAAAAGACGCTGCTTTTCTGTTATTAATAATATATACTTGAAGTTGTTGGAAAACCTAAAATCGCTGTTTAATGCGAAATTTGGATGGAACACACACATACACTGAGTGAGGAAAATACAGTGTCTGAAGCTTAAAGTGTGTGCTACATACATATACCGCTGTGCCGTCGGGGGTTAATGGAATAGTTGTATATTATAATATTCGTGTAACGTTATGCGTGCTTGGAAACTGAAGTTTTACAGGTTGTCACTCGGTGTAGTCTCGTGGCTGCTTACCGTTTTACATGGGATATAGCGCCCGCATCTTCAGGCACTAGTCCTATAGAGGAACAAGCATGTTATTCGAAACGATGTAAACCATGAGATTAAATGAGCAGGCACTGAATGTTTTTAGGCTAGTAGTTATGTTCACATGTGTAATTATCTCCGTTGTGTTCGTACAGGTTGCTGGGTGGGTCCCGGAGAGTTGGCGTTGGGAATCGAATCCCCCAGCCACTGACTCAGCCGTTTTATCTCACTTTGAAGGAAAGTAGACTATTCAAATCCTTCGGGCATAACAAGTATATGAAATGTGCTTTTTGTTTGATTTTCGTAAAAAGATCAAGTGTTAAGTGTTTCATTAAGACGTTGCGCTGGAATGTGACTGTGTTGTCTGACAAGACACCTTGGAAGTGCAGGTAGTATATTCGCTGGAGACGTTGGTAAACACTCACTAGACTGCACAGTTACGTCGTAGCTGACCATGGCAATGCGGATGTGCGAAATTTGAAGTTTTTCGGCTTTCGATGTGGACGTTAAGTCTTCTGTGTTGTGCGTTGTGACTAAGTCTATTGTAAATTCACCGTTGTTTTCGATGATCCTGACTAATGAGGCACGTCTTTCATTTTCTATTAGGGTATCACATCCCACAATACAATACAATTTGTAGCAGTTCAGTTTTGTCTGTACTGTTCATGGTATTCGTAATATGTTTCTTTTTTGTTCTGGTGATTTCAGTTCCGTCACAGTGGAGTGGGGGAGACTTCGGATTTCGACGCTATTTTTTGTGTGTATCTCTATAGCTGTAAACAGTACGTGCGTCTGAGTGCCTCGGTCAACGCTCCAGTTTAGCTATTTTTATGAATATTTTGTTACTTCGTGATGAAATTTTCGTCGCCAGTTGTTGAGTCTGTTTGCTTGTCATTAGGATGAGTGGATACTGTCAGTATATTTACTCCTTCCGCTCTCTCATGTTGTTTCTCTGACGTCATTTGCATTGCGACATTTGAGGAAATCAGAGTTGGCGTTGCTGAAGATTCAAATCAATCAGTCCAAGCCACTTGGCCTTAAGGATGAAGGCGCTATTTCCTTTCGAAACGCTGGTAAATATTTACTTACCAGTCGACACGTCATAACATCTCAGAAGACATGAATATTCACCACTTACAGCGCCACAAGGAAACAGAATAAGCGACGATGAACGGTATGTTGGGTACAAAGCTGTAATCATTTACATTTTCATGAGTTCTAAAATAAAAAGATCGCTCTCTAGAAAGACCGTTAAAATTATGCCATGTTTACAGACTGAGTTGTAATGATCAGTAGAGTTTCTTAAATTGATTCGGGGGTCACCAGGCAAGATACAAAATAGAACACTCATATATGACGTTATTCGAGGCGACGACAGTCTTAATTCAATCATTTAAAGCCTAACGGTTACTTCACGTACCACAAAGTTTAAAATTTAAAAATTCTACATTGTAATCATATGGAATTTGTGTGTTTTGTGCGGGCCTCGGAACAAACAGCAAATTGTGCCTTACATAACATTAAAAGATCGGTTTTTATAACCGACCGAGGTGGAGAGTGTTTAGTGCGCGGTACGCACAGTCATGTAACACAGATACGTTTCTTCTTTAAAAGGTTAATAAGTAAATCTTCGAATGTTTATACATTAGGTGATTACGTCACATTAATTGTCCATATTGGAAAAGATCATACTTACTTAAATCTGTGTTTGTGCGAATGTGTGTATTTATGTATATTACCTTCATATTTATCTTGGAACTGCTAGACTTCAATAAATGCGAAGACGCCGGTGCGCTCTGTGTCTGTACGCCACACTACTAACATCTGCCTTCAGTTACTCTTCTTGGTGGCACAGGCTACAAAAGCGGCATCTTTTGGTGACAAGCAATGTTTTGTCAGCTGACACGTGGACGTGTGTTCTCCTTCTGACGTCACTCTCTGTTTGCCTTAAATCAGAGCGTGATTGTTGTTATCATTTAATAGACCTGTCAGCAAGCTAGGGGGCATGTTTAAACAACGAGGCCAGCGGATTTGTCTTCTTGAACAATGAATGTTATTGTACCCCTGACGACTGTGAAAGACTGCTTGTAAGCCGACGGTAAAGCATACGAATTGCTAAAGATGCGATCCTCATACATTGGCAGAGAAAATATCAACGGAAGCGATTCTTCTTCTGGTTTTGTGTGTCTCTTTGTTAACAGAACTCTGAAGATTCAGCACTGTTAATACTATAACTAATCTCTGGACACGATCCTGAACCAGTGCCATCCACCTCCTATTACCCACAGCACCAAAGAGCCCATTTCGGTGGCCGCGCGGCCTAAAGCGTAGGTCTGCGGCCGCTCGCTGGCTGGATTGTGGTTTCGAATCACACCGTGGGCATTATGCCTCACTCGTGTGACTGTTGTGTGTTGTCACGTAGAGGCCTCTGCGACCCGCTGATAACTGGTCCAGAGAAGTCCTACCGAGTGTGGTGTGTTGAATGTGATCGTGAAGCCGCAATGAGGAGGCACTGGCCCACTAGGGGCTATGGCGCCGGGGGGGGATGCACCCATGATCTCTCTTGCCAATTAACAAACACTCTGGTGGCAGAGCCGTAGGTTTTGACACAGAACATAAAAGAGTGTGCCAGGCCAAATATCATTTCTGTACAACACGTAAAAATTTCATTTTTTTCCCCCTTTTGAAATAAATGACCCATTGATTGCATTTTAGGCTGGGACCGTGTGTCACTGACAAACCCCTGGTTGTTGGTAGACGCAGCACAGTGATAATCGTTGCTTATCGAAAGGCGTTTGGCTGTAATTTGTAGCAAGTATTACGAACCTGTCCTTGTCAGTAATTTGAATTACTAAGAAATATGACAATCGGAATTTTTTATGAACTCGTGCAACTTCCGTTATTAACATGCCGCTATGAATATTTCACTGCCCACTTGTCGTCAGGCAGTCAAGGCCACCAACTTAAACTTAGCAGCACTTTTTGTTCATCTGTTGGCTTTGTATTGCTGCATCTCCTCGAGGCAACTGGCATAAACAGCGGCCTTCAGTTACGTGCAGCCTCATTTCTAGAATTATTTATCCCGTAACTGGACACACACCAGCAAGAATTGGAACAGACTGTGCCATGGCTGGGACGGATAGTCGCCAGCCTCGTATCGTGGAGGCCCGGCTGCAGTCCCAGGCCAGTCCGCGTAGGTTTTGTGGTTAATAAAGTGGCACTGGGACAGGGTTTTCTCCGAATACTTCTTCTTTTTCTGTCCGGTCGTTATTCCACGAACGCCGATGCTATATAATCTTATCAGTTGATAGTGTAGTGCAGTGACGCTAAAAAGGTGGCAGTTGTGTGCGACTGACTTTCAGTACGGCAGAGGATTACATATTTTCTAAATGCTACGTTGTCATTTTTTGCATACGCAGTTGCAGTGGTTCTCATGTTCATATGTTGTATCGCACTCCACAATCGTGGTTTTTTGTGTGTTCTTAAATATTCATACATATGTAACTTGTAGGACGTGAGACTGTTTCTTTATCTCGGGTACAAATTTCTTGTTTCTGAGATACTAGGTAGTAATTAAATTAAGATGTCAGGCGAACTAGAAGTTGTACGAGAGTCGAATTTTTACAGCGGTGAAGTTTGTCTTCGTCCTGTTATGACAGTGCTGCAGTCCGGTAGCTAGTCGGGCTAGCGTAGTTAGTATAGCGACGAGCTGGACAGCTGACGAATCGTGATTCGGATCTAGCGCTGACTGTTCAGTTAATAAAGGGGGCGCTTCACCATAAGGCAAAGCGGCCAGAGTGTGAATCTGAACACACCTTCATCTAGTGCCAAAGTTCCTTTATGGCGTGCAGCATTATTTTTATCGGTGGTCTTGCCGGTGTGTACCAACTTTTCACCTCAGTCTTCTGGGTAGCATAGACTTGGTCGGGTGATTTCACAGTCCAACAGACCACAATGCTATTGACTGGGGAGCACAAAATTACTATTTGACTCAGTCGTAACGTTGTTTATTCTCCAAATACCAGATTTAACCGACATCTTTCGTGATGGAGATTAAAAATTTCAGTGCCCATTTAAATCTCCTCATCAACCTTTAAAGACTAAGTGAAAGTACTTTTCTATCCAGTGCTCCCTGATTTACGAAAGAGCATTCCTTTTTGGAAGGCTCCCAGGTTCCTTTTATCTTACTGGCAAGAACCGCCTGTACATGTAGATGAGTATGGAGCATTAGTGGATTGATATGGACAAGGAAAAGCCGAGTTTAAACACTAAGACTCGATTGCATTGTATTTTCTCGTACCGCGCTCTAAACACACACTATCTTATTGCAATAATTTTATGTAGGAAAATATTCGCAGTTTGTTCTGCGATGCATAAACTATAACACGTAATCCTACACGCTCTGTGAGCATAATGTAGAATGTTTTAATATGAAACGTGGTGTTACATAAAGCAATCGCTAGGTCTTAAAGTGGTTAGGTGTTGTATTTGTGCAGCCAAGAACATTTAGAGGCAAATCATAATGCTACCTTTGTACTAGCAAAGGAGTTAACTGTTATTGGATCAAAAATAAAAACGGACTCCTAAAATGTAAATGGTTTAAGGCTTAATATTCACGCTCGTTTCTGTTGGAGACAGATTTCTATAAAAATTTTCCACAGTGGTGGGCACTCGCGTCCTGCTTATGGCCCGACCAAATTTTCATTGTTGAATGTGCTGTAATTCACAAAGAACGGCTGCCATAAGTGTGAAGGTGTAAAACAAATCTGCCATATGTGCAGCGATTTGTCTTTCATCACAAGGGAACACAACGTGACAATCGGTTACGTTTGTATAGGACAAGAGTTGGTGTTTGTTGTGAGATTAACGCGGAACACACGAATACCCTGTGTGGGGAAATTACGGAGTTTCTTAAGGATATAGCGGGTGGTTTGTAATACTGAGACCCAAATGGGAAAGGACGTCTAATAAAATTACGTGTATAATGTAAGTGTTGTGTGTGTGGTGTGTGGGTGGGTGGGTGGGTGTGTGGTGTGAGGGTGGGTGGGTGGGTGTGGTGTG
>Ga0131853_10017664_pt1 | contig 12987 bp, 8 predicted proteins | sample TergutLab28metaG_FD_92764 | JGI IMG/M metagenome (GOLD analysis project Ga0131853, IMG submission 92764) | Labiotermes labralis P1 segment gut microbial communities from Petit-Saut dam, French Guiana - Lab288 P1 (version 2) (version 2) | ecosystem: Host-associated > Arthropoda: Insects >...
AGGAGCCAAATGTACTTCCAACATGATGGGGCTCCCCCACATTACACTCGGCACGTGAGGGAGTACTTAAATGAATCCTTCCCTAACCGCTGGTTAGGTCATGGTGGGCCTCTTGCATGGGCACAGAGGTCGCCAGATGTTACACCTCTTGATTATTACCTCTGGGGCCACATGAAGACGTTAGTGTACGAAACTAAGATCGAGTCAAGAGCAGCACTGCACGATCATAGTTTTGCAGCGACTGAACACATACGCAACCACCCAGACAACGTTGCTTCTGCTACTCGGTCCCTGCTCATGTGTGCCGAAAACTGCTTAGCATCTGGAGGACGACACTTTGAACAATTACTGTAAAGCAGGTACTGTATTTTAGTACATTTATGTAGTTGGCTTATACCAAAATGTGCAGTTAGCAAAGTTAAATCCCTTCTTCCAAACTGCTGGATATTCATGCGCCATGTAACGTGCTTGGGACCCTAAGGACGACTACGGTGTTAATGCGAGGCTTTACATAGTTCAATTTAATGGCTTTATGTCACTCATACTTTAATTACATGTTAATAACGTTATTAATATTACAGAAACCACATATTCCTACCAGTTGTATTATGTATTTGATAATCAAAAGTGTGTAACAGCTGTCAAATTTTCAAACTTCTCTGGCCATTATCTCCGTAACCGTTCAACTTTGGATATAGGTATTTTGGGTTATATCGGTACACTTTAAAATAAGAAACACTCTCGCGAATTCTGGCACATTCTTCCTTAGACACCCTGTATATACGACGTTAAAATTTCTGGCTTTACTAGGAGCTCCATTTATATACGACGTTAGTTGGCCGGTTTCGGACTGTTTCCTGCACGATCTCATCAAACACTAAATTAATCTAGACCATAAGAAATGTAACATCGACAGTGCCAAAATCGAGTGAGGCCTTGGTGTTTACATCGAAACTTCACATGCTCTCTTTTCTGTGACACAATGGAAGAGTTGCCTTTGCAGTAAACATCTGACGTCAGAAGAATCTTGAAGTGTCTTTTTTACGTATTATTTTTGTGACGCCAAGCGAGATTGAAAATAAAGCAGGCGTTTTAATCACACAATTTGCGCTTCGCATGTACAAATTGCGCAAGTCGGAAGCTCGAATTCCTACTCATTAGTAACGCTGCTTTTTTTCCAAGAGAAATAAATTAATCAATCGACCAGTCGTAGATTAGTCAGATAAATATTTATAACAGGGGTGGATACAGCACGTTCCTCGAGGGGATTTAACTCGACCCAGGATCAGTTCTGATCTCGTTAGAGACTGCCTGAATTTTAGGACTATAGAGCATAGCTTTGCCATTAACTCAGCATGGAGTCTTGTGGAGTCATCATGTAGACCTGTATATGGCCGGTTCAACTGACCAGGTGAATTAGGCGGTCCCCTGCAGCGGTCAATATTAGGAGAAATGTGAGGAAGCGAAAATGAAGTACTGCCTTCTGTCACTCTGGGAGGTGAATTCGACGGAGTGCAATGCTAGGGTTCGCCTGGGCGGCAAGAAACTAGAAGCCGGCCCTGGATATATGTATCTTCACAGCAGGTCCTTTTGAGAATCCAGCATTTCATCAGGCAGCAACGATTTCATCGTAATTTATGGAACCCGCAAATTAATGACTTTTCTCAAGAGCCCAACACTTGTCCGTATCAAGATCACTATTAATCATGTCCACATTCTTTCATTCTCTTCCTTTAAGATACGTTTTAATATTATCATCCAATCTTCTCCTAGGTGTTCCGACTTGTCTCTTTCCTTCGGGTTTATCCATCAAACCATCTTACGTTTTTCTGTTCCCCTTACGTGCTACATGCACCGCCTATTTTACTCTTCCAGATTTGATTACTCGAATAACATTCGGAGAGCTCCTCCTTATGAAATTTTCTCTATTCACCTGTTACGTCCGCTGACTCAGCACCGCATTCTCGAACACCATTCTTCCCTGAAACTGAGAGCCAGAGTTTCACACTTCTGCATACCATTGGGCAAAATCGCAGTTCTGTTTACGGTGGCCTGAATATTTTAGACAGCAGGCGGGAATTCAAAAATTCTGGACTGAATGCTAGTAGGCATTAGCAGAATTCCAAATGACCTTGATTCCTTTGTATCCCACATGAAATGTGATTTGTTGCTATTCGTAATCAAGTATTGAAACTTCGACCTTTTTTCAAAATATTTAAGTTATGACTTTTCCTTATTAAGTACTGCTAGATGCGGTGGCGCATTTGGTTGAGGCACTGCGCTACGGATGAATAAATATGTTACGCAGTTATGGGTTGGATTTAACTGTCTCAGGTGATTGTTTTGTGAACATGCTAATTTATGGTGTGTTAACGCTAAAGTTTCATAACTACCTTCACGAAGGCATAAAAGTGAGTGCTGTTTTGATTCAGAAGAACCAAATTCACTCGGTTTCGTCTTATATATATTTGAACACCCACTGTAATATAGTCCTCCAATCCACGCCTTTGATCTTCCAAGCCGTCTCATTTCGTCACGTTACAAGCAAAAATTTTGTATTCATTTTAAGCGCTTTTGCAAAATTGCGAAAAACATGTATTAGTTCCGTCATATCTGTCCGTCCGCATGGAACAACTCGGTTCCCACTGGACGGATTTTCATTAAATTTCATATTTGATACTTTTTCGAACATCTGTGGAGGAATTATGTTTTATTAAAATCTGACAAGAATAGCGAGTACTTTGTGTGCGTTAAACTGTCAGCACGGATATAATTACCAGCTTGTTCTTTGTTAAGAAATTTAGAAGGACCATAGGAAAAAGAGGCCGGTCCCAGTAGCCACTCGCTCTAAGGCGTAGGTTTGCGGCCGCTCGCATGTTAAGATTGTGGGTTCAAATCCCTCCGGGGGCATGGATATCTCTTTGTTGTGAATGTTGTCTGTTGTCAGGTAGAGGTCTCTACGTCGGGCTGATCGTACGTCCAGAGGAGTCCTACCGACCGTGGTGCGTCGTTCTTTGTGATATCGAAACTTCCTGAATGAGGAGACCCAGGCCCACTGGGGGCTGTCGCGCCAAATGAAAAAATGAAGAAGAGGTTCCGAATTACGTGTGTTAATTCGTTTTTTGCATGCAGACGTCTGATGGTCCGAGTTTCGAGTGGGACGAGTATGAGCAGATCATGATCCTGGGATGCTTTTTCTTGGGATACGTCTTGACAGAGCTACCTGGCGGGCGATTGGCTGAGGTAATCGGCGGACACCGGGTGTTTGGGTATTCCATGCTGAGTGCCTCCGTGCTGACGCTTCTCACACCCTTCGCGGCGAGACTCGACTACCTGTCCGTCGTAGTTGTGAGGGTCTTGCCGGGACTCATGCTGGTAATATACAGCTAAATAAACCGTTCTGCAGCCGTAATTAATGTGAAGCATTTGTACGGTTTTTTGTGTTTAGTTGTTTTGTGTTAATTTTGTTTTATTTCCTTTTTTGGGGGGTGTCTGTTTTCGGTTCTCTTTTTTTATTTATTTGACTTTTTCATGTTTTACTAACAGTTTTTATCCTTATTTGGGGGAGGTGGAGCATGGGGCTTGTGACCACCGAGTAGCGCATAGAAGACCAGTTTAACACGAAGAATGGAAGGTATGTTGTTCCTAATTAAAGAATGTATAGGGAAGTAAAAGTTCGACAATATGCAGTTAAAACACGGCGTCGCTTACAGCCTCTCCTTAACTCTGTGAGAGAATTCGGAGAGAATTACTGCGCATAATATTAACACCAGTCAGACCTTTACAATTAGACTCTTACCGTCTTCATCGTTCTGTTTCGTACACAGTGTACCCTTGACACCCCCCACAATGTTTTAAGCAACGTTTTGCCATATTCGTGTGTTATTTGCAGGGTGCATCGTGGCCGGCAATTCATCCGATGACGGCACGCTTGATCGCGCCAACAGAACGCAGCAAATTCATGTCCAATATGATGGGTAAGTGGCCAAAAACTTGTTAGAGTGTGATTAGCAGCAGTAATTGGGTGGATGGTCCTTCTTTTGGTCTCACGACTGTGTGTCAGCTTCAAATGTTATTTACTGTTTCTTAGTATCAACAAAGCATCTGACAGGAATGACAGTTAAAGAACAGGTTATGTGTATTTCTTGTAACAGGTATTCGGCTGGCGCTCAATCTCTTTCTTTAGCGATGTGGTAAACGGCTTGGTACGGTGACCCAGATATTTACACCGTACGCGATAATGACGGCTAAAGTAAACGACTGACTATGGGTTGAACGACTGGGGTTCGAGACCCTACAGGAAAAGATATCCCATAATACTGAACTGCAGAGAGATAATTTACTGGGCTCTATGCTAGGCCTGTGGTTAACAGATAGATGGTCCGTCTTAAGCGTTGCGGCTTGTGTTATAGTATTAAAGTGTCAAGACCAGAACATCAACGTCACGAGTTACAAAACTTAAGAAGCACAAAAGATTCATAAATTTGTATTTGTCTAGTCACGGAAAATGAAATCCGTGATCGAAGGCCGACAATATAAAGCTACACTTCAGATAAGGATTGGCAAATGCAGGTCGGAGGGTTCTGTCGTCTTTATGTTCAATTTTTCTGTTAGAAGAAGTTTCATCACCCTTATATTTAAAAAAAAAAGCCCACCTCCTCATATTTTAAAATGATTTATAAATTGTTACTGTGCTAAGTGAGGTCCCTGTCACAAAGGCATGGCGCGTCCTCAGGTTGTGGAAGGAGGAACGGCCTCCAATATGGAGGGTAGCAGCGAATGTACTGAAGAATCAGTCACGGAGAGCCGACGAGGCGTGGTTATCCAGCTTGAGGTTTGGGCGATGTGTTAACAACTCCTCACCATAAAAACTGAGTTTGTTGCGAGTTCTGAATAGAATTTTGATTTGCTCCTAAAAAAAAAATTTTATTCAGGAAGAAATAAAGGGCAAATTGAAATCAGGTAATGCTTGCTATCATGCGGTGCAGAATCTTTTGTCTTCCAGTCTACAAACCACAAATTTAAAGATGAAGATATGTAGAACTCTAATTATGCCTGTTGGTCCTATGGGTGTGAAACTTGGCGCTGAAATTGAGGTACGAACGTAGGCAGATGGTGTTTGAGAACAGGGTGTTGTGGAGAATATTTGGGCGTAAGAGGGACGAGGTAACAGGGGGTGGAGAAAACTACATAATTAGGAGCTTCATGATCTGTATTCCTCACCCAATATTGTTTGGGTGATAAACAAGAGAAGAATGAGTTGGGCGGGGCTTGTAGCCCGTATGGGAGAGAGGAGCGGCGTATAAAGGTTTTGGTAAGGAAACCAGAGGGAAAGAGGCTGCTTGGGAGACCCAGGCGCAGGTGGGAGGATAATATATAATATTAAGACGGATCTTCAGCAAGTGGGATGTGGTGGGTATGGACTGGATTTATCTCGCTCAGGATAGGGACAAGTGACGGGCACTTGTGAAATTCGGGTTCCACAAAATTCGGAGAGGTTTTTGACTAACTGAAAACCGGTTAGATTCTCAAGAGATTTTGCTCCAAAAGTGTAAGTAAGTAAGTTTAAATTGTTCCGCGCACAACTCGATCCACTGTTTCTGGATTTCTTCATCGACGCTTTGTTAACCATAAAATTTCACGACGGCGAAATATCCCGGCAGTAGGGAGCCTGCACTTTCACAGTAGTTTTGTTACGTCACAGGTCAAGTGATGTAACCAAACATGGTGGCGGAGTTAATGACCTCTAGACCGGAAGTGACGTCATATGTAAACAAAGATGGCGGTCGGCCTTGCCCCAGGTGGTCACGTGATGTAAACAAACAGGGCGGATGGTCTAATTTCGGCAGACATTATGGCGCCTAACCTAACTTTAGCCTCTGATATGTAAACAAATGACGTAATATGTAAACAAATATGGCGGACGACCTTGTCTCCGGCGGTCACGTGGTGTGAGCAAACATGGCGGATGTCCTAATTATGCTAGACTGTATGGCGCCCAACCTAACTCTAATTTGTAAACAAATGACGTAGTATGTAAACAAAGATGGCGGGTTACCTAATTATGCTAGACAGTGTGGTGCCTAACCTAACTTTAACCTCTGATATTTAAACAAATTACGTAGTATGTAAACAAAGATGGCGGGTGACCTTATTATGCGAGACAGTGTGGTGCCTAACCTAACTTTAACCTCTGATATTTAAACAAATGACGTAGTATATAAACAAATATGGCAGGTGACCTAATTATGACAGAGAGTATGATGCCGGCTATTATTTTGAATGTTCGGAAGAGCGCCGTTTTTAAATTTTTTCCAACCTAACTTTAAGTTTGAATTGCCGCTTCCCAATATGGTTACCAGCGCGGTACCATTAAAATTAGTGCTAACGAGCTTTAAGTTTGTGTAGGCGCTTTCCGCCATTTTGAATGAGCGCTAGATTCAAATTTGTTCCAACACAAGTCCACCATTTTCCAATATGGCTACTTGCGCGCTAGTTTTAAATTAAACCTAAATTTAAAGTTGCCATTTTACAACACGGTACCAGCGCGGTACTTTTAAATTAAACCAAACTTTAAGGTCCACCATTTTACAATATGGCTACGAGCGCGGCACTTTAAATTAAACGTAACATTAAAGTCCACCATTTTATAATATGGCTACCAGCGCACTAAATTTAAATTAAACTTTATATGAATTTGTTTTTCGCGAAAAGAGTTGGCTGAAGCGTGAGATTCCGGACTTGTAGTTGAACTATTCTAGGTTCGAATCCTGCGGCTGTAACCATCTCTTTTTAAAGGATCCTATCCCTAGTATAAGGAAAAAATACACAAAATTTACATTTTCCAAACATATAAAATGTAGGATATTATTATTGCTCGTACACGTACATTAATTAATCTGCAGTGTGCGGTTCGGTAACCGACAGAAGTTCGCTTACGGTGTGATTGAAAACCAGCTAATTTTTTTATAATCTGTTTGCTCACTTGCAGTGACTTCTTTTTCTCAGAGGGACCGGGTAGAAAATAAATTCACTAATTTTATTATCACATAGTGATTTTAAACTTGCGTGTCCGTCTTGAGGCTCTTTAAGCACACGATGAGTTTGTTTATTAAAATGGACGCTGGCATCGGGATAATAGTAGCAGAAAGGGTGTTCTGAGCAACTTTGTGTAAAAAATTTACAGTTTGCTAGTCGCTTAGGCAGTTGTAAATCAATATCAAACAAATCACACACACAATCATGCCTTCACGTTAGTACTTCATTACTGATATGTCACACGCTTGTTGATACACAAAATACCGTAGGCTAGCGACGTTAAACACATTCTTTTTAGCACACTTTGCGCAAATTCTAGTTCGGATGGCAATTTCGGAAACTGTCTTGCTTCAAATGATAATACAATTTTCTCACTACTCGATTATAACTCCAAATAATCTCGCGTATGCATTTTATAAGTAACACTGTAATATTTACTACCAATATATTTTTCAACATAATCTGCGTAATTTAACTTTTCACAGCACAACACGTAGAAATGAATTTCCTTCTCATAGTTTAGGATACAGGCCTCATAATTCGGGTACAGACCAAATGAACCACACAGCACTTAATCACTCTTCATTGTCGTAACAATATCATTCACGAGCCAAAACCACTTTGTGTTCTTAACTTGAAATGTATCGTACCATACACCCTGTCCTACAATATTATTCAAGTCCTCACATAAGCGTCCGATGCTAGAGTTTGGAAGTAACTAAACGTCGCGAAAATTTAGAAAATCCATTGTGTGTGTAACTTTTATAACTGACCAAAACGAGGCTTGCTGGTGAACTGTGAGAGTGGACTACAACTACCGAAACTGGGGTCGGTGTTTGCTTCAGGGTAAACAGGTTAGAACATGCACACTGTTACGATAAGAGCGAATTTTTACAGTTGGATTTTCTCGCTAACAATAGGTGTAACATTGGTGCATCAGATTGTACAACTCTTGTTAAATTAGGGATGATGCAACCGTCATGATTTAGTGACGACACGCTTGTGCAGACGCCTCCAGAGCATTCGTCTTTGTTCTAGCTTGGGCAGTGCGCGTCTTGCCATAGCATGAGTCAGTCTATGCAACGCTATCCGTGAAGGAGCAGGCATGCAACTCGTGTTGCGACATTTTGAATAAAGGAACATAGAGTTCTAGAAGTTTTCACCATAAGGGTGTTATTTTCAGTGTTTCAGTTTTGTAGCGTCAGAGGTGTTTCACTGTAAGGGCATGTTAAAGAACAGAAGTTTGTGAACGGTGCTTGCCACAAAGTTGTGTGTTTGTGAGTGCATTGGAACAATCTAGATTAAATAATTATTGTAAAGGATTTTGCATTGCTCAAGAAATTAAGTGCATTATTGACGCAGTATGTAACTAGTAATTTTCTGAAGCTACTAATTGTAATTAAGTGTTGTTTAATAGCGATTACTAATAATAAATTGTTTTTTGTCCAATCATATATCGGAACAGATTGTTCAACATATTTGTGTTCGAAACAGAGCGAACATAAAGTTTTTGGTCCCACCGTGCCGGATATTGGGTTGTCAGCAGGCAGGATACATTTTGAAAAATTTGGTGATTTCGCGAAACTTACGACACGCGAAATTAATTCACGCAATTTACTAACAAAGAAAACGCGGCAGAAATCTTTGGCGTCATACTGCACATAAAGGACAGATTCGGCAAGACTCAGAAGCATTCATTCACATTCGGTTGCCGCCTCCAGTCACCTCATTCTCCTACGACAGCAAACAACGAAGACACACGACCACGAGCGGGAATTCAAGAGGTCACTAAACTTCATTGAACTTCACGCATCACATCAGCTGTTCACCGCACGAGACAGCATGGATACAACTCGTCGAACTCATCTAATCAAGCAAGGAAGCGTAGCAAGAGGAATGCCCTCACGCATTGAGAACTTCATTGAAGTAGGTGATCAAAAAATAAACGATATTCAGGTCAGGTTTAACAAACTGCCAGGCATTTTTAATAGATATGATATTGCACAAAGTGAATTGGAAATATCAGATGACACAGATCACAATGGTGATAGAGAATTATTTGAAAACCAGTACTATCAAGTTAAAAACAAGTTCAGTGAACTTTTACATCCTGTAATGGACCCACCGTCCAGGTCACAGTAATCACACCCCAAGGTCACATACGAGTAGCACACACATTGAGCTACCAACCATTGTGTTGCCAACATTCGAAGGTGACACATGTAGCTGGTTACATTACAGAGACACATTTGAGGCATTAGTTGTTAATAATAAACTCTGTCTAATGTTCAGAAGTTTCACTACCTCATTGCTTCACTCGAGAATGAAGCCAAAGATCTGATAAGCAATTTACAAATTAAAAATGAGAATTTTCTTGATGCCTGGCAATTAGTAACAAAACTTTAAAATAACAAACGATTAATTGCCATGATGCATGCCAAGCATTTATGTCAAATGCCCCAAGTAACGAAGGGAGATGAATCATCATTGCGCCAGTTAATTAATCATGTGTCGAGCCACATGAATGCTTTACAAGCATTATCATTGAATGTGCCTGTACAAGACTTAATGTTAAATCATTGGATGCTAGCCACACTCGACCCTGAAACGCAGCAAGAATGGGAGCTTATCACTGCTTTGCGCGCAGATACACCAACAACTGCAGAATTAGTCACATTACTGGAATCAAGATGCAGAGCTCTCGAGCTACTTCAGACAACCCAATCACTGAAGGTAGTTCCTACCAGTTTACACTCATCACAATCCACTGGAAAAAAGGTCAGTAAATCTTTTTCCAATGTAGCAACACAGCTACATTGCTCTTTGTGTAATGGCTCACATAGACTTCTCAAATGTGACAAATTTCTTAAAATGCAAGGTAGACAATGCCTTAAACATACCAAGCAATCAGGACTTTGTTTCAACTGCTTGCAACCATTTACTAGGAATCACACATGTTCGAAGCAAGTGTGTCGTCAATGTCACAAGAGACATCATACCTTGCTGCACATAGATAGGCAACTTCAATCAAATAATGACAAGGGGTCAGCAATCAGTAGTCCACCTGCAGATGCAAGAGGAAGCTCAACTGCAGACGTTAGCACATATTGTTCATTCAAGGGCAAAACTAGGAATCACATTCTCCTTGTCACAGCCATTGTGGAAGTTCAGAATAAATTTGGTCAATATGTTCCATGCAGAGCATTGTTAGACAGTGCTTCTCAGTCACATTTCATAACAGAGAGATTTGTACAACGTTTGAGGTTACCCAGAACCCAAACACATGCATCAATACAGGGCATATCCAGTGTTAATACTGAGACACATCACAGTGTATCATTACATTTAATGTCTAGGCATACAGACTGGCATACAACACTTAACTGTGCCATTTTGTCTCATATTACTGGTACCACACCATCCACCAAGTTGGACAGAAGTACCTGGAAGATTCCCAAGGACATCAAGTTGGCTGATGAAGAGTTTGATCAAACAGGGGGCATTGATCTACTAATTGGAGCCGACTTATTCTACGAGATGCTTCGATCAGGCAGAAGGACACATCCTGGCAATTATCCAGTACTACAAGAGACAGTTCTTGGCTGGACACTATCAGGTTGAACTCCAGCCACCACTACACAGCATGAACCTCAGCATACATTTCTGCTCCGAGAAGAGAACAGTCTCGAGCACAAATTAAACCGCTTCTGGGAAGTGGAACCCATGGAGCCATCCACCATGACAACAACCCAACAAGATGATGGAAGATTTGTTGTCAGACTGCCAACAAAGATGGATCCCAAGCAACTTGGATCTTCTCGCCTCACTGCAGACCGAAGACTACATACATTTGAACGCAGACTGGAACAAGAACTCAAGGATCAGTACCACTATTTCATGAGGAAATCCAAAGCACTAGATCACAGGGATCCAGTGAATTCCCAAGAAGGGAAGAAACATGCTACTGTCCACCAATCGTCCAGTCTTCAAGGAAATAAGTTCCACAACAACGCTCCGATTACTATGGAATCCAACAATTGATCAGCTGCAAGTCAAGAACAACACCACATAGGTGCAACAAACAAACTCCACAGCGAGTACAAAATGAAAGCTGCTAGCCACTACAGCATCAATATTTGATCCTCTAGGACTGCTCAGTCCAGCTGTCATTGCCTACAAGATATTTCTACAGAAACTGTGGCAAGACAAACTACAATGGAATGAACTACTTCCAGCTCATCTGCAACAAGAATGGAATCAGCTGCTGCAGACTATTACTAAATTGTCACAACTGAAGATAAACCAGAAGGTTATCTGTTCTAATGCTGTCAACAAACAAATATATGGATTTTGTGACAGCAGCGAACAAGCCTATGGAGCCTGCCTCTACATGCGCTCCACAGAGAGTAAGAACCCGAGTACAACCTTCGAGGCCATTCCTCATTACAGGCGTGGCCTATGCTGGACCAATATCACTCAGATTGGGACCACCACGTAGCAAAACAATAACAAAGGGCTACATTGCTATATTTGTCTGCTTCGTGACAGGGACTGTTCACATTGAAGTAGTCACAAACTTATCCACAGAAGCATTTCCTGCTGCACTGAGACGTCTCATTGCATGTCGAGGGAAACCAAGGATCATTTGTTCAGACAATGGTATCAACTTTCAAGGTATTGCTAATGAACTTCATGCAATCTACAAAATCCTTCGATCCACATCACAGATGGCAACAGTACAAGACTTCTTGACCACTGAAGGATGCGAATGGAAATTCATTCCACCACACGGACCTCACTTCGGAGGATTATGGGAAGCAGCTGTGAAATCCATGAAGTATCATCTGCGAAGAACACTAGGTTCTCAGACTGCTACTTACGAGGAACTGTGTACCTTTCTTGCTGAGATAGAGGCCTGTCTAAACTCCAGACAATTGTGTGCCTTATCTGATGATCCTTTCAATCCAACTTACTTGTCTCTTGGACATTTTCTAATTGGTGAACCACTTACCCAATTACCTGCTTCTGACTTTACTGATGTCAATTGCAACAGACTTTCCAGGTGGCAAACCTACCAACAACAATTGCAACAGTTCTGGCAATGTTGGTCATCCAACTACCTCCAGAGTCTGCAACAGCGTCAACGCTGGCAGAGGACATCACCTAACCTACAACCAGGTGATCTCGTCCTGCTGAGGGAGAACAACACGACTCCATTACACTGGCCCAGAGCTGTCATCAAGGAAACCCATCCAGGGAAAGATGGCGTCGTCCGAGTGGTCACACTTAGGACCCCCAAGGGAGTATTTAAATGTCCCATTACAAAAATTTGCCCTTTACCGCGCGTGAATAGTGAACTATAGTGTCATTGTTTTGGGGGTGGCAGTATGTTACGCCAAGGGCGAATTTTTATAGTTCGATTTTCTCGCACATAGGCATGACAGTGATTGCACAACTCTTGACTGTGCTGAGATGATGCAATTGTCACGAGGTAGTGACGTCACAGGCATTTAGATGCTTGGAGAACAGTCTTTGTTTTAAGTTTGGGATGGTCGCGTCTTGCTATAGCTTGGCTTCAGTCTTCCAGTGTCAGTGACAAAGTGTTCGTGTGTAGTTATCCAAAGGGGCTTAAACAGACAACAAGTTCAGTTACACTTGTGATACAACAAAGGGTTGTAGTTTTTCAAGGCAACCACAAGGGTTACCATCCCACAATCACATCAGTTATTGTGTTAATTAATGATGTGTTAAGAAATCAGTGTTGCAGTCGTCGTAGGAATCTCGATTGAAAACACTTGTGAGCTAGACACAGTTTATTTGCTGGAGGGCTACACAGGGTAGCTCCCGCAACAGTTACACATTTTACAGACCACAAGGGTCTAACATTTAAATTCATAGAGAATCTCATGAGTAGTGAATTGAACAATTAGTGCAACAAGTGCGAATCAA
>Ga0131853_10017667_pt1 | contig 12986 bp, 8 predicted proteins | sample TergutLab28metaG_FD_92764 | JGI IMG/M metagenome (GOLD analysis project Ga0131853, IMG submission 92764) | Labiotermes labralis P1 segment gut microbial communities from Petit-Saut dam, French Guiana - Lab288 P1 (version 2) (version 2) | ecosystem: Host-associated > Arthropoda: Insects >...
ATCTGTTTTATCCCCCTTCTTATGAATAGGTACTATGATCGACTCCTTCCACTCTTCAGGCAGTTTCTCCTTCTTCCAAATAGAAATAATAAGTTTATGAATCTCCAAGTAAATTGTTCTACCGCCTGCTTTAATCAGTTCTGCCGGTATTTGGTCAATACCTGGCGATTTGTGTCTTTTTAGCTTGTCGTTAGCCAGCTCAACCTCAGAGGCACTTGGCTCAGGTACTAGTGGTTTTGCTGTGTGTATTTCTGCCTGCCCAACATCCTTAAACCCATGCACGTTGAATAGCTGGGAGAAATAGTTCCTCCACCTAACCACAATATCGTGGGAGTCTGCAACCAGGTCGCCTTTCTCATACTTTACTATATTACATCTAGGCTGGTACCCCTTCTTAAAGTCACTGATGCCCCTATACAAATCCCTAATGTTTTGGATCTTACTGCTAGTTTCAAGTTCCTCAATTTTAGCTCTCAGTTATGCCTTCCCTTTGTTCCTGAAATGTCTGCTAACTTCACGCCTCACATTGTTCAGATTATCTACATTGCTGTGGCTTGGATCATGCATCCACTGCATTTTAGCCCGCTTTCTTTGATCCAAAAAACCTAAACATTCTTCATCAAACCAGGGTTTATTCTGCTTAAATTCATGCAGACCCATCGTTAAATGAAACACTAAAATGAACGCTGTCCCTACAATAAATGTAGTGTCTGCGGCTAGGCCCTCGCATTCCCACCTGCGATTTCTTCAAAAGGCAAAGCAATAATTTGTTTTTCGTAAAGCTGATTTGTAAGTTCAAATATGTCTCACATATTTTTAAGTTTTAAAAATTTCGAACAAAATAACTACGTAAACATTGTTTCTGTACCACAAACAGATTGTAAGTTAGATACATTTTCATGAACATAGACGCATTCCGACGAATTTTACGAGACGTTTCTATTCAGGGCTGCCGAGAGCGGGTTCAGACTCTGGAGAAAAAATATTTTGGGCCCCGCCAGCAAGGGCGGACCGGCTAAAAATTTTAACACTAAATCGGCAAGACTGACTCTCAATTGCAGAGTAACTTGGGCTTGGCCTGGAGGGCTTAATTTGTACAGTGAACAGATAAAGATACAATGCAGAAATACCCGATCCGGACCTCTGTGCCCCATTACATTTTACTGGCTTCCCCTGTCTCGTCGGCACTCTTTCCGTTCTCGGAGAATGACCGGACGATTTAAAGTCGAACATACTCTTCTTAACTAAACTACGGCCTTACACTTTCTATACCAAACCAATATAAGGGTCAGGGAAGTAATAACTCATTGTCACAGAACAGGATGTGGAAATATATGTAGCCACATATTACAAGACACTATCTCGGCATTTTCCCGGGCGGACTGAGAAATGCCATGCAAACCTCGGTCAGAATAGTTGGTATCCAGAGCAAGATGAGAGAGCAGCAGGTTCCAAATACCAGTTAGATATTTTGCCGCTTCTGGCTACTTGCGCAGTAATGTTACAGATCATATCACCATATTGCTGAGGATTTCACAGCCAGCAAAGCTTGCCAGCATGTGGTTTATGCACAATGGAGCAGAGCAGACTGCTGGAATGTGGCTTATGCACAATGGAGCTCAGCTGACTACTGGCATGTGGTTTATGCACAATGGAGCTCAGCTGACTACTGGAATGTGGTTTATGCACAATGGAGATCAGCTGACTCCTGGCATGTGGTCTATGCATAATGGAGCTCAACTGACTACTGGAATGTGGTTTACGCACAATGGAGCACAGCAGACTACTGGCATGTGGTTTATGCGCAATGGAGCGCAACAAACTCCTGTGTTGAGCACTCGCCAACTCCAGACAGGGTTGCTCGCATGGCCGCAACGCCCAGTAGACCTGAACGCAGTGGATATTCAGATTGCTGGTACTGGACGCGGTGTGTGTACGTCACAGTGGTGCACATCCAGGAGGTCTGCATTAGCAGGACTTCATATGAACGCCGAACAATTGAGAACCTCTTCCTGCGACAGGAGATGCGCGAAGGCCGAGAGAAGCCACCTCAGTCCCACACCGCAGAATTTCTCCGAACCTAACACCTTACATTGGTGTGTTACTTGCACTAAGTACATAAAGTTGAGGGCACAATGGACAGGTGTGCCGGTTAGTCCGTCCATATATTTGTATCCACAACTACTTAACAAATTTCGATGAACTCGAACAAGCTCGATTAAGCTTTTGAACTTGTGATTTGTGTTCGGGAGATGCCCGTTTCGATTCTCGCCTTGCACAGCGAATAATATTGTAACGTTTGTTGTGGTATTTCTCAGACCCTCCACACAAATGCTAGTGCTTCTTCCACATGTCTTCCGGACTGCGATACATTCAATCTAATGCGCTTCGTGCCGTTGCGTTATGTATAAGAAGGTACCAATAAATACCTGTCAAAGACAATACTTATTTATTAAAAGGCCAAATCAAATGCATGTTTCGGCTCTGAAATAATGCATGACGAAGAAATGTGAATCTTGTGTGTAATCTTATTCAAAATCGATTATGAATAATATCAAATGCATGGTTTTATATTTTGAATAATATTACATAGGTGTGTATTTTCTCTTCACACAATCCCTTACAGCCTGGAGATGGTTTAACTAAGAGTAGAAAATTTTAACTGATTTGGGACTTACAAAATCCCGTTGTTTTTGACGGATATCGAATGGTACCTTTGTACGATACAGTCATTCGACGCCAAATAGGTTGAATTGCTGACGGCGTCATTAAACACAGTGTATAGAGAAAGAATTTCGATGAAATATTGTATTGGGATACGTAATGAGATTTTTCGCAATAATTTAAAACTTGTTTATTGCTACATTTGTGGCCTAGCTTTGTATGGTGCTGAAACTTGGACGCTTCGGAAAGTGGATCAGAAATAACTGGAAAGGTTTGAAATGTGGTGGTGGTAAAGGATGGACAAGGTCAGTTAGACCGATCATGTCAGAAATAAAGTGTTACAAAGAGTCACGGAAGAGAGGAATATAATACGAACAATAACAAGAAGGCTAACTAGATTGTCCACATCTTGCCCAGAAACTGCCTTCTAAAACGCGTTATTGAAGGAAAGACACAGGAAAGGGTAAAATTGACGGGAAGAGGAGAAAGAAGACGTAAACAGCTACCGTATGACCTGAATGAATCAGAGGATATTGGAAATGGAAAGAGGAAGCATAAGATCTCACTCTCTGGAAAACTCGCTTTGGAAGATGCTTGGACCTGTCGTAAGACGAGAGTAGAGCATGAAGTAGTACATTTAATTTTGGCTCAAATGGGTCTAATATAACTTTTGCTTTACATGAAACTCGAATCGAATTTTACAGTTTTTCAGAATCGTTGTACTATTCAGTTACACCATCTATTGAATTAGAAATACGTGAATCTGATGTTTATTAGATCGTGCATCATTGTGATAACTGAAGAATAAAAAACCAACTATATGCCACTTGTTATTTTATTGTACTTCTTATAGGCGCAACATGTTTCCGGCACTACTATGCCCATCATCATGATCTCGTGACTATGATGTTGATTACCACATTGGTCATATCTTTCTTGGTTTGCTGTATGTTGGAGATTAGGTGCAGTTAGCCTGGAGTAGTGTCCGGGTTGCAGGCTCAAGCACAGTCGTGCTAACCTCCAACATACAGCAAATCAAGAAAGAAACGGCCAATGTGGTAATCAACATTATAGTCGCGAGCTTCTGATGATGGGCATAGTAGTGCCCGAAACATGTTGAGCCTATAAGAAGTACAATAAAATAACAAGTGGCATCTAGTTGGTTTTTTATTCTTCAGTTATTAGAAATACGTCTTTAAATAACAGTGGACTCAATCAATGGAACGAACAGCTTACCTCCACCACTTTTATAGCAAAGGTAAGGAAACCTCCAGAGATTCCCTAAACCTACGCAGTAACCAACACAGGCGAGCACGAACTGCGTTTTGTTTGACCAGTGTTGTCTTCGGGGTAACCTGTAGCTCTTCAGCCCGTCCAGAGTATCGTAGGAACTGGTGTCACTCTCCGACATGCCTTCCAATTCTGTTGACCTGCACAGAAGACAGAGAAGCCATGTGCTTGTATAATCACCTTGCAACATTCTTCTGCTCTTTGCTTTGTTCGATAACCAGAGATAACTGCTGCTAAGACTCGTGTGATCCCGCGTTTTTTCTCCTTATGCAAACTGCAGTCGATAAATACGCGAAAAGGAGGAAAGCTGCCAACACAGAATATTAAAAACAGTAGGATCCATTGATTTGAAGAGCAAATGTCGGTAACAACCACATATCATTCAGGGCTGCGAGACAGAGTTAAGCCCTTAAAACACAAAGAAGAAGAAGCAAAAGAAGAAGAAAGAAGAAAAGAAGAAGGAAAAAGAAAAAAGAAGAAAAATAAGAAGAAAGAAGAAGAAAAATAAGAAGAAGAAAGAAGGAAAAAAGAAGACAAATAAGAAGAAAAAGAAGAAAAAAGAAGAAGAAAAAGAGGAGGAAAAAGAAGAAAAAACTAGAGAAGAAGAAGAAGAAGAAGAAAGAAGAAGAAATACACTATGGTATATTAATATCTTCAACAACACACATTTGCTTTGTAATCGTAGTTTACTTGGCAACTACAAAGCAAGTTTTGTGTGTAAGATACAAATGTCCAGTTGTGACTGATAAACCAACGGAGAACTTAAGGTGTGACATCCCCGTTGTTTGTATAATACGCAATAGACCTAACAAGGACGTAACCCGTTGATACACAACTTTTATTACAAAAAAACCAAAGCAACTGCAGCTTGGTATTTTCTATAATAAAAGTTATCGAAGGATTACTTCCAACGTGGATGTTTCATATAAAGAAAACAGTAAACTAATTACAGAGGGAGACACAATACTTGAGTCTCTTAAAGTTCCCAGTTCTTCCTTGTAGCGAAGCCAGGCGGCTCTCCAATCACAAATGCAACAGTTTCACCAAAATGCAGCCCTAGCAGCTCTATCAAAATTCCGGCATAATGCGGCCCTCCAATCATAGACGCCAAAATTCAACAAAATCTAAAATTTAGTGTAGACCCTTTTCTTAATTTCTCTACAGAATTCTCAAACAATCTACTTCCCACCACCTTCCTGCACTTCCCAAAAGTCGAACATCGAACAGTGAGTACAAATACACTCTGATTAATTTACGAAAAGCCAGTCTCTACCACACAGGAAATATAGTGCAGTTAGTGCTGTAGAGAGTAAAAATGCCTGCTTGTTGGGCGAATCGTAAGGAACAGGTTAAAGAAATATTTTAAACGTAAATCAGACTTTCTTAGAGTTAAAGAAAGTGGTATGTAGAATAGCCAGATGTTAGCAGTCACATCCAAGCAAACATTTACTTGAGACTAAAAAAATAAACGTTTTATTTTATGAAGCAGTGGTAAATAAAATAAACTTAACCTTTTAAAGACGAAACTTTTCTGCTTTATATAAGGACTCAGTGCGTACCGCGCAGTAAACACTCTCCACTTCGGTTATACAAAACCTATCTGTTAATGCCGTACAAGGTAAAAGTTCATACAGAACACTCAACGCAATGTGAACACCATGTAGAATTTTTTAATGTTAAATACCTGGTGGTACGTGAAATAACCGCTAGGCTTTAAAAGATTAATACCAGAAATGTATGAAATGCCGTGTGAAACCAACTAGATGAAACAAATTATGGTTTATTAATAATCCATTAGCTCATCATGTTTCAGGCATCATTATGTCAATCTTCAGGAGCGTTAGACCATATGTTACTGCATATGGTTTTCAGCACTGTAAAAGGTAAGTCAGAATAAGGTGTTTGCATTGCGAACGATTGTTTGTTGTGTTAGGTGGTGGTTGGTAGCTTGTATAAATGCGCTGTAGGGTGTGTTTTGTGTGGGGTCAGGTGGTTCGTGTTCTTATTTGTCAGGTTAAGGTGTTATCGTGGGAGGGATCATGTTGTGGAGGTGCTGTCGTGTTAGAAATGTGTGTGCTGTGGTTGGAGGTTGCAAGTCACGTGTGGTCTAACGTATGTTCAGAATGGTTACAGGTGGTGAGTGGGGGGTTATGTGGGGGTAGTATGTGCGTATGTGGGTCAGTGAGTGAGGGGTTATATAGCATAAAATTATACATAGCTAGATGTGCTGGCTGGAGTACTGGGAAGCCGGGAAGCAGGCTGTGTGCAATCTGTAGAGGATGTTATTCGACTAGTTTCGTCATACGGGGGGTTGGGAAGGGTAAATGGCTAGTTGGATTAGTGGTTTCGGCTCGCCCGGGCTTTGTTCAGAAATGAGTTTCACTTCTTTATGGAGGGATTGTATGAAGAAATGCTCGTAGGGGGTTAGTAAGGAGGTGTTGTTGAGAGGCTTAAGAAGGGTCAATGTTTTGTCTATAGGTCCATACTCATGCCGGTTGTTAAGGAGCTTACTCTCAGCGTATCCTTCACAACCTTTACATCACAACAAACAATCGTTCACAATGCAAACACCTTATTCTGACTTATCTTTTACAGTGCTGAAAACCATATGCAGTAACATACGGTCTGGAGCTTCTGAAGATGGGCATAATGATGCTGAAACATATTAAGCTAATATATTATTAATAAACCATAATTTGTTGCATCTAGTTGGTCTCACACGTCATTTCATATTAAGGATGCACGGTCACACGAACATCAAAACCAGAGATGTGATCTACAGGGCTCAGTACAGAAAAAATTCCAAGGGCTTTTTAGCACCCTTAACATGACTTGTGCTAACCAGCGGAACTGCTCATGAAACACCCTCTCTCATGAAACTGTGTACTTAGTATTTTGATGTACATGATCCATTTATTTATTTGTAATGTTATTTAAGACCTTGATATTAACTTACGTCATTCGTCGAATGAATGGGAGGTGGTCAACAATACATTTGAAATGTTCAAGGAGGTGGTCTTGGCTTAATTTAATTTAAATCCAGATATGACAATATGGCGCACGCGCGCTGAATGTTGGATACCTAAGGCTACAAAAGTCATAAGCCATCTGGTGCTCCGCATATATCCACATCAGAAATCTCGCCCAATGGTTCACGGAGTGCTGTCAGCTGCTGAAAGTGCTCCTTGGTTAAACTAAGAGTGCGAGTCGAGAACTGTCGGATATTAGCCGTGACGAGTGAGGGAACCATATCGCGATGCACAAGAGTTGTAAAAACAATTCTCTCGCGAAAACGGAAGACCGCGATGTGCAAACCGGCGAACGAGGCGAGTCTACTATACGTAAATGAAAATGGAAGCACGTGCTACTTAGTAACAATGTAGTCTAATACGTGTTACATATTTTCTGAAGCGATATGCAACAAAATCACATACAGTTCACTATAACTGCCTAAGTCCTATCCCCCAGATACCAAAAAATATTAAAATTCACTGAGAAGAGCCTGTCAAAAGCAGAGAACTGGAGAACTGTCAGTACTTCGTAAATTCTCTGTCTGACAGTAAGAAAAGTTGTTTATGCAGACAGAAACTTTAAACGTGTCACATCGATGTGAAACCACTCTTGTCATATAACAAGGGAGATGAGTTGACTTCCGCGATGAAAGCGGAGAGTGTGGGTATCACGTGTCTTCTGGGTGAGAGATTTCATGCGACCTCGCTGAAAGAAATTCTTCATCTCTTATCATAGTATTCAAGGTTCCATCAAGTACGTCTATAAGGATTCATGGCAACCGGACAGCATCTTGAATGGATTACCCTACATAATCTAGCAACGCTGTTTGTGAGGGTTAAATTTTAGTTTGTAAAAACGTTCATTCATCCACCTTCTACCATCGCTTAAAAAAAATTAAGACACTTTACACTACAAAATAAAACATACTTGAAGATATCTTGCGGAAAATAGTTCTGGAATCAAAGCTTTAGTATTGAAAATTTTGATTTAGGTCCACCTGGGCGGTAATTACACGTAGATGCTTGCAGGATTTTACGTTTGTCGTGAAGAGACTACCGTTGGTCAACACATGATACAGTTTGTATGGGATTCTAGGGTTAATACTATCTGAAGATGGGTTTTCTAAGTTTTCAATTGAAATTGGTTTTGCAAAAGAGTTGGCGTAACATCTTTGCAATTGCAAGTAACATCAGTCGAATGAAAACAGGACCACATGTTTACGCGTGTGTACAGACAGTGCGCATGGCTCCTTGTAGTTCAGTAGACGAAGGGTCTGACTCTCAAGCTGCAGGAATCACTTCACTGTACCAAATAATTTAATATAAAGTGTTCACTTCATTAACCTATTGTCTGTGCACTTTTGGATGCAGTGTCTAACCACGCACAGTATATGACTAGATTTACATACTGTAGGAGAATATTTCGTAACAATTCCTAACACCGCAACTCAAACAAGCAATCTCACATCCGGTGCCAGCAGATAGGATTAGTACTGATGCATTCAAGTTGTATTTTCGAGATAACCAACTCGAACTTCAACCTAATTTTTTGTCCGTGCAGGCACTAAGGTAAAATAGATGAGGATATCTGCATTCCACATACATACCCACAATCTGATGCTTTTCCAATGCTGAATAAATGTGTCAGTTTATGAGGTGACGTTACAACTATCGAACCTAAGCCTATGCAAGACAGATAAACATTCGCACGTATATATGTTACTGTTAAGGTGGGTAATTACGCTTCTTAAAAAAAATGTGCAATTAGACACGCCAAGAGTGCTTCTATTTCGAAATACGTAATCAGAAAACAAGACAGGCAATGCATGCGTAACGTAATACCGAGGCGCTTTCATGCAACCATTGTTGCTCTGGAAAAGCAATGAGTATTATGCAACCTGAGTGCGTGTATTTGTAGCCTTCGTTATGAGCATGCAATGCGCATGCTCCATTTTGTCATCTGTGGCCTGCCTAGCTCTACAATATTTTTCCACATTATCTCATAAATGGTAGGATTTTTTAAATTGAGTTACTGTACACTAAATAAGTGTTCTGATTTTCTTTTCAACTTTTGTCTGAGGCATACCTCATTCTAAGAAGAAATGCGCGAGATATGGTAAAAAATGTATATTGGTCGTCATGTAAAGTACCGTTTATTCTTTTCCGATTTTAATGACACTTGAATTTTCTCAAAAGACTTTCGAAAAATCCTCATATATAAATTTTTATGAAAATCCGTCCAGTGGGAGCCGAGTTATTCTATGCGGACGGACGGACAGATATGATGAAACTAATAGTCGCTTTTCGCAATTTTGTGAACGCGCCTAAAAATGTTACCACTCTTAACTAATGTTAGTAATTACCAGCAGTAGGGTGTAGGCCATTCAAGGCTTGTTCTTTCTTCATATGTATTGGTCTCCTCATCTTTCCCTAGAGTCCTCATACGTTTCTTTTGCAGGTCGGAAAGTATCAACAAATTATTCTCTAGAATAACTAGGCGTTTCATGGAGTAAATGTTTCTGCTCGATAGTTATTCTATACAGCACGCGTTGGAATTGAACATACCTAAATATCTTAATTGTTTTATACTAAAACTGCTAATTAGTGTTTGGTATCTAGGTATTGCATTAAGTAACGTCTTTAACACTTTTAACGAGAGCGAATAGGAAAACATACATACATACATACACTCACTACGTCCAGAAAGTACGTTTAAGGGCGGAAACATGTTCAGAATTAAGTCCTGTACACATTCCTATGTACATGAACTTGTTTGGAAATAAACAATAAAAACGTTACACTATAATTAGTAAGCAATAGCCACATCTTCATTTCTCTATAATAGGAGTCTGCTATTGGCAGAAGCAGTAATCCTTTCAACCCTAGACAAGCACATACGTGAGCCTGTAATGCAGCACTCGTCCTTCTAAAGTCCGTATATTACACAGGCTACTATATGTGCGGGGGGACCGCGGTAGCACAGTGGTTAAGGTGCTGCGCTACAAATCGGAAGGTTGCTGGTTCGATCTCAGCTGGTGTTATTGGAAATTTTCATTGATATAAAATCGTTCCGATCGCACTATGGCCCGGGGTCGACTCACCCTCTAACAGAAATGAATACCAGAAGTATTTCCTGGGGGTAAAGGAGGCCGGTGCATAAAGCTGACAACCTTACCACCATCCTGTGCCGTTGTCACGAAATCTGGGAACCTTAACTTCCTGAGACACTCCAGGCCTGTAACGGGACTGCTTTACCTTTACTAAATGTGCGCAACATTCCCTCTGAAGTCTCAGAACTTGTTCCATTCTTGCACATTTATATCAATTCATGCACAAGTGCAGAAGTTAACTACAAGCAAGGCGGAAGATAACAGTGTGTTTGCCAACAAAAGGATCGCTGCGCTGTCGTGATAGCAGCTAACGTGTTCTGGCCAAAATACAGATCTCTGTTCTAAAAATCTGACGATGCTTGACACAATAATCGCCTAAAATCTGATCGATGCGTTTTTGATACATTTGTAAATTTCGTCACGCTTTAATACCAAACAGCATTCCTCATCGTCACTAACAGTCATCGGGTATGTGGCTCGCCAGCTACGTCTCCCAGCACTCGTATTCTGTATAGGAAAACGGAGCAATGGACATGACCTGCAGCTGCATGAAAGTTTTGAAGCCAATTCCATCCATCCATCCATCCATCCACCCACCCACCCATCCACCCACCTACCTACCTACCCACCTACCTACCTACCTACCTACCTACCTACCTACCTATCTATCTACCTATCTGTCCGGGGTTTTAACAGCTGTTGCCGTCTTCCGGAAACCAAACGCCATTCCTCTCTGTTTCTCCGTTGATCTGGTTCTAAATTTCTTGTTGTCATGGCTACTTGTACTCCCTCCATCCACGTTTTTCTTGGACGTCCTCTTTTCCTTCTCTCCCGTTGTATCCAATCCATAATTAATTTTGGTATTCTCTCCTCTGGCATCCTTTTGACGTGGCCATACTATTGCAGGCTTTTCTGCTCTATAATATCTATGATGTCCGGCTTCCCTTTCACTTCCATTATTTCCTTTATATATTTATTTTTTATTCTTTCCATCCCTGATTTTCTTGCTGGCCTCCTTAGCACATCCATTTCTGTAGATAAAATTTTATTTATTTCTCTAGTAGGGATTTGCCAATTACTTTTACAAATACTGAAATATTAGTTGCAAGTTCCTTATAGAGTAACTTGCTGTCTTTTGTTGCTAGGAAGTTTGAATCTTGTTGTTCGTGTTACAAGGTTCCTTGGTGTATATATATATATATATATGATTAAGTAATAAATGTCGTATATATATATATATATATATATATATATATATATACGACATTTATTACTTAATGACATATTTACTTTGTTGACAAACATATTATCGCACATGCGAAAATTGTTGGCTTTATCCAAGATGTTACAACTGTAAGTGTCCATAATGAAATAAGAACTGTGGATTTACGACACATTCATTTGTTACACAGAATTAAATTAAAAAACGCCGTGGAATTATTCAAAAACACAAAATGGTTAAGCATCAGCATGCGAAATAAGAGTGCCAAAGTACTAAACGATTTTGTTTAAGAGGTAATATTTCTGACTTGCGTGCGGAAACTCGGCTGGAGTAAAGAATACACTGGCTCAATTTCCCAAGGACTTTCTCAATATCTCCAGGCAAACGTCAGGATACAACATACATTTCCGCCATGACCTCTTCCTTGTATACGCTTTGCAACTTGCTATACACCGTCATTCATCGAATTACTCGATCCTGCAAACCCCAAATTGCTGATAGGTTCCTTAAACAAGCTGCAAATGAAAAGGGATGTGGAAATGTTATGTGGACCGGTACTGGTTGCGCTTATTCAGTCTTGCTTACTGGGCGCACTTACAGAAGGTAAACACACTGGCAGGACGTAGGATACCTGCACACTATTAATACGGAACAAATCTCGACTGCGAAATTTCGTTGAGACCTTTTGTAAGGAGCAATCTGTACTTCGCTTTAAGAATGGATTGCCTAGCACTTTGCCCGACACTCGCTTTTATGTTTTATGACGGCTATCGGTTTGTAATCTCCTTGTATTTTAAAGATACGACGAAATACCTGCATGGAACAAACTCCTTCTAAAACGGCAATAGGTACTGTTGCGTTCATGAAACTAGCTCATTCTTTATGAAAGTGTGAGCCTCGTAACTGCTTTTGCAAGAGCCTCCCGTTAGATTCTGTTCGGAGTCAGCTGCATGCGGTGGACAATTTCACATCCTGTGTCTCTAGGATCAGTATTTACATTGTACACACTTCTATGTTATAGTATTTCAAGTAAATATCTAACTTATCACTATGGTTAAATTTTTTTTTCTTTTTCTTTTGACACGACAGCCCCCACTGCCCAGGGCCTCCTCATACCCGAGGTTTCTAGATCACAATCAAGGACGCACCACAGTCGGTAGGACTCCTCTGGACGAGTGATCAGCTCGTCGCAGAGACCTCTACCTGACAACACACAACATTCATAACAGACAGACATCAATGCCCCCGGTGGCATTTGAACCCACAATTTCAACAGGCGAGCGGCAGCAACCTACGCCTTAGAATGTGGGGCCACTGAGACCGGCGATGTCAAACTTAGTCACTTTAAATATTCTGCACCTTATCGAGGTGTCTTCTGACTCTGCTCAGTCGTGAATTATTCCATGGCTGGTAAGATACCTTTTTGTAGGTATGGTCTGAAATAAATAAATGTACCGCAGCATCGCTCGGTTTATCATTTGAAAATTAAGGGACAATGGGTGCTGACAGGACTATAAGAAAATTATGACAATGTGAGAAATACTGCCAAATGAATAAATAGGGGGTTCAAAGGCCGACATGGTATCAGGGGTTATACAGATGCTGATATGTAAAACCCATAAATCCTGAGAAAACCAACCGCAACAACAACGGCGGCTCTGTCGGCAAATCCTACTCCCACGTCCACGA
>Ga0131853_10017670_pt1 | contig 12985 bp, 7 predicted proteins | sample TergutLab28metaG_FD_92764 | JGI IMG/M metagenome (GOLD analysis project Ga0131853, IMG submission 92764) | Labiotermes labralis P1 segment gut microbial communities from Petit-Saut dam, French Guiana - Lab288 P1 (version 2) (version 2) | ecosystem: Host-associated > Arthropoda: Insects >...
AATAATCGCCATCCTTCACAACACACTTTTGGCAACGTTCATAAAGCTTCTGGAAACTGTCAGCAAAGGCCTCTTTAGGAATCGATCGCAGAACCGCTGTCACACGTTCTTGGATTGCCGCCACGTCTGCAAAACGTGCTTACCCAAATCTTCGCGGATGATGGTGTGAACCGTGTCCTTGCTAATGCCCAATTCTTCCGCCATCAATCGCAAAGTCACTCGCCGATCTTGTGCCAGCATTTGTCGCACTCGCCCGATCATGTCTGGGTTTCTGCTTGTCGATGGCCGACTCGAATGTGGCCCATCCTCAGTTGTTTCCGTCCCGTACACTTGCACCAACATTTCATGCGTCACCGTTGCCGTTTTCCCTAATTTGTAGCAGAACTTGATGTTTACTCGTTGTTCAATTGCACTGTGACCCTACGTTTCACACTGACTACGTTCGACTGTCTGCATCGGGTTTACCCTGACGGTCACGTGTACTCTACGCTACATGGCGCTTCTCGACGTGTCTCTGGATAGCCATGTGCATTAGCGCGCATCTGGCCCATGTTGCTGTTGAGATATCGGACCATTCACCGAACTTTTCAGACACACCTTGTATATTAATAATTGTCCAACGAGATGCAACAAAAAGCAGTTTATTTATCTTTCTCCAAGTTCACTCTACTTGTTTCGGGTGTCAGCCACACCCATCATCAGGAGTACTCAAAACTGTAATTACAGCCTCCGGTACTGGTCATATTTTTTGTGCAGCTACCTCCCTCCAACGTGACCTAACTTGGCCACTTTGGAGGGAGGTAGCTGCACAGTACCGGAGGTTTTATGGATCCCGCTACCAAGTTGACAAACACGTACCGATCTGAACTTCCGTAAGTAACGATAAGCAGTACTTGACCCACTCTGAACAAACAGATGATCAGGTTACATTGTGGGTTAGTTTACAAAATAGAAAAAAATCTGACCTGAAAAAAAAAACACACACACACACACACAAATTTGTATCGACTTTGTAGTGCAATGAATTTCTACTATTTTTTAAGAATGACTAAGTAGAATAAGAATAAAAAGCGGACATGCTATATCTCAGGCGGTTCGTCGCCAGCCTCTTACCGCGAAGGCCCGAATACAATTTCAGGTCAGTCCAGTGGGCTTTGCGGTGGACGAAGTGGCACTGGGACAGTATTTTCTCTAACTTCTTCGGTATTCCCCTGTCATTATCATTGCACGGATACTCCATGGTAATTCATTCACCTAACACCGACGTTATTTGATCCTAACTATTGAGAGCGTCGTTAGATAATATTTAAAAAGAGAGGGAGGAAAAGGAAAAACAAGGGGAGTTTTGTGAGGTACTACATAAGATATATTATTATTGGAGGGTGAAATAGAAAATTTTCTGCGTTGAAGGTTCCAAAGATATGCCCGTTCATCCTTCAAGCTTGAAGACCAAATTTGTCTAAATTAACTCCATGGCGCAGAGTCATTCTTGAGAAACCAGCGGTTTCTCTCAAGAAATTCCCCACATTTGATGGAACCTGAAGTTTCATTATCGTATTCGAAAGATAAGTGCACTTGTACCTATCCTGAGCCAGATCAATCCAGTCCGCCCCCTCCAATCTTTAAGACCCATCATAGCATTATCCTTCAAGACACTTTCATTTCAGTTATACACAGAAATTCAGTTTGTCCCTCATACATAAACGTAGTCCTTGAACATTCTAAGGCCGAACCGGTTAACGCTGTAGAGGTAAGCAATTGGTGTTGTTAGATCACACGGAGAACATAAATGTAACCTGTGGACAATATGCATATTTCTGATTGTTAAAACAGTTAGTATGTAGAGGTACAACAGGGCGTTAAGAGTTTGAGATCCCGCAGGGCATTTTTGAACATTTTAAGTAAGGATCTATTTTCTTAGATGGGCCTGAAGATGATTCTGTAAGAATCGAAACATGCTGCCCTAGTACAATAATAAACATAATAGTAAAAAAATTTGTTGTGTTTGACTGACACATCATTGTATATTTATATATGGGCCTTAAAGGATTAAGCGAGACTACATAACAGAACTTGGCACTAGGCACGTACAAGACGTGTCAACCTAGTAATGGCTAAAATAACTGGCCGGAGGCTCGATGACATGAGTTTGATTCCCAGCAAAATCTTTTCTGCTCACCTCCATTTTCAGGCCCTTTCGGGAGTGTATCTATCCTCCGATCTGTTGACTATGAGGGGTATAGCGGCGGGAGCTTGAGGCTAACGACCCACATTCTTCTGTTGCTAAGGTTAAGATTCCATGGAATCACTTCTGTTATGAACCAAAAACTGCACTTACATAACTTTCACATAAAACACTTTAAAACACTTAAAATCACTCCATTTTTCGATCTTGTCAGATCATCATCAGGGAGCTTTGTTGTTCCTTGCTAAAGTTATATTACAATATTCACGATTTAATTCGTTTTTACAAACAAGGTGTTGTGGCAGCATGTCATGTTGTGTAGGAATGTGTTGCAGAGAGAGCAGTTGGCTAGGTGTGCGTCGTATGCTAGCATACAACTGCTCTCTCTACAACACATTACTACACAACATGACATGCTGCCACAACACCTTGTTTGCAAAAACTAATTAAGTTGTGAATATTGTAATATAACTTTAGCAAGGAACAACATAGCTCCCTGATGATGATCTGACAAGATCGAAACATGGAGTGATTTTAAGTGTTTTTAAAGTGTTTTATGTGAAAGTTATGCAAGTGCAGTTGTTGATTGATAATAAAAGTGACTCTACAAAAATGCACGGTGCAACAATAAGATTTATTCCATGGAACCTTACCTCCGCTCTTTCAAACGTCCACACTATTTAATGATGAAACGCAGGGGATTGTACAGTTTTAAGCGAGCTAAAATACAGAGAATGGCATCTGCGTTGTGACAGTTACCTTGAACAAGATGGCTTCGCGGTTCATCATGTGCACGTGTTTTGAAGGAATGAGATTTGAATATTTCACAGAACCAACTATTTTGTCCGACGTTTTTCACCTGGCACTAATAGGGAATGTCGTAGCATTAAAATAGGCGTCGACGAATTCGTTATGTGTATTTCAAATTCACTGTCATGAAAATATTCTGATCTCTCGTTCGATGCATGGTTAAATAACTCACATTCAATTCGTTTGTTTTATTGAATTATGCAATGACAGCTTGTTTTTGACAAGAGCGGTTGTCTCTGTTTCCGGCGGATAATTATGCACACGCATTTATTCTGGTCTTGCTTTCATTACTAAATTATGTTAATTTACGTTGAGGACGAAAGTGTCAAACCTTCCCATTTACAGACCCAGTTATGTGGATCAATGAGAACGGGTGTAGAAGGCTATTGTGATTCGGTATCTATCACCTGACGAAGCTGTTGCATGTCTACTGGTTGAACAGAATCTTACAAGTGTTTTTATTTGAATTTGGACTTCTTGTGAATGTTACTGACGGGAATTTGTTCTTAGGAATGGGAAGCCTGACCTTTCATATAAAGGGGAAGGTCATAGACTAAGTGTGTTTGAGAAGAGGGTGCTGAGGCGAATGTCCAAACAAAGGGTAAGGGTAAAGGTAAACGTATAGGTAAAGTTCACCCTAGAACAGGCCAAGAAGGCCCGGAGGGGGAGTAGAGGTATAGCTGTACTCTTTCTTTAACCTCGGCGCTAGATGAGGTTGGTGGCCAAGGACACACCCCGGCCGCTTTACCCCCGGGAAAGACCTGGTACACATTGTTTAGGAGGCTGGGTGAGCCACAGGGCCGCCTAGACGGGTGCGGAAACTCTCGCCCCCCACCGTGATTCGATCCCCGGACCTTCCAGCCCGTAGCGAGTCGCTATACCAACTGAGCTATCCCGGCCCACATAGTAACAGAAGGCTGGAGAGAACTGCGGAATGACAAGTTTTATTACTGACCTTTCAACTGGATTACTGGGATCATCACGACAAGGAAGCTGAGCTGACACGACATGTAACATGTGTGGAAGAGATGGTAAATTTATACCAAATTTCAGTCGACAAATTCTAAAGAGAAGGGGCTACTTGTCAGGCCCAGAAGGTGTAAGGAATGTACAAAGGATTTCCAGTAAATAAGGTAACGTACACTCTATTGCAGAGAAATGTATTCTGACTTCGATATATGTACATGTGACATGGGTAGCAGACGGTACACGTCATACTTTCATGTAGTTACCATTGCCATTTAAATATCTGTCCCAACATGGCACCAGGGCACCTGTGTCAAGTGTCTAGCCAGGATGTGACAGCTTGCTTGACTTCGGCGTCTGTTGCAAATCGCTTGCCAGCCAGGTACTTCTGAAGGGGTCCAAACAGATGGAAATCACTGGACGCGAGATAGGGTGGTCTGTAACCTCCTTTCCGTATCACTGTTACCAACCACCAGCCCTTTTGGCAGTTTGGGTCCCAGTTATTTCTGTCGCTATGGACCCCTTAATAGGCACGTGACTAACAAACGATTTGAAACAGACGCCGACGTGAAGCAAGCAGTCACGTCCTGGATACAGACATTTGACACATTTCTTTTCTGCCGGGATGCAAGCCATGGTATAGCTTTACTCTTCCTTTAATATCGGCGCTAAATGGAGGGGAGTGTGATCAACGCCACATCTCCGGCCGCATTACGCTCGGGAAAGAGCCCCGCAAACCATTTTACAGGAGGCCGGGTGGGCCCCAGGGCCAGTTGGGACGGGTCTTGTCCCCATCGGCCCTGAAAGCCCGAACCTTTTAGCCTGAGGCGAGTCACTGTACCATATATGCTGATTCGGCCTTGAATATTGAATGATGCGATCCGGGAATTCCACTTATAATTGACGTCTTTATTGATTTTTGATCAGATCAGATTACTCCGCTTCAAAATGGAAGATCATGCCGTTGCTAAAATGTTTCGGGCGTATTGATGTAAGAATTTTGCGATGTTTAATTCTTAATGTTATTGAAGTGAAGTATGCCGTACGTTTGACGTGCAAGTACAAATTTTAATTGATACATCGCTGCAGTGCTTTGTAAATAGTTTGGTAAACTAGACACGTTTAGGGAGAGGGTTAAGAATGTAGTTACAACCAAGGAAATTCAAGTGGGGATTGAGTGTAAATAAGAGAAGTGATGTGAAGTGTAGTGATGTGGAGTGTACTGACGTGATTTATGTGAAGTTCTTTGTTTTGAAGTAAAGTGAAGTGAAGTGAGTTACGTTAAAGTTCTTGGGTACAAAAGTAGCATGCACATTAGGGTGACCTTATACTAAGGGTACTTGATTGTGTTGTGACTGTTTTATTTGGTGTGTATCTTGTACTGTTGTTGTTTGAACTTGTTTTGTAATATGTGGGTGTCTGTATGTGTGAGTGTTTTGGTAATATGTGTACTTGTATTTACTGTGTTTTATATTGTTTCTACTGTGTTTTCTTTGTATTGTTTCGTTTAGGCACACATTTGTTTTTATTTGTAGCTAGTGTAAGTACTACTGCAACCGACTGAAAACTCAATTGCAGTAAATAATAATTATAATAATAAAGTGTTCCCGTTACAGGCCCAGTGTGGCCCAGAGGGTGGGTAGAGGTATAGCTCTACTCTTCCATGACCGCGGCACTAGAAGGGGGTGAGTGGTCAGCAGCACGCCTCTGCCGCACTTTACCCCCGGGAAAGACCCGGTACCCATTTTACAGGAGGCTGAGTGGACCGGTCTGGACGGTCGGAAAATCTCGTCCCCACCGGGATTCGATCCCGGATCGTCCAGCCAATAGCTCAGTCGCTATACCGACTGAGCTACCCAATGATAATGATAATAATAATGATAGTTGCAGTCAGAGTTTTTGTCGGAGAAACAACCTGAAATACTCGTATAGTAGCTGATTTTGTAAGTAGGCTGCAGGCTGGACGACCGTGGAATCATGGTTCGCTTCCAGGTATGGGCAAGAGATAATTACCTACTCCCAAGCACCTCTCCCCTACCCGGATTTCCGTTCTATGGATTTTGAGGCTTTTACTCCGGGGTTAAGCGGCCGGGGCGTAAGTCTGGCTGTTAATCTCCATCTAGTACCGAAGTTAAGAATGAGTGAAGCTATACCTCCATTCCCTCATACGCTGACGTGATGTTCACAGGGATAGCTGTTGATTCATGTACCTGTGCCCAAAACGGTACGCAGCATAGGCATTACATGAAGTCCTAGTATTTTCAGGCACTTCTCTGGGGATTTGACATATTGTAGGGAATCGGTGGAAAATGTAGCTGGAGATGAGAATTGTTAAATTTTTCGGTTTCAGTTCAGTCGGTCTGTATACGAATGTTTAATAAATCAGGTATCTGTTCTTTCTTCAATATGAGTGTGCAAAAAAACTGATACAAAATGTGGTCAACTGTTTTTAATGTATTGAGGCGTTGTGATGTGAAACTGGAGTTCCATGAGCTGCAGTTAATGGTCCATGAAGAAATGGAAACACACTGGTAGTCTCACTAGCACATGATTTGTGACGTAGACCTTACACGTTGGCTACGCCAGTACTGGTTTCAAACACAGTCTATGTCACCCGGTTCATAAACATGAAAAAGTAAACACGTGTTTTGTTTGACCGCTAATATGGATGTGTGTTGAATATTTAAATGTAACAGTGACGTACTTCCGGTTATGAACCTAGCGTATGTGGATCTATTGACGGATTGAGCACAGTGGCTTTGTATACATTCCGTCGCGCTAAAGTAGGAGTAAGTAAGATCTCGTCCGATATTTCTTTCGCCCATTCTCTCTTTGACTGGAGAAAGTGAAGCGACGTTACGTAAGACTATAGTCCTACAGTGTTAAGCTCGTAACACCGGTCTGCCTTCCTCTTGTACAAAGTGTATACAAGAAACTCATAATGGGAATGGGGGGGGGGGAGGTGTTCACGTTTATCTATCCATTTGCTTGTTTGTTTATTTCCGAGGTTACTGGACGAATTTTGATTAGTTATGTTAAGGGGTCTGAGCAAGGTGGTTGATGTGGTAACGCTTCTAACAGGCATTTGGGTGGTGCCTGGTTCGAACCTCTGCCGGGACACTTATCGTCATAATGGGTGTTTCGCGTGTCTCTGTTCCTCAAGGTAAATGCTGGCATTATTGTATAAACCAGTGTTTTCCAAACCTTTTCCCCGCGGGCCTCTTGCGGCTTTGAAAAATAACCACGCATCCATATAGGTAGGTTTCACCCTTTTTGTAGGCCACGAAGGCCCTTAGGGAGAGTAAAGGTATAGCTCTACTCTTTTCTAGGACCTCGGCACACCAGTTGGGGGTTGGGGTTCAGCACCACGCACCGGCCGCCTCTACCCCCGGGAAAGACCCGGTACCCATTTTACAGGAGGCTGGGTGGGCTCCAGGGCCGGTCTGGATGGGCGGAAAATCTCATCTCCCGGACCGTCCAGCACATAGTCAGTCGCTATACCGACTGAGCTACCCGGCTCACGGATCTATATACCCTTACGTAAATATTGAGTTTCCGGATGATAGGTATCAAAAAATTTAAAAAATGTTCATTTCAGAACAGGTTTTTGGTAGATGGGAATACAGATCAGTGCCACACGTAACAGTGAATTACATGATTTGACCTTCGCTTCGTGGGTACAAAAGTTACTTAATTGGATATTCTAATATTCATACGAAATAAACACATTGCTAATTAAAAGAAGATCCACAGTTATTTTTCTCTTACCAAGGCACAACAGTTCCCAGTGGGCCAAGACCTCCTCATTATCGAGGATTCGTGATCACACTCAGACACAACACACTCGGTAGGACTTCTCTGGACGAATGATCAGGTCGTCGCAGAAACCTCTACTTGACAACACACAACACTCAAAAGAGACAGACATCCATGCCCCTGGCGGGATTCGAACCCGCAATCCCAGCAAGCGTGCGGAAGCAGACCCACGCCTTAGACCGCGCGGTCTCTGGGAACGGCGCGATTATTTTTTACAAAACATTATTCTCTTAATTAAGGAATAAGTAAACTTCAAATTTGTCATTACAGAAATACATTCACGGATCCTCTGGGAACTGGGGATCCGCGGAGCACACTTTGGAGACCACCGATATAAAATGACCTTGCGAGAGATCGTTTCTGTAGGATCTATGTAAATGTTATTACGTCTAAGCCTTGCGTCTTCAAGGTGGTCTGCTCTCTTGTAGGTCTTCAGATTAAAATGTCTATAGTAGGCTATATGCATTTACTTTGCGTGTATACACACAAATTATACACGCGTGCACACGCATCGCTGATAACAGTCGATAAATCATCCACAAAAACGTGGATTAGTGTGGTACTTTCATTTGGACGATAGACACGGAATTTGTATAACGTGCTTCAATTTCATGTGCTGTACATGTCTGTGGGCCGCGATAGCTCAGTCGGTATAGCGATTGGATACGTGCTGGGAGGTCCAGGGATCGAATCCTGGTGGGGGGGGGTGAGATATTCCGCACCCGTCCAGTCCGGCTCTGGGGTCCATCCAGTCTCCTATACAATGGGTACTGGGTCTCTCCTGGGGGTGAAGCGGCCGGAGCTTGGCGTCGATCACCCACTGTCATCTAGCGCCGAGGTTAAAGAAAGATTAGAACTATTCCTGTGCTCCCCATTGGGCCTTCGTGGCCTGTTCTAGGGCGATTTTACCTTTTATCCTTACTGTACATGTCTTCGGCTCGCCATTGTCCTAATGTCTGCGAGTGTACTCTCACCTGACCACAATATTCCTCCTTTGTTAACCTGTCTTTTCGTGTGGCAGGTGGCTGAATCCCTTAATAACGTACAGGACTTGGAAATTTATGCATGATTTATGTTGTTAAAGGGAGTCCTTCAAGCGGAAATTCCCATATTTAAAGCAAGTTTATTGGATTGCAGAAAGGCTGAACTCCACTAAACTTTGTAATTTCTTTTACTAAAGAGCCGCTTAAAAATCTTTTAACCCCTTTTAATCAGCTGCCTTTCTTAGGAAAGAAAGTAGTCTTATAAGCCTCCCCCACCCCTCTTTCTAACATTTGAAAAAACTGACAAATTTTGTGGAAAAGTAGTTTTATCGTTTGAGGTCTTTCCAGTCCCTTCTTAGTTGACAGTAACGTCATAGCGGATGTACGAGCTGGCGAGGCACGCAGCGCCAATTAATACAATTAATATTGTATACTGAAGTGCTTCAGATTGCTAGATCTTCGAAAAATTTGTGGATTTTGTTGAAGTGATTTTTTTTTAAAGGAATTGGACCATGTATAAGACAAGAACTGGTGACTGCATTTGACATTTTACATATTTATTAAAATCCAATCTAATACACGGGTTAGTGTGGAATTTTGTATTAATGTAATTAACTAATCAGTGCATTCAGTTGGATTTCTATAAATCGTAACGCAATTCACGGACATTGCAAAATATTAAGGTATCTTGATATGATGGCGAAGGTTAATGAACCATTGTGAACTTCCGTATCAAGTTTGATGATGCACACACCTGAAAATGCTGGATGAAATCTTATTAAGTCAACTGTTACAAAGGAAGTGAGATAGCATAATTTTGAATTTACATCCGACGGATAAAAAGTCAGGCAAAACCTGCACTTAGATAATAAATTTCCTAGAAAAGGTAAAAGGTAAAGGAAGGTTTGGTCGTTGTAGTGTTGATACAGGCATTCGGAAGACTGTTCCTCTCCAGATATACCATGTAATGGCGGTTGTCAGTTGTTGTGTGTATATGTTTGGGGCCGGCACGATTTGGGCGGTATACCAGATTTTGGACAGGAGAAAAGTGTTTACATAACGCACCCGTGTTGCCAGGCAAGGGCCCCGAGTGTAGGCTCGCTTTGCCTGCGCTCGTACCTTCCCTGTTAATCTTGCCCACGAGTCTTTCATCGTTTGCTCGATTGTGCCCCAGAAAGTGACGCCTAATATGGTCACATGGGGATGATATGCGATCCCCAAGACGGTCTCCTGTGTACACCAGCTTCCTACCGCGAGAGCCTTAGATTTTAGAGGGTTGAGGCGGGCACCTGATGCTTGTTCATATAGGCGGATGGCTTCCTCTATAATGGCGAAGTCAGCAGCAGAGGTTACAAAAATGGCCACGGCATCGGCATAAGCCACCACCGATGTGGGGCGTGTGCGGCGTCCTATCCTTATACCTGGTAGTTTTAGGTCCAGAAGGCGAAGGAATGGGTGGAGGCATATAGCATAGAAGGCCATACTCATCGGACACCCCTGCCGCACTGCGTAGCGAATTGGTAGGGGTCCATACTGACGGCCATTTATATGAACTGAGGACGTAGCACCTTCATACATCCCCTTGATACCGGCGATAAAGGCGTTTCCAATGCCGTATCCCTGGAGTGTTTGAAACAGGTAGTTGTGGTCGATCCTATCGAAAGCATTTTTAACACCAAGGGAAAGCACGCGTAGCGGGATCCTCCTGCTTTCCGCATACGCGATGGTATCACGTACCGTTGCCACCGCGTCAATGATCGTATTTTCAGGGACCCCGCAGAATTGGGTCTCAGTTAGGTGATCTGCCAACACTGGACGCAGGCATTGTGCGATAATACGAGCGAGAATCTTGTAGTCAGAGTTGAGGAGTGTGATGGAGCGGTAGTCTTCTGGTGTTTGGTTCCCTTGCGCTTTCGGCAGGCAAACTATCACACCTCGTTTTTGTTGCTGCGATGTGTTTCCTGCCCAGAACATTTGGTTGATGACCTCACACAAGTCGTCTTTTATGATTGCCCAATTGTGTGAATAGAATTCGCGTCCTAGTCCATCGTTCCCAGGTGTCTTTTTCCGCCCGCCCGCCCGCTTGTATGGCTCGGTTTATCTCCGTTGGCTCGAATGGGGACTCGAGCATTTTCTCATACGAAGTATGCTGCTCGCAGTGGACTACCTCCATAAGTTTTTCGACGCTGGTATCGTTCACCTCTATTGTTGCGTACATGTTCCGTAAAAAAGTTGTAAGCGTCTGTGCTGTTCCGCTCGGTGTCGTATGCATCTGCCCTGTTCCATCTCTCAAGCAATATATGGTCCACTCTGCACGCCGCCGTTTCGTCTGAAGGATGTGGTATATCGTCGACTGGTCTCCATCTGGTCTATCAGCATCGTTATTGTCATCAAGAATTTTCTGTAGCCTTCTGCTGTGTAGTCGCACAATTTTTGCTTTTAGACGGTTTAAAGCAGGTAGCGTTTGGTCACTTGGGCCCGGTCTCTGCAATGCATCATACATGCGTTCGTATAAATGGTTTTCCATCATACAGTGGTTCCTTCGGCGCTCGGCTTGTTTACGTTGGTATAGTTGTCGTATTTTCTTTTTACAGAAGCGGTCACACCACATTGTTAGGTCATGAAAAGACCCTTTCTGCCGTTGCAGTTGTCCCCATAGAGTTCTCAACTTATCCGTTCATGCGTTCTCAGTTATTACAGCGCTGTCCATTTTCCATAGCCCGCGTCCCCTCCGCATAATTGGTAGATCAATTGATAGTCGTAGACATACGGCGAGGTGATCAGTAAACGGTGCTGCAATGGCATCCACACCCAGTTTCCTCTCGAGCAGTTCTCGTATGGCATAAATTTGGTCAATCCTGGTTGCTTCGGACACGGAATAGTGGGTGTAAACTTTGCGTGTGGGGTTGCCCTGCCACGTGTCTCTTAATGCTAGGCCATGCACCAATTCCGCTAATGCTCGGCTGTAGGTGAAGCCGTCGGTAGTGTCCGAAGCCTCCAATATACATTTGAAATCCCCACCCAGTAATATATGGCCCGTCACCAGTCAGCAGACAAGGCAGTTCACTATTGAAGAAACGCTCGCGTTCCTGCTTCATCGCCGTGCCAGATGGGGCGTACACATTAATTATCCAGATCTCTGTGAATTTGGCTGCCATAGCGCGTCCAGACGGACTCTCTCTAGATTAATTCCATCCCTTGCGACGATGGCGGTACCTTTCCCATTGGCGCCGATGTTATATTGTGTGATGTATCTCTGGAAGTCAGTGAGGACGTGGTAGGTGACCTTTTGTACTAGTAGGATGTCTATTTCTTGACGCCTGAGTAATGCGTCGAGCATCGCTATTCTCGTGGGAGATGTCATGCCATTTATATTTAAAGTGGCAATTTTGATTGAGGCCATCAGGTCGAACTGCGGAGGGGAGTGGGCGAAGGATCGACGATGGTTTCTAACTTTGTCCTTATTACGTTGCGCTACTCACGTTCTAGTCCTCGTCCGTTCCCGTCGTATTTCAGCGCTATTTTACAATTTTATCTTTATTTCGGGATGGGGTTTGTCCCGGATCGTCCGTTTTAGGGTCTTCATACGGAGGGTTGGTTGCGCCGTCCGCGGACACTGCGTCCTCGTCCAGCCCATTTGTACTTTCGACGTCTGTCACAATTTACTGTCTGGTGCCTTCTTCTCCCTGCGTGTTTGCATGCAGGGGTTGCGCTGTCTGTCTGGTTGGCCTATCGTCAAATGCCGTCATTTCTGCGTCCACGGTTGTCACTTCTTGGGGGTCAGTACAGGTTCTGAAGTCGACTGGGTTTGCGTCCTCGTCCTGGGGCTTCAGATCATGCCTTTGTTGGTGAGTGCGGTCCTGTTATTCCCCACCAATATCTAGCGGGGCATTTGTGGGCTTAAGGTCGTCGACAGTAGGGGAAACTCCCGATGCCTGGTCATGCGATGCGCTCTGGGGGACCACCTCAATTCGATTGTGAACAGTGCCGTGCCAGATGTGGGCGCCTTTAGCCGCGACATGGGCCCATGTATTGGAGGTCGAATCTAATGTTACCATACCTCCTCCACGCCTTCTGGAGCATGCCTGATTTGTATGTCCATTGTTCCCACACCCGTAACATGTAACTGGCTGGCCGTCATAAGACGGTAATGCTCTGTGCCCTGCAATGTTCATTTGGGACGGAAGGTGTTTGGCCAGTTTCATCATGATCACTTTAACCCCGT
>Ga0131853_10017672_pt1 | contig 12985 bp, 11 predicted proteins | sample TergutLab28metaG_FD_92764 | JGI IMG/M metagenome (GOLD analysis project Ga0131853, IMG submission 92764) | Labiotermes labralis P1 segment gut microbial communities from Petit-Saut dam, French Guiana - Lab288 P1 (version 2) (version 2) | ecosystem: Host-associated > Arthropoda: Insects >...
CAAAAATAGCCTTTGTGCTCGCTTGTGGTTTCTACTGCCTTGAAATACTCTGACATTTTATATAGTTTTTCCATGATGATAGTTTAGCATTTTTTCGCGTTGTTTGAAAATTGATTTCCGTGTGACTTTTTCCTCTGATGTATACTTCGGATAATTTCCGTGATATACTTAGCGTTCAAAAGGAAGAAATGTTTGACAGCATGGTGGAAGGGGGTATGGGAAATGGCAGAACGCGATACAAGAAAAGCACAGGAAGATTGGCTGTATGACCTTCAGCAATTAAACTATAGCCGTGACGAAAACAATAGACTCTTACTTGAAAAAGTGGAAACACTATTACAAATAATGATAGGCCGTGCTAAAAACGGCATGAGCAATGACGAAATAGACGCCGTAGAAAAACGTGTAAAAGAGGCTATGGGAATAAAATAGGGAAGCGATAAACAAATCGCATCTTTGACAAAATATGTAACTCAAAAAAATATAAAGCAATATCAGAAATAAGCCGATAAACTTTTAGACTATTTCATTTGGAAAATGTCCTATGGTTATTTCCAAAAACAATGTAGGCATTTTGGAAAACACTTGGGAAAAATATATTACATGGAGGTAATATTATGAGTAACATGGTAGTACGCACCAATATTTTCTCATTGAATGCCCACCGCAATTTGAAAAATGTAGGGCTTGAACAAGTCAGATCATCTCAGCGTTTGGCTTCTGGATACCGTATTAATACCGCTGCGGATGATGCCGCAGGTCTTGCAATTTCTGAAACCATGCGTGCGCAAATTCGCGGACTTGACCAAGCCAGCCGTAATACCCAAGATACTCAAGCATTGGTGATGACCACCGAGGGTGGCTTACAGGAAATTACCAACATGATTCAACGCGCAAGAGAGCTTACCATTCAAGCAGCGAATGATACAAACGTTTCTATAAACCGTGTGCAAATTGCCTATGAAGTGGGTAACTTGGCCATGGAAATTGGGCAGATGCAGGCTCGGGTTCAGTTTAATACTCGTACTACGCTTAGTATGGGGTTTGCGAGAGAGGCCGATGGTTCTTTGCCATTAGGTGGCGGCAATAACGGCGAAGGTGAATTGCATTTCCAAATTGGTGCAAATGAAGGGCAATCGCTTATTCATGATTTTTCAAATATTCGTGATGCGATTCAAGATGCTGGTCATATTGTTTCGATTTTAGCTGGTGCACTTGGTATGGCTATTAATGAAAGCTCATTAGATTGGGTAATGCAGGGTCAGCCTACCTTTAATCGACCTCCACTTATGACGAATACGGACTTGATAGACTTGCAGATACCACATGGTCAGGGTGGTGCTAACCCGTTCTATACGTCATGGCAAGATGCACTTGCTGGCTCTATTGCTGGGGGACTTCCCCCTGGTAACGCATTAAGTATTGCACCTGGTGCTGGTGCGCAAATCGGTGATACTAACCAAGACTGGGTGGCAAACACACGCGTAATCAGCGCGCTAATCGAACCAGTTCAAGACATACTAGATAACATTAACGTAGAGCGCGCTCAACTTGGTGCGCTGGCAAACCGCCTAGACTACACAATGCGCAGCCTAGACGTTTCCAGTGAAAACTTATCTGATAGCGAAAGTCGTATAAGAAATGCCGATATGGCACGTGAAATGATGCGTTTCACCAGTGCGCAAGTATTGCAGCAAGCAGGTGTGTCTATGCTTGCGCAGGCAAACAATATGCCAAACAATCTCTTGCAGTTGCTTAACTAATAAAATACGATTTAAAATACAAAAACCGCGTTGTTATTCAGCAATGCGGTTTTTTTTGGCAAAGTTATAGTCTGAAATTAAATATAAATGGAAGGTTTTTGATATGAAGAAGCTAGAGCTTATGACAGTGCTTTATTCATTAAAGAAACTGCATGAAGTTGGCAAGCCAGAGATTGCATTAGAAGTCATCAATCAGATACTTGAGGAAGCAGAATCAGAAAAAAAGGATAAGCCCAAGGCTTGATAAAAACATAAGGGGCTGTAACGAAATTGGAAAAACCAATTGAGTTACAGCCCCTTTTGCAAGGCTTCTATTTCGGCAAATGTTAAGCCAGTATCTTCGATAATCTCATTTATCGGACGATTGCGTTTCAATAGATTCTTTGCTATGCCTATTTGCATTTGTGACGCTGCACCTTTTTCTCTAGCATAGCTATCTCTTTGCTCCTTCAACCGTGCTTCATAAAGTTGCCGAGCCTTTTCATCAGCGGAGAGTTCCAATAGGCGCATTGCTGCCTTTTTCATTACAGGGCTTTTTTGGGCTAACACGTTTAACTCCTCCTCCGTCTTAGCATCTAAAAACTTCATCCAATCTAGCAGTTGCGGGTTTTGGGATTCGTTATTGTCAAATAACTTGCGGGCTTTTAGAATTTCCAAAGTGTGGATTTCCAAAATGTCCGTAAGTTTTACATTGATTTCAATATCATATAGCCCAAATTGATGATGGAATTTTTCGCTTTGCTTAATCAACGTATGGTCTGTAATGATAATACTGATTACACGTTTGATTTTGTCGTATTGGTCTGATTCGCCTATTTGCTCCGTTATCAGTTTTGAAACATAGAAAACAATGCGAGATTCCATGAATGGCATGGGGTCTACTTGTATTTCTATATTCAAGACTTTGCCCGATTTCAGTTTTATTTTTACGTCCAGTATGCCGAGTTTATCCCCTTTGTATTCTTGGAGCAAGAAAGGATTGGATATTGTTATTTCGTCATATTCGTCTGGCGTGAGATTTAGAACGGCAAGCAAAAAATCCGTGAGGATTTCTATGCTACCCTCCGTGCCAAACAAGAGTTTGAAAATTATGTCAAGTTTAGGGCTAAGGATTTTTAATACCTTCTTTATGGGCTTCCCCACCTTTCAAAGTTCTCTCATTCTATTCTACCACAAGTCAGGGCAGATTTCCATAGGAAAACGCCCCATGGAGTCTCCCCTTCCGTAAATGAGGGCTTCCAATCAACGAGAGAGACTAAAAAAAGGGCTAAAACGGTATTTCGTTACAGCCCCTTCAAAACCAAAACATAAAGCAGCGGCTCATGCTGAATCGCTGGCTTTTATGTTCAAATGACCATTATTTTACATTGAATGATTATATGAAGTGACTCTAAAAGCATCTACAGTAACGAAAGAACCAAGAGATGCCCCATGCTGCTCACCTGCAACAACAATTCTTAATGTATGATGTCCTTGTGCAAGCCCTTCTATACTCCATAGCACTTGCTGTGCATTGACTTGATGAAGATAATCCGTATCAATGAATGCACATATCCTATCCATGCGCTCGCCATTCAGATAGATGTGAGCGACCCCCAAATTATCTGACAAAGCTGCAATATACTCTACACCTGTGCCATAAAAGGTGAATTCGGCATATGCGCCTGGTTGGTTAGAAAATTGCTGGTCATCTTGAAAAAACCGTGGATCGTTACCGTGATGAAGCCATGCTCCACTGTACCTTACATTCGCGTGATTATCGTTATATACTCTGGTTGTGGGCTGTGGCTGTGGAATACTACCTTCAACCACTACATAAATTGAGAGCCTAAAGCCTGTATTGTCCGATGCGGTAATTCTTGCATAGCCAGATGATGCCGCCGTCACTAATCCATTAAGAACGCTTGCGACGGATGTATCACTTGATACCCAGTTAAAATCAGTGTTTTGATTAATATTTCTTGTTACGCTAAGCTGTTGGCTTGTACCAGCAGTCAGGTGCATAGAAATATAGTCTCTGCGTTCGGGTACTGGTGACTGAGGGTTTCTAAGGGTTGGTAGCGCACCATCCGTTATATGCCAAATTTGTGGGTCAAATGCAGTAAACTGCGGTGTGCTGGTAGACCAGAAACTGGCACTTATAGATTGTGCTGGAGTGATATCTGCTCCGTTATGGGCATTATGCAAATTATGAAAAGTTGCTGGCGTTCTTAATGGACGACCGCCGCCGCCGTTAGTCATAGTTGATAATCCATGATTTCTAGCTGCAGAAATTCCAGAAGTTGAGCTATGTCCAAATACACGACCTGGTTGATGGATATCAGAAATACCTTGAGTAGATACTCGTACTGAAGGATTTAACGCGACACTATTTTCTAAACGGCTGGTATCTAATTTAGCACCTACTAAACCTCCGGTTGTAGCTAACCCAGAAACACTTCCAGTCGCATAAGTATTTCTTACTATGCCACTTCCACTAATTTGACCTGCAATTCCGCCTATGAAACTATATGTGCCAGTTACAGAAGCTAAAGAAAAGCAATTTGATATATTACCGCCATTCAATCTGCCAACTATGCCACCAATATAACCCACACCTCTTATACTTCCACTTGTATAACTATTAAGTATATCGGTGTTGACTGCTAACCCAACTATGCCGCCAATGTTATTGCCAGCTCTTACATTCATCTCAGTTACACCTAAGTTTCGAATGGTAGCATTGATTGTGTGACCAAAAAGCCCAAAATCTGAAGCCGACCTATCAAAAAACAATCCTGTAATTTGGTGACCGTTGCCATCAAACACACCTCTAAAGGAGTTGGCACTATTAATCCCAATCGGTGTCCAGCTTCGTCCAGAAATGTTAATATCATTGCTTAAAATATAATGGCTTGCGTTGAAAGCCGTATTATTTGTATTTACAAAATGCGCCAGCCATTCCAATTCCAATGCGTTGTTGATTATAAACGGATTTTGAGCAGTACCACTTCCCATAAAGGTGGCAGTCCTAGCCATTCCTAATGGCATCAGCGGAGGGGTAAGGTCATATTCATATTCCACCAAATCGTACTCATACAGTTCGTATTCATATTCCTCTGAATCATAAGCGGGATATTCATACTCGGTAGGGTCGTACTCGGTAGGATCCTGTTCCGTTACCGAGTCCTCGTCTTCAACAATGCCAGTGGTGATATAGCCGTTATCTTCGGGATACACCTGATCGGCAAATATATGGATAGAGGTGGTTGCGGAAGTAATAATGAAAATTAATGTCAATGCCAAAATTCTTAACCTAAATGTACAATTTTTTGTAGAGTTCATTTCATCTACCTCCTGTTTTTGTTTGATTTTCTGCTTTGTGATTTTTTGCTTTAAACATAAAATTTTGCATACAATACAATAGCCAAACCAACCCCTTCCGATGTTTCATAATGCCTTGTGGAAATTTGTTGTACTATAGTATATTTACACCTTGCATGTCAGTTGTTGTAAACTGCTTTTCACAAAAACTTCATAAAAATTTACTCACAAAAATTCACAAAAATTTTCAGCAAAAGCAAAACAATATGGATTCTTAAAAAATGGACTGATGTGGTATAATTATATAAACTCAAAACACCGCAAAAGGAGGTATGCATGTGGCTACGCCAAGAGAAATTGATAAAGAAATGGCAGACAGGCTTTATGAATTATTACTAATGAAAAAATTAAACCCCGAATTAAAAATCAGAGGACTATCCTCTGCAATTGGCAGGGCAAAAGCATCCATGTCAAAAGAAAGTATTGCATGGGTAGAACAGCAAGTTGCTGAAAGTGAAGATTTATAAAAAGAAAAGACCGCGTTGTCATTTTAGCAATGCGGTTTTGTTTTCGGACAACAAAAAATCGCCCTCGGTATCGGAGCGATTGAGGATAATTCAGCCCCCCAAATGTGTTGGGTACATTGGTGCTTACATCAGTTACTATGTCGATAAACTTAATTATAATTATCTTAGGATTGACAGCTACATTGTTGTGGTGTAGTCATTGGATTTTTCAATAACTGAATTATCAAGAAAACAAATATTCAAAAAGCTTCAAAAGTACGTTCATCTATTGGATTAACTGCTTTTGTTTTTGCTAGGATTGTTTGCGCAGTTCTCTTTGGTTTTAACTATTGATTCGCGTTTAAAGTGTCGCAGTGTATCCTTAATCGTTGAATCAATTTCAATGTTAACTCCTATTTTTTACAAATTTCGTCCCCAAACTTAAAATCACATCGTTTTCTTTATCAATAAAATCGTTATCGTGGGTAATAATAATTATTATTTTGCTTGCCTTCATATCATTTAAGTACGTCCGCAAAGCAAACTTGCTTGTCGAATCTAAAGCTGATGTAGGTTCATCCAACACAAGTACATCTGGATTTTTTAGCAGAATACGAAGTATCGACAATTTTTGCTTTTCACCCCCAGAAATGTTTGCAGCATTCTCGCTTACATGGGTATCTAACCCATTGGGCAGGGAATTAATATATGATTCCAATCCTAAGATATTTATCAACTGGGTTATCTTATTTTCATCAGCTTCGCGGTAGTACCCCCTGCCTAAATCAATATTGCCTGCGAGTGTATCCGCCAACATAGCAGATTCCTGGTCTGACACACCAATTAAACGCTTGCGTATATCGTACATATCAAGGGTTTCCATTTCTACGCCGTTGTACAATACTCTTCCTTTAAAGACTGGTTGTAGGCCGATTAATACATCTGTCAATGTACTTTTACCTGTACCGTTCGAGCCAACTATAATATGAATTTGCCCAGGTGTAAATTCTGCGTTGATATTTGAAAGTAGTTGGATATGCTCATTATAAGAAAATGAAACTGAGTCCATTTTAATATTTTTTATCTGCTCAATACTTGTTTCACCATTAAATTCAGGGTCTATTTTAACTAGTTCTTGTAGGCGATTATATGAAACCATATTGCTCTGAATCGTTTGTCCTAAGCTAAAAAAATATCTGATTGCAGCAAGCATAATATTGAAATAACTTGAAATAATAATAAAACGTCCGATTGTCAGCCTTCCAGCAATGACTTCTATTCCACCAAATAATAATAAAATCATTTGTGCCGCTATCATGACAAGCTGATCTAATCCACTAAAGATGTATGATTTACGTTGATAAATAAGCGCATTGTTTAATAATGCGTCAAAACTATTATTTAGCCGCTTTATAAAATGATCAAATAAGCTGTGAATTTTAATGAAACGAATACTAGACATCTGCTCATTAAGCTTTGAAAAAAAATAGGACTGCGATTCTTGGTAAGCATGACTTGCTTTGTACAGTACATGTCGGTAAAATGCGTAAAACAAAAAATAAATTGCTGCTACCACAAGCAAAATACCTGCAAGTGATGGATGAAAAGAAAATAATAATACTAAAGCCACTATAACCATAACAGAGTTTACAAAGATGTTTTGTATTATTCCAACACAAAAAATAATAAGCGCGTTAGCATCATTATTTATTCGCTGATTAAGGTAGGCGGTATTTTGTTGTGATGTGAAATTAATTGGTGCTTTTTGTAATCGCTGAATAAAATCACGATTGAGAGAAAATCCTAAGTTAGTCTGTAGCTGTACATACAATCGACCACTTATGTACCCTAAAACTAAAGTTGCTAAATTAATCCCTGCAAATATTGCTAAATAATTAAAAATAAAACCAATGTCATGCGCATTTATTAATTGGTCAACAAAGTCACCGATGATATAAGGTGATATTAAACCACTAAAGCTTACTAAAATACTTAAACTAACATATAAAAACAAACGCCACTTGTACATGAACAAATAGCGTTTACAAAATTTAAATATTTTTGACATCAGAAATCACCTTGCATCCAAAGATAAATTTGTTCAAAAATGCGTTCAGCAGCGACCTCCGCAGTGATACTGCCTTGAACAAAGTCGTTCATATATGTTTCAAATACAGCGTTTGCAATGAAAGGAGGAATCGCTAAAGGCATGTTTGTATAATCCATATGACGTTGTACTGCATGAGATATCGCTTCACGTTCTTTGTATTCATCTCCTCTAGCAGAAAAATTCAAATTTTCCATTGTGGATTCTGGAATGCGTATCAAAGTAGGAGGCGAAGCAAACAGATCGTTAAATATGGCGTATGTCCGCTCATTAAACCAGTCCCGCCTTATTGATGTGTCTAGTGTATACCAACCCATTTGGCTATGCTGGTCATAATAGGCGTGTATATAAATCATAAGCTGAACAAATTCCCATGCAAGACTCGCATTTTCATTGTCTGCAATAGCATATGTCATATTGTGGAAAGTAGGTCTGCTCCATTCTGGTAATAGCATAAGCGTATCAGGGTCTGTAGCCATGGGTATAAAGTGTACAAAAAGTGGGTTATTCTCTTCTATCAATGCTTGCGCGAGTTGTAAACCCTCATTTTTTATCGTGAATACAAAATGATCGGCAATGAGTTGCTTCATATGAGGTTCACGGAGGGGAATAGACAAAAATCCATGAAGGGAGTTAAGCAATGGAAATGCTTCATTAAGGAAGTTTGAAAAATCAGACGAATCAGTCAAATCACTTACATGGTTATTCAGTTCATACAAAATAACATGTTGCGGAGTTATGTTATCAATCATTGACAAATGCTCAAAACCATTGTAATTGTTTTTCAAATCATAGTATATTTCCAACAAATCTTGTATAGTTGCTACATCTAAATTATTAAAACGATCAATTATTGAAGGCGGCAGAGACGCATTAACGGCAACCATAGGTATATTAAACATTGCTGGTATAGCTGCTAATTTACCATCAATTTCAAATAGTTCTAATACGTTTGTATAAAAATCATATAAAGTAACAGTTGGGTCTTGATAAATCAACTCATAAATATCAGCCAAGTGGCCTTTTTCAACAAAGGTATCCAAGGGGTGACCGGCTACTAAAAATACATCAATATCCCCAGACGCAAGCATCTTTTCAAACTCAGTATGCATATTAGGGTTTACCAACATCCCATCCATAGTTGGCCATATTAACCCTAATGTACCATCTATGATATTCAACCTGAAATCTATGCCTTCGTCGATTAGTCTACTTCTCATTTCTTCTTCAATTTCTTGAAAAAAATTATCAAAAAATGATATATTACCTGGCATTGCCATCAAAGTTGATGCAAAATTCAAAGTTCGTATTTCTAGTTCTACAAATAATTCATCCGATGTACTTAAATCAAACAAGTTCGCAGGAGATGGTTCATAATAATAACTTTCATCTGCATCATTTCCTTCTTGTCCACATGCTGAAAACGTTGAAAACATTATAAAGAGACATAAAAATATCCCAAGTGGGTTTCGTTTCATGTTTTTATCACTACCTTCAAAATATTTTTTACATCTCGCTCGACTTGTATTGCAACGACAATCAAAAACATTGTTTAAGTTAAGACAATGATTATGTTTGCGATTGGTATAAGTTGTATGGACAGTAAACCCTGTCCATACAACTTATAACCATAATTTTCAACATGCCTTCGGCATAAATAGCTTCATGAAATTTATTTTCCACATTTGTTTTAATGAATATAAAAACTGCTACTACATTACAGAGTTATGACTAAAGAAATGTGTACCCCCAATTTGACAATTACAGATGACTGGACGATCGACTTGACCGCCAGGCATATTACACCCACAAATGAACGTCGAACAACTAAACCTGTCACATATATGATTTGGGCAATTTATAACATTGGACAGTGATAGTGGAAGGTGTAGATATTCCATGAGATTAACTCCCCTTTCAATTGGCATTTTTAAATTGAGATAGCTACACTCTAACTTTAATTCAAAAAAAGAGAGTAACTATCCCAGCTGGAGCATTTAATTGTTTAGATATAGAGGTATCATTCGAGTATCGCCGCCCCCGTTACAAGTACATGTTAAAACAGTACAAGCAGCCCAGGTGCAGTTGTACGTACCACACGTTAGTCCACAGAACGGTTCAAACAAGTTAAAGCTTGAATCAGCTTGGCCTAGATATAAATAATCCATCAGCATTGCTCCTTTCCATAAGATTCCTCAATATACAAAAGCTTATAGCTTACTATAGCTAAAAGAGGTTAAGGTTAAACAGAAACTTGTTTTTCTTGATTCTTTCGTTCTTGAAAAAATGATATCGCATCAGATAGGCACTTTTGTAATATATACTTATGGTTGGTGCATTTATCATCATTTCCTGCCATGCGTTTATATGGACAACCACCCATGCATAAAGGGAGTACGTTACAATCTTTACACGAATCTGCCGTTGTTGGATCAAAGAGTAGATATTTAAACAGAGTATTGTTGGTAGAAATATTAGTTGAAGATATGCTTCCAACCTTTCTATCATCACGACCTATATCGCACCAGCATTTATATAGTGTCCCTTCTGCATCAACAACATAGTTATTTGCTGAATCTGCACCACATACTGCCGTTTTTAAAGTTGGATATTGTACAGGACTTGAATCACTTTCATCTGATGTACGTGTGGCAAAATCGTAAGTAATTTCTGAAAAGTCACACATGCTTAAGCATTGTGAGGTACTGTATGTACCCGCGTCATTTGTGATCATTCCAAAATAGGGTTTTATTTTTTTCAACATGTTATTTTTCTGCAAAAGTTTGTATATCTCTTCACCTGCATGTGTATTATCTTTATCAATATTTATGCGCAATGAAACGGGCGGTAAAAGGTCAAAACCATTTTTCAGGTTATCAAGTATTGTTTCAAATGTGTCCCCTCCACCTTTTAATGGACGCATTTTATTATGCAACTCAGGCAACCCATCAATCGTTATCTGTAGCACAGAAATATCCAAATGTTCCATACGCTTTAAAATATGACGATCGAGCATATAGCCATTTGAAATCATTGAGGCATGGTATTGTATTTTATTTTCTTTACATATTGCTATAAAACGTTTAGAAAGGCTCTCCACAATATCGAAAGCCATTAAGGGTTCTCCACCATACCATGTTACAGAAAAGTGTGAAATTAACCCTTTCCGACTTTCCAAAATTTCCACAAGTTTATCTTGTGTCTCTACTGTCATATATTTGTTGGATACTGCATCTTTTTCGTAACAATAAATGCAGTCAAACTGGCAGTCATTTGTTGGTGCAATTGTCATCGACAATGTATCAGAATTATATCTTGTTGAAAACATTCTGTAGCGCAAAACATCTAACTCATCAATGCAATCATCAATTAAAAACATACCTTTTCTCAGGTCCTTATTCAAATCTTCTGACATGGGGATACCATTGTTGCAAAAACTATTAAATTCATCAAACTTAGATTTATCTATAAGTGCCAAAGCATTAGACAGTCCGTTGTAGGCTATACATTGAGTCTCCGAATAAGGAAAAAAATGATTATATTTTGATGGCTTCATAATTAAACCTCTTTCTTTGATTTAGTAATTTCATTGAAAATTGCAAGTTAAGAAAGTACATGTATTGACAAATTTTTCACAATTGCTAAAATTATACAAACGCAAAACTCGACATGAATTACCAAATTTCATCTCATTTTTTTCTTAATGGCAGGAGGACAAAAAATGTACAACACACAAACCACACATGCAGAAGTTCTAAGAAAACTCCTTACAGAAAAAGGAATGACAATTAACGCACTAGTAAAAGCATCAGAGATTTCAGAATCAACAGTAAAGAAGGTACTAAGAAATGTTCAAGAACCCCGATTGTACACGCTGTATTGCCTACTTACCGCACTAAACACCACAATGGAAGAGTACTACTTCCTACTACACGGCACGGATATGGCACAATTTAATTCCGACTTTGCGCACCTCATTGATGTGGGGTTTGGCCGCAAGTCTCAAAAAATGAGTATAAAGCTTGACGAACTTAAAACAAAACCTTATTGCAACTTAAGAATACCATATATCAGACAGGCAATTCTTCTGGCTGACGCTATTATTGCAATTGGCAAAGACAATGACTATGATACAGGCCTTGCATTGTATTATGAGGCACTATCAATTACCATCTCTTCAAAAATACTAACCAAATCTAACGAGTTAAAGTATAGTGACATTGCAAAATATAAACTTTCCATGAACGAGTACCGCATTTTAAGGGGCATAGCCGTTGCTTTTGAAGAGCAAAAAGACACTCAAAAGGCGACTGACATCTATTCTGCCATATTATCATCACTTGAAAGTGATACTGCTAACTATGAAATCCAGAAGAAACAACTGCCTATTGTCTATTTTAATTTATCAAATGCATTAATTGACAGTGAACAATATGTCAATGCATTAGATATAGTAAATAAAGGTATAGATCTTTGTTTAAAAACTAAAGAATTAAAGATGATGGCATACCTTCTTTGGAACAAAGGAAAATCAACATTCTTTTTAGATAATAAAAAACTTGCATCAGAATTTTTCCAACATGCTTATAAGTATTTTAAGGATATGGAAGATGAAGGAATGTTAGAGGGTTTAAGAACTACCGCAAAAACAAAGTATGATGTATTATTACAGTAATGTTTAACCTTCTAAAAGGGATGGCAAGTCGAACGGCAAAATACCGACATAACGCTCACTTATCACATCAACACTCTCGTCAGCCGTCACCAACTGCACATGACCAGCACACGTCCCAGTAAAAACAAACGCAGCCAATCCAAAACCAATCACTTGTTTCACAATACGCTTCTTCATATGTTATCCCTCCATTTCTTTCTTGCGACGATTTTACATGCTTTTCAGCAAAATAAAAAGGGTCGTTTTCGACCCCCCTCAACAAAAAACGCCTTGCACAAGACCAAACAAAATCTTGTACAGGGCGTTTCTATCTAAAACAATATAATTCATCATAACAATGCCAACAACGACAATGCAACATGATAAAACCTTCCAGGTTGCCCACCTTACCACTTGCATCCACCGTATTACATTTGATTTCCGCCATTCACAACGATGTCTGTACAGGTGGCGCATCCGCCATGGGTTCCCCATATCATGAATGTTTAGGTAAAGCAGCCCCTCTGGTTTGGATAGACCATGACCAACTACTGAAAACAGCAAACCGACAAGCACCATTGCGCGCATGTTTCTTACGGCACAAGTCAAGTCCTAACAGCAGTTTTACATATCCATCCGTTTTGCCTCAAAA
>Ga0131853_10017673_pt1 | contig 12984 bp, 19 predicted proteins | sample TergutLab28metaG_FD_92764 | JGI IMG/M metagenome (GOLD analysis project Ga0131853, IMG submission 92764) | Labiotermes labralis P1 segment gut microbial communities from Petit-Saut dam, French Guiana - Lab288 P1 (version 2) (version 2) | ecosystem: Host-associated > Arthropoda: Insects >...
AACAGAACTAACAATAAAAGAAGCCATAACAGTTATAGATTCCCTAGAAGATGAACCGCAAACTACAAAGGGTAAAATAAGTCACAAACAGCAAAAATACCTACAAAGTCTTGCAGTAGAGTACGGCTGGGTTTGCGAAAACAAAAGGCTTGACACAAAAAAGCTTAACAAATGGCTAGAAAACAGGTACGGTGTTAGCTCCATCATATGGCTAACTTCAAAAAATGCATCAGATGCTATTGAGGGTTTGAAAGTAATGATAGCAAGAGGGAGCATAAAGGAGGCAGAGGGAGCGTGAGCGATACAACATTTTTTATAGATTACAAAGATACTATAACACAAATACAAGCTACAAACATAGAAGGCAGTTTATTTATGCCCATCGCAGAGTTTAGCCCGCTCTTTAGCGAAGTAAAAGCTCCGCTAAGAGTGCTAGAATTAGCTGGACTAAAACTAACTTTTTTAAATAACGAAGTTATTGTAGAAGAAACGCACCCAGCTAAAATAACAAAGTTGGAGTTTGAATATTTATCAAAGCTAGTGCAAGCAGAAGCAGATGGCGAAGACGATATAGGCAAAATACTTGTAGTCAACGTAATAATGAACAGGCTACATAGTAACTGCCGTGACTTTGGCAGAGTAAACACCATAAAAGATGTAATAAACCAACCCAACCAGTTTCAACCTATGAGAAATGGAGCATTTAAAAGGGCAATAGTATCAGAAAGCACAAAAGATGCAGTAAACCGTGCTTTAAATGGAGAAGATTATTCTAATGGTGCAACCTTTTTTCGCAGGGCAAGAGATAAACACGGTACATGGCATATGAACGCACTAAATCATTTATTTACACATGGCGGACATGCATTTTTTAAACCTCATTAAGAGACGGTATAAAAGAAAGGCGGTTGTAATCTATGAACTTATCTGATATGATAACAAGAAAAGACCTTGGCGAGCCATACAGCCGTCTTATAGATTTTCTAAGCTTAGAAGAGATAATAAAAATTGAACAATTATATAATGGCGAACAAATAGCTTTTGCCATTGACAGTAAGAATATCAATAACGATTACCCCAAACTCTCTATGTTGATAGGAGAAGAAAAAACTAGAAAATTCCTCAAAACTCTTGGTGGCATGGGCAGGGTATACTTCCCTACCTTAAAAAAATCTGCAAGAGAAAAAATTAAAAATTTAATTTTTAGGGAGTTTAACGGCTACAATTATTTTGAGCTTGCAAAACGGTTCGGTTACACTGAACGCCACATAAGGCATATTCTAAAAGACAAAAACAAACATAAACCAGTTGACGAAAGGCAGATGACTTTTGCAGATGTTGAACGCCTCAACCCACAACAATAAATACAAATGCTAAGATACTAGTAATAAGTGAGAAATCACAATTGCTAGTATCTTTTTTATTGGGGGTTTACAAATGAACAAACAACGTATTTTTATAGATGCAGGACATAACCACAGTGGCTTTAACACAGGAGCAGTTGGTAATGGAATGAAAGAACAAGACATCACCTTTGAGGTTGCAAAGCACCTACAAAATATATTAAAAAATGATTTTGAAATAAAGCTAAGCAGACCGACAAATGAAACGAATTTAGGACACGACAATAACAGCTCTATAAACACAAGGGTAAACATGAGTAACGCTTGGGGGGCAGATTATTTTATATCAATCCACGTGAACGCTGCTGGCGGAACAGGAGCAGAAACTTTCTACTGGGGACATGATGCTAAAAAGTTTGCAACTACCATACAAAAGACCTATGCAAAAGAAATGTCATTGAGGGACAGGCGAACAGAAGCTACAGACCGCTTTGGCGTGATAAGAAATACTAATTGCCCAGCCATATTAATAGAACTAGCTTTTATAGATGCCCCACAAAATAAATCAGACCTAAATATACTAAGGTACAAGCGTAACGAGATGGCACAAGCTGTAGCAAAAGGTATATACAAATATTTTAAAATAGAACCTATTGGTCGCCCATCGGTCTCAAGCTCAAGCTCAGGCACAGTAGATATAGAATACCGTGGCAAGGTGTACCAAGTTAAAGCAGATAATATTAACGGAGGTTTTATTTCTAATATAGGCGAACTTTCTAAAGTCTTTGGAGATTTAAAACTACCTATTCGAGCTACTTTAGAGCAAGCAGGACTAAGAGTAGATTGGAATGAAATAACTAGAACTGTAAAAGTTACTTAAAAGAGGGGGTATTAAAATGGAGTATTTACCGTTGATAGGTGTTATATCAGAGTTTGGCGTAGCTCCTGCATTGCTTGGGATTCTTATCTGGTTTTTAGTCAGAAGAGATAAAAAGAGAGATGAACAGCTTGAGAAAAAGGAAAAAGAAGCACGTGAAAACTCAAAAGAATTTACAAAACAAATGTTAGCCGAAGGTTTACGCAGAGAAGAATTAATGCGGCAAGAATCTCAAAAGCGTGAAAATGTCCTAAGAGAAGAAGCAGAGAAACGAGAAAACACTCTAATGAGAACTATAGACGGATTTTCCAACAATATGGAGAAACTATCAAACTCTATGGTGGATATGAGTAAGGCTTTAATACAGATAGATGCAAGATTAACAAATATGGAAAACAACCAAAGAGGGTGTAGAAATGAATAATATAACAATCTCAAAAACAAAGTCACTCCGAGGCGATATCATTAAAAACCTGTACGATATTTACGATATGCCAATCCCCATGAATAAGGTTAATGGTTTGCTAAGGTATAAAAACTATTACTCTAACGAAAATATCAAAAAAGCTATTACATACCTAGCAGGGTCAAAAAAAGAGTATCTTACAATAGACACAAATGAAAAAGACTATTGGGCATCATTTGTTCAACTAACGCCTAAAGGCGTAAATCTAGCCGAAGGTGATATTTCAGATTTAGGGGTGATTTTAAGTGAGTAAATTAATAGAAGTATCTAACGAAAAAATCTTGCGAGGTCTAGTCCTAGAAATATGTGACCAAGCTGGTTTGACAGGTGCAGGGATGGAACTTATACAAGCAGCTTTAAAAGCTAGTGGTTTTTATGCGGCTAGAGAAGATATTTTAAATGCTTGTAAATACCTAGAAGGTAAAGAACTTATTAAGCTACAGCAGATAAACAATACACGCCTAAAAATATTTAGAAATATAGCTCATCTAACACCTAAGGGCAAAGATGCTTTAGACGGCACTATCGTAATAGAAGGAATAGAGTTAGCAGGTGATTAGACATGTCTAAAAACAGAAGTCACGGCAAAATAGACAAACTGCCCTCTGATTTAAAAAAGGCTGTAGAAAATAAACTATTAGAGGGTTTTACCTATCAACAGATTTCAGACCATCTAAAAAGCCTAGGGCATAATATAAGCCATCAAAGTGTTTTTAGATACGGCAAGCCTTTTTTAAAGAGGTTTGAAGCCGTAAAAATGGCAAAGGAGTATGCCCAGCTTTTAGCGGAAGACAATGCAGAACGACCAACAACGGAACTGCACGAAGCAAACAACGCCCTAGTAAGTCAGTTAATAATGGAACTATTAGTTGATGAAGATAGCAGACGAAATAATAAGTGAATCATAGAAGGCGATTTTAAAGCCTACAAATGTAAAAAGGTAATAACTTACCTAAAATGTTTTTGGATAAAAAGTAAAGGTATTGTAAACGCCTTGTAAACGGTGTTCTGGTAGAGGTTTTATCTCTAGTCAGAAAAACTTTTTCATGCCTAGAAAAATGTCCACAACAGACGTGTTCCAAAACCTCATTGTGCGAACAAAAACGACGATGGTTCAACGTCGTTCTTGTGAAGCTATTTTATAGTTTTGGAACACGTCTAATTTCAAAGAGAGGTGACTGTTATGAGCAAAACGGAGGCACAACCTAAAAACATTGACCGTAGGGAGTATTTTAGAAAACAAAAAAGAAAACAACGGACAAAAGAACGCTATGCCATTATAACTTCTGAAACAATGAAGGAAGAACACCGAATAGCGACAAAAATACTCTCAAGGGAAAGATTTTTCTATGAGTAGCTTTTTTACAGATTTTAAACAGCATATAGAAAATATCAACAATCCAAGCTTTGATAAGTATAGATTAGCAGAAAATAGCTTTTGGGAATACTGCAAACTTATAAATCCGAAATTTTTTAAGGAAAGCAGACCCCACCTAAAAGAAATAGCTAATACTTTACAAGCCCTTTATGACAGGAAAATAGCCAAGGAAAAAGAAGAAGATTCTTGGGAGATATGCGAAGGAAAAGTGCCAAAAGGGTATATCATTTGCACTAGGCTAATGATGAACATACCTCCGAGGCACGGCAAAACCTACACCCTATCATTATTTAATCAATGGTGCTTTGGCAAAAACAATGAAAATAAAGTCATTACAGTAACCTATAACGAAACTTTATCATCACGTTTTTCTGCCATAGTTAGAGACGGCATAGATGCAACCAAACTTGATAAACGCTGGGAGATATTTTCAGACGTGTTTCCTACAGTAAAAATAAAGCAAGGTGATGGGGCAAAACAATTATGGAGCTTAGAAGGCTCTTTTTTTAGTTACCTAGGCACAAGCTTTGGGGCAACTATAACAGGTATAGGTTGTAATATCGGAATAATAGACGACCCTATAAAAAATGCCGAAGAGGCTTATAACGAAAATGTCCTAGAAAAACAATGGTTGTGGTATACAGATACTTTTTTATCTAGACTAGAAGAAGATGCTATACAGATACTAAACTTTACCCGTTGGTCAACAAAAGATTTATGCGGAAAATTACTAGATAGTGAAGAGGCTAGCGAATGGTATGAGCTAAAGATGAAAGCCTATGACGAAGAAACAGGCGATATGTTATGCCCAGAACTACTAAGCTTTAAAACTTATAGCAAGCGTAAAAAACTTACCTCCGCAGAAATCATGGAGGCTAACTATCAGCAAGAGCCTGTAGATGTGCAGGGCAAGCTATATACAACCATAAAAACATATACAGAACTGCCACGAGATGATGCAGGACGCTTAATGTATGAGCGGATAATAAATTATACAGATGTTGCAGATGAGGGGGCAGATTTTCTATGCTCTATAAATGCTATCGAGCTAGATGGAGAAGCATATGTAATAAATATTCTTTACTCTGAAAAGCCAATGGAGATAACAGAGCCACAAACAGCAAAAATGTTGTATGACGATAATGTAAATATAGCGTATATTGAAAGTAATAACGGTGGGCGTGGATTTGCTCGAAATGTAGAAAATAATTTACGATACACACATGGAAGTAGAAAAACTATTATAGAACCATTTTATCAGAGTGCAAATAAAAAAAGTAGGATATTATCAAACTCAACTACTGTTATGAACAGGGTGTACTTACCTCATAACTGGACAATACGTTTCCCAGAATTTTATAAAGCTATTACAACATACAAAGCAAAAGGCAAAAACAAACATGATGATGCTGCAGATGCTATAACAGGCATAGCAGAAAAAATAGGTGAAAGCTCAGAAATAGAATTTTTGATGTAGACGGAGGGGTTATAGATGTCAGCAATGGAAGCCATACAAGAAAAAATCCGCAACAATAATTATATAATAACCTCCGAGGATATCTTAGGGTTAATTGCAGAACACGATACAAAGCAAATGAAAGAAGGGGTTCGTTATTACCTTAGTGAAAGCGATATTTTAAACCGTCAGAGATATTTTTACAATAAACTTCGCCAAAGAGTAGTAGACCCAACAAAGGAGAATATAAGACTAGTAAACAATTGGCACAAGCTATTGGTAGATCAAAAAATAAGCTACCTTATAGGTAAGCCAATGGTTTTTACAGTGGATGAAAATAAGAACTATGACAATTCTAAGCTATATGACAAACTAGATAACATTCTAGGAGAAGAATGGGACGATATGATAGCAGATATAGGCACAAACGCCAGCAATAAAGGCACAGAGTGGCTACACTGCTATATAGACGTTAGTGGTGAATTTTGCTACTGCATAGCCCCTGCCGAGGAGATTATACCAGTTTATAAGTCAACAAAGAAAAAGCAACTAGACGGAGTTTTGAGATATTACAATGTGTTTATAGATGGTAAAGCCTATATAAAAGTAGAATGGTGGACAAGTGAAACTGTGACTATTTTTATCGAAAACGATAACGGAGATTTTATTATAGACACTAACGAACTACAAAACCCACTGCCTCACTATAGCAAGAAAAACAAGCTACACCAAAAACAAGGCAAAGGGTGGAACAAAGTCCCCTTTATAGAATTTCCAAACAATAGTTTTAGAATAAACGACCTTGCAACAGTAAGAACTCTTATAGACGAGTACGACAAAGGTATTTCTGACTTTGCCAATGTAAATGCAGAAGTTCAGGAGCTGATAACCGTATTAAAAGGTTATGAAAATACAGACCTATCAGAATTTAAAGAAAATCTTGCGTATTTTAAGGCTATAAAAATACGAGGTGACGGTAACAGCGGTGTAGATGTCTTAAAATCTGCTATTCCAGTAGAAGCAAAAACAGAGCTACTAAACCGCCTAGAAGAAGCAATTTTCATGTTTGGACAAGGTGTAAACGTAAAAACTGACCGCTTCGGCAACAGCCCATCGGGAGAGAGTTTAGATTTTTTATATAATTCTTTAAAACTAAAAGCTACTATGATGGAGCGTAAATTTAGGCGTAGTATACAGCAGTTTCTTTGGTTTGTTGTAGAGTATATCAACTTAGAAAATAAATCAAAATATAACAGCAACGATATAAAAGTAGAGTTTCGCATAAATATGACCAGAAATAACAAAGAAATTATCGAAAGTTTAACAAAATCAAGAGACCTAATAAGTGATGAAACAATAGTTAGCTTATATCCACTTATAGAAAACTCTAGCTACGAGTATACAAAATTAAAGCAACAACGAGAAGACAGGCTTAAAGAAAGTACACAAGCTTATGAGTGATATAATAAATGACCAGATAAAGACATTTGAGGAGTATGAAAAAAGCCTAGAAGTCTCCGAAAAAGCTATAGTGAATAACTATGGTACAAGCCAAATACTCCTAAAACAAAGCCTAGCAAAAGCGTTTGAGCAATTTGAATCTGACGGCAAACTTAATTATGAAGATATGGTAGCTTATAACCGCTTGACAAAGCTACAAAAAGAGCTAACTGGCATCACAGTGAGGCTTTATCAAGATAACAGCAACATTATAAATGACACCTTAGAAACAACCTACAAAGACGCTTTCAACAAGACAACACAAGCAGTTAGTCGTGCTTGGGGCAAGGATTCGCTACTAGGCATCATTAGAGATGATGAGATACAAAAGGCTGTAAACAATGATATATCGGGTTTGCGGTGGGCAGAACGAATGGAGCGTCACAAAGACAAAGCAGCAGCATATATACGAGAAACTATAGTGCAAGGTTTGCACAATGGCGAAAGTTATAGGCAAATGGCGAACAGGCTAAATGAAGTCGTCGGCAAAGATGTAAAAAGGGCAATAACTATAGTAAGGGCAGAAAGTGGGCGAGTGTTTTCAGAGGCTCAAAAAGACCGCTTTGACCGTATAGCTAAAAATATTAACCTTATAAAAAAGTGGATAACATCAAAAGATGAAAAAGTAAGAGATAACCATGTCTCTATGCATGGAGTATCTGTAGCATATAAGCAAAATTTTAAGCTTGCTAATGGTAATGAAGGGTTTGCACCTAGACAGATTGGAGACCCAAAAGACGACATTGGTTGCAGGTGCTTTTATGTTGTAGATAAAGTTGATGATAGAGTTGACGATTCCACCGAAGATGGTATAATAGACGATATGAGGGAAGATATTAATGCACTACCACGATATAAAGAGGCTATTATACCAGAGGCTAAAATTCTCAAATACGCCTTGGAAAATGACACAAACAAAGCTGAAGCGTTTAAAGAAGCGTTAGGATATACAAAAGATAATGCATACAGGCTTATAGAAAACATTCGTTATAACTTACCTTACTATCCAGCGGTACAAAAAGAGGATACAGGCTACGGTACACGATATGCTGTTACCATGTACTTGACTGGACCAAATGGTAAAGAAGCAAAAGTTTTAACTGCGTGGATAGACGATAAAAACAATGGCGAAATGCGACTTACTTCAGCATATGTGGACAATTAGGAGGTGTTTGGATGTGTTTTGTATTGAAGAAGGCTCTAAGGTTAGGTTAAGTACAGGTGAAACAGCACGAATAGTTGAAGTTTATGGGGGCGGGGAAGCTTACGAAGCCGAAATAGACAGACCTAGTGAAGATTTCTCTATAACAATAGATACTATATATCCAGAAGACATTGTAGCTATAATTAAGGAAATCGAAATATCTTTTTCTACGCTATATAAAAATGACTACGTGCGTCTGCATACAGGAGAAAGAGGGCGTATATTAAAAATTCTTAAAGATGATACATTTTTAACAAGAGTTTTTGAGAAAGACTTTCAAGAAATAGAGCTTAAAAAATCAGATATAAAATCTAAAATTGTAGAAGTAGATGAACCTATACAAGAATGGGCTTTAGCATAACTCAAATACGAACTAAAAGATTGCACATTTTTATGTGTGGTCTTTTTTTATTACAAAAAAATGGAGGTGAGGGCATTTTGGAAGATAGGACAGTAAAAATAGGCTACGCCGACTACACCATTAAAAAGCCATTAGAGATAGTGCAAGTAGGTGGAGAATACTACGGAATAGTTGACTTCGATAACCATGTGATAAAAATAGCAAATAAGAACAAAACACATGACAAAAACAAAACTTTCTTGCATGAGGTATTGCATTGTATTTGTCACAGATTTTCGCTACAAGAGCTAAATTCAAACGAACAAGCAATAGACCTGCTTGCTACAGGTATTTATGAAATGCTAAAAGATAATCCCCATATGTTTATTATGGAAGATATATAAGGAGGTCATACCATGACAATAGAACAGTTAACAAAAACTGGATTAACCCAAGAACAAGCAAAACAAGTTTTAGAATTGCACGCATCAACCTTAGCAGAAGCTATAAAAGATTTTGTAACTAAAAAGAGTTATGACGAGTTAGAAACTCAAAACAATCAAAACAAAGAAGCTCTAGCTGAAAGAGACAAGCAACTAGACGAGCTAAAAACAAATGGTGGCAATGCAAAAGAGCTACAGCAAAAGCTAGAAGAAGCAATAGTTAAAAACAAAGCTGACGCAGAGGCTAAAAACAAAGAATTTGCTCTTTACAAGAAAAATAACGCACTAAATTTAGCATTATTAAAAGCTGGTGCAAAAAATCCAAAATCGGTTATGGCATTATTAGACCTAGAAAAAATCTCTTTAGATGGCGAAAACATACTGGGTCTAGTAGAGCAATTAGAAAAAATTAAAGAAACTGACCAGTACCTTTTTGACATGTCCCCTAACCTAAGTGGATACGAAACAAAGTCTGGTACAGCTGCAACACAAAATACACAAAACAATCCTTTCAAAAAGGAAACCTTTAACCTAACAAAACAAGCCAAGTTATACAAAGAAGACCCAGAGCTTGCAAAAAAATTAGCTACCCAAGCAGGTAATATACCATCTTGGATGAAATAAGGAGGTACGTTTATGTCACTACAAGACATTATACAGCCAGAGGTGTTTACGCCTTATGTTGTACAAAAAACTATGGAGCTGTCCGCTTTGGTACAATCGGGGATAGCGGTAAACAATGAAGAATTTGACGAGCTTGCAGGAGGCTCACATACTTTAGTAAATATGCCATTTTGGAACGATTTAGTAGGCGAAGAAGAAACAATAACCGCAGAGGGGTACTATACTCCGCTAGGCATCAATGCTAGTAAGGACGTTGCACGTAAACAAATGTACGGTAATATGTGGTCTGCTAATGGGTTAGCTTCGCTTTTAAGTGGTGATGACCCTTTTGCGGCGATAGGAAATTTGGTGTCAGAGTATTGGGCAAGAAGACTGCAACAAAGACTTTTAGCGACCCTTGAAGGGGTGTTTAATGCACCAAGTATGGCAAATAAAGTTTTAGATATATCTACTTTAGGCGGTGGGGAATCACTTTTAACAGGAGATAGTTTTTTAGATGCATTACAACTAATGGGGGATGCAAAAGGCGACTTAACAGGGGTTATGATGAACTCTTATGTAGAAACTTACTTAGCAAAACGCCAGTTGATACACTATGTACAAGAGAGCGAGCAAAACCCAAGAGTGCCTTATTTTATGAATAAACGTGTGGTCGTAGACGATTCTACGCCGTATGATACAGCAACCAAAACAGGCTCTATCTACTTATTTGGAAAAGGTGCTTTAGCCCTTGGAAATGGCACACACCCTAAAATAGTGCCAACAGCCGTTACAAGAGACGATGTAAGTCACGCTGGAGAAGAATACCTTACAAACCGAATGATATTGTTGCTTCATCCAAGAGGTGTTAAATGGACAGAAACCAATGTAGCAGGTCTATTCCCAGAAAGGGATGAATTAAGAAACGGTTCAAACTGGGAGCGTGTCTTTGAAGAAAAGGCAATCAGGATAGTAAAGCATACATTTAGCCTAAACAAAGATGACACTATAATAAGACAATTGGAGGGATAGCCATGACTTTAAGCACACATAAACGCATACGAGAGCAAGCACGAAAAAGACAAGAACTACTAGAAGAACAAAAAGCCCTTGAAGAACAGGAAAACGCCGAAGAAAGCGAAAGTCTAAAAGATGATATGAACCTAGAAAGTATGACCGTACCAAAACTTAAAGACCTTGCCGAAGCAAATGAAATAGACCTAGACGGGGCTACAAAAAAGGCTGATATCATAGAAAAAATAATAACAGCCAAAACTCAAGCAGACGTTGATGAGGCACTTAATGAAGATGTTGAAGATGCAGAACAATCAGAAGGTGACACTGATGGCGTTGACACAGGAACAGCTTAGGCAAGGTTATTTTGAGGCGATAAAGGACTTCACTAACAATTTTACGGAAATTGAACTTCTCCAAGATGCTCCACTGCCTATACAGATAGCAGTAGAAAAAATGGAGGGCTTTATGAGTCGAGACGGTTCTATAGTAAAAGAATCTATATCAGACCTAAGCTTAACTTTTGCTGATATAAACAGCTTGCCTAAAGATATTTTAATGCTGATTATGCCTTACTGTAATGTGAGGTGGTAGGTATATTGTCAAAAATAGTAAGAGATAACAGCCGTTTACCTCAAATAGCAAATGCCCTAGAAGAACTACATTCAAGAGAAATACAAATAGGGATATTCGGTAAAAATGATAGCCATTTACTTATGATAGCCAATGTAAACGAGTTTGGCGTAACAATCAGACCAAAAACCGCTAAACGCCTTGCAGTTCCTTTAAATAAGCGAGCAAGAGAACATAGTCCAAGGGCGTTTAGTGACCTATTCCCACTAAAAACAAACAATGGTCTGTATTTAGTCCGAAACAAAGGTAGCAACCAGCTAGAATTTATGTATTGGTTAGCAACAGAGGTAACAATACCAGAACGTGCATTTATTAGGGGTGGTTTTGATGCAAATGCAAAACAAATCTCTCAAAAAGCAACCCAAATGCTAAAAAAAGTTATCCTAGGTCATTTGGATGTGGATAACTATTTTAATTTTATGGGTGAGTTTATCGTAAGCGGTTTAAAACAGTATATGAATAGTATGCGTACTCCGCCAAATAGCAGTGCTACAGTAGCTTCAAAAGGCTCGAACAATCCATTAATTGACAGCGGAAGATTGCGAGAGGCAATCACCTTTCAAGTAGTAAGGAAATGATAACATGGCAAAACACTTTGACTTTAGAAACTTAGTTGATAAGTACTCAAGCACAATAACAATAACAGAAGAAACAGGCGGTCATTACGACCATGAAGACGGTGGCAAGTGGAAAGCCGAAACAAAAACTTGGGAAGCGAGAGCAGCCGTTTTTAACTTATCTAGCAGGGACGTTAGAGGTTACTCTTTGCAATATGGCGAAGGTGGTACTTTTAGCCGTGAAGATGTAAAAATCCATATTCATCAAGAAATAATCTTAGGCTCTACAATGCTTTACAAGGGTAATGCTTACACCGTAACAAACCAAGTAGACTTTTCAGACCATGCTCATGGCTTGCGGATGTATGTAGCAAGACGAGCTGACAAACTTGCAAACAGAGGTACAGATTATGTCAGTAGCGATTACTAAAAAGATAGTGAAAGAACTACACAAATTTATAAACACCCCTGTTGTGCCAACAGATACAATCGGCAAAAAACCAGACTATCCCTATGCTTCATACAAGATAATAGGCAGTCACGGAACAAACACATATTCAAGAGAAGATAAAATCGTAGAATCTTTAACTTCTCATTTCGAGTATGATGTGCAAGTAACGCATAAGGGCTGCAAGGGCAATATCAAAAAGAGTAGAGACCATAGAAATACATGATATCCATGAAGGTATTGTAAACCAGTTATAGGGAAAGGAGATTTTATATGAACATACCACCACCATTTATAGTAAATATATCAAGGCTTACAAGAGCAGTAACCCAGCGTGGCTTTGGCTTACCTATGATATTAGGCACAAGCAAAGACCACGACTACACTCTCTACAGCAATATTTCACAAGTTGCAAGCGATTTTGACGTAACGAGCAAAGAATATCTAATTGCACAGCGAATGTTTGGGCAAAACCCAGCACCGCCACAGATTGCAATATTTTCAATTGCTCCAGTAGAGGATATTGCACTAGAAACTTTGTTACTTACTGCAGTAAATGAAATAGTAGAAACCCATGACGAATGGTATTACCTAGTTTGTACCCAAAACCAAAATGATGTAGTTAGAGCTTTAGCAGGTTGGGCAGAGGCACAAATAAAAACATACTGGGTAACTACACAGGACTTAACCCTTGTAGAAACCCTAGAATACGAAAACACTAT
>Ga0131853_10017677_pt1 | contig 12983 bp, 10 predicted proteins | sample TergutLab28metaG_FD_92764 | JGI IMG/M metagenome (GOLD analysis project Ga0131853, IMG submission 92764) | Labiotermes labralis P1 segment gut microbial communities from Petit-Saut dam, French Guiana - Lab288 P1 (version 2) (version 2) | ecosystem: Host-associated > Arthropoda: Insects >...
CTACACAACACAACAAGTACTCGCTAGCTCCTGAAGATGGACGTATTAACGTCTGAAACATGTTGAGCAATATATAATAAAGCAAGTGTCATCTAGTTGGTCAACCTTTATTCAAATATTCTTCTAATTGTTTACGTGTTTTGTCATGAGTTATGTTTTAGTGTTATTTTTCTGATAATTTACGACATATTCTCTGGTAGGATGGAATAATCGGTTTGAGATTTTTAGAATGGGGGTCAATGTGAACTGGACTTAACTGGCTCAGTACTGATGGACTGCAGTTTGATATCGTGTCTTGACACCCTGCAGACTGCTAAGAGGTTAGAAACTTTAAGGGATACCTGTCATTCCGCAAGAAAGGAGAAGAAGTTCTGCAACACATCAGCGGCAGTTAGCTTCTTACAAAGGTGGTATATCATCATACGTCACGATTCAGACCTTAATAGAGCTGTTGCGGCCTCTTCAATAGTCTCTTCAAAGGTCGTCCAAGTCGTCTTCATTCATTTAGTTCACATTTCAGCATTACTGTTGGCATCCTCTTAATGTTCATTCTTGCTACGTGTCACAGCCAATTTGATTTGTGTGTTCTTAGATTCTCGTCCACTGATTCTACTTTAAGCTCTTCCAAAATTTCTTCCAATTGGAAGAGCGGAAAGTAAGTAATTAATTAGTTAATTAATATTGTGTAACTCTGCTGAGCCCTTGTGGTCGTAGCTATTTGTAAGGCTGCACTCACATATCAAGGAGGCCGTACAAAAACTGTCTTCAGCTTTCAGTCTGTCGTATTGAACCAAAGACGGGGGTCTAGCCAATTGAATTATATGTACCGGTACAGCATAAACATGACCAAAGCATAGAACGGAAAAATGGAGGAAATAAGAAGTAGTAAAGAAAGTGAGGTAGTGAGGTAGAAACTGAACTGGCGCGAATTGTTCAAAGAAGTTTCCAAACATCAAATTTCTAATTTACTTGAGCCTCGCCATATGGATAAGCAATACGTTGTCTTCCCAGTAGGTCTTATTTCTGTTCCCAAATTGAAAGAGAAGGACTTCAGGAAGCGTTCGTACAATTGTACCTTGAAAGTACATTTTATCACGTTTTTGGCAACATGAATGCAGTTTTCATTATTCTTCAAATATTTAAGGCGAGATATTTGATTTACTTTACATTTTGATGTTCCTTGTCATGACACCTTGCCGCCTGGTAGATGATTACCAACATTTCTCGAGGAACGTATTGCCTACGTCATTAGTAGGAGTTATACGGTTTCTTTGACGTATTTCTAAATAAGTACAATTTTACATGTCATAAACCAAAGGACGAAATATATTTATCTTGAAATCTAAAAATAATCGCCGTAGGTCTTTTGTTTTTCCCTACAGCAATGTGAGGAACAGAAATCGTCTTATGTATTAACAGTTCTAAGATCTAGGAGCTGGAAACAATTTTGGCGGTGAATTCATTTTACATTCCTTTGTACCGACTGCATGTTAGGATGAATCAGGCTAAAAAGCCGGTTGTTATGTCACTATCATGACAAATCTCCTACAGCAAACAAATTGGAATCCAAGTTCAATACGGTACTTTCGGAGAAGTTCTCAGCAATATGGCGTTCTGCGTTGCAGTAATCCACCCTAACAAGGAACGAAATACACGTGTATGATGTTACAAGGTCTCTAAAAGGGAAATCTCCTGCAACTGACTGATTCGATTGACCGCTTAACGAAGATGTCGGAGAAGTTGCCGCCCGATAAAGGCGTTTTGCATTTCATTTACTGGCAAAGTTAAGATGCAATTTCACGACGCAAGTTATTCTGGGATGACACCGTGTAATCCTGTAGGTACAGATCCAGCAGAGCAATCTGTTGTGTCCGGTGTCACAGTATAAAGGACACCAGTTTTATCTCCAGCATCGGTAGCTCTATACGAAAGTACCTACTTACTATATTACTGACTTACTTAATTACCTACTTACTTACTTGCGAAACTATACAATATCGTATAGCAGAGATTAACCTTTAGGCACCGTGCATCCTATATATAGGACAGACGTACCGCTACTCCCCACAGTACGTTTTTTATATATTTAGTAAACAAATATATTTAATTATTTTTTAGACTTTCTCTCACAATCTTCGTTTATTACTCCACAAAATGTCGTGTATTTCCTAATGTTACTCTTCTTGGTTCATAAAATATTCACATTTCCCATAAATGTTGTGCTAAACTGTAAATGTCCAGCTTCAGGGCCAAAGGGTTAATCTTAACGTTCGCACTCATGTGAGCCACACACGTCACATTGTGACGCCATCTTTGTTTCTGCTTGACAGAATAAACGTGAATTTTGATGACAGTCGATCTGCATTTGTTTGACGCGACACTTTGTGTTCATTAGTTACGCCATTGTGACCTGCGGAATAAATCTTAAATAACGGAGTCCTTGATTTGAGGAGAGAAAGCTAACAGTGTAAGGGGTACGACTAGAAAAGTCTTGGGTGTTTTCGCTGACCGCAGTTTGCTAATCCTTACGCAGTTTGCTACAGCAGCCACAGTATAAAGTTACAGTTACCAATTCTGAAGTTGCTAAGGTGGAACATACACAGCAGACAACCCTGGAGCGAACTCAGCTGGAACATTATATGCCGCACTAAAGTAGTGCAAGGAGTAACTGGGGTGGAAGGAAGAGGAAGAGGAGGAAGAAAAAGAAGAAGAACTTACTTAACGATCGTACCGTTAATAGCGGCCAGTTTTTATGAGAAAATTAGTTTAAAACCAATAGCAGCCAGAAGCTATGCCAAACGAACCTGTTAGCAGCCTTGATGCTGTGTTTCAGTTTCGGAGGCAAATGGAGTTTGGCTGTGACAGTATGTGGAATTATTTATACAGGCTTGAGCAACTGACTGAACGATAATGAACTGTGAGAGTCAATGCTTGTACGAGAGTTGCCAAGCGATTTTGTGGGCGATTGGCCTTGGGGCCAAAGACTATTTCAGTTGGAGTGCGGCTGACTTATGTTGTTCACGCGTTAATGTCTGAGTGCTTAGTGTGGTACAAACTGTGTTTATAGATAAATTGTGCTTTCATTACGATATGTTACAGTAAGAAGTGCCCTTTCACTAACTACGCGAAGAGGCGCATCCAGGGATTTAGAAACAAATTGAAAATTATGTGCTTTTTGCTGGATGTCAGCAGTAACGTAGAGAGAGTGCCCAGCGTTGACTGTCCAGACCGGTTCTGGGCCCCACCCAGCCTCCTGTACAATGGGTACCGGGTCTTTCCCGGGAGTAAAGAGCGGCTGGGGCGTGACGCTGACCCCTCACCCCCTTCTGGTGCCTTGATCAAGAAAGAGTAGAGCTATACCTCTAATCCCCCTACGGGTCGTACGGCCTGTACAGAGCCTCAGTGCCTGTACAAAGGTTCATTTTAACTTTACCGTTTACACAGCAGTGACGTTGCCACTCTATGCGGTAATATATCAGTGAACAGTTACCACGAATATTACGGAGGTTACCAACTTTATCCCGACGATGACCTGAAAGGCTACAGTACCTGACCATAGGAGTGTTTCGGAAGTCGACACTCAAATTAGTGACACAACTGCTTCTCTATCAACATCATTCCACAGATCCTCACATACACTGGACTGAAACAAGTAACAGGAGGGCTGTGTTAGCTCAGCCGGTGGAACGAGGCGCTACGGGCAGCACGGTCCGGGGATGTAAATCTGGTAGGGGTTAGATTACCCGCACCCGCCTAGACTCCTCATTTACGAGGTTTCTAGAACACAACAACGCACTACAGTCGGTAGGACTCCTCTGGACGAGCGATTAGCTCGTCGCAAAGACCTGTATCTAACAACACACAACACTCACAACAGACAGACATCCATCTTCCTGGTTGGATTCGAACCCACAATCCCATCAAGCGAGCGGCCGTAGACCTACGCCTTAGATCGCGCGGCCACTGGGATCGGTATAAAGAAGCTTCGGATAAAGAAAATAAACAAAGAGGTACACTATACCCCGTTTATTTACCATTGATTCAACATGCTTCAGTCCCAATAACCATCATCACGGATCAAAACGAAGTTACTGTAATTAACTTACATAACCAACTTCACATGCAACAAAATACATACACATAAGACGTTACTAAATCTCCTGCATGTTTCGATACGTCATAGCTGCCGTCACATGGTGTCCCCTCAACAAACTAATGTAACGCCATCAAAATTGAGCGTGGTGTAGTAAGTTAGTAAAAATAAAGTGCCACTTTACCTGCTGAGTGGTCTACCTGAAGGTGGCACCTGTGACGTTGCCGAAACATGTATTAGATTTGCTAACGTCTGATCTGTATACATTTTGGTGCAGGTCCATTTGGTTATATAAATTAATTGGTGTACCTTGCACGGTTTGTACTAAATTAAAATCTGGATTTGCATAAGTTTTCAAGACCATAACAAGTTAAAATTGTATATGTAAACTTCATGTAAAATGTATTAGAAAATGTATTAGAAAAGTATTAGAAAATGTATTAGAAAATGTTTTAGATAATGTATTAGAAAACATATCAGAAAATGTATTAGTAAAATGTTTTAGAAAAGTATTAGAAAATGTATTAGAATGTATAAGAACTTACATTCATAATAAAAATATTACTTAATTTTATAGCTGAAATTAAAACAAAAAGTAATTGTTTTGAAAAGTCTGACAGTTTCGTTGTGACACGTGGCGATGGTCACGTTAGTTCGAAGTTTGTTGCATCGGTTGCAACCAAGTGTAATGACATACTTTGCTGGCTTATTTTCCTGAAGTAATGAAGTAAAGTGTAGTAATTTGTTATAGAGTTAAGAAAGCTTGTGCAATGTTAGGAACTTATCCTGAAAGGTCTTCATTGATCTTACAGAGACATTCCGTGTAGAAAAGCTGAAGTAATTTAACGGAAGTGCCTGAAACAAAATCTCTTGTGATCTGCTCGTCGCTTGTGCTAAACTTTCAACATTCAAACCCCTTGACACTGTTTTAGGGGCACGTTTATCGATTTTCATTTCATTCATAGTTATCGTATTCAAAATATCCCATTAACTTTTGGCGCCGGAATTATCTTTTTAATTTTAGCACACCCTGTATATAAAATGTGAATAACACAGGAACCAAAGACATTAGAATTATGAAACAAACTGCATTTTGAAGAGAAAAAAACGGAGAATATACACCATGTTTAAAACATTCGGTACCTGTATTTGTTGAATAAATATATAAAATGAAACTTTGGAGGTTAGCGGTGCGGTACGTCGACTATAGTTGACGTTAGGCGTCCAAAGGTTATAATATTCAGTACCTATATTTGTTGAATAAATATATAAAATGCAACTTTAGAGGTTAGCGGTGCGGTACGACCACTATAGTTGACATTAGGCGTCAAAAGGTTAAATTCGATGGAGATTGAGTGTGAATGCGACGTTAATGACCACAGTATACTTTAGTTACATTTATTCTTCTAAGATATTTCACGAAGTTTAATAGAATTACATAATTTCGAAAGTGAAAAATTCTGGTCAAAATAAGGGATACAAATAAGAATGTACATTTATTTGTTCTTGTGATTGCTAAATGACCCGCCCATATTGTTTTCAGTAACTTGTACACTGCAATATTAACAAGTAAGGGGGAAAATATTATGGTCCTATATATGAAATTTTCAATCATCCTATTCTTTCCTAAATCCTGTAAGTCCACATACGACATCAGAAAACGCACGGCACTAAATTTCGACAAATGGAAGTCTAGCAGTTAAATTCTTTTAGAGATTTACAAATACTGGTTAAGAAGTGCCACCACTCAAGTCTCACGGCCACTACATTACATCCCGTGCACTTGCCGGTTAAGTTGATAATAAACAATAATTATTGCAAATAAGCTAACAACTATTCCAGTAGCCGTCCGCTCTCTCCACATTCTGAACGACGTCACCATACCGCATCCTAACATGTCTGGAAGAAACGTGCACATCTACATAGCGAGCCTGAATTGCTGTACAGTTTCACACATTTGCGAGAAAGCAATAGGTTGTAATGTTAATAAAAATCCAACCAGATGCAACAGAATGCAGATATTTATTTAGTGCAAAGTCACTCTACATGTTGCGGGTGTCACAGCACCCATCATCAGGAGTACTAAAAACTCTAACCGCAACCTCCGGTACAGGTCATAATACCGGTACAGCTACTTCCCTCCAATTTTGCCTGATCGGCCACGTTGGAGGGAAGTAGCTGTACCGGTGGCTGCGGTTACAGTTTTTAGTACTCCTGATAATGGGTGCTGTGACACCCGAAACATGTAGAGTGACTTTGCAGTAAATAAATATCTGCATACTGTTACATCTGGTTGGATTTTTATTAACATTGAATTACGATGCACGGAACCGTGAGTTAAAAACTATGGGTTGTATTAGCATGAGGGTTGAACATGCAGTCAACATCATTCAGTACAATGACCAAAAATCTTTCTCTGTGGCGCTACAAACAAAATCGGACCTAGACCGCCACGTTGTTGAGGTGTCTAGATCACACACACACAATTAAGACACACCAAGCCGACAGGATTCCTCCGAACGAGTGATCAGCTCGTCGTGAAGACCGCAACCTTGACAACACACAACACCCACAACAGACGACATATCCGTGCTCTCTGCGGGATTCCAACCTGCAATCCTGCTAATAGATGGACCGCAGACCCACACCTTAGACCGCACGGCCACCGTGATCGATTTGACCAACATAAATTAGTATACATACAACCTATCGGACTTTGGACGAAATTCAGAATTAGGTTGCAAGTCTTATGGGAGATAACATTTTGTTTACAGATACTAATCAATCGGAATTATTTAACCTAAAACGCGTAATCGTGGCCGAGAAGATGATCCGATTCTGAAAGAATATATTTTATGGGCTTGGAGTGGATTCATTTGGTCCGTAATGATATTCAGTTGTGGGCTGTTATATCCCTTTTGCAAAACGTGGATACTTTATCTGCTGAATAATTGTTTGTTTTATCAATATGGGCCCAGCTGAGTGGATTTATGGTATTTTTAATTTTCGGTATGGTGATTATGTCGTTGGCACGAAGTTGGACATAGTCCGCTCTTGTTCATTGAACGTACATCGCTCAGTGGACACACACACACACAACCACACACACACACACACACATACACACACCACACACACACACCCACACACACCACACACTCACCCACACACACACACACACACACTCACATCTCGGGCACTTCGCATTCCGCCAGCCACCATGATTTTCTTCGTCTCTTTACAAAAGACAAAAGTGAAAAAGTGGAAAGAGAATGGCGTTTTAATATTACGTTTCGTCTTCGTTTCTTCTTCCTTACCTTCTCTAGTTTCTCCCCTCGCTCGGCTACAGAGAATATACTGCGTTGCTAGTGCAACCCTGTGTCTTACTGAACTGCTGCCTGCGTGCGGAGTGACTGGGAGAAGATTACTTGTTTGGATTGTCAGGGCAAAATTACAGTTGTTTTTCATTCGTTTTAAGTTGTGATAGAATTTCAAACAAAAATCCATGTTGACTTCCAATCAAGAAAGTACGGCCAAACTTCGGGAACTTACACTGTGTTTGTTTTCTGTAGTTACCAGCCTTAGTTTTTTTTGTTGAACGGTGGTATGAACCAATGCAACAGCAACTTGTTACACATAACACTACAAAACCAGGATTTGTATTTTAGTTGAATAGCTCTTTTGTTTAGTTTATTTTGCGTATATTTTTCTAGGTTAAAATAAATAGACCAATTAGTATCAATTTTTTTTTCGTAGAATATTCTATGATTTAAAACCCCTCCGAAGAGTGGAATTTATAAACGTCTTTTAGGTGTTTTATTATGACATTACGCGTTGTTTGCACAGGGTGTTTATAAAATGCTAGGACGAAATTGAGGAGTCAGTTTTCCACACCAAGACAATGATACATTTCGTACCAGTGTATGTCCGCACACACGCAATTTTCAAGGTACAACCTCCACGTTCGCCCGATCTCAAACCTTTTGACTATTATCTGTCGGGACATTTAAAATCCCTACACCATTCGGCTCCAATTTAAGATTAAGAGACCCTCCCACAGGGCCGTTTTTGATGCCTGCCAAATTATTTGCAGCAGCTCCGGGATTTTTTAATGCGGCGTCAGTCCATGATCAGACGTTTCCATGCGTGCTTTGATTCGGGTGGAGGACATTCTAACATTGGTTGTAAATTCGGACTTGGAAAAAGTAAGGACTCAACAGTTATTAAACTGGGAACGCGTAACCTAAATTTATTACGTCATCTGTCAGCAAAGTATTGCCTAGTTAAAGTATCCATTGCTGAACAAACACCAAAATCAATCATTGTCTGACATGTTTAGGTAAAGGACTTTCTTTGCTCTGTTGTGAAGAACTCACTCTTAGAGATTCTAAAAACATTTTAGGTACACCCTGTATTTATACCACATTGTCTTTGTTGGGGGGATATCAGGTTCCTTTCCGTATTACGTATGTTTCAAATTTTAGAAATCATTCATATTACGACAATAATTAACATTAAGACTGTATGTGGCTGTAGGCCCGTGAAATTGTCGGTTTGTTTCCCAAGTTATGTTTAACTAAACTATTACACTATATTTACTGACTGGTGACGACAAAATGAATAGCTGTGTATTCCGACCGACGATTGTTCCAATACTTGGTGCCGTTGCTCCAATTTCATGGCTTTATGAGAGTCTGCTGAGTGGTTTTCAAGCAACTAAGTAACGCTGGATTTATAGTGTGTCCAAGTTACAGTGTGTCTGTACGTGGCAGATATATCGCCAACGAAGTCTGCACCGGACTGCAATTGACGAGGTCTTCGACTGTCTTCTGTGACGTAAGGCAAGTTGAAGTTCAGGGGACAAAAACTGACTCTAAATTGCCTATGTATACGTGTTTTGCACACATCAGGACTGCCGTGTTTACGGAGACGATAAATGGACATCACTATTGTCGCTTTTTAGGTAGTAATTGGGATTTCATTTGCGTAACTTCCAGATCATCAACGAATGAATTATAAAACAACAAAAGTATTTTACATATTATTAACAAAGGTAAAGGTCAAGGTAAAGTGATCCCGTTACAGGCCCGGTGTGACCCAGATGGTGGGTAGAGGTATAGCTCTACTCTTCTATGACCGCGGCACTAGAAGGAGGTGAGTGGTCAGCAGCACGCCCCGGCCGCACTTTACCCCCGGGAAAGACCCGGTACCCATTTTATAGGAGGCTGGGTGGGCCCCAGGGCCGGTCTGGACGGGCGGAAATTATTTTACCTATAATGTACGTCAAATTAACAAAACATGTACATATTTTGTATTTAAATATTTAGCAAAATAGGAGTGAAGTTAGCGCGTCCCGTTATTCGTAATTAACTTCATGAAGAATAGCGCACTTTAATGTTGTTCTCTGCTGGGTATTTTAGCGCTTCTTAGTTAAACCCTCAGTTCTGCTAGTTGTCCACTGTTTGCTCGGCCACTGACTCTCATTTCCCCGTTTCTGACACCAACACATTCGTTTGGTTGCTGTGCTCGTCTGTGGCTCCAGGATTCAGCAGACGGGATTCGTTTAATATAGCTACCTCATCCATCCTTACAAACGCATAGCAAAGCTGTTTCATCCTTGTGACCTTTATCGTAACAGCTATATCTGCTTCCTTAGCAAAACAGAATAATTCATAAATTATGTGTTGCCCACCAGAACCTCTTCTCTTCCACAGGACGCTAAACCTTCAGTAAAATTCTCCTTTCAAAAATTTGTATTATCTTTTGTTCTGCCTTATTGTGGTCCGTTTCTCAGTCATTTCGTAACACTAAATGTACAGAAGTTTTTCAGTCAGTTCTGTACAGATTTACTAAACTTTTATAGACGGAGGAATTCATTTGTACAATTATTAAAAATATTTTTGAGGTATGCCTGAATATCGTAGGCAGCTTTATATAATAAACATCCTGTGTGCTGAGCGCAGCTTCCCAAAATGCCATGAAGGTATTCCGCGTTTTTGCATCACAATATACTTCCTAATGCCAACTTTTGAGAAGTCAGTGATGGGGAAGTAATACGTGATCTTCTCTTACAATCAGGAAATACATAAACTTCTTTCATAAGTTGCCATGGATGATGAAGCACAGAACGTTACTTCCAATTTCTTAAGAGCATTAGCTTTGTCCTCTTTCGTTCGTCTCGTTACGCGGCAATAATTTGACCTCGTCATTCAGCTGTTTCACTGGTTTATTATGGGAAATGAGGAATCAGATTAGTTCTACAACTGATATTAGTTCCCACTGAACTATTAACCCCGTATGTTTAAGCTTCCTATCGGCTTATGAATCGTGGCGGAAGTAGCGTAGTCGGCATAGCGACTCCCTAGGGGCTGGATAGTCTGGGGTTTAAATCCTGGTGGGGGCGTAGTTTCCGCACCTGTCCAGACCAGTGCTGAGGCTCATCCTGCTTTCTGTAAAATGTATTTATTTATTTATTTACTGCAATTGGGTTGTGTACCCGGTGGCAGTGGTTATTTTACATGTAAACAAAACATGAAATCGGTTATTACTAGATTTAAGTCGGGGGGGCTACATGAGAAGCATGTAGTGGCAACTTGGAATGTTGGAAACCGTCTCAGCATTTGTTTATAGACACAGGAAATCCAAGAAAAACCTGTGTTGAGATGGCCGGTCGCAGGACCTTCCGAGTACTGACTTGTAGTCCGGCATCTAAAGTAAAAAAAAAAGCAACGCAAACACAGAAAAACAAATACATATAAGTTGACAACAATACACACAAGACAAATACAACAATACACACACAAGACAACTACAAAAATACACACGGCCAACCAACGACAATTACACACAAGACAACTACAACAATACACACGGCCAACCAACGACAATTACACACAAGACAACTACAACAATACACACGGCCAACCAACAACAATTACTCACAAGACAACTACAACAATACACACGGCCAACCAACAACAATTACTCACAAGACAACTTAAAACTAGCAACAAAACATGCGAGACAAATTAGAATACAACATGTACAGAAGGTAAAAACACCCAAGCAAGAGATTACTGTAAATTGTTTTTTTTCCAATCATTAATTCACTCACGCTTTCGCCCCAGTCCTTCACTTCTCATCACTTACTACTCCTATAAACCTTTTCCATAAAGACTCGTCCCCCCCCCCCTCACCATACTGCGCACTTCACTTCGCCTCATTCCACTTCATTTTGCTTTTATTATTCAGAGTTTTAACAGGAGAATTACATTTTTCTGACGAAAATAATGACAGTTATGTATACGAGAAGACAGAAACAAAAATAACGATAGAAACAGACAGGCATCAATAAGATTAAAGGTCAAGATCAAGGTAACGGTGGAAGTAAAGGTAAGGCAATCCCTGTACAGACCTGACAGGCCCTGAGGGTTGCAGGAAGCTGAGGCTCCCAGATTTCATGACAATCGGCACATGAAGGTGGTAATGTTGTCAGCCCTACACACCGGCCGCCTTACACCACAGAAAATAAACCTGACACTCCTTTCTGTTAGCGGCTGAGTCAGCCTCAGGGCCATAGTGCGGCCGGAAGGATTAAGTCAATGAAAAATTCCAACGACACCATCGGGAGTAAGAATAAAGCATAGAAATAAACAAAGAATGCAAGTAGTAAATAAATAAATAAATAAATAAAACAAAGGGGATGGAAATGGAAGAAAATAGATAAGACAGTAAAATGTAAGAAAGAAGTAAATTAAATGTAGGAAGCAGATCAGACCTCCGTCTCGGAAGTATTTCCAGAGTAAAAGTTTTGCAATATGAGCTCGAATTTTCTCACAAACAGCGTTATTAGCTCAGTTTCCAGAATGTCGGGAAACTGAGCACTGCGTTGCACTGAGTAGTACTGCGTTGTACTGCACTGTACTGCACTGCAATCCGTTGTACTGAATTCAGTCCCAAGTACTGTTATTCATAAATAATTACGACACCCCATAACATATATCCAGTGGCTAACGAAGTGTACTTGCCGTTTACATGTGGAGGTACGTATATATATATATATATATATATATATATATATATCGAAACTATCCGATAAGTGATGTCAACCGTCACCAACTGACTGTAACTCGGTACTTGGTGAACAAAACACACAATCAGTCTTAAACAGTAGCCTAAACACACACACACACACACATACACATGTATATGAATATAAGTATGTATGTATGTATGTATGTAGGTGTGTGTACATATATATAAGCCTAAACACACACACACACACACACACATGTATATGTATGTTTGTATGTGTGTATGTATGTATGTATCTATGTGTCTATGTACATGCATGTATGTATGTATGTAGGTGTGTGTACATATATACATAAGCCTAAACACACACACACACATACAAAAGTATATGTATGTATGTATGTATGATTGTATGTATGTATGTGTGATGATTGCATGTATGTATGTGTGTATGTATGTATGTATGTATGTGCATGTATGTATGTACGTATGTGTATGTATGTATATATGTGTGTATGTATGTAGGTGTGAACACACACACACACATATATATATATATATATAAGCCTAAACACACATACACATGTATATGTACGTATGTATGTGTATGTATGTATATATGTATGCAGGTATGTATGCATGAATGTATGTATGTACGTATGTAGTAATGCTTATGTCCCGTAGGAAAAGAAACTAAAAAAAGGAAGTGGAAATATACTTCAATTGTAAAATTTTGGAACAAGTAAACAAGATAAAATATCTCGGGATTATTTTTGATAGCAAACTACTATTCAGAGAACATATTAATTACATGGAAGAAAAGTGTGTAAAACTAATATTCGCACTTTCTAGATCA
>Ga0131853_10017678_pt1 | contig 12982 bp, 10 predicted proteins | sample TergutLab28metaG_FD_92764 | JGI IMG/M metagenome (GOLD analysis project Ga0131853, IMG submission 92764) | Labiotermes labralis P1 segment gut microbial communities from Petit-Saut dam, French Guiana - Lab288 P1 (version 2) (version 2) | ecosystem: Host-associated > Arthropoda: Insects >...
TAGAGGAAGCTGCGGGCATTTCGCAGTCACGCTATCGTCGTGAGGCCGCGCTGAAGAAACTTGCACAGGCCGAAGAAAATCTGGTGCGCTTGCGTGATATTCTGCTGGAGCTGGAAGGCCGCGTAGAGCCGCTGCGCGTGCAAAAAGAAAAAGCCGAAAAATTCCTTGTGCTGGCTGACGTACGCCGCAAACTGGAAATCGGCTTGGCGTTGCATACCATTGAACAATCAACCATCGCTTTGCGCGAACAAGACCACAAGATTACCAAAGCGCAGGCGCAATACGACAATTGTCAAGAGGAATTGGTCGCGTTTGAAGAAGAAATCAACGCCCTACTGGCGCAAATGGATACCCTAGCCGCGCAAATGGATGAGCTGCGCTTTGAGCGCGCAAACATTGAACAACAAGCCCTGCGGCAAGAGGGTGAAATCAATGTGCTGCAAAACACGCTTGAGCATAATACCGCCGCCATCGAACGCATTTCGCGTGACCGATCGCACACGGCGGACTCGCAACAACAGCTGGAAGATGAAATGGATGCCGTGCTGGCGGAGATTTCCGGCCTGCGGCGCGACATGGCCGGCAAGCGCGAAACGCTGCTAAACATGGCCAAACAGGCCGATGAACAACAGGCCAACGGGCAGTCCCTGCAAGTCCAAGCTGATACGCTTGCCCAACGCACACATGAAATCGCTGAAGAAATTGCCCAGCGCAACATTGCACAATCTGCTTCTGATAGCTCCATGGCAGAGCTAAATCAGCGCATTGACACGCTTGAGCAAGCTGAATATAATGGCCAGACGCTGCTGCAAGAAAGCGAAAGCGCGCTCAACCAAGCCAATGCTTTGCTAGCCAAGCACCGCGAGGATGTGACCTCCGCACAAAACAGCTTGCAGGGCTATCAACTGCGGGCCGAAAACCGTGCCGCCAAGGCCGAAGAAGCCCAAACGCAGCTCACCCGCATGCAGAGCAATCTTGACCAAGCGCGCGCCAAAGCAAAAATGCTGCAAGACCTTGAGCAAAACATGGAAGGCTACACCGGCGCAGTGCGTGCAGTGATGAAAGAAGCCCAGCGCGGCAACCTACGCGGGCTGCACGGCACGCTCAGCCAACGCATTGATGTGGAGCCGCAATATAGCGCTGCGATTGAAACTGCACTGGGTGCAGCGCTGCAGTTTATCATCGCGGACACGGAAAACGATGCCAAACGCAGCATTGAGTATCTGAAAAGAGCTGGCGCGGGGCGTGCCACATTTTTGCCGCTCAATGCGATTAAAGCGCAGCCTTTCACTGAAAAAGGCTTGGCCAATTGCGATGGCTTTGTGGCCATGGCCGATGAACTGGTGCGTGCCGATACACAATACGCACAGGTAATTGCCGCGCAGCTTGGCCGCATTGTGGTGGCTGAAGACATGGACAGTGCCATTGCCATGGCACGGCAGTACCATAATCGTTTGCGTATCGTTACGCTGGACGGGCAGACCATTCATCCTGGTGGGTCGATGACCGGTGGTTCGCGCGGGCAAGGTGCGGGCATTTTGAGCCGCGCCAGCGAGATTGCCCGCCTGCAAAAGGATTGCGCTGCACAGGAGAAAACGCTTGCCGAGCAAGCCGAGCGCACGAAAAAACTAACCGAAGAAGCCGCTGAGGCACAGGCAGCCAGTGCTGGCTTGCAGGGTGATTTAGCCCGCGCGCTGGAGGAAGTTATTCGCCAGGAAAGTGCTGTGCAATCGCTGCAAACGCGCTTGACCGACCTGCACGCCGCACAAGATGACCGCGTGAGCGAAATCGCCGCCGCCCGTCAGCGCATCACACAGCTGGAGCAAGCCCGCCAAATGAATGACGAACAAGCGCAGGCACTGCAGGCCGATAAACATCAATTAGAAGAACAACATGTGCAGTTGCTTGAACAATTGCAAGCCTTAGCGCGCGAACGCGAAAAGCTTTCACAAGGTGAGTCGGCACTGCGGCTGGAATTGTTGGCGGTTGAAAAAGATGTGGAGGCTCGCGAGGAATTGGCCGCTGGGTTGCGTCAACGCAAGCTTGGCCAAACCGGGCACGACCAAGAGTTGCAAGCCGAACAAGAGCAGTTGGAGCAAACCAATCTTGATACCCAAGCACAAATTGCTGCATTGCAGGCCAGCATTGTGCAGTTGCATGAACAGGCCGAACAAAGCAAGCTTGACCTTGATGCTATCACCGCACAGCGCGAGCAACTGCAAGCACAAGCCGAAACCCAGCGACGCGAAGAAAAGCTGCGTCTTGAGCAGCGCGAAAAATTCAGCGGCGAACTGGCTCGGCAGGAAGAACGCCGCGCCGCCGCCCAGACTGCACTGGATAACGCCGCCGCAAAGCTCTACGATGACTACGAAATCACCCCGCGTGAGGCTGAAATGCAGGGCTATACCCTCGATGATCCCACTGCTGCCGGCATTGAGCTAAACGAGGTTGCGGGAAAAATTCGTGCGCTGGGGCACATTAACGTGGGAGCGATTGAAGAATACAAGGAAGTGCGCGAGCGCTACGATTTCTTGGGCCAGGAAGTGGCCGACATTGAGCAAAGCCGCGATGAACTCACTCGTATGATAACCGAACTGACCGGCAAAATGAGCGAGCGCTTCCACGAACATTTTGCGAAAATCAATCGTTATTTCGGGCAAACATTCCAAGACCTGTTCGGCGGCGGGCAGGCTGCGTTGGTGATGGACGAGCCACTGCATGTGCTGGAAAGTGCCATCGAAATTCGCGTGCAGCCACCGGGCAAAAATGTGCAGAATATCGACTTGCTTTCGGGCGGCGAAAAAGGCTTGGCCGCCATTGCGTTGCTGTTTGCCATCCTCAAAGCCACGCCCGCGCCGTTTTGCATTTTTGACGAAGTTGAGGCGGCGTTGGATGACGTGAACGTCACGCGCTACGCCCGCTATGTGCGCCGCATGACGAAAAATACGCAGTTCATCCTTATCTCGCACCGCCGCGGCACCATGGAGGAAGCCGATGTACTTTACGGCGTGACGATGCAGGAAGAAGGCGTATCGAAACTGCTTGAAATGAAAACCAAAGAAATGGTTGGACAGTTAGGATTGACATGATGTACATCCCCGAATCAGCAGAAAACTATCTGGAAACCATATACGTTTTGGGCAAAAACGGCACCCCCGTGCGTGCCATTGACATTGCAAGCGCGCTGGGCTACAGCAAGCCCAGCGTGAGCATCGCTTTGCGTAATTTGCGCGAAAGCGGGCATGTTGCGGTGCAGGGCGGGCGCATTTGTCTAACCCAAACTGGCCAAGCCGTGGCCGAAGCCATGCATGACCGCCACATGGTATTATCCGATTGGCTGATTGCCCTAGGTGTTGACCGCAACATTGCACACACCGATGCCTGCAAAATCGAACACGTGTTGAGCGAGCAAAGTTTTGCAGCAATTAAAAAGTTTTTGCAAAAAACACTTGACAATTGAGTTAGTTTGTGCTAACATATAGTTAGTATAAACTAACTTTTGGTTTTGAGAGGTAAACACATGCATTTTTTTATGGATATGCACATTCTTTGGCTCAGCGTGCTTGCCGGTGTTGTTGGCATGGGCATGGGCGGGTTGCTCAGCGCTATATTGGGTAAAAAAAGCGAGAAAATGGTCAGCGCACTGCTGGCACTTGCCGGCGGCGTGATGATTGCCATTGTGCTGCTAGAACTTTTGCCTGAGGCATATGAATATGGCGGCGCATGGACGGCTATTGGGGGGCTGATTGCAGGCGCAGCAGTGGTTTGGGCAATGAGCTTTGGGCTAGATAAATTTACCGATAAGCGCAAAGGAAAAATCCAGCCACTACACGAAAATTTTGAGGAATACTACCACATTTCGCACCGCAAAAACATGCTGCGCGCAGGCCTGGTGATGATGTTCGCCCTCGCTATCCATAACATCCCCGAAGGCATGGCTATGGGCGCGGCAGGGCAAGACCCCGACAGCTCACTGGGTTTTATTTTAGCCGTGATGCTTGCACTACACAATATTCCCGAGGGCATGGCCATGGCCACACCGATGATTTCGGGCGGATTTGGCCGGGTAAAAACTGTGCTACTTTCCCTGCTCACAGGCTTCACCACCATTTTCGGTGCGCTCATTGGTTACTGGTTTGGCGGCATTAGCGACTTCACCCTTGCTTTTTCGCTGGCATTCGCAGGCGGTGCGATGCTCTATGTGGTGTTTGGCGAAATGCTGCCACACTCCATGGTGGCCAACAAAACGCGCATGCCCACTGTGGTGATGCTCATTGGCATTCTGCTGGGCTTTTTAATTACGCTAATTCCGCATTAGTTGAACCAAGCTCTGCTGGTAGAAAACATTCAACTAAGCAAAGTTTTCGCTACTTTTTCCACGGCTCCGGGAATTAATACCTCTGCGTAAATCGCATCAATTTCCGCGCGAAATCCATCGGCTGCAGCTTGCGCTTCGTAGGCTTCGGCCAACAATTCACGCATTGCACGGCGGCAAAAACGCAGACGGTTTTTATGCGTATGCAGGGCAGATTTTTCAATGAACCGCGCAGCTGTAATATGCTGTGCGTTTTCTAATTTGATGGGATGCCGCAAGTTGCTGGTGATGCATGCCAGCCCCAGTTGCGGAAAAATCAGATGTTCGGGCTGGCCATTTGGGTCAAGCAGGCATGGGCAGCTAATGCAATCCACGCCGTTGCCCAGCGCATAGCTGCGCACCAATTCCCATAGTAACGGTGCAGCCACGCCATTTTCGTCATCAAGAATGACCGCTTGGCTGCATGTTTCGGCTAGCACACTGCTGCGCAACAGCAAGCCTTTTCCCGTCACCGCCGTAAGAAAACGACGTTGTTCCAGTCCTATCTTGCCACCTGGTGGAGTGAAATATTTTTGCGCAAAACGGCTAGCATAGCGTTCAATTTTGCTTAGGTCAAGCGTTTCAGCCGCCACGTGGGTCATGTCGCGCTTAATCGCTCGCGCCGAGCGCATGAATTGCGCCACGCGAGCAAGCTGATCTTGCCATTGGGTGGCCAATTGCAGCAACTCGCTGCGTTGTTCGCGCAGTTTGACGTTGTCGCGGCAATGATCCAGCGAAAGCAACTCCTCGCCGGCTCCAGGAATCCTGGGTTCGAGCGACCACGGTGCCTCGGCGTCGGCCACCACCAAACGATGTTCAGGCAGCACCACAGCACAGCGGCGCTCACGCCCCGGTGCATCCCAAAAGGACTCCACAGGCGTATCTTTTTCGGCGGCGTAATCTGCCAATGCAGCAAGCAAGGCTGCGGCCGCCCCGCCATGCCCGCCTTTGATGTATAACACGCGGTGCGCACCGTTGGCACCTAGCTGCGCCAGCTGTGTAACGCCGCCTTGTGCCGTGTTGGTACGCAAAAAACAACAATGTTCTGCCCGGGCAATCGCCATGTGATACTCCCCCTTTGGTGTATCATATGCGCGAGCGGCTTGGCAACGTGCGTGGTAGGTTAAGGAAATGTAATATTCGCTTTTTCACACTACTGTCATAAAGCGACAAAACTCCCTTGCGCGGTTTAGTATAATAAAGACTAAGCCACAAGAAGGGATATCAATATCATGGTTACCGAAAAAAGACAAGCCCGGCCCCTACGAGAATTTTCATTGCCTATTCTATCGCCTACCAAGCTGCGCGCAATAGTACGCATCGCAATCCAGCAGTTGGGTATTGCCGTGCTGGGATTGGTGCTAGTGCAATCGAATTTCGCAGGCGGGATATTTCTAGCAACTGCGCCATTCGCCTTTGGGCTAGTGGCAGCACTGCCGATAAAATTCATCGGTATGGGTGTGCTAGGTGCCGCAAGCGGCAGCTTGCTGTTGCTTGCATGGCCAGGCAATCTCACTGTAATGACTACCATCGGGCTGGCGGGGCTATGCAACTTTGGCCTGCGGCAAGTGAATTTCCCCCGCCGCATGGCTGCGCCACTATGTGCGAGCGTGTGCGCCGCGCTATCTGGCGTAGCAGCAGTTATCGCGCAACCAACGAATTGGCAAGCTTGGCCATTCACATTCGGCGGGACGGTGCTGGCAGGCTGCGCGGCGTATTTTATGTTTATGTTGCAAGGTATCGCACGTCAACAAGAACGCTGGGCGCTAACACGGCGGCAGTGGGCGGCAGCCGCACTTTGCGGCATCATACTACTCACCACATTAAGCGGCCTTGCCTGGGGAGGGTTCATCCTTGCACATGCGCTGGGTGTGCTGCTGGTGCTGGCAGCAGCATATCTGTGGCGTGAACAAGGCGGTGCAATTGCAGGCCTATGTGCAGGCACAGCATGTTTGCTGGCAGGCAGCAGCACAATCGTGTTTATAGCCTTTGCGCTGGGCGGCTTGCTTGCCGGCGTGTTCAGCAACCCGCGCAAACAAGCAGGTTGGCTGGGCAAGCTAGCAGAGCAATTTGCACAACCGCAGGCACAGTTCACAACACCCGGCGATGCCAGCAAGCGTGTGGCGAATCTGGCGCAGGCGTTGCAACGCGTGGGTGACTACGTCACCGAAGTAGCACAGGGGCTGGTTGATACCGCGCCGCCTGCAGAGCAAAACATCTACGACTGCGTGGAACAAACCGTGTGCAAGTGCTGCCCACGGCATGCCCATTGCTATGAAAAACGCGGCCTAGAAACCCGTAAGTTCTATCTGAATGCCGTGAAAAAACTGCGCCACGAAAGTGCATTTTCACCCGAACTCTGTGCAGATTTGCGCCGAGAATGCGGGCTGACTGCCGCTTGCCGCAATGGTGCGGCCTTTCATGCGCAGCTGGTGCGTGCTTACGACAACCAAGCCGCACAGCAGCATAGCGCACAGGCCAATAGTCAGCTACGCCGCACTGCCGCCGCACAATACGCCGCAGTGGGGCAATTGCTGAATGAAACTGCCGCACAACTGAGCCAGCAAAATACATTGCTGAACGAAACCGCTGGGCAGGCTGCTGCGGTGTTGCGCGAACATGGCTACTTGCCGCGTGACGTGCAGTGCACACGCGGCGATAACAACATGGCGACTCTCATCGCCGAAGTTGTGCTGGAGGACGACCACAGCACACGGCGGCAACTCGCGCATGCGCTGCAAAAGGCTACCGGCATTGCATTTTCGTTGCCGGTGATTACGCCTGGCGCTGGCACGACAAAGCTCACCATGACGCAACAGGCGGCTTTTCGTTTGACCATTGGCACGGCACAGCACGGCGCAAATGCCGCAAGCCTGTGTGGCGACTATTATGATAATTTTGCAGATAGCCAAGGCCGCCATGTGCTGCTGGTGAGCGATGGCATGGGCACCGGCAGTCGCGCGGGACTCGAAAGCGCACTGGCTGCAGAGATTTTTGGCACCCTCGTACGCGGTGGATTAGGCTTTGTTGCGGCCACGCGCATGGTGAATCAGGCTTTGCTGCTCAAAGGCAGCGATGAATCACTTGCCACCATTGATGCGATCGGCGTGAATCTCTTCACCGGGCAGGTGGAATTTTGCAAAGCAGGCGGTGCGGTGTCGTTTGTGCGGCGCGGTGGGCGTGCACAACAGGTCGAGCTTTCGGCGCTCCCTGCGGGCATTTTGGGCAACATAAACCCCGCCGAGCATCACACAACGCTTGCGGCGGGGGATGTTATTGTGTTGGTGAGTGACGGCATGCTGGGCAGCGATGACACCTGGATTTGCGAATGCCTGCAATCTTGGGATGGCGATGATATGCAAGAGCTAGCGGATTATCTGGCCGCTCGCGCCATGGCATTGCGCGAACTTGGTGGCATGCGTGAGGATGACCTAACGGTGGTGTGCGGCATGTTGGCGGCCTTATAATTTCTGCAATGGATACCACAATTCCAACCCCAACCGCGCCATAAAACACAAAATCTGCCGCCTCTGCCTGTTCATAATCTGATGTGGGGGACCATTCGGTAAAAATTCTTTTTTGCAGCTTATCCAACACTTCTTCCCATTTGCATGGTCTCATGGGGAAGATAGCGATTGCTTAACGCTTACCTATTTACCACGCTTCGCTGTGCCTGTTTAAAGTTTGCATAAAAATACAAGCAGCCCGTAGGCCGCTCGTGAGGTGTATTATATCGTCCCATCCCAAGTGCTGGTGCTTTTCTTCTTACCCTGCTCCTCGTCAAACCAGGTGGTGGTGACCACGCGGCTTTCGGTGAAGAAGCGGAAGGCATCGCGCCCCAGGCAGTGCAGATCACCAAAGAAGCTGTCTTTGTGTCCGGCAAAGGGGAAATACCCCACCGGCACGGGAATGCCTACATTCACGCCGACCATGCCGCCGTGTGTGCGTGCCGCAAACTGACGGGCATAGTAGCCGCTTTGCGTGAAAATCACGCTGCCATTTGCAAACGGGCTGGCGTTCATGATGGCCAAGCCTTCGTTGAAATCCTTCACGCGCTTAATGCACAGCACGGGGCCAAAGATTTCGCTTTCGCCAACCTCCATGCCGGGTTGCACGTGATCAAACACCGTTGGGCCAACATAAAAGCCGTTTTCATAGCCCGGCACAGTGACGCCGCGGCCATCTAGGATGAGTTGTGCGCCTTCATCAATCGCCGCCTGAATGCGCTCGTGCACATAGTCACGGTGCTCGGGTGAATACACCGGACCCATGTGGCTGGTTTTGTCGTAAGCCGGGCCGATGTTGCGCACTGCAAGTTGCTCGAGAATGGCAGCAACCAGTTCGTCAGCAATGCTTTCTTGCGCAACCACCACGGGCAGTGCCATGCAGCGTTCGCCCGCACAACCAAATGCTGCGTTGACAATCCCCGCCGCGCTGCGATTAATTTGCGCATCTTCTAACACTAGGGCATGATTTTTTGCCTCGCACAATGCCTGCACGCGCTTGCCGCTTGCCGCTGCGGTGGAGTAGACAATCTTGCCCACTTTGGTGCTGCCCACAAAGCTCACGCCCTTGATTTGCGGGTGGTTGAGCAACGTGGTCACTTCATTGCGTCCGCAGGTAATGACGTTGAGTACGCCATCGGGCAGGCCGGCTTGTTTGTAAAGCTCGGCAATGCGCAGCGCGCTGCGCGGCGTGGGCGATGCCGCCTTGAGCACCATAGTGTTGCCGCTGGCGATGCATGCGGGTGCCATCCAGCCCATGGGAATCATGGCAGGGAAGTTGAACGGTGCAATGCCCAAAAACACGCCCAGCGGCACGCGGCTGAGCACGGTGTCATAGCCGGTGGAGGTATCCATCATGTTTTCGCCAAGCAGTTGCACGGGTGCTGAAATTGCCAGCTCGGTACCCTCTTTGGCTTTGAGCACATCGCCGAGGGCTTCGTCCCACACCTTGCCATGTTCTTCGGCAACCAGGTGGGTCAGCTCGTCCATGTGTTGGTCTAACAAATCACGCAGGCGATAGAGCACCTGCACGCGCTTCATCACCGGCGTGGCAGACCATTTCGGGTACGCCGCTGCCGCTGCTGCTACGGCAGCTTCAACTTCCGCGGCAGTGCAGTTGGGCACTTGATGGGTTATTTCGCCTGTGCTGGGGTTGTAGGCGGGGCTGAATTTTGTGGTGGTTGAATCAACGAACCGGCCGTTGATGAAGGGGCGTAGGGTGGTCATGGGGATACCTCTTTCGTGGTTATTTTATACGGTTAGGGTTGTCGCTGCGGCCAACCAAGTAATCCAACGATACGTCGTAAAAATCGGCCAATTCAATCAGGCGGTCGAGGCCGGGGTTATTGTGGCCGTATTCATAAATTTGATACGATTGTTCTGTGATGCCCAAATGCTCGGCCACGGCACGTTGGGTTAGCTTATGCTGTTTGCGCAACTCTTTGAGGCGTTGTGCGAACATAATATATTCCTCCAAAAAATCAAAAAAGACTTGACACAGAATTATTTCTGTGATAAAATATAAGAAACGCAGAATATATTCTGTAAAACTGTCAAAGGAGAATATCATGATAAACTTCACCAAAGAACAATTTGACGAAATGCTGAATGGCTGTGCCAGCGAAGCAATGAATGAATGGCTAGACACCTGCACAGCAGAAGAGTATGCGCAATTGGTTTGCGTGGCGCGAGCAATGATTCAACGCCGTCATGAATCCAGCAGCCACTTGTGCTCCGGATGAAAATTGCGCTCATCCCACGGGTAGCCATCAAAGTGCCGAATCATCCACACATACATCATCGCATAACCCGGCGCAGTGACTTGCGGATGATATTTCCCGCCTTCAATCGCCGCAAACGAGCGATTGCGGATTTTATACACATCATCATCTAAGAAACACGCGCCAAAGCCCTGCGGTTTGTCAAAGCGGTAGTAATACACCTCAGGATGCGGGTGTTCATGCGGAGGATAGCTGCTCCAGCCGCCTTGTGGCTGCATAATTTCGCCACACACCATGTTGGAGTATGGCGCGTTGTGAATGTCGAAGTAGGTGGTGACGCGGCGCAGCGCCTTGCCTTCAAACTGCCCCTCGCCGAAGTTGCCCACACGGGTGTTTTCGGGGGTGTAGAATTGTGGCTCGAACGGTTCAGGATTATTTGTTGACTGCACCAAGATTTCGCTGTCAGCTTGCGCGGTAATCTCTATAGCGGTGTTGTGACACACATGCAGGCAATAACCGGGGCTATCGATGCAGCTTTCACGTTGCGCAACTTGGCCATTCATCAGCACATGCCCTTGAATCAGTACGATGGCGATTTCTTCATCTGCGTTGCGCAAATTCAGCACATCGCCTGCCTTGAGCGCATGCACCGTGATATTCATCATCATGCTGCTGTCGGCGGTGCAAAGTTGCTGTGTGCCCGGGGCTAGGTAATCAAACTCCCTCATGCGATTTCGCTCACTTTCACCGGACGGCCTTCTTTCGCACTAACGGTGGCGGCGATGCCAATGCGCACAGCCTCAAGACCCGCTTGTGCATCCACCGGCACAGGCGTATCATTCACCACCGCAGCGATGAACTCCGTCAGCTCCGTGGCAAAAGCCTGCATGTAACGCTCCAAGAAGAAATACAGCGGTTTTTCGCCCATCACGCCATCTGCGTTCGAGATTTGCACGGTGCTGGCGCCGTCATTCGCACTAGCCGCCGCACCGGCAGAGCCAAACACTTCAGCACGTTGATCATAACCATAAGCACAACGGCGGCTATTATCGATCACAGCCAATGCGCCGCTAGCAAGTTTCATGCTGATGACCGCGCTGTCGAAATCACCGGCTTGGCCAATGGCGGGGTCAACCAGCACGGCAGGCTGGGTATAAACCTCCACCACTTCATCGCCAGAAAGATAACGCACCATATCAAAATCATGAATAGCCATATCGAGGAAAATGCCGCCACTGCGGGCAGCGTACTCGGCTGAGGGCGGCTCAGGGTCACGCGAGGTGATTTTCACCAGCTCAACCTTGCCGATTTTGCCAGCCTCAACGGCATTGCGGATCGCACGGAAATTATGATCAAAGCGGCGGTTAAAGCCAACCATGTACTTAAGTTTGGGGTTCGCTTTCAGGGCATCCAGCACAGCATTGATGCGGCTGATGTCGTGGTCAATGGGTTTTTCGCAAAACACATGCTTGCCTGCGGCAATGGCTTCCAGCGAGATTGCGCTGTGTGTGTCCGTGGGTGAGCAAATGAGCACGATGTCGATGTTCGTGTCATTGAGGATATCTTTGTAGTCTTTTGTGACGGCGGCAATGCCAAGGCTCTTTGCCCAAGCAATGGTGTCGTCATTAAGCATGGGGTCAGCAATGGCAACGACTTTCGCAGTGCTAACGTAATTCGCGATGGATTGTGCGTGCACGCGGCCAATGCGCCCCGCGCCGATGATTCCGATGTTTTTCATGTGGTGTTCTCCTTAATGATATGGATTAGTTTGGTCAGGTTGTGTGTCGGGCACAGCAGGCTGTGGTGGGGTGACTTTCTTTAAGAAAAAGTTGCGCTTAAAATATTCATCGCTGCCCATGAACGTGCGCAGTCGCACTGAGCGTGCGGCGTACAGCAACACAAGTGCGGCAGCAGCCACAACAACAAGTGTTATCAACAATGTGCGCAAGAAAACCGCAACACCCATCGTGAAAATCAGCATGAAGTCGATAGTCAGCAATCCGGTCACCAGCACAATCAGCATGATTTCGTAGGTGCGCACAAAGTTGGCGTTGCGTTTCAGCAGCTGTCCCATGCTTACCAAATCCATGATGAATACAACCAGCAGGACAGTCAACAACACAATTACCATAGTTAAGGCCATCGGCAGGATATCCAGCGTTTGCGCCACATCGGCAGCGTGTGCGCCGTTTTCCAGCAACAGTTCTTCCATTGTACCCAGCATGTCTGGCATCAGCAGCGATACTAGCGAGCTAAGTCCAACCAGCAGCCAAATCAGGCCATACACAGGTAGAAGAATGAAGCCAACAATACGCGAAACTTGCACTAACCGTAACATACCGCCAATTTTTTGGTAAGGATGAGGTTGCATAGCTAAATCCCCGCAGTTTCTTTGATATACTTGCGGGCCTTAAGTGCATATTCAAATGGGTTGGCCAAAGCGGGGTCTTGCTCGGCCTCAACCACAAACCAGCCCTCGTAGTTAGCGTCATCAAGGATGTTGAACAGCGGCGCGAAGTCCACACTGCCGTCGCCCGGCACAGTGAACGCACCTCCCCGCACCGCTTGCAAAAAGCTGAGATTTTCCTCACACACTTTTTGCACAATCGCAGGCCTTATATCCTTCAAATGCACATGCGCTACACGATTGATATGCTTTTGCAGCACAGCTACGGGGTCAACGCCCGCAAAGCTCAGGTGCCCGCTGTCGAACAACAGATGCACTTTGGTGGGGTCTGTGCCTTGCATCAGGCGGTCAATTTCCTCTTCAGTTTGCACAACAGTACCCATGTGATGGTGGAACGTGAGCTTCATTCCGCGCGCATTGGCGATTTCGCCCAGCTTGTTCAGGCCATCACACAGCGTAGCCCATTGTGCGTCAGTCATCACAGGCTTTTCCGCAA
>Ga0131853_10017679_pt1 | contig 12982 bp, 7 predicted proteins | sample TergutLab28metaG_FD_92764 | JGI IMG/M metagenome (GOLD analysis project Ga0131853, IMG submission 92764) | Labiotermes labralis P1 segment gut microbial communities from Petit-Saut dam, French Guiana - Lab288 P1 (version 2) (version 2) | ecosystem: Host-associated > Arthropoda: Insects >...
TAAAATTGCTCCAACATATTTCGGATCACAAGGGATCCATCATCAGGGAGCTCTATACAGTGCTTGGCTAAAATTACAGTAATGGTTCTATCGTGTCCGTTGATATGGACGTAGTCGGTGTTAATGGCAGCATATTTGCCCGTGGTACGTGTGTGTGCTGCACAGTCTAGAGAGGCAAAAACCATTATTGTAATTTTAGCCAAGCACTGTACAGAGCTCCCTGATGATTGATCCCTAGTGATCCGAAATATTTTGGAGCAATTTTAAATATTTTAAATATTTTATAATAACTATAATTGTATCTATGAATTATATATTTGTGCATATGTTGGATAATAAAATGTTTAAACGTTGGGTTTGCATTACATTTTGTTCAGAAAGCAAAATAGGACTACGGTATCATTATACGTCGCACAGAACAACAGAACAATAAATATGTCTGACATTATTCGCAGTATTCTGAGAACCTGTGATAGCAACAAACGTTTGTGTGGTTAATTCCAAGCATACTGTATGTTTCCTCTCTTCGCCTTTGTATACACCATGCTCTTCTATATTGCCTTTCATACTTTGTGGCGCTTTCGGCTTAATGTTGTCAAGTGTTAGATCAACTTAGTGTCGGTTGCATTAGTGGCCAGCGCCGATGTTAATGCTATTAACCGTGAAGTTCGTAACTAACAGTAAACATAGCTACTGCATGTTCATTAGAAGTAACTTCCTCTGTTGTTCAGGGAAGTAATTAATCTGCATTCTGAGAATCGCGCGAAACTCATGAACACAAGCTGAGGAAAAAATGGCTGAGTTTCTGAATGTTACTGGGGGCCGGAATAGCGACACGCTACGACCTGAACGGTCTTGGGCTCGAACTCCGTTGAATCAAAAGATGTATGTTTTTCATAGCTGTCCAGCCGATCCTAGTGGCCGGACGGTCTAAGGCGTGGGTCTGCGGCCGCTCGATTGCTGGGATTGCGAGTTCGAATCCCTCCGGGGGCGTGGTTGTTTTGTCTCTTGTGAATGCTGTGTGTTGTCAGGTGAAGGTTTCTGCGACGGGCTGATCACTCGTCCAGAGGAATCCTACCCAGTTTGGTATGTCTTAGTGTGATTGTGAAACCTCGATAATGAAGAAGACCTGGCCCAATAGGGCTGTTGCACCATGATATATATATATATATATAATTCCACACCGGCCCCGGTATTCACTACTGTATAATGGGTACCGGAACTCTTTACCGGTGGTAAAACAGAGGGTTTGTGGCTTTGTGGCGTTGACCAACGACCCTAATCTAGCGTCGAGGTTAGGAATGAGTAGAGCTTTACCTCTGCTCCTTCCCTGTGCCTTCATGCATTTCCTGTCTTGTCCCTCATTCATGTCAACGACTGAATCAGGATACGAAATTCAAAGCTCCGCGCTCTAACGTTCATTTTTATGTAGTAGAATTTAGTGTCTAAGGCGACAATTTTGTTTCTCGCCTGCGCCACTTCCGTGGCTGTCCACAGCAGCCCCCTTCCCTGGCTATGTGTTGTACGTCATGTGGCGTGTAGCTAAAACTTAACGTAAATTGCTATAGATTTGCCGTACAATACATTTATATGGAGGATCCACTGTCTGAAACGTACTTTATGTTCAATGGACCGTGCATCATATAATATGGCAATAATTATCCAACAAGATGGAACAGAATAGAGTTTATTTAAATCTGTCAACTGTTCAACATGTTTCGGGTGGTATTTCACCCATCATCAAGAGCTCATAACACTGTATTTACAGTATCTGGAATTAATGAGACATGTACTGCTACCTGTCGTGGCCACGTTCACTAGAGTAGCGTCTCTGAAACGTGTCTATTCCCCACCAATAATTGGTAGCTTTTAACGGTTTTGGAAGTACAGAATTGATCTCGTGATGCTTTTGGGTTGTCTTAATCATATTACAAGCCTCGTTTACCTATCCAGCTCCAGAATGAAAATAACTGGCATTTTTAGTTTTAGATATTTTCATTTTTGGAAATCAGTGGCATGTGGTGATATGTCATAATCATAGTGCACTTCATCATGTTCTGGCACGGGTGAATTTATTCTAGCCGATCCCAGTGGCCGCGCGGTCTAAGGCGTGGTTCTACGCCCGCTCGCTTGCTGGGATAGAGGGTTGGAATCCGGCCGGGGGCATGAATGTCGGCCTCTCGTGAGTGTTGTGTGTGGCCAGGTAGCGGTCTCTGCAATTTGCTGATCCCTCGTCCAGAGGATTCCTACCGATTGTGTGTGTGTCATTGAGTGTGATGAAGGGCAACAATAGCCTCTGCACATATAATGAGTATGTAGGCAGAGGTCAAGACTACAGAATAAAGAAAAATTTTATCCAGGCTACTTCTTGATTTTAATCTTTTTTCTCTCTCTCTTTCTTCTTAAAGAATCGGCTTTCTAACTTGTTTTGCCTCCACTCTCGCCGTAATCTTGAATGGAAATTAAAGGAGACATTTCCGAGGCTTATTGTCAGATAACGTAACGATCAATTCGGTTAGTGGAAACTATCAATTGGGGGTTTATAATTAAAATTCTTATGTGAAAAGCAGAAAAATTGGCAGAGCTTGCTGGAACTGAATTCATATTGGTAGGTGTGATCGAATTTAATCTTATAATCAATAACTTTAAATTAAAAGTTTGCTGTATTCTGGATGCATCGCACAAAGCTAGTCGGTGTACTGCTGGTGTGAGAGAAGGTAAGGCTGTCCATAGCAGTTGTAGGACAGAAGCTGCAAGAAGTCAGACGAACACATTGTTCCAGCTTCGTGAATCTTAATGCTGTGAGAGGTCTTCCCCAGTTGTGATTGTTTAAAATTTGCATGGTGCATGACTCCGTATAGTTCACACGGAGGCTTTTATTGTGGCACTTCGCACCGTAGAGCGGACGACATCTTTGCTGCATAGCGACCGATAACGCCACCCTCTCTGCAAAGCACATGTAATAATGTGAGATCATAATGGTATGATTTAGTGGTTTCTTCCTCCACTTTCATTTTCTCTGTTTTTAACCCAATGCAGGAAAATGTTTTCCTCCCGTAGATTTATTCCCATCTGCTTTGTTATTCGATATATTGATAAGAGCCCAACGAAGTAGAAGTAATGTTGTGTCTGTACTCAGCATGAAGTCTTAAAATGGAAATGGTGGCACAGCTCCAGTCATTCATAACTTCGGCTCTAGGTGGAGGTGAGTGTTCAGTCTCATATCCCAGCCGCTTTTCCTTCAGGAAGAAAGACACAATCACCCACCGAACTGGAGGGTGGGTCGGCCCGAGGGTCGGTTCTGGATTTTTTTGGAGAAGAAAAGACTCTTGCCTCTGCCAGAATTCAAACCTCGGACCGTCCAACTAGTAGCCTCGTCACTATACTAAGCTGTACGTGTCTGCCCCACGATGTTCCCCGTTATGATGGTACAGGCCTGGGATTCTACACGTTTTCTTGACAGTGGAAAGGTTTGCTGTCTTGACCATCATTTGTAGGTTGGTTCTGAGGCTCTTTCCTGCGTACAGTGCAAAATTGCGTATGCCTTTCTGATCCGTGTCCAGTGCGTAGGACTACTATATGTTCTGAACAGTTCATCGGCCGTGGTTCGGAAACCCTGGTAATATTCGATGAAGAGTACAAATCATGATGTTCTTAATTGCGCAATTTTCCTCAGTCTCCATTTAGTTCTCTGATTCGAGAAAATGAATTGTGTACCGGCAGATGACATGACACTTGCGTGGTGGTAAATATCCTTCGGTGCAGTGTCATATGGACACTTTAATAGAAAATGTGTCAACTGGTGCTCGATGAAGTTTGGGTAGTGCTTACTATCATTAATTTCAGAGTATTTCTGTCTTCCCTTTTCCAGTTCTAAAATCTAAGATTAACATGTGTAGTACTATTGTTACTCCTTATTTTATATAGGTGTGCAACTTGGTACCCTATGCAAATATGAAGGAGATGGACAGTGAATGTGTAACGTAGCATTGTAGCGCGTTCGGGTAACCACAGTTGCCATGGAAACGCAACAATGCGTTTCCTTTGTATTGACCTATGTATGTCGCTGTCAACAATGTAATAAATATTGAAAGTGTTGCCGTGGAAGCACAGCAGTGCTCTGTGTGTATTGTTGCGCCACACATGTATTTTGCAACAATATGAAACACACTTAAGTCCGGATGTAAAGCTTCGGATGTTTTTGTCCGATTTTAACCAAATTTGGAGTTTTTTTTCGACAGATTGTCTTAGAAGTCCCCAGGATCTAATTTCACCAAAATCCTTCCAGTGGGAGCCGAGATTATATATGCTGAGAAAAGGGCGGGTGGAGAGCCATGTCTAGGCTCGTAGGTGCTTTTCGCTGTTTATGTGAATGACTCTAAAACCTGAGGATGTTTGAGGACTGATTGAATGCTTAAAATATTTAGACACTCGGAAGGATGACGAAAGAGAAGAAGAAAAAAAAGGACAAAACGAAACAAGAAGAAGTTAAAAGTGTAGTGAGAAAAGAATATAGAGAATTGCTTAACCATCTGGACGTCGGTCGACATAAAAAGGTCTCTGTTCCATGAATTTTTACTATGTATTTTTCCCAGGCACTCTGAAATATTATTACAAAGACAGGTGTGGATACGTGAAGTTCTTCCTCTGCTTGGGTCAAGTGGAGGTACAGCCGCTCATTCATAACCATGACACTTGGACACTTGGATGAAGCAGTAACCTTTTCAGCTCGGTTGTTTTACCTAGGGTGAAGACGCCCCAGTTTGCGTGGGGTCCAGAGGTGGTCTGGACGCTGCGAAATATTTTCCGCTCCTGTTTGGATGCGATGGGCCGGTATAGCGTAGTCGTTATAGCGATTTGCTACGGGTTGGACGTTGCGGGGATCGAATCTTTTGGGGGGAGAAGTGTTTTCCGCATCCGTCCGGACCGGTCCTCTTTCCCCAGAGGTATAGAACCCGGGGTGTGTAATTGGCCGCCCACCCCCATCTAGCTCCGAGGTTAAAGAAAGCGTAGAGCTATACGTCTGTTCCTCCTCTAGGTCTTCGTGGCGTGTTCTAGGGTGAACCTTACCTGTACCTGTTTAGAAACGAAACCCAGTTCTAATTTATCCATCTACACTGACTGAATTATCATCGAAGATTAAAGAACAACAAAGAACAGTGTTGGAGGCAAAAGTGGTCCTAGTACTGCATTACGTAACACCATGGATGCATATGGGACTGTGTGGAATGTAGCCGCAAGCATTCTTTATCTTAAAACTGGTTGGAGTTGAGTGATGCTGGAAGTGTTGATGGGGAAGAGTGCTGTATCTCGCTCTAAACTTATTTCTTGGTGTTCACAAAAAGCGTCCCCTTGTCGCCCACCTTACAGTGGAAGGCTTTTATCCAACATCTACCTGGCTGCAGTGATCTGCACCATGCAGTCAGAAGAAAGGAATCTTCTTTGTGTATGGGCGCACAATGCCGAAGGTCCTTCCGTTCCTAACAAAACCAGTGCGTGCAGTAGTGGAAATGACAGCACGAGTTTCCCTAGTCGAATCTGTTCATGTTTAACGCAGAACTTGTGCATTTTGATATACGTGATATACTACTGTATTTCCGCAACACGTGGTTTCTTATTTGTGCTTAAGCCTGTGTTATAGTAATGTAGTTCATGTCGCGTCCACTACAAAATGTGGCGTTGTGGGTTATCGGCAAGCATGTGCTAGCGCAAGCAACATTACACTGAATGCACAAAATAAAGAATGAATAAGTATACGTACAATCGTGTGCATAATGCTACATGTATCTCTGTGTAGATCATGTGTAAAAAGAAGTATAAACGACTGAGATATAGAACATTTTATGGACAAATGTAATTCATAATATGGTGTTTAGGAGAATATTTGGACCTAGGAGGGACGAGGTAACGGGGGAATGGAGGAGATTTTATAATGAGGAGCTAAATGATCTGTACTCCTCACCCGATATTGTGCGGGTGATAAAATCGAGAAGAATGAGATGGGCTGGGCATGTGGCGCGTATGGGTGAGGAGAGGGGGGCGTATAGGGTCTTGGTGAGGAAACCGGAGGGAAGGAGACCACTGGGGAGACCTAGGCGTAGATGGGTAGATAATAATATTAGGAATGATCTCCAGTAGGTGGGATGTGGGTATATGGACTGGACTGGGCTGGCCCAGGATAGGGACGGGTAGCGGAGGCTTGTGAGTGCGGTAATGAACCTTCGGGTTCCATAAAATGCGGGGAATGTCTTGACTAGCTGCAAACCAGTTAGCTTCTCAAGAAGTACTCTGCACCATGGAGTAAGTATGTAATTCATAATCTTGGCTAGGGTGTCGCTTTTCTTAGCATATTTTTGCAAAATGAATTAGTAATAAGATTTAAGTCGCCATAAATAAAGAGCTCCTATGTTTCGAAATTGCTGCGTTCTGTCACAGCTTTACCGGGTAAGGAGTTAAAAGAAGTTTTCTCATTACAAATGTCTCTGCGGGCAACATAGCACAGTGTCGCTAGTAACGTGTTGTCTGCCAGTTAACGGGTTGATCTGCCGTCTGCTTGGGCATGCGTATCCAGCCTTTGTATGACAAAGGGCCATAACCGTCTGTGTGTGCCGGACTGCGGGCGGCATGTGTCAATATCATAAAGTGGTACACCTAACCTCCTAAATTATTGTGCCATTTTTGTAGTATATACAATCTGATAATGAGGCCTCGGGCCGCATAACACAAGCTGGCGGGCCGCGGGTTGAAAACCCATAACTTATGCCGGGCCTGTAGTTTGTTTATCTTAATATTGATATTTTGTGTGTATCCAAATTAATCTGGTTTTTGCCTTTCCTCGACTTGTACTGGATTCTTTGGTTTAAAAATCATACTGTAATTTCAGACAAAACCCCATTAAGAATGTGAAAATTATAAAAAGTAAAGATCTTCCATCATATCTCATGGAAGAAATCAGAATATTGGAATGCGTGTGTTGCTGATGACCACACCCACATAAGCAGTGCGGTAATTTGTGACACCAGCCGCGCGTGTAGCCTACGGTTGTCAGCGTCGCTGTGGAGCTAGTAACGACCGAGCTGATGTGGGTGGCAAGGAGCTTGGAAGTTTATGTATAAATAGAAAAATATTCTTCACACATCAATAGAAGCTTGAATAAAATGCGCATAGAATATACGCAATTTTGCAGGGGGTGGGGAGGGCGTTGTTTTTTTGTAGAGGTTGTACCCACGATAAACACCGTGTTTGTCATTGATGTGGTCTGTGTGCTGGTAAGGTCACGTAAACATATTTGCGGAATCCAACTAGCTATGAGTTTTTGTGCAGTTGGCAGTGGCGCAGTGTAGGTGGTGAATAAAAAAAGTGCGGCCTATCAGAGCGGTACTGCTACAACGTCATGGCAGGAACAGCAGGATTGTCTAGGATTGCACTGTAGTAATGTTGGCAGCACTGTTGCTGAGAGCAGACAATGTGGCAGCCGTGGCGGTCGGAAGAGCAACAGAGGTTAAGCGATGGGGACTGCCCAACTTTTAGTGTTTTGCTTCGCGGCATATTTATTTGGGACACACAAATAGCGTTCCTGTTTCGTATTCCGGAAGTCTGGTGTTGTTCAAATTTCAATCTGCATGGCGGCTGTCCTTTCTAAGGCTTTTCATTGTGTTTCTCGTTTCTTTCCACTAAGTGCCTGGTTGGTACATATACCGACACCACATCCATCATGACCGATTACACAACATTTCTATTTAATGTCTCTCTGTGGGGTGTTCACATTTTAGAGTATATCACGGTCTCTTATGGACTTTTACATTTGTGAATCATTCCCAAATAATTGGTGCCGGTTTTCAGCAGTATGCGCAGATAGTTAAACAGCGTTGTCCGCTCCCTTTATCTCGTGAATACAAGTTTCGCGTGTTGTTTGTCGAAAACTTCCACTTATTTAAATCCTTTGTTTCTTTCGGAGCCCTGTAAATAACGTAACTTAAATAAACATCCCAAATCCCTTCTCTGAAACATATATCTTAGAACACCAACACGCGGAAATATCTGCACCTCAACTACTGATGCTGCTAACAGAGCCAGACAAGTCTAATGAAAGTGTTTGCCACGATGAATATAGTGCGTACCTGTCCTCGCGAAAGTTCCTTGTCCATTTAACCTATTACATGACGCTATAGTAAGTTGTCTTACGTAGTCTCAACGCAGTTAAATATAAAATAAATTACTTAACCTCAAAACTATGTGGTGGGTTTCAGCGTCACACTTTGATTACTTTGCCGCCAGAAAAAGAGCTCATTGCCGTGAAAGAATGCGAGTGTCTGGACCGTATTCATGTGACTTACCGTATGGTCCAGTGGGATGCCCTTGTGAACTGAATAATGAATCTTGCAAAATTGTATATAGTCAAACACAACTGTGTCACTTGAGGTGTATTTAATGACTATACATAATGGACAACTACATGTTTCGGCCTGTACTGGCCATCTTCAGGTTGTCTTAGGGGAACTTAAGATCTTACTATAAGCATGCGCGCGCACGTGCGCGTACATGCTTATAGTAAGATCATGAGTTCCCCTAAGACAACCTGAAGATGGCCAGTACAGGCCGAAACATGTAGTTGTCCATTATACGAGACACGTTTTTAAAGTAAGGTCCGGTCAGCCATTAAAATAACACATAAGAGATTAAATTTATTTATCACAGGCAAAAGAGATCTACATATTTACCTTATTTTTTCACATAGTCCCCTCCGACCTCCACACATTTTTGGTATCGTGGCACCAGTTTCCTTATTCCAGTGTCAAAGAAGTCCGCCGCTAGCGACTTGAACCATGTGGTAACGCCTGTCTTCAGTCTATCGTCGTCTTCAAAGCTTTGGGATGCAAGCCATTTCTTTATATGCATGAATAGGTGGTAGTCGCTTGGCGCGAGATCGGGGCTGTAGGGCGGGTGGTCAAAAACTTCCCAGCGAAGTTGTTGCAACAGTTGAGCAGTTCGAGCTGCGGTATGAGGTCGCGCATTGTCATGCAAAAGCACAATCCCACTGGACAACATTCCACGTCTTTTGTTTCGAATGGCTGGTCTAAGTTTCCTCACAGTTTCACAATAGGCACTGGCGTTAATTGTCAATCCACGTTCTAGAAAATCAATAAGAAAGATCCCCTTTCTGTCCCAGAAAACGGTGGCCATGATTTTTCTGACTGAAGATGCTTGCTTGAACTTTTTCGCTTTAGGGGACGATGAGTGGCGCCATTGCATTGACTGTCGCTTTGACTCGATGTTTGTGTAGGAAATCCACGTCTCATCTCCAGTGACAATACGGTCAAAACGCTGATCTCCTTCAAATTGATGGCGTTGCAAAAATTGATGAGCCGCAGCTGGCGGAATTATTTATCGCAGCGCACATTGTGATTCAGTCTTTCTTGACATAAAACAAGGATCGACCTGCGACAAAATGGCAGACATTAGCTAATGAACACATGTATGATCCTGCGCATGCGCGCTCCCGCACCGTACAGCCGATTGGCGGCAATTTCAAACCGGACCTTACTTTATATAGTCATTAAATTCACCTCATATGACACAGTTGTGTTTGACTACATGCAATTTTCCAAGTTTCATAAACACAACGGTGATGACACACTTTTTGAATAATGAATCTTCGAGTTCAGTAATAGGAAGGGCATTTCTTAACCAGCTTAGTGTTTTACATCCTTAAGAAGGACACTACAATGGATCTAGCCGAGTTATAAATACATTTCGGGAGCCAGCTTACACTTTTCCTACATTTTCCCAGCTCGTGTGGTCACAGATCTTATTCCCGGGCTGTACATTTTTATGTGTTTTTACGACGCGTTAACACTTGCCTTGATTGATAAACAATAGCATGTTAATGACGAAACGAGAAATTCGAAGACTCCCTGTTACAACCGTGATCCTGGCAATGTCTGACAGCGAGTCCCCGTATGGTATTTGTTTCGTTTGCCGCACTGATGTGTTCCTCTGAAGTAACCTGCTCGCTGTCCATTCAATAAGTGAGCAAGAGTTGTTGGCCGGCAGTGCCTTTGTTAGAACTCATTCCTGAATAATAGCGTGTCTTCCTGTCCGTGAATGTGAGAGCTATTGTCCGCCAGTCTTACCAACTCGTCGGCGCAAATTTACGAACAAAGAGAAGGTAGTTCGTTTCTCCTAACTTGTCAAACCACGAACTTCCCAAAGGTAGTTTCGTGACGGTTATGAATTAATTGTGTCATGATAAATTCATTGTACTAGGTTAGTTCACTGTGGTCACAAATGTTTGACAAAGTGCCCGTTTGTGGAAATATGGCCGCAGAAATAAGGCGAAGAAGAATGTAAAGCCCACGGATTTTAGGCCGAGCAGACGGTGGTCGCTGGTTCGAACGCCTACCTGAAAATGGTTGTTTATTTTTTTAAATAATAATAATAATAACAATAATAATAATAATAATAATAATATAGCCTTCATAGTTGGTTCTGTGTAGTGGCTAGGCAATAGGTTCTACGACCGAAGAATCGTGGTTCGTTTCCCGGCTGAGGCAAGAGAATGCCTCTTCTCCAGTGTCCGGACCGTCTCTAGTTCACCCATCCTTCTATTCACTGGGCACCGGAACCGCTTTATCTATTATTATTATTGTGTCAAATGTGATGTTATTCCTATAACCTTTCCCTCCTTGCGAATTGTGAGAGGGAACAGTACGTTTCGTTGAAAGGGGTGATATAACCTGCAGTGTGCGCGTACCGACCGGCGATCCCGCTGACAGTTGTCGGTTCGCAAAGCTGTAGTAATCGCTAATGTTACGTACTTTATCGCGTTGTTTAAAATCCACCTAGCTACTAGGCAGTTTGTGTTTTTGTTAAAAGCGGAGTATTTTGTAGTCCGTCAGTGGGTGTGGCAATTCTTTTATTTGTCATTGTGTACCAGCGGTGAATTTCTGACTGATTAGATTATTTATTTCCTGCAAAGTCTGATGCTCCCACATCGGTGCTGTTGTACTTCTTTCACTCTGAATATGGAGGCAGAAAGCTGTTCCGAAACGTGAGTAACTTTGTACCATTCGGTATGGCGTCTTATCCCAGAATTCTTGAATTTCCATATTCACATCTTATTTCATTTTTCATAACTGCAAGTACGGATGATAATGAATGACAGTTTGTGTTTCTGTAACAGGTGTAGGCATGCGTCTGTATCGGCCTACTTCTCCTGTTTTTCTTACGTAAAATATTTTTAGGTCTTACCAGTGGCGTACGGAGGAGGGGGATTTTGGGAGGTTCAACCCCCCCCGGCCCTCCAAAATCGTGCCAAACTCAACCCGATTGTGAAAACTGTTAAAAATTTATAAATTTAGGGCACTAACACCTCAAGGTGTTCGGAAAAAAAGGCAGTACAATTCTAAAACTACCGCCGGTTCGCAATTGTTTTACATTAGCATGGCAAATAAATTGGTTGTCATCATAAATAGACTTAAAGTACTAAAAATAAAGAAAATTTTACTATATGAAATTAAATTTCTTGTGCAAAATTACAGCTGCCTCCAGAACCCCTGACTAGGGGGTTACCGCCTCCAGACTCCCGTTCTCTCTGTCCTCTGTCCTAAACTGAATTTGTTGAAATCCTCCCCCCCCCCAACCCCGAACAAAATTCCTGGGTACGCCACTGGGTCATACGGTGCGTGTGTGGGAGTGAGATGAAGTTCTACTCATAATGTGCTCAGCTTCACGCTCTGGCCACCATACCCACTGTACAAGCTAAGAGATTAAGGGTATCCACAGTGGCGTGCTTGACAATATCAGAAATTCCTGCACCTGCCGTAGAAGTGAATTCGGGTCGGTGTGTTCGCATTAAGTCATACTGTTGACTGGACAGTCTCTTCGCATGTGTGGGCGTGCTGTGTTAATATGTGTGTCGTACGGTGTAAGTACTAGCTTCCAAGAACACCGTGTTTTAGTCAAGTGATGGCGCGTTAATGGAGGAAGGCTGCTTTATTTTGTAGGTTACAGGGAGTCGTGTTATGTTACAGCCAGTTAAGGTCACGTGTGCGTTTCAAGACGAATGTCCTTGATATCTTTACGCAGTGTCCTACATACTGATTCAGGGTCCCAGATATAGGTAGGTAAGCCTGTATCGCGGGCGGCCGAAGCTGCATCTTGATTTAGTAAGGTTTCAAAGGAATGACAGTCTAGGACAGTGGGTTTAAAAATGTCTGTGGAACCCTTGTGACTGTATATGTGTTTTTTTTGGCGGGATGGCTGGGAAGTAAGAGAGTACGTTTGGGTGAAAGAATGGAACGAAACTTTATAAAACTTTTTTTAAACAAAATATTCAAGCACAGTTTTTTTTTAAAGAAATGTTGTTTTATATTGATACTAAACTCAGCCCCCCCCCTTATGCGCAAAGGGGAAGTTGCGTCCCGCGTTCAAGAAATTGTATCAGTTGCGTCCTAAGGCGTCCGCTTCACGTGTAACAGTTGCGTCCCGAGTTGTCAACCCTAAACATGACGGGTTGCGTCCCGCGGTTAGTAAGGAATTGCATCAGTTGCATCGGAAGATAGGGGTGTACAAAATGTCCAACAATTGGAAGGTTCTTACACAGTTTTATTGTACTTTACTTTATACACAATCATGTACACGCACACAGAACTGTTGAATGGTATCGGCAACACAGTTATATCATGTTACGGTCTAATGTTTAAACCCTATGAAAAAAAACTCTTTACGGGGAACAAGACAGGCACATTATGTTCCTAATATCGTCCATTTCAAGTTTTTGTTATGATCTGATGAAAACACTGTCTGTGGAAAGAGTTTTAATGCAGTAAGTCTCACAGTACCAAGCACCTGACCCCCGAACTGTGCTCATATAATTCTTATCCATTCTGCAGAATCGCCTGTGTGATATTTCGTTAACATATTGTTGTTTCATGTCCAGAAGTTATTCAATTTGTTCTCCAAATATGTTTGATAATTAGTA
>Ga0131853_10017681_pt1 | contig 12982 bp, 10 predicted proteins | sample TergutLab28metaG_FD_92764 | JGI IMG/M metagenome (GOLD analysis project Ga0131853, IMG submission 92764) | Labiotermes labralis P1 segment gut microbial communities from Petit-Saut dam, French Guiana - Lab288 P1 (version 2) (version 2) | ecosystem: Host-associated > Arthropoda: Insects >...
GTCCTCATGGGTTCGTCCATCAATGAACGGCGAATCAGCGTGTAATTCCAACTGCCCCATAAGTCGTGCTACTTCGCTTGGATTTTTGGGGTCAACAGGGGTATCGTCCCATATTTTGAAATTGGACTTGTCGAGTTTGAATACTCGGAAACCTGTGTCTACATTAGGGTAGGTTTTGGCTATTTCTGCCCCTGCTCGGCGTATGCGTTCTTTGCCGATTTCTGTTATCGCCTTATAGCCTTGTGAAAATGCAATATGTTTTTCGTTAATGACTTCGGGAATTTGAATCATTATAAATCGTCGGTTGCCGCCATCCTCAGCGTTAAGTTGCATAGTTGCGTGAGCCGTTGTTCCTGAACCGCTGAAAAAATCGAGAATTATGTCATCGCTGCTTGTGCATAGCCTGGCAAAGTGCTTAACAAGTTCAATTGGCTTGGAATAATCAAAGGCTCTTTGAAGCCCTAAATCTCGTAAAGTAATTGAACCTTTGGCAGTTGTGCCAATATCATCAAGCAGTAGCGTTTCGTAGGCTGTAACCGATATGCCCGCTTCAAAGTTGCGGTATATTTGGGAGTTGCCGTCACGACTGACAAGTTCCAGCATATCTTGCTCTAATAACTCTTTTGCCGTTTCTTGTCCAACGCGCCACCTACCCTCCGATCCGTCATCTTTAATCGGATACACTTCCACACCATCAATAACTATTGGGTAGAACATGGATGGTCTATCTTCACGCCTGTCTGCCTGTCCCCATTGCCGTAAGTTTTCACGTCTGCCATCGTTTTCATTCTCTATCATTTTGAAATTCAAAAGTTCCGCTTGTTTTCCATAACAAAGTATGTATTCATGCGTTGAAGATATGGTTGAGGTAGTCCCGACCTTGCCCAACTTCGATTTCCAAACAAACTGACAAACAAAATTTTCTTCACCAAAAACTTCATCACACAATTTCCGCAAATTTGTAATCTCTCTATCATCAATGCTGATAAATATAACTCCATCATCACGAAACAAATAATTCGCAAGCCAAAGTCGTGGATACATCATATTTAACCATCTTGTGTGATAACGCCCGCTAACTTCGGGCATGGCAATACCCTTTTGGTTTGTGTACTCCAAATATTTATCAAGCGAATCCATGAAGTTATCATCGTAAATAAAGTCCTCTGATGTGTTATACGGCGGGTCAATATAAATCATCTTAACCCCACGTTCACCAGCGTAGGTATGTTTAATCAACTTCAAAACTTCCAAATTATCTCCCTCTATGTAGAGGTTTTGGGTGCTATCCCAATTAACGCTATCCTCTTTGCAAGGGCGTAGCGTTCCATTGGAGTTTTTCTTTAACAAGCGATAGCTTTCCGCTTTACCATGCCATGTGAAGCTATATTTTTCTTGCAAATCATCAGGCACAATGCCGCTGATGTATGCCTTAAATTCGTCAAAATCAAAATAACTCTCACGCCAAAATTGCGGAAATATCCTCACCAATTCTTGTAGCTGTTCCGTGTCATATTCGGACGGTAGTTGAAACTTTTCCATTATGCTTCGCTCCTTACTTGTATTTTGAATATCCGCTTAATTTCAACGCTTACTTCTTTATCGTCAAGCAATTTTTTGATTTCTAGCTCTGCTTCATATTCGATACGCATTTTGTCCATAAATAGCGCACTTTCGGCTTTTTGCAAATCGTCCTGTATGACGGCTAACTTCTTATCCAGTTTAATGCGGTCATGCACAGATGAAACTTGGGCTTCCTGCTTTTCAATGGCTTGCTTCTCTTGCAAAATGGCTTGCAACTTGCGTTCAATTTCGGCTTTACGGTTGTTTTCGTTGCGCCGTATCAGCCGTAGGACTTCACGCTCAACGATTTCTGCACCCTTCATAACGGTATTGCGGTGCTTGTCTATATCAACCATATCTTGATAATCGCCTTTGGGGTAGGCGTAACTCAACCGCTCCTGCCAAGTGAGTTTTTGCCCTGTTTCAACGTACTTTTCACACGGCAACGACAAAATTTTTCTGCACTCGGCATCACTCAAAACATTGCCGCTTGCCATTTTACCAACCATTTCAAAAAAATCATAGGTGTCTTGCGCCCACCAGTTTGCGCCATGCTTGATGGTTATGTCGTAAAATTCAATAGTGCATGGCTCGGTGTCGTTTATATAGATAACGCCCGCATCATTGGTTTTATCGTCTACCACATGGCGAAGCACATTTAATGCAAGTTTGGCAGTCAGCGTATATCGCCCACTTTTTGGCAATGTCATATCCGTCATGGAGTATTCATCACGGCGTATGTACAACCGCTTAAACAATGGGCTTGCGCCTATGCCCTGCATTGCTCTTATGGTTCGTGTATCATGGTTTAGCCGTATGCCGCTCTGCTTGTCCAACAGAGAAGCAGTCACATACCATAAATCATCATTCATTTCACGTCGTTTTGTTTCTACATATTCGGGTGTAATGGTTGCGGTATGGCTTATCGTTTCGTCAAAGGTGGAAAATAAGGCGGTTTTAGATTTTTCCGTTATGGCTATGTTGTCAGTTTCGCGGTTGGCAAGCTGTTCATCAAAAGCCTGTTGGATAGCGGTTTTATCCCTTGCATACTCGCTGAAATAAGCCATTGCGCCATCAACATCATACAAATTGCCAACAATCTCATCAGATATGCCGAATATCCCCGCAAACTGCTTGATACGTTTCTTATATAGCTCCAATGCTCGTATATCGCTTGCATTTTGCCTGTTGATAAGGTTTAAAACCAACACATCGTTCTGCTGATTTTGCCTATGGCAACGCAAAATGCGTTGTTCTATGTCCAGCGTATTATAAGATGTATCAAAGTTTATCACGCATGAGCAAAATTCAAGGTTAAGCCCTTCGTTTGCGATATCCGTGGTGATAAGCACTTGGGCTTCATCTCGGAATTTTTCAATTATGTCGTGGCGGCGTGATTTTGAACCATCAAAGGTAAGCACCTTATATTTCTTGCCGACAATCTCATTCAATGCCTTGACAGTTGCTCTGCTTTGCACGAAAATGAGGACTTTTTTCTGTGCGCTTTTGGTCGCAAGCAAAGCAAATAATTTCGGTAATATATCCATCAATGTCGTTATCTTGGCGTTTTTCTGAATCTTGCTTGCAAGTGTGGCGATTTCGTTTATTTTCCTGTGCTCCCAATCATCTACATCTTCGCCCTGTATGCGGTCAACGAGATTGTTCATCGTTTCCGTAAAAGCAAAGGTTGATGATGATAGGATATTGGTAAGCATCAGCATCAAATCGTAGTTGCCCATTTTGGGGTATGCCTTTTTGAAGGGCTTGTTTGCGTATGTTACAACTTTGTCATGTAACTCCAGTTCGGCGGTAGTTGGCGCAATGGTTACGCTTGCCACAAGCCTATTGGAAATGTTGACATAACCGCTAACTTGGGATTTTAGCGTTCTGAACACATACTTGCTTGCACGTTCAGCCAGTTCGGGGTAATTGTCATCTTGGCGAAAATAGCGGTTGTAATATTCCTCAGGGTCGGGAAACTCATCCTTATCAATGAAGCTGATAAGGTGATACAAGTCCATGATGTCATTCATAATCGGTGCAGGGGTTAAGAGTATTTTGTAGCTGTTTTCTACGGCAGTTTTCAACTTGCGGTTTGTTTCGTTATCGTTCCGCAACCGTTGGGCTTCGTCAAAGCAAGCAATATCCCATTCGCAAGCTGGTATATCGCTCTCATATGTAGTCAGATAAATGCCGTCCTCATCGGCGTTTTCGGTTGAATATGGGATATTGAAATTATGCTCCAAAACCTTTACCCATTGTGCAATCAAATGAACAGGCACGATTATCAATATCTTTTGTGCGCCCTCAAACCATTTTTGTGAAATAATGAGCAAGGCTTCATAAGTCTTACCTAAACTGCCCTCGTCTGCCAACACCACGCCACAGCTAAAAGGTGCATCCAACGCAAAAGAAGCCGCTGCCACTTGATAAGGGTACACATCAAGTGAAGCAGAAGCAAAGGCAGGAAGCAGTTTGCTATCATGCCGCAACTTTTTAGCCTTATAATATGCGTGGAAAGGCGTTGACTGCACCTAATTCACTTCCTCGTTGTCAATTATTTTTATCCATTCTTCGTTAACATCGTGCTTTCGCATATAGTCGGATAACAATGCCCGAGCCATACTGTTGGGCGTAGACTTGCCGTTTTCCCAACGGTTAATTGTGGAAAAAGCAACGTGTATTTCTTTTGCGAATTTTTGTTGTGATAGACCTATACTTGTGCGAACAGCTTTTATAATTTCGCCTTCGGTCATTAAAGAATCACATCCTTTACTTGCATATCATTATAGCATTTGCTATAGTGATATGCAAGAGGATTTTTGATTTCGTTGCCACTTTACAGCATAACACAACAAATTATCGCTCAGGCAACTTTTTCGCAGTCAGCCAAGTCATTGAACCACGGGGCGCACGTTTATATTCACACTTCCAACGGCTACCGTTTATAACATCATTGGCAAAGCTAACATCACGGTCTTTTGGTGCATAATCGTTATTCCACCATGCCATCAACTTAAAATGTTCGCCGTTGTCGGTATCGAAGAAACATATCAGGCAAGGCTTATTGTTCGGATGTCACGCTCGATATACAGGTGTACCGACAAATGAACCTTCACCTTGTGGGAATTGGTAACGCCCAAGAGGGGTATCTCTGAACCCCTCAGGCGTTGTAATAATTTCACTTCTGCTCATAATTAAATCCTCCATATTTTCATGAAATTTTTGCCTATATTTCTATTTTTTTATTTTATTCTTTGGCTTGGATGGAGCGGAACTTCTATTGCTTGTGGTGATGGTGCTTGATTTTGCGTTTGCGGTGTGGGTTTTGCCTGTGTTTGGGTTGGTGCTGATGGATAATAAGGTTTTGGAGTTGTCGGCTCATATGGAATAACCGTCCTCGCCTTACGCTCCGCTTCCCTACGGTTATGTGCATCAGCTTTCAATTTCGCAACCGCCGTATTGTCCTCATGTGATAACTTTTCGCCATTAGCTTGACCGCATAGCTTTGTGTTTGCCCAAAACGAAGAATACCGGCAATAGGTTCAATGTTCCGCTGTTCCAGATTTTTGTAACCAAGAAGCATACGAGCATTGTGTGTTGAAATTCTCAACGCATCATATTTTTCTCTTGCCGTTGGGAGTTCTTCACGCAACTGCTTTTCGGCTTCAGCAAGTTTAGAAATATTCTCATTTAACTGCTTCAAACTCGGGAATTTCGTTAGCTTTAACTCGTCATAAATATACTCCCTTGCTATTTTATGGGCTTCGATGTCAGCCTTATGTTTTTCAAAAAACTGGTTCTTGAAATACGCAAGTTGGCGCGGAGCATTGTATTTCTTGAAATTGTCGGCGGTTTTGCGGTAGATTTCCACTTGATTCTTTAGTTCCCGCAGATTTTTCAGTTCTTTTTTGACTTCAGGTTGTTGCCTTATTATCTTGTTCAAATCCTTTGCGGAATCCATATATGCGGTATGGAGAGATTGAATATCGGTATATCCGAGCTGTTGAATATAAGAACCAGCGGTCAATAACGCTCAACGCCGTCTAGAAGGCCGAACTCCACCCCACGAAGCCAACGCCAAATATGAACAGTGCCGCAAAGGAAACCGGCGTGAGTCTAATGTGCAGGAATTCAGCCAAAACCGCCGGAACGAACGCTACGATATAAGTAATTATCCTGCAGACAATGGGGCACTTAGCGTGAGCCCCAAGCGCACAGCGGCGAATCAGGTTAAAGGCAATAATCGAAGCCAGGACATGGAAGAACAGCCCAAACGGCAGCGCGACCAGCAGCATTCCAATTCTTACGACCCATTCCTGATACAGTATGTAAGCACTTCCACATCGGCGGATTCACAGTCCTTGGCTAAGTAACGCGCCGTCTTATCCGCTAGAAATTGTACCATCTACAGTCTCCTGTGACCGATAGTTGTTATTACAGAGAAAAGATAAGAAATATGTCATATATTAGCATGAATATCATATATTTATTTTAATAAATTTTCAATTGACAAATTATAAAATATTTGACTAAAATGTATTTTCATGAAAATAGACAAAATTAGGCGATTGATTACAGCAAAACTGTTGTAATCAATCGCCTGTTTTGTTTATTATGGTATACGTACTTAACAACTTTTATCCGTCGGCTTTCATGGTGGCGACAAGTTCTTTTATGGCCGCGTCGGCGCCGTCGTACGGAACCTGGCACGTTCCCACCTGCCTGTGTCCGCCGCCGCCGTACTTGAGCATAAGGCTGCCTACGTCGGTCTTGGAGGTGCGGTTAATGACGCTGTGCCCTACGGCTATCGGGCAGTTGAGCTTGCCGCGCCCGTCTACCACCCACGCGGATATGTTGGCTTCGGGAAACAGGCTGTAGATAAGGAAGCGGTTGCCCGTATAAATTGTTTCAAGTCCGCGCAGGTCGGTTATCAGCACGTTTCCGTCCTGGCGCGTATGCTTTAGTATCATGTCCTTGAACAGCTCGTTCTGTTCGTGGTAAAGCTCTATACGCTCGGCTACGTCCGGCATCTCCAATATTTCCTCGATGCTCTTGACGCGGCAGGCTTCCATCAGCAGTTCCATAAGCTCGTAGTTGCTTATGTTGAAGCTGCGGAAACGCCCGAGACCCGTACGCGGGTCCATTAGAAAGCCCAGCAGTATCCAGCCTGTCGGGTTTAGTATTTCTTCCTTTGTAAGTTGGCCGGAGTCCACCTTGTCGACATATTCTATCATGCCGGCAAAACGCGGAAGAGTCTGTTCGCCCTTAAAGTAGTCGTACACAACCCTCGCGCAGGACGGAGCAAGGCGGCTTTCGCCCTCGACCGACACATATTCGTCGAGCCTTTCGCCTTCGCTCGAATGGTGGTCGAACCACATCTTGCAACCCTCGGCATATGGCACATTGCACAAAATGTCCTCAGACGTAACCTCTATCAAGCCATCCTGCAAATCCTTGGGGTGAACGAATTTCCATTTGTCGATAAGACCAAGCTCCTTGAGCATAGTGCCGCACGCCAGACCATCAAAATCCGACCTTGTTAAGAGCCTCATATCATACGCACCCTTTCCCTATATAAATTATCTAGCAAAAATTTCTCTGTTCATTATAATTTATTTTTTGAGATATTGCAACCACGCCATCAACTTTTTTCCGCTATAATTTGCGCAGTTTTGACGCATTATATTAACGAAAGGATGATATTATGCGTAAAACATTAACACTGCTCCTGGTTGCAACTTTTTTTTGGTTTTCCGGCACAAGCGTCGCCGCGTGGCCGCTGTTTCCCGAAAAAGCGCCCCAGACCGCCGAAGTGCCCATCATAATGTACCATCTTGTTACAAAGAACCCCAAGTATATAGGCAAGTTTGGAATCTCACCGGACGAGCTCGAGGCAGACCTGGTCTTCCTGAAAGAAAACGGTTACACAACAATATTGATGGACGACCTTATAAGATTTGTCGAGAAAAGGCGGCCTCTTCCAGACAAGCCGATAGTACTTACGTTTGACGACGGACGCTTTTCCGACCAAATGTACCTGTTTCCGCTGCTTGAACGGCTCAAGATGAAAGCAGTCCTGTCGATAATAGGGGTGGATACGGACGAGAATTCAGACACGGGATCGTTCAAGAAGCCTCATATGGGCTGGGAACAAATTATCGAGCTCTCAAAGTCAAATTTAATAGAGTTCCAGAATCACAGCTACGACCTTCACGGCGACATCGGCAGCGGAAAGCGCAAGGGCGAATCCATGGAGAAGTACCAAGCGCGCCTGAAAGCCGACCTGGCCAAAAATCAAGCCCTGATTAAGGAGCACACAGGCAGCGTGCCCACCACATTCACTTATCCGCTTGGGATAGTCTCGAAGGGTTCGCGTGAGGTGCTGGATGAACTGGGCTTCAAAGCAAGCCTGTCGTGTACCGAAGGTATGAATATCCTGACGCAAGGCGACAGCGAAGGCCTGTTCCTTCTCAAACGCGCCAACAGAGTTTCCGGCGACCCGGTTAAAAATATACTCAGGCGCCTGGAAAAATCAAAGAATTAGCACAAGCAGACTACTCGTTTATGCCCCGAAAGTAGTAACATGCACCGGAATAAACGGCGGGAGATATGCTCGTTTCCCGCACATCACATTTGTTATTGTTTCAGGATCATATTACTATAGCGTTACAATGCTTCACGATTAGCATTTCCACGCCAAGCCTGTCCTGGACTTGACCGGACTTTATCCTGTAATCGGTGTCGGCGCAGTCGTGGACAGCTCTGATCAGCGCGGCTTCGTTGAAGTGGCGGCCTTGCTTCAGCGCCGCGCTTACCATGAAGCCGCGTAAGCCGGTGGCCGCGGCGGTGGCGTCCGTTCCCAGACCTTTGCCGGAGCACTCCTTGCACATAAGTATTATGCGGAACTGGCGCGCAATCATCACGAGAGCCATCAGTGGCGACTCCTGGGCGGCCAAAAGGTTGTCAAGGCACTCGAGCGCTTTTGGCGCGTTCCTGGCGGCGACGGCGTCGACCAGCTCGAATATACGCGCCTCCGCCGATTTCACGCACACGGCTTCGATGTCCTCCGACGTGATCCGGGAGGCTTCGCCGACGTATGCGGACAGCTTCGCCGCCTCGCCGGCCAAGGTGTGCATATCGAAAGCCGCGTAGCGCATCATTCGCGCGATATCCGGTACGGCTGCGCTCTTGCCCTGCTCCTTGAACAGCCGCGCAACCCATGTCGCCAGGTCTTTTTCGTCAGGTGTGGCGAACTCCACGGCGCGGCCGTTTGCGGCGGCTGATTTGTATGCCTTGGAACGCTTGTCGACGTCGCTCTCCACGAACACCAGCACGGTGTCAGGCGGAAGATGCTTGAAGAAATCCGCGGCGCGTTCGCTCTCGTCCTTGCGCCCGGCCGCGAAAAGTCCGGACTCTCGCACGATCAGCAGGCGCTTTTGGCTCATGAACGGCAAGGTGGATGAGCGCACCTCGATCTGTTCGGCTGTGACGGCCTTGCCCTCGAAAACGTCCATGTTCATGTCGGCGAACGACGGTTCGACCACAGCCTCGCGAAGCCTGCCCTCGTAAAGACGCACAAGGTAGCGCTCCTCGCCAAATAGCAGGTACAGCGGCCTAAAGTTTTTGTCCGTAATATCTTTCAGAAGTTCTTTCATAACAAACCTCGTGTTTAAAAATGTGAGTTTGATGAACAAAAACCGTTCATCGAACTTCGATCCTATCCGCATAATTTGCGGGAAAACTACCGCACTCCGGTTATAACATTGTCCGTATTGTCATTCTGTCCTGACGCGCGTGGATTATTATCGCGCCGTGGTGAGCCGTATTAAAGTGAGGCAGACCGGCCTCTTGCAGCCTGATTAGAGTGGAGTAGGACGGGTGGTTGAACCTGTTGTTGCGTCCGGCCGAGACTATTGCGATTTCAGGGTTTGAAGCCTCAAGGAAGTGGGATGAGGACGACGTAGCCGAACCATGGTGGCCAAGCTTCAGTACACTGGTGGAGATGTCGTGGCCGCGGCTTAGAATGTCGAGCTCGGCGTCGCGGGTGATGTCGCCGGTTAGCAGGAACGATACTTCGCCGTAGGACAGGCTTAGGACGAGGGAATTATCGTTCTCGTCGTAGACGGCGCTCCCAAGCTGTGGGTGTATGCACTCGATGGTGAGTCCGCCGTCTTGCATCACAAAGCCTTGGGCTATGCGGGTAACGGGCGTCCCGTTTCGCGAGGTGATCTCTATTAGTATGCGATAGAGCGGGGCGTCATCCGGGTCGTGTTGTGTGTCGCTTATGAAAACTTCGCGTGCGAGCCCGGCGTCAACAAGTTCCAGCAGTCCAGTCACGTGGTCGAAATCGAAGTGTGTGAAAAATACACCGTCAACCTGGCGCACACCAAGATGTTGCAGGTAAGGTATCATCGTGCGGACTCCCGTGTTTTCACCAAGAGGATGGAGGAAGTTTCCGCCGCCGTCCACGACATAGGTGCGCCGACCATTGCGGATGACAATCCCGTCGCCCTGGCCAACGTCGACAAAGGTTACGCTGAGCCCTCTTGGTACGGCGAACCACGCGGCAAAAACCATCAGAGTCACCAGCGCGAATCCTCCGACAGCCCGGCGCGGTACGCACGCTCCGCCGTTTATCCATGCGAAGACAAGTATAAGCAGCAACCACCATAGCGCCCATAGTATGTAGGGTATGTGCCCAACGAGTATTTCCGCGCCGGGCAGAGAAACCGAGAGGTAGCTTGCGGCTACATATATCTGCATTATTGCGAAGAATATGCCGGAGACAAACATCGCGGCATCCGGCGATACAAGCCCGGCTATCCCCACGACAAATCCGGCGGATGTAGCGGCGAAGAGCGTCGGTACTATCACCGTGTTGGTGATAACGCTGTAAGGATAGAAATAGGAGAACGTGTTGACCACCAGCGGCAGGGTGAACAGCGTGATGACAATAGTTGTCATGACGGAACTACGCACGGCGTCATAGAGAAGTACGCGTCGAGGCAAGGGAGGAAGCTTGCGCGAAAAGCGCCATATCAGCTTCTCGCATGAGGGCCCTCCTATTGCGATTGCGTATACCGCCGCGAACGAGAATTGGAAGCCCACGTCGAACAACTGCGTAGGCCGCGCGATCAGCAGTAGAAAGGCCGCAAGCGATATTGACGTAAGAAGGTCGCGGTCACGGTTTATCAGCCGACCAAGGGTCAGCACGAAGTACATGATGAACGCGCGCACTGCCGGCAGCCCAAAGCCTGTAAAAGCCACATACAGCCCCACGAGCGCCAGGGTCAGCGCGCTTGCGTTCTTCCGGCGTAAAGCCAAGCCGAACAGACGCTCCAGAGTCAGCGCTACGATTGAGATGTGCAGGCCCGATATCGTGAGGATGTGCGCGATTCCCGCCCGGCGGAACAGTTCGGTAACGTCGCGCTCCAGGCTCGAGCGGTCGCCAAGAATTATCGAACGGGCGATTCCGGCTTCGCGTTCTGGAAGCGCCGCGTCGTAGATATCGGCTATGCGCCCCCGGAAGTTGTCCAGCGCGATAAGCGGCGTAACGCGGACATCGCCGGTGTGCAGTATCTGAGGGTTTATTGAGTAAGAAATCCCGCGGCTGCGGTAGAATATGAATTCGTCGAAAGCGCCGGGGTTGCGCGCGCGTGACAACTGCCTGGGAATTCCTGTGAAAATTATGTGCTGGCCGTTTTGCACTTCGGGATTTATGTGGACGTTCGCCGGGAGCCCGTAGGCGTAGTCGGACGCGTACAGATCATAGCGCGCGAAGCTCCGTTCGGAGATGATGGCGGTCAGGCGGACTCGACTCGTAAAAGCGTAATCCCCGAAACGAACGGATTCCAGCTCAATTGTGGCGCGCTGGCTGCCGTTTCGCGTGGATGTAAGCTGGACGACACGGCCCGCGAATACGGCTTCGCGGTTTCGGCGCGCCAACTCCTCAATATTTGGGTCGGACGGAGAGACGCTAAGCGTTATGGCTATGAATCCGGCCAGGGCAAGTACCGGCATGAACGCCGCCCCTGCCCAGCGGTACATCACAAACATACACAGTGAAATAACGGCGCATAATGCGAAAAACGCCGCCAAAGCCCACGTCTGCGCTATAAAGAAGCCCCCGAGTATTCCGAGGGCAAAGAACGCAAGGGCGTGTACTAACGGGCGTTTCAATATTATGCACCTCTGGCATGTCATTCAGTGTAGCCATGACCGAATTGGCGGCTGACAATTACGGCTTCGTCGCGGTCTATGGGATTGCTGATATCCCAGAAGCCACGGAGACTGTCCACTTTTTCCGATTCGATCAGGAATTGGACGCGGTCGATGTCGCTTATTTCGGTAAGAGAGTTTACAATGGACAGTATATTGAGCCGCAAGACTTCGGGCGGGCCCATGCTTCGTGATATGAAGTCGCCGCTGAGGTTTACGTAGGCGGTTCCCTCGTTTGTCTGCACATCGGCCCAAAGTCGCGTTTCCGACGGAAGGGAAGGGCTAAGCCCGACATTGCGCGGGCCTTCGATCAAAGCCTCGATATAATAGTTTTCGATAGGACGTTCGGGGTTGATGCGTACCAGACGTTCTTCGGGTATCAGCGCAAGCTCTTCGCGGTCTACGAAGTAGATCGTTATGCGCTCAAAGTCCACGCGCACCGGCGAAATCTGGGGCGCTATCGACACGTTTGCGCGGTGCAGCGCGCCCATGGGCGTGCCGTTGCTGCGGCGATGCTCCTCGCCTTCAATAAATATGTACACTTCGCTGACGAAGTCAAGAGCGGTCATCGTCCAAACCAGGGACGACCGGAAGTACAGCTCGTCGCTTGGCGTCATATCATGATATTCCGCTGAAAAATCGGCGATAAAGCTGCTTGCTCCCGTCACCTGCGACGTAATCAATTGGGCGTCCAGAAGGCTCATGCCGTCCGGGAAGGTTGAGCGCAGGTTGGCGGCGTCGGCGGAAGGCCGCATGAATATGTCAAATACGTCCTGCGCCATTTCTGTGCGATCCCCTTCGGCGACGAAGTGAGACCTGGGGACGAGGGCGCCGCTATGTATATTCAGGCGGTATACATTGACCGCGATCATGCCGTCCGGCGGAGTGTCGGCACGGACAAACACAAACCAGGCCGACAGCGCCGCAATCAACACAACCAGCACCGTCAGCAGCACCAAGACCTTGGTTCTTTGTACATCTGTCTGCATGGTTCACCTCCGCTGTATGCGTTACATTCAGTATATAACAAGTCGGATCATTTTTCAATATCAACGTGAACATCACACAGCCAATATATCGGAATTATCCCTTGACATAGTTTAATTAATATGATATAATAGCACTAAATAAGCGTTACGAGGTGCTATTATGACATTCTTAGAGCTGGTCAAGAGGTTTCCCACGGAGGATTCAATAA
>Ga0131853_10017683_pt1 | contig 12982 bp, 11 predicted proteins | sample TergutLab28metaG_FD_92764 | JGI IMG/M metagenome (GOLD analysis project Ga0131853, IMG submission 92764) | Labiotermes labralis P1 segment gut microbial communities from Petit-Saut dam, French Guiana - Lab288 P1 (version 2) (version 2) | ecosystem: Host-associated > Arthropoda: Insects >...
ACACACACACATACACCACACACACACACCACACACACATACACACACACAACACACACACACATACACCATACACACCACACACACACACACATACATACACACACACACACATATACACACACCACACACACACACACACACATACATACACACACACCTACACACACCAAACACACACCACACACACACACCCATACACCACACACCACAAACACACACATATACACCACACACACACACACAACACACACACACACACAACACACACACACACCACACACACACACACATACACACACATACACACATCACACACACACATACACAGACACATGCACGCACACATATACACACATACACATACACACGGTAGAAATCCTCTGAACGAGTGATCAGCTTGTCACAGAGGCCGCTACCTACAAAACGCAAAACAAATACAAACCAAACCTTCAGCGGAATTCGAACCCGCATTCCCAGCAATCGAGTGGCTGCAGGCCTACACCTTGCATGGCCTGGCCATTGCCATCCGCCTAAAATTATTACGCCGTTGCTTTCTCCATCTGCGACTGTCAAATGGAAAACTGAGTGGGTGACAGGAGGTGGACGAGCATTGAGTGGTGAGAGGAGGTGGAGAAGCCTTGTTTGGTGACAGGAGGTGGAGAAGCCTTGAGGTGTGACAGGAGGTGGAGAAGCCTTAATTGGTGAGAGGAGATGGAGAAGCCTTGAATGGTGAGAGAAGGTGGAGAAGCCTTGAGTGGTGACAGGAGGTGGAGAAGCCTTGAGTGGTGACAGGAGGTGGAGAAGTCTTGAATGGTGTGAGGAGATGGAGAAGCCTTGAGTGGTGAGAGGAGGTGGAGAAGACTTGATTGGTGGCAGGAGGTGAAGAAGCCTTGAGTGGTGACAGGAGGTGGAGAAGCCTTGATTGGTGACAGGAAGTGAAGAAGCCTTGATTGGTGACAGGAGGTGGAGAAGCCTTGAATGGTGAGAGGAGATGAAGAAGCCTTAAGTGGTGACAGGAGGTGGAGAAGCCTTGAGTGGTGACAGGAGGTGGAGAAGCCTTAAATGGTGAGAGGAGGTGGAGGAGCCTTGAGTTGTGAGAGAAGCTGGAAGAGCCTTGTGGTGAGAGGATTTGGACGAGCTTATTCAGATCAACGTTAGGAGTGTTCAGCTGGTAGAAGCCGGTATATCTCATTCGATATAGTGACTAGGATACTGGCTGGACTGGGAAATCTGATTTAGGTTCGTGGCAGGAGTCGAGAGTTTTCATTTATTCACTGTCCAGACGGTTCGGGGACTGACACAGCCTTCTATCCACACTCTTCTTTAGTTTTTTCCCGAAGACAAAGCGGTTGGCTTGAACCAGGCTTCCTCCCCTCCATCCATCCTCCCACATTTTGTGCTTGGGTTAAAAGTTCTTGGCGTCATGCCTTACTTCCCCCCCCCCCTACGTCTTTACATTTTGGTGTTTGTTTCAGGACAGTGACATCTCTAATTTTTCATTACCTTACTGCGGGTTGATGACTGCTACTTGGTACGTTCCTTGCAGTACATTATTTTCTTATTTCTCAGATTTACGGTAGGGATTTAAGCGTAAATGGAATCAAATTCTACCCCCCACCCCAGTCGTTACTTCAAGAGTACTAGGGGCTCGCCGCATGGCGCGGTAACCTGGCAACGAAATCCCTTCGAGAATACTAAACGTTATTACTTACGAAACTGCTTCAAACGTTTGTTTCATTGAGATGCTGAGGTTAGGTTACAAGCAGCAATGCGACGAAGAGATAAAGTTCCAATATTCTATACCTCCGCCAATGGATCTAGACACCTTTTTTTCAAGCATATTTGTGTTATAATCGGATATAGCTTGCTCTATGCACACACAAAATATCAGCGTTCCCTTCTTATATTAATTTGGCCTAGTCCAGTCACGTAGGCTGTAACGTATGATCTTCAACTACAGCCCTGGCAACCTGAGTGTTAACACATTCCATATCACTTTCTTTAAGAAGGAAGATGGATGATTCGGACGGTTTGCTAAGGTATGAGCAATTTTTGCACTTCCCAAGCATCGTTATTACCAGAATAAGCTGCTAGGCAGACGGGTAGAAACACAAACATGCTGTCATTCATATTCACAGACTCAAACACCCTCACACCACATACGCGTTCACACTCACACACAAAAGTAAGCCCCATACTCGTGCATGACACGTCAATATTTTTCACGCCTAGGCTACATTTTGCGTAAGGAATTTAGAGGAAGGAAAAAATGGAATTTTGCCTTATGTGTTTCTTCATCATCGTCAGGAATATTCAATGAGATATTTAATATAAATGAAAAGTGCTCCAGTATTCTGCACTTGTAATGAAAATACGTGCAACCTGATGTCGATTTCTTACATTTATACTGTAACTTTTCGTCCTTTGCTGCCTACAAAAAAGTCTCAGTGATGCTCTTAGCCTCCTGGAACCCCAACAGCCGCTAAGGGCCTGTCGAGGCCTGTGAAGGGATAGCTTTATCTTTAAAAGTCTCAAAATGAAGAACTGTGTGGGACCACACGGTCGTGTCTCCTTATTTCTTCAGAGCGTGGTTCTGTTTTACAAATGTATACATAAAGTGCCCTTTCGTCAACAAAGTACTACTTTTTTTATGGTATAAATTGAGAGAATCCAGCCCTGTCTCCATGTTTACCATGATCTTTTTGTACCTATGTCGTGCTAATGCAAAAAAATAACAAGCCTCGCGCGCATTCGCACCTGGATTGCTACATTTTTTCAGGAAAAAGGAATTTACGGTGCGGTTTTATAATCTGAGAATGGATGTAACAATCCTGCAGATGTGGGTAGAATGCAGCGCACGGGCTGTGTTAGTGCAGTCATAATGCATGATTTATACGACTTAACCCTTCCCACCCCTTTGTGCTTGCGTTTCCCGGGGCTGACGACGCAGACTGAAGGGCGGGTATGCGCATTTACAACCCCTGCGGGCTTCAGCCTGTGTGCAAGGGCGTCAGTAACATACTGCCTTGTTGTGCACATGGGACAGTATGACGTACGGCCGTCTTTAGGCATAACGGGAATATGTTTCTGTTCCAAAACTACGGTATTTTCCACAGGCCGGAGTTTATATATTTTTAATTACAATTTTGTTGAACAGTGTAAGTGAAAAGGGGCACCTTGGTGTACTCCTTTATTAATTTCTATCGGTTTTGATAGTTTGTTGTTAAATTTTATCATTATTTTGTTTTGTGTGTAAATGTCCACTGTTGTCTCCAACAGTGTGTCTGGGATTTGCCTGGATTTCAAAATGTTAACTAAAATCTGTCTTTGTATATTATCAAACGCTTTCTCATAATCTATAAACAGCAAGTGTGTTTCCAAGTTAAATTCCCTTCCTTTTTCAATATATAATTTAATTCCCTTTCGAAATCCAATTTGTGTTTCCGTTATAAATACTTCTGAGTAATTCTGCAGTTACGTACATAGATTACCCAGGTTGATGAAATATTACTCCCCAACTGGTAGAAGGAAACATGGTAGACCTTTGAAGAGACTTCTGGATACGTGAGACTGGAACGGGTCAACAAGTGACCCAACTCCATGGCAGATATATGGTGATGGTGGTGGTGAATTACAATTTTATGCATGTAATTTACCGAAATTATAAATCTAAAAAAAAATGTGTACTCGATACTCAGTTTGTACTTCCTCCATATGCTCCTTACAACGTGATGGACGTGGTGATGGTCAGCAAGTAAGGCCGAAACATGTCGTCCACGACCATATATCATAAACTACAAGAATATTTTATGGTAACAGTTGATTTAAGTGGGAGTTTACATAGGCCTGTGTTACCAATCTGCTCATATTACATTACTATTTAATCCTCGCTTATTCTACGGCTGACGACTACTTTATGAAGGAATTTGCTGACTTCTAGAAAACCATAGATTGACCACCATTAACAAAAGTTTCGTCATTGAATATTCCTTCAGAAATCCCAATCTAGCTTACATTTTCACGGACCGTTTCTCTAACACGCTTTAATATTATCCTCCAATCTACACTTAGGGTTTTCAAATTTTCTTACGTCTTAATAATTTGTCTACCAAAATTTTGTGTTTTCCTTGTTTGTTATGTTATCCACCTTTTCAGTTTGAAATTTATGAACGATAATAATGTCCACTGAAATGTGGACTGGCCACATTTATTAAAATAGAAGTTCACATGTTCAGAATCGCTTGCGGCCTAAATCAAACAAGCAAATTTGATAACAAAGTTAGCCTACGTTTTTCATAATGTGTCAGAAATGCTGAAACATTTTCGTAACTCAAAATTCAACTTATTTGCCTTACCACACAGAATGTTAATTTATCAATTTCCTGTGAAATAATGTGGAATGCCAACTTGATGCAAGAAGGTAATTTTAATAATATATTCTTAGCTCGACAAGTTTCGTGTGTACGGTGCGGATGGTGCCGTGCACCGTCCGCACCGTACACACGATCTACGCAGCGGCTCTCAAGACCACCACCTATCAAAAACTCGGTGCAGAAAACCATATGCTGCAACTCAACATCTAATGCTCCTGTTGACTGGCTTATGTACCCGAAACATGTCGAGCTAAGAGTACATCAATAAAATTACCTTGTTGCATCAAGTTAGCATTTCACATTATTTCATGAGGAATATGCACGGTCAAACAACCCTCAAGTTTATCAATTTCCATCATGAATTGACACTTTTTTTTAACAGAACCATGAGGTGGTTGAATGTTCATACGCGCCCCTTCAAAGCACAACAAAATTAATTATTTCTAAAACATATTTGCTATAGACCTCCCTGTATTAGCCTACCTAACTTCCAGGCACTTTTATATGAAAACCCAAGGCAAATCCAGCCCTTTTAATTTAGGACTGTATCTGGAATTTTAAATGAATTCACGCTCTCCTCTGTTTACCTTATGCAATCAGACTTATTTATTTATAGGAACTATCCCGTTGTGTTATACAATACGATAAAACAATTTATTCAGTCAAACACATACATATATTCTAAAAGATATATCGGTCAATAGGTTTTTAACTTCAATTTTAAAATAAAAATAGTTTGTAAACAATATGGGATCCCATAATGTGCGCACTCACTGAATGCACCATGCCAGTATATTTAGAACTGGCCTGAAGATGGTTCACTAGAATTGAAACATGCTGCCAACGATGTATTCATGATTATATATGTTGTATTTGACTGAATAAATTACTTTATCACAAAATCAGATTTTAAATTCTTAGTATTTAGATAATAACCGGAAACGGGCACTTTTTAACAGATTTTTAAGGGTCTGTAGGAAATGTTTTTATTTCTTGGAATTTCCTATCGCCCTGCAGAACATCTCAGGTGGTGCACAAATCATTATGTGGAAATAATAGAAATCAGCACACGATTATGATGATTATGACACCAAATCCCATCAATCAGTTTCTGTATCGAGAAAACAAACAAGAAACAAATGACGAAAATAAAGCAACGAACAGTCTGAGCGACATTTATCCTGGGGCTGCATCGCAAATGTTTCCAACTTTGTAGGGTGAGGCCGTCCAGGACAGAGATGGAGTGCCTTTTTGCTGCCACGTGTCACATATTATATAATGTCAAATTAAAGCTAGTTAAATATACGAAGCGACACCAGCTGTCTCTGTTTACGGGTGGGTTTAATGAGACCTACCTTATTGATCACGCATTAAGCAGTACAACATTTTACATGTAGCCCTTACATTGCGCCCCTCTTGTCTTACTCTTTTTGTTTTATTATCCCTTTCTACTATAAACCACTTCTTTAATTCACGACTCTCATTTTCGGTTTTAACACCCTTTGGCCGGCTGCGATCTAGTAGGCTAACCCGTATTTATTCCGTTATTTCTTAGAAGAATATCACCTTTTATTTACGACTGCTTTTTTAGGAACACACATAGGGCTTGAGATAGGGCTTCATATATATGTGGTTCCCAAAGGAACAAAAACGGTACTTATTTTGTTCCTCTGACGGCTACTTGATTTTGTCTTAATGTCTTTCACTGTTTCAAATTATTAAAAAAAATGAAATATTTTGTTTCTTGTAGCCATCTTTCTATAGAAAACTTTCCTTCTTGGTATCCTGTGTTGATACACAAAAAAAAACTCCCCCTAACAGGCCATGAAGGCACAGAAGACGATTGGAGGTATGGATCTACTCATTCTTCAAATCGATATTTGATGCGGATGGGTTTAATACACAACGTTCTAGCAAACTTGTGCTTTAAACAGTTATATTGGCTTGGTGAATCCACGTGTTAATGTAGACAAAACGTACAGTGACAGGTAATAGCCGATATATCGGCGTATGCCTTTTCGGCCCAATGCCAATGTTTGGACATCCCTGGTCTAGGAAACAGCTACAAGTTTCTCACCTCGCTGAACTCGCCTCTTTGTGGGAGCACGTCACATATCAGAGGGTGAATACTGTGATCTTGATATGTTGCGCAATCAATATTTTGTATTTGTGTCGGAGGTGTGATTTTGTGCCTTACCGAAGTGAAAATTCCGTTTTCATGCAAGTAGTTGAAAGAAGAGTAGAAGAGAAGGTCTCCAGAGACTGAGAAATTTATGCAAAATACGTATGTTGGTTGTTGTTTACCGACGTTTCGGGACAACCATTCTGTCCCACTTTTAAGGGTCAGGTAGTCCAATCAGAATGCCGGTCAGCGTGTGAATATGCTATTTTAAAGCAAATGGTGTGGGTGGTAACTGGTTCTCGGAGATGTGCAAGAGCCAAACCGGATGCTGGATCGTTTGCCGGCCATTATTCTTTGACTGCTTGACCTTGAAAATAGGACAAACAGAACGTTCCGAAACGTCAGTAAAGAATTATAAACATTATGTCGCGTAACATCGCAGAGAGTCAAAGGTCTCAACTACACATCGGTGGAGGTTTAAAATTTCGCATACTACATTACTATTTTGATTTCAAACTTACATTACTATCGCCTGAAGCATACACGACTTTTCGCGAGGATCTCTCATATTCTTCAGGTGACTGATTACTAAGGTTTATTTTCTATTTATTTAAGATAAATGCAGACAATTTGATCGAACCCCGCACCTCTTGAATGCCAAGCTGCTGTGGCAATGACCAGAACGCACTGCAGTTTCTAGCGACACGAATGTTGGGATTGGAGCCAGAAGAATTTGAAAGTTTCGTTTCAAGACCAGAATTCGCAAAGCTTTAGTAGGTCTATGTCACTGAAGGGCCAAACTTTTATTAATGTTTATTTGTAACTTTAACAACGCCACTGATCTGCCTGCTGTATAATTTTATTAATAAAAAGTAAAGTCAAGATCTACTGGTTTTCTCCAATTTTATTCTTCACTCTGAAATATTCTCGTCCCTCTGACAGTTCAGATACCTGCAGCAGTTTGCAGTTCAGCGACAGCACTTCGCACGACCCGTAAAATCTACCTCTCACGTCTCATTCCATTTCTTAATTATAGAGAAGGAATTTTTGGTATGACGCAATAATTACAACCGTCTGGTTCAGAAACGATCCCCCATCTTCCGCACTTAACTTATTCATGATTGTTCTCCGTAATTAATATCGCCGACTCTTGCTGCAGACAATAAGGAACTATGTGGCTAATGAATTCGGTGGCTTTATTTAACTAATTAATGGGCTAGCTAATTAAGTCCATGCAGCAGAGTCCATCTATTATAGTGGTTTACTTTACGACACATTCATTGAATCAGAAAATACAGCACTGAATGTTAGGATTATTGATAAGTAACAGGAATTTATACAGAAGAGATCATATCCTTATTGATGAAAAACAACGGAATCTTCCTGGGAAGTCCGAGAAATACAACGAATATCCTCCCTTCACTCAGAAGTCATAATAATCTAGCTTTCAACCGTGCTTCTCCCTATTACAGGTCTGGAGTCCACACCATCCCGTTTGGTCAGAATCCATCTAGGCAAGGTAACAGCGGCTAAGTTTGTCAAAAAAAAACTCCCTCCATTCAACGGCATCATTAGCTTCCTTAACGTGTTGAGAAACATCGACACAGTTTTCTAGTCTCATACAGGATGAATCCATCCATCGTCTTCAAACTTATTTTCTAAACATTAATTTTAATATTGTCGCCCCGTCTACGGGTATATCTCTCATACACTACACTTTCTTCCAACTAAAATATTATCTGTTTTTCTAAATTCCTATTTAAGCAATTACACAGTTGGTAGCTCCTTTCTGATCTAAACTCAGTCTTTTGAGGAAGGCACTACAGATGTACTGGGGCAGTGCCCAGTCACATTCCTTTCCTCGATGTCACTGGATGATGATTAGGATCCAGGCCAGGGATGTAGAACATTTTACGTGTGATAACGTAGACTCTTTGTGTCGTCAGGTGGGATATGTCGATGAGAAGAGAATGGAAGAAGATGCTTTTGTGAAGTGTTCACAGTCCAACATCACAATCTACATTACAGGGGTTTTAAGGGAAAAGTAAAGCCCCACACACGCTTTACAGACCTTTAGGATTCCAGGGCACATGAAGGTGGCAATGTTGCCAACCCTACGCACCAGCCGCATTGAGACAACTCTGGTATTAATTTCTGTTAGAGGTTAAGTCCACCCCAGGACCACTAAGAACATATGAAATGTAGAACAGCCGGTTCCCTGAAGAAATATTTCATATACAGAGGAACAAACTAGAGTGTCATATTGCAAACTTAACGAAAAATCATTACGGATGTTAAGTTGGGAACCTTTAGGGCAATGCTGTGCTATCATAAACATGAATGTTATGGTGGAAATTTCCCATAACTTTCTAAAGTTTTTGAGTTTCAGAAATTAGATCCGTTTCTGATGTTTTGCTGACCGTGCACCTCAGTATAATCTTAGTAATTAACCAACTTAATGCAGAAATTCTTGTTTTATAATAAGTTTATTATATTCCTCTACATGTTTCGAGCACATAGCGCTCGAAACATGTAGAGGCTTATAATAAACTTATTATAAAACAAGAGTTTGTGTATTAAGTTGGTTAATTACTAAGATTAGATCTGTTTCTGTCATCAGGTGTGAAAGCAGGAAGGGTTCCTAGGGCTATTAGAAACATCTAACCATGAACACTCACACAGACATTTTTAGGCGCTTTCGCAAAATCACGAAAAGCGGCTACAAGCTTCGTCATGTGGGTCTGTCCGTATGGAACAAGTCGGCTCCCAGTACACGGATTTCCATAACATAAAATGTTTAAAAATCTGTCGAGATAATATAATAACTGGTACTTTACATGAAGACTTATGCGAATTTTTAATATCTTGGTGAATTTCTTTTTAGAATGATATTCCCGACAAAGATGTATAGCAAATCAAGACACTCATTTTATGTTCAGTAATTTTTTTTTGTGATAATTGTGACGTTTATGAGATGTGGAAAAATATGGTACAGCCAGACAGGCCACAGGTGACAATATAATACGGCGCATGCGCTTTGCAAGCTGGACAACTGAGGCTACAGACACACTCTCAGAATGCGCTTAATTGCTTTTCCACTGCAACGATGTTTACACGAACGCACCGCCATATGAACTGATGTGCACATTTCCTCTATTGTTCCCTTGATAACTGAAGTCGAAAACATCCACTTTCCAAACCGTTGCTTTTAAAACAACTCACGATATTAGTTTTTAATAAAGCACAATATTACGAAGATGTATAGGGGTGTGCAGGTTAGGATTAACTCCAGACCTACATGCAGGTGAGTGTTTAGCTTCAAGCCGCTGCTGCCTTACCCTCTGGGATACAGCTGTCGGTAAGCACTGAATGCGAACTGAGCTGGTTCCGACAGCCAGTTTCAAAGTTCCGAGAATTTAAAAATATTTCTTGCCAGGGACTGACACAAGACGCCAGAAAATGACCAACATTAATCATAAGTATGATACTATGCATATTGCCTGTTGCCTCCTGATCTGTCTGCAATAGAGTACCGAACTGAAAGTGTTAAGCCATTTCCTGCCAATTACGGACTCCGTAACACACTTCCCTCAACTGTCTGCAATCACATGAAGGAATTTTCAGAATGTCTGTAACTTGGAGAGAGCCGGAGGTGAAGACTTAATGGTCGTTCGCCCTCACATTACTGGAGAATCGTGTCAGTTAAAACTCTGTCTTAACAAATACTTTGGGTTACACAGTGGGTCGCGAAAGCTTTATAAAACCGTATTCAAAAGTTTTTGTAAGACGCAATGTTGTCATTTTTACCGTAATGTCTAGAGCCAAGCAGAGATGTACCGAAGGAGGGGGGTTTGGGGGGGTTCAACCCCCACCCCACCCCACCGAAATTCCGAAGGCCCTCTAAAATCGTGCCAAACTCAGCCCCATTGTGAAAACTGTTAAAAATTGTTGCATTTAGGACGCCAACACCCCAAGATGTTCGGAAAAAGAGCAGTAACATTCTAAAACTACCGTCGGTTCGCAATTTGTTTACATAAGCAATGACAAATAAATTGGTTGTCATCATAAATAGTCTTAAAGTACCAAAAATTAAGAAAATTTTACTATATAAAATGAAATTTCTTGTACCAAATTACAGCTGCCTCCAGAACCCCTTACTAAGGGGCTACCGCCCCCAGATCCCCGTTCTCTCTGTCCTCTATCCTCAACTGAATTTGTTGAAACCCCCCCCCCCCAAACAAAATTCCTGGGTAGGCCACTGGAGCCAAGGAATTTTAATGTACTGAATACACTTACATTTACGTGATTTACAGCGATGGGAAGTAGACACGTTACGCATGGGAAAATAACGCGTAAGAAAGAGTTTATAGTTTGTTAAATCTGTAAAGTTGTTGCAAATTTCTTATAATAAAACCAACTAGATGCACTAATTCCTCAAATTTATTTTTGTAATAAAACTCTACATGTTTCGAACACTTCCTCTGTCCATCATAAGGAGGTTTTCACTGTACACACAGCAAACCTGTATGACATGTACCATTGCTGAGTGTATAGTGAAAAACTCATGATAATGGGACAGAGGAACTGTCCGAAACATGTAGAGTTTTATTCCAAAAATAAATTTGAGAAATTAGTGCATCTAGTTGGTTTTATTATAAGAATTTATCACGATGCACTGTCACCTGAACGTCATATTGATTGTAAAAATTACAACAAAAGAACTTCAGAATATGCAGTAGGGTAACCCTTCAGAAATACGTATGTTTTTCTAGAAACGAGAGTTACATTTCTGACACAAACATAATATTTCCTATTTTCCATTCAATAGTTTCCTCTTTCCGAATTCTCACTTTTTCGGAACTTTTGGGCGCAAGTCGTAGATACAGACAGACGATAGGGTCATAAAGGTTATTTATAATTTTCTTGTCATCAACAGACGCAGGACCTGTAATTTTGTTATACATGAATATCATATTTTTGTGCAAGCAAAATTTCATTATCCTTAATAACAAGAGGTTGACATTTCATAACCAGTCTAGGAAGCCAAATTTTCACAGGGCGTGGAAAATTTATAATTATTTTTCTGCAAAATTTACCTTCCGAGAAGGGCATGAATAAATAAAAGGCGCCTGAAGACAGCTGCATAGCTAGACGATTCGCGATTTATACACTTCACGAAGTGCTGCTGATTAAATAAGAAAGATGAAATTGCCTGTGCATAACGCATGTGTGGGAGGAAAGGAATGTAGGTTTTGTTGGGGAAGCCTGGAGGAAAGAAAATACTTGGAAGAACCAGGTGTAGATCAAAGGATAATATTAAATGTATGTTGAAGCAGAATTGGAGAGTGTGGTTTCGATTCATCCGGCTCAAAATATAGAAAAGTAAACAAATAAAACATATACATATATATATATATATAAGCGTCTAAAATCAAGTTTTATCAGCAAGCGATAATAATATGCTATATAACAAATATTATGGAAATATCCACAAATATATAAAAATAAAACAAATAATTAAACTGTGATTAGCTCGTTCTAAAGGACCCAAATGAGTGCGGTTTCTCCAACTTTTATTCTTTCTTAAACTACCAGATGAAAGAAGCCCAGATGCATAATAACACCATTTCCCGATAAAGCCGTTAAGAAATTCACTGATATAGTACTGACATATTTATAAGCCTGTTAAATAAAGTCCTAAATTGCGTGATATGCATTACATTTTTGTTGCAAGCATTTTTCGGGGAAAAAAGTATAGGCCTCAGTTTGATTCATATTCAAATCAATAAATCAACATTTGCGTTTGTAATGCTAATATGTATACTTGGTAGCGCCGTTTGGTCATGTAGCCTGCTTACAGTTACAACATACATACGCACGTTAGTGCGTTGTGTATTAATTAGTTGAATAACGTACATTCCAGTGACGTTTATGTGACCATGTATGCCTATCGGTGACAATATTGACTGGCTGTATGGATATTGACTTGTGTAACTGTATATGTATCACTTGCATGTTTGTTCAGTTTCGCTGGCCAATATGTGTACTATTGTAGACTATTTAGAGGCCTCGTTTTTCCTTTTATTGTATTTTCAATATGCTTTTTTATCAAATATATTTGTGTGTGTATATATATATATATATATATATATATACACACACACACACATATAAGCGTAACGAGGACCGTTTTCCTTTAAACATGCAGAAATTTAAAGCCGATTTGTAAAAATTTATTCTATAAGTGTAACAATATGAATACAACAATGACTGTAGGGACGATGTGAGGAAAAGAACAGAGAAACGAGCAGTTGAAATCAAGGGTTTTTATGTTACTAATGTACGCTTTTATGTTACTAATGTACGCTTTTATGTTACTAATGTACGCTTTTATGTTAATAATGTACGCTTTTATGTTACTAATGTACGCTTTTGTTACTAATGTACGCTTTTATGTTACTAACGTACGCTTTTATGTTAATAA
>Ga0131853_10017684_pt1 | contig 12981 bp, 6 predicted proteins | sample TergutLab28metaG_FD_92764 | JGI IMG/M metagenome (GOLD analysis project Ga0131853, IMG submission 92764) | Labiotermes labralis P1 segment gut microbial communities from Petit-Saut dam, French Guiana - Lab288 P1 (version 2) (version 2) | ecosystem: Host-associated > Arthropoda: Insects >...
AATTTTATTAAAATAAATATATAATTAAATAAAAAAATATTTTGTGCACACCACTACAAATGGCGTTTAAAAGTTTTTATGCGGTCCGCCCTTGCCGGGGGGGGGGGGGCGAAAAATTCTTTCCCGGGGTCCAGACCCATTCTCGGTACTGTCATAGCCCCAAAATTCTAAGCGGTGTGTGGGATTCGAGTCTAGGTACTCCGCATTGCAAGTATATTTCGGCTGCACCATCCAGCCGTCCTGTTGCACTTATTTCTGTAGTGGACACTTCACCGTTAGGCTATAGAACATAACGATGGGTCAGTAAGGTTTGTGTTGAAAATATTTCAGTAGCCTGATGTTTCTCGAACACGTGGAATACCTTATATGTCGCTCTTTGTGTACCTGAACAACAGTGTGCGTTATTTACTGACTTTTCTCTGCATGAGAATTTCCTTGTGAGATTCAGTAGTGATATATGCACCGTAATTGCTGGAAGAAGATTCATGTACCCCAACTTAAAACATTTTCACAGGAACAGCTAACACAGAAGCCACATGCTTTGCGAAGATAGTCGTATATCCGTTGCTGCTTGCTGTTTCTACTGACGTCACTCTTCTTTATGTTCCACCAAAACTCTTGCTGTGACAACGTTCTTAAAGCCGTCAGTATGTCCACAATATAAACAGAGACATGTAAATTACAAACTCTTTTTTTTCATCACCAAAAATGACTGCCTAAATATTGTGTATTTTACAATTAATTTGCTGCTATACGTTTCGGCGAAGTTGCCATCTTCAGGGAGCCTTGCACCAGTGTTGTTAAAACGTACAGCAATAAGATATTTTTATAATAATCATGCATATCAAATGTGCAGGTTTTAGTTGAAATATACAATATTTAAAATGTTATAACACTGATAATGCAGCCTTTTGTTGATTGCAAGTTGACTGCTTTAGAATTGGTTCCTTGTTCTACAAACATCTATTGGTTTTTGATCGGAATTGGATCCCGTCCCCGTATATTGTGTCTTGTTTGTTTGGAGTGTGCTAGGAGAGGGTCTCCAAACAAACATTACAAGATATTTTGCTTGTTGCAAATCGTTTTTCGCAACACATCTCAGTTGTCGCTAAAAAAAATTTTACATTGCAGTTCGTACGGAAAAAATGTATTGTATAACTGTTAAATGTTTCTTTGTTTTAAATGCCATATTAGGTCCGTGTAAGTGTTCTTGCTTTGGAACCGTGTAACATCTGCTCGTTTCTCTCCACTGCCTCCGATATAATCGTGAATTTTTATATTCTTACGGATTTTCTTGAACCTTCGGTACCATTCTGTTGCAGGTGACTGCACTTTGTTACAGTGTGACTCAATAACTTGGGCGTTGCGGACATATGTAGTTCTGTTGGGGTCTTCTGGATAAGTACATCGCCTAGTGTAGAGGTAGCGACATTTGCGGTATTGTTTTAAATCCAGCAGGTAAAAATCTCTAAATAACTAATTCATTGAAGGAAAGGAGAAAGTTTACGGAGTCATAAAAGCCCGCTGCCAACGAGTGCTGTTAATAGACATGTTTGTTCTTGTCCTTAAGTACCTTTATTAAGCCAAGGGTAGACCCCTGCCTGATGGTTGCCATCCTGTTGTGTTTACAATATCAGTAAACAATCAAGTAATCTGTCCAACACAACTGTTCATTATAGCACAGCTACATGTTTCGGTGTCTAATTCGGACCATCATCAAGCTGTCACATAAACACTTTCATGCAGTAGTCCGATGAAGGCCTGTGTAAGGGACCTCATGTACCATTGCCGTCCTTTCGGTATTGTTTCCAATTGTTCTCATAATCGCATTTCTTCTAACCTAGCACAAAATGTGACAGTTTGCTTCCGTCTCGAGAGCTCTTTTGCGTTTGTACGCCCCTAATAATTGTCCGTTTACACCAAGCCAGTCCAGTTCTTGTGTACTTCGGGCTCTCTGTCCCGACAAGGACTTCTTGTAACGGGTTAGGGAGGAAGAGAGCTGTGCATGTCGCCTTACAGAGTGAGCGGTTAGACGTCTTTATTTCTGCAGACCTGTTTCTGTTTGTCTGTCTGTTTGTCCTCAGCACATTCATTTGACTTCGCGCCAGTGCTTTATTACTTTTGTCTGCCTTTCGGTTCCACTTCGTCGTGTGGTCGTACTGCACATTCCACGGAAACAGCCGACAAGCACGTTTCATTGAGCTTTGACTGGCTGCTTCGTTTGCAGGAAATTGCTGGATCCATCAGTTAAGTGTATCATTGTTCTGATTCAAGGATTTGTTTGTATTTAGCTGAAATAGGGAATCATGACCGTGTGTTTATTAATGAGTGCAGATGTTTGTTGTTCATTAACATGTGTAACTGTATTCTCTTCCATTGCTCCTCAGCCGTTGTACCGCGACTGTTTAATTCAAGTGCGTTTCCACTCATTCGGCAATGGCACGTTGCTGTAATTACGAGTAACATCTTGCTTACTCTTCTTTTGTCGCCACATTGTCTTCTGTTGCCTGTTTATTTGTTCAGTTGTTGCTTTCATAAGTAATGTTACTTTTTGGCAATGTCGATCATTTTTACTAAATATGGGTGGTGTGTAGTATTCAAATACAACTGTGTCAAACGAGATGTTTATTGATTATAAACTAGAAACTACATGTTTCGGCACTTTTGGCCATCATCAGGTTTCCTCTAAGATAACCTAGGATCACTTCACAACCAACATACCAAGGACTGAGCCTCGATACTTAAAACCCTTTTCACACTACATAGCCAGTACCCACGCACATGCCAATATAATTATTTCCGTACCACACAACAAAGTCCTGGTGCAGAGATCTCTCCATCAATGCAACGTGCACGCGCACATTATGTAGAATGATCCTAGGTTATCTTAGAGGAAACTGATGATGGCCAGAAGTGCCGAAACTTGTAGTTTCTAGGTTATAATCAATAAACATCTCACTTGATACAGTTGCGTTTGACTACTACACACTACCCATATTTCGTTCATACACACAACGGAGATGACAAACATTAAAGTTAAAGATCATTTTTAATGTTCTAGTACCGATATTCAGCTTAGCGAACATTTGAAGTCTGACCTTTCGTTCTTGGTCCTCCCCGGTTTCCGAAAAGACGACACATTTGTTGGAAGGTCCCGAGGCCTCGCCCGTTCGACCTTCTGTTAGGAGCTGCTTTGAAGATGCCGTATAGGCAGATAATCGGTATTTATTGTGGAATCAAACAACAAGTAAGAGGACTGAGTGGGCTATAATGTAGAGCTTCTGTTGTTACAGCAGTTCGTACCATTTACCTTAAGCGATTAATTAACGTTCGTTTAATAACAGATTGGTTATTTTATGTACCAAAGTTTGCTTCACGGATATTTTTTAGAGCTGATAATCTTGTTAGCCGGCCATTTGTATAAATAATATATGTGTATGTGTATATATATATATATATATATAAAACTTGAGTTCCTTCCTCACAGAGAACACAATCCTCACGATGAAGACCAACCTGTTAATGCCGTTCAGGGAAATACTCAGTATTGATTTTGAGAATCATTCGTGTCACATGTACTATGTGACACATTACGTTTTCTTCTTCGCAACCATTTTGGATCTTGGTTACATATTCATAGAGGAGAGATCTTCTTGAGGAGCTGATAGTCGCTCAGCTTGTCATTAAAATTCTCTGTCATCATGTAACACGGATTGTCGTTGCTGTGTTTACAGGAGACGTTTGAATCTGGTCCGCACTCTGACTCCGCGTTTTTTTCTAAACACAGATTTATGATTCTCCCATCTGTGTCTAGTTCTTCCTTTCTTCCACTTGTTTCACCGACCAAAATGTATTCACTATACGTTTAAAATTTCACCCGTGCATGCTTCGTTTCTCGCTCGACTGAACTGTATTCGAACACTCTGATGATGACTGATGAAGTTATTTTAGGCCCTGCTGTCATCCTGGCGTCTGCACACCTTAGCAGTGATTTGTGGCTTCGGTCATTGAGTTTGATTTGTTGAATGATTTGGCGGAACGCATTGACCGATAAAAAGACTGTTAAAATATTCTGGATCGCATAAACGCTGCGTGTTGTGTTAAGAATTACTGTTGATGGCGTGTTTTCTGTTCACGGGTAAATGACGAGCGTATGCAAGTCTGATTTCCTTTAAAATAAATGCACGATTTTCACTGGACCGTCTGGAAACAGCACGATAATGGTGGTAGTGGTGATGGCGATATTAATAATGAAAGGCTGTCGGCTACAACAGTCTTGTTCGTTAGACATGAACAGGGTAGTCCTTGGTTTTTATCATTGGCTTATAACGCGGCTCGACTTATGTATTATGTTATGTATCTCATCGTCCTCGTGTCCTTCATTTGCATTGTAATAATGGTCGTGTACTGGAGGGAACATAGATAACCACGAAACACACCAAAGCATTTGGTTCCCGTGAACGACAGTTACCCACTAACTGTACGCGTTGTATGAAAGATAGGACTGATGTAGAACAGTTCGGAAGGTTTCTCATCTGACGGGCACGCCACCTCGTTAAATATTATTCTGCTTCTTGTCCTCCTTGAATGAGTGTGAGAATTTCCGTCGAAGATTCTCCCTAGCTTGTGAAACATGAATTGCTTTGAAAACAGTACTTCGCAACTGCTGAGTGCAGTAAGAAGGGGTACGGCGAGGAATTCATGTTTGGGAGTCCATTAAGCTGATGGTTGGGTGCTTAGCTGTGAGCTACTGCCTGATGTTGGTGTATCGTAAGGTGAGGCTTGGTATCTGTTAAGTTGTAATATTTCACATTTCAGTATTTAGAGATTCAACAAGATTTCTTGTTGCGTTATTCACTGGCGATCAGTTTGTAAGTCTTTACTACGAAGGTGCCTGTGGAGACGATGAAGTGGGATCAGGGGTCAAGAAATACAGCGTGCCGTGTGTGGTAAGTGTAGTGCGACATAATACTGTTGTTTAACGCGTTTAAATACTAATCGTTCTGCAGAGAGCCCGAAGTGTTTGTTTCGTTAAATAAGTACTGCGTTGAAAAATGTTTTGTGGTAGGAGTTTTTATGTTGTGTTGTGTGCTAGTTCAGGTGGTAAGTTCCATGTAAGTGACATGTCAATTTATACACAAAATAATAATAATAATAATAACTGATGTGTGATTATACCAGTAATAATTGGATCCACTGGAATAGTAACAAAAGGTTTAAGGAGAAATTTGTAAACCATACCAGGAACACATTAGATTCACTACCAATGACAGCTATACTTGGAACATCACACATAATACGGAAAGTATTTGGGCGGTGGGGATCACTGTTGGTTCAAGCGAAGTACGAGGAAGAAAAGGCCCGTGACAGACATCAGCAGCAGCAACAACAACGACGACGTAGTAATAATAATAATAGTAATATAATAAGTACTGCAGTGTGAAGCTTGAAACCTGAGCGGTGGGGATCACCGGTGGTTCAAGAGAAGTACCAGGAAGAAATGCCTGTGACAAGAGACATCCATATCGAATAATAAGAGTTGATCCTTTTCTTGGGACTGGCTTCCAGTTAACCATGGATTATCACCGTTACACGTAGCATTAGGCATATATATTTGGCCAGTACGAATGAAGGTTATATTTGGCCGATGATTGTTAGTGTAGTGTACCAAGTTTCATTGAAGTGCACTCAGTAGTCACTGTGCTATGAAATAAAGACGCGGATGGCAAACTTTGTGAATGTTGTGCGTAGAGCGCGGCATAACTTAGAATGGATTTGGGTAGACCTGTGTGCAGTAAATCACTTCGGAATAGGAAGCCGTGACGTTCTCTTTTAGTACAGCGGATACTGCGACTTTATTTTTGGCTTGCTGCACCGCTGAAGAGGGAAGAGTTTCACAATCGTTTTTTCTAACGGACCTTCACAAATCTCATGTTATTTGTCCAGGAATCGTAATGTGAAATGCTTAGCCAATAGCCGTATGCTTTTCCTGTGTCTGTTTAGCTATTAATTTCAAGATCTGTCAGACAGTTTGAAAGTTTCATATGACGAAATTGCTCGGCAAGGGGCTGAAAGCGGTGGGTCGACTGCACCGGCCGGCTATTTGCATGAATAATACAAGAAATAAAGTAGAAGTAGCCAGTTTTAAGGTTCTGTCTAGTTAGTTGGATCACTGGCTGAGTACTCTTGCATAAATTCAGCATCTAAGTGCTATTAATGCTTTATTTACAAGTACTTCGTAAGTGAACGCATGCTGCCTGCTTCTGCACGCGTTTCATTTCAGCTGGTTTATTTTTACTTTATTTGAGGATGCTGTTTTGCTAGTTTTAGCGTGTGTTGAAACCGGAAGGTAATCATGAATGGTGAACAGGTACGAATTTTTAAGGAGGGTGGTTCGTGAGGAAGACAACGAAAAATGTAATGCTTTTCGGATAGCATGCTTGTTATCGGGTGTGCTCATTGGGCTTATCTCGGAGTTCCTTACCCTTCGTATAAATTCCGGAATTTGTCGTGAAGTAGTTCGTCACGATCAGCTTCTATTTATCCTGTCACCATTGGTGGTGGTTGTGGTGGCGGCTGCGGCTGTACTACTACCACCACCACCACCACAACCACTACTGGTTTCGAGCAGTGCGGCCTTAAATCCGGTGACAGTGTTTGGTAGTGATGTTTGTACACTTCTCACGATTCAGTGTTCGTGAATGTTATGACATTTGGTTGTTGGTTTCATCAGCTGTGTCTCATTGCTGGCGATAGTGACACCTGTTGGTTGTCTGCTCCATCACAGCGGCCGAAAAGAACGCAGGCCTTACTGCGCTTGATTCACATGTAGTCGACCAGCATAATGAAGATAATGGGCCTACCCAGAATACTGTGACGCCGTGAATACGGGGCGTGGAGGTAAGCCTCTCACATTCTTCAGCTCAGCGCTCTGAAGATTTACGATGCGATGCTTTAATTCTGGGGGATACATTACGGGTCCCCATTGGGTAACTCGGAAAATTGGGCAGGTATTGGGATCGCCTGTATGATCTTGTGAGTGCAAGTATACCAGGTTAGTAGTTGAGAAATGGAAGGCGGTACCTGATCTGATTCCGACCGTCGCGACCAGTTTAAAAAGTGACGAATCTTAATATTCTGGCAGGCATTTATGTTGGGAAGGGAATAGAACCAACTTCGAAGTGTCGGGTAGGTGAAATGTAGGCCTGCATTAGACCATCGTCAGCGTCCATCACCCCTTTTAATACTTTAGGAATTTGGTTTTATATCGAATGTGCCATAACCAACGGAGTGTATGTCAGTTTATATAATCGTTAATTCCCTTTCCATACTGATATTATAAATTTAATTTTGTCTCCAGTGGTTACGCGGAATGAACGTTTCGGAAGGCCGTCCGAAGTGGTAACGTTTTTAAAAACACCAACAAATACACACAATTTGATTTGTTGGTTTTTTAAAACATGTTATATATCCCATCAATGCTCGGAATATTTAACACACAAAACTGGTAACAGTGTTATTTACGGGTCTTCGTTTGGAATACATATAGTTACCTCCTTCAATAAACTATATTAAAAAGAATATGAACCGAAACGTAATTCTAAATGTTTAGCAACAAGTCTGGATTAGAAGCTTCACAAAAAAGAGGGGGCAATAAAGCTGATAGGGTAGTTTCAGTCTCCATCCTGCCTCCAATGTATATTACTCCCTTGCTGCCCGTACTTGCCCTTCCACGTTGATCTAATGACTGAACACCCCGGAACTTTAGGCGTTCCGTGTTCTCCGAACAGGGTTGCTCAAAACAGTTTTAGGTGCTCGGCAGTCGCGTGGCGCAATGCATACTATAACAGCGGCTGTCGGAATTGCATTGTGTACTAACAGAATATTGGAATAGGTTATGCTTGGTTGATCGAGCACAAGATGGGACCGGGAATATTAAAATGAATATTGGGGAGAGAAATTGCTATTCGGAACGGAGGTTGAACTTAGCTTACTCTGGGTGGTGTCCAGTGGCGGGCCAAGTGTTTGCCATGTCAGTTCTTTGGGTTCTACCAAAACAGAGTTGCTAAATTGTTTGTGAAGGCTACGTACTGCGTCTTTTCCCAAGCATCATCATGCCAAGATGCATTCTAAGACCTCGACGTAGCAGTCCCATCTGGATTTGATGCCCCCCCCCCCACCCTCTACGATGTCATAGAAGAGCACAGAACGGTAGGAAAATAGTAGCGCTGTTGCCATGATCTTCCGACATGAACTTCTTGTTGCAGTGGAAAGTAATATGTTACGAAATTCTTCAGACTTGCGTGACCTGAGCAGAAAATTTGAACTGGATTTACCTGCTTTAGGGTGGGGTTGAGGCGGACTTCACTGGTATCGGTGTTGAATCTTTCAGTCTAATAATGGGAATTTCCACATCAGTTATATATTTATGGCGATCCACAAGTTGGTGTGTGTGTGTGGAGTTAACATCAGCTCACAAGATGAACTAGCTTAGAATTCTTCGTAGTAATCAAGTAGCGGACTTTTCTTAACAGTATGTGGAACCTTCGAGTTTTTGTTAATGTGTACTTTTTTGATCAGCCGCATTACCGTTAACTGCTAAGTATAAATATGCATTGGAGTTGGAATAAATAAGTATAGAATAGAATGTATTACGGGTTCGAACCCCTAAGAAACCAATGCACCTAGGCGTTTTACAAGCAGGCGCATTGTGCCTCCTTTTTCTCTTACCTTTCCCTCTTCATCTTTAATAAAGGCCAGGATTGGTCTTGGCTACGTTTTCCGAATACCCTCCGTGTTCAGCTTGCCTAAGCCCAGACAGAAATATTCCTTAGAGTGTTGTCAAGAATAAGGCCACACACCTCTAAGTTGTATATGACAGAAAATTATATAAAGTGCAGGTTCCGGCCTAATAAACATATTGGCCGAGTCCTTCCTTGCTAAGTGTCTCATGTTCCCTTTATGCAGCCCTATTAAAGAAATGCTCTGTTTCTAGAGGCTTCCATTACTTGCCTTTCGGAGTCCTCAGTATTGGAGCCCTCCATCCAGGTTCCTCTCACAGAGCTCCTATGGAGTGATACGCTCCGTTTCGAGAGCCTTCTTTCATTTGTCTCTCAAAGTCCCGGTAAAACGAGCCCTCCTCCAGGTTCCCCAACACTATGGAGAGAGATGCCTGTTTCTAGAGCCTCTTTACTTATCTCTCGGAGGCCCCAATAATCAGTGTCTCCTGATAAAACAAAATCTCACGTTCAAATTCCGTGGTAAAGAAGCCCCCCCCCTCCATGGTCCCCCTGTATGGAGAGAAATGCCGTTTTATAGAGCCGTCTTTTACGCATCCCTCGGAGCTCCAACAAGCAAGGGCTCCGTTCTCTCTCAGTCCCCCCAAAGGTCCCTCGACGGGGCCCCTGTGGAGAGAGAGAGAGAGAGAGAGACGGTCTCTAGAGCAGTGGTTCATTCATTCATTCATTCGTATCTCCCAATTAAGGAGCTCTCACACGAAATACGAGGAAAACATGTCACTTTCCACGGAGCCCCACGCGGAAGGAAGACCTGCATACAATGGGGTGCGGCCTGGTTCCCCAGTGAATTGTTAACAACACTGCTTTTGTTGTCCCAGTGCCATGCAGGGTTCAGCGCGGTATCTTCCACCATGGCTTGGTTCGACCAGAGCCCAGTTAGCCAGAGTATGTCGTAGTAACCCTCTACAGGGTGTCCCTTCCACACCTTTTACCGCCACCCACGTGAACCACGTAACCCTGAGGTACGGGCGTTGGGTTGGATTTATGGGAGGAATTTGTGTAAGTAATCCATTTGTTAATGTGTGCTACCTGCGTATTTTTAGTTTATTAGTTTCCTGTTTATGTACATCAGTGTACTCATTTCGCAGATGAAATTCTCATATGACGACCGGCTCGGAACGACCGTTTTGCGTTTGTTTTTTACTGTTCGTGTAAAGGTAGTATTACTCAGCTTTAGTTCTGTTGTAGTGCCCAGCATGGCCTCAGGTACATTGAAACGACGGCAAATAAATTCTCATAGTTCCTCCAAACTTTTGCGCTATAGCTGAGGAATTGAGGGTACATCTGATGTGAAAGTACCACAGCGTCATGCACAAAATGACGACCACCTGGCCGCGATATCGTTTGCTGAGTTTATCGAAGCCTGTTCGTTTTTTTATTTCCTCCCCCAAACGATACCGAGAGACAGAATTGTCGCGTGTAAAATGTAGCAATAAATTTTGCGTTTTAAAATGTCAGCACACAGTAGACTTTGTAACCGCAGGTGATACATAAAACACAATTATAAACTTTACTTACCATTTCAAATTGATATTTATCATGTTCGTCACTGATGTTGAATCACTGAGCAGTGTCAAGTTCGTTGTTATGATCGTTTTCTTTTATGGCACCGTTGGAAGCAGGATCAGTAAATGAGGCCGTCGCCCTTCGATTTTGTTCATCACCCATTCGGGAGAGGGAAATGTGCGAATAGATGTGTACGACATCGTAATTACTGGTGGACACCACTTCCCGAAGAGCAGCTGGTCAGTTCGCAGTAACATATTTTCGGTACATGTCCTGTGTTCGTCTGTGCCAAGACACCGCCCCTCGGAGGCTATAGGTTGTAGGGAATGATAGTAAAACAGTGGCCAGTGCCACTCCTCGCCGCAGCCCACTACAGCCCACCACAACTGTGGTGGAGCGCAGAGGAAGCTGTACTGTTTTGTATGAAGTCAGCTGTTTGCATTGTATGCACCAGGCATAGAAAGCGGTAAGATTCACTGCTACAGTGTGTTTCCAAAATTGCCTCCGGCCATGCGTCACTCTGAATGAGAAGAGAATACATATTTTCCTGTTGTCGTGTCATGTGTTTATATTTATGGATTTCTTGATGTTTGCACCAACAGTAACCTTTTGACGCCTAATGTCAACTATAGTGGACGTACCGCACCGCTAACCTCTAAAGTTGCATTTTATATATTTATTCAACAAATATAGGTACCGAATATTTTAAACATGGTATATAATCTCCTTTTTTTCTCTTCAAAATGCAGTTTGTTTCATAATTCTAACATATTTGGTTCTTGTATTATTCACATTTTATATACAGGTGTGCTAAAATTTAAAAAAAAATTCCGGCGCCAAGAGGTTAAGCATGGGGTTAAAGGTCTGTACAGTCCAGTTCCTGTATCTTAAAACTTGTGGGGTGAGGAAAGAAGAAGAACGTGGACGGCACAGTGTATGAGGCTATCACCTGTTTTAGTTTATTTTACCTGGCAGTGTAAATGAATCTCCACTCTTACTTTCCACATTTCTTCGCGGAATTGGGTGAAATTTGGTATTGATATGTACGTAACGTTGAGCAGTTGTGAGTGTGGTCAGAATCGGCGCGGTTAGAATCATGCCTCACCTCTTCAGGCGTAACTGAATTTATGCCCGTAATTTCCGTATTTATTATCCGGTTTCCGCGTGGGATCGGCGCCTAATGATGTTGATAATTTGTGAAAGCAAGGAAGGCCGTACTTTTCTTGTGATCCAAATTTAAATTACATTTACGTCTTGGTAAGTCTGTGTACTAGGGCGGAGTACACCATTTGCAATTTTGTTCGTTACGGGAGTCACAGCGCTAGCTTCGATGTGCAGTATTTTTACGTTGCATGAAACTGTTTGCTTGAACCCGTTTCTCGGTGTGTGCGCCACCTTACACAACCAGTAGCACACACATCAGAAGTGTCTAAACATCGTCTTACTTCTGCCTCTGGGGTGTTGTCTGTGGCCCGTGGTTTCACGACTGGCAGCTGTTTGTGTGTTACACCACGTGCGATTGTGCACGATGGGGCTACGTGTCAGAGGAGAGGAAAACGTCTTCATTCGACCTATTCTGTAGTTCAGCGGCGTTGAATAGAACTTGTGGCACGGACCCATATAAAAGTTTCGGACGTGCACTGTGGCCACGTAACTGAAAAAGTTCAAGTCTGAACACATTCTGCAGGACAGTTTATTCTTTACAGTTTGAAGGAAAGAATGAGGGGAATGTGGTAACTGTAATTTACGGAGCTTACTGAATGGGAAAATGTTCTCGGTTAACCGAAGAGCCTCAAAACAATATCGCACACGTGAGAACCCACGCACTCGCGCACACTCGAAGGTGAAGCGTTTTACCGTGTAGCACAGACCTACAACACTTGCGTAACAAATGCCAATTAATTTGCAGAAATATGGAAAAAATTGTTTCAAGACTTGAAGAGGTTTATGGCAAAACGTTTATATAATTATTCAATAAAATGTACGTTGCCCACACATAGGAGTCGTTGTAATACTAGTAGTAGTAGTAATAGTGGTGGTAGTGGTATTAGTAGTGAAATTAAACTCCTTGCACAGGGCACGAGTTTGTCGCCCAAAAGCACGCTGCTGTGTCTACACTAAACTAAACTACATATGCTGTTTACACGAAAAACTTTTTTGCCCACTTTCCTTTTTTTTCTGCTTCCATGCCTGTCTCAACTTCAGAGCCCTTTAACAGAATTTCGCAGTTATTTTATGAACATTATGGCCTTTGATTCCGCCCGAACCACTTAACTTCAGTTTGGTACGACTGGTTAGGAAACATGGCGAACGCGCCAAGTTGTGAGGTGTAATTTTATTCTCTCTGTATTGCACTATGTGTTTCATAGGGATTTATATGAAGATGGTATAAGGAATGAAACGTCTTGGGAACTTTTAATTTAATTAAAGAAGGACATACAGTTTAACTCTGTATACTGCGATAGCTAAAAAATTTAAAGATCAAGATATATATAACTATAATTTTGCCTGTTGTTTTGTATGGGTGTGAAGCTTGGTCGCTGACATTGAGGGAGAAAGGAAGCTGAGGGTGTTTGAGAATATGGTGTTGAGGAGAATATTTGGACCTAGGAGGGACGAGGTAATGGGGGAATGGAGGAGACTGCATAACGAGGAGCTAAGTGATCTGTACTCCTCA
>Ga0131853_10017688_pt1 | contig 12981 bp, 9 predicted proteins | sample TergutLab28metaG_FD_92764 | JGI IMG/M metagenome (GOLD analysis project Ga0131853, IMG submission 92764) | Labiotermes labralis P1 segment gut microbial communities from Petit-Saut dam, French Guiana - Lab288 P1 (version 2) (version 2) | ecosystem: Host-associated > Arthropoda: Insects >...
AGGCTGCGAATGTTGCACGATCTGTGACATCTGCACCGATTGCGGTTATTGCATCGACTGTGAAGGCTGTGAGTGTTGCACGATCTGTGACATCTGCACCGACTGTGGTTATTGCATCGACTGCGAAGGCTGCGAGTGTTGCACAATTTGTGATATCTGTACTGATTGCGGCTACTGCGTAATCTGTGAAGGCTGCGAGTGTTGCACAATTTGTGACATTTGCACCGACTGCGGTTACTGCATAGACTGTGAAGGCTGCGAATGTTGCACAATTTGTGACATCTGCACCGACTGTGGTTATTGCATAGACTGTGAAGGCTGCGAATGTTGCACGATCTGTGACATCTGCACTGACTGCGGTTATTGCATCGACTGTGAAGGCTGCGAATGTTGCACGATCTGTGACATCTGCACCGACTGCGGTTATTGCATAGACTGTGAAGGCTGCGAGTGTTGCACGATCTGTGACATCTGCACCGATTGCGGTTATTGCATAGACTGTGAAGGCTGCGAGTGTTGTATAACCTGCAATATTTGCCTGGGTTGTGGTAATTGCACAATCTGTGGTAACTGCACCTGCTGCCAATGCACAACGCTTTGCCCGGAGTGCGATCAATGTGTAAATTGTGGGATATGCAACTGCTGTCCAGACTGCGGCTTCATTTGCTACTGCTGCACCGAGTGTGGTAATAATCCCTGCACCTGCTGCACCGAGTGTGGAAACGACCCATGCACTTGCTGCACCGAGTGTGGAAATGACCCATGCACTTGCTGCACAGAATGCGACAACGCCGAGTGCGAATGTTGCACGGACTGTGACACCTACCCATGCACCTGCTGCACAACCTGCGACACCTACCCATGCACATGCACAACCACCGGTGGCAATGGTGGCGGCGGTGGCTGGTTTGGCGGCGGCGGTGGTGGCGGCGGTGGTGGCGCACCCACAACACCGGGAGCAGAACTGCCAGAACAAGACGTGCCGATTGCACCGTTCACACAACACCACAACGCATTTATGGTCGGATTCCCGGATGGAACCGTCAGACCACATGTAAACATGACACGTGCTGAAGTTGTCACCGTACTTTTCAGGCTTCTCGATGACGACTACAGAGCACAGATGTGGAGTCAGAATAACAGATTTACCGACGTAAATGCAGGGCAGTGGTTTAACAATGCTATATCAACCATGGTAAATGTCGGTGTTCTGAATGGAAACGACAGACTATTCAGACCAAACGACGCAGTAACACGCGCAGAGTTTGCCTCAATGGTAGCAAGATTCTTTGATGATGTTGAGGCGACAGAAACTCCATTTACCGACATTGAAGGGCATTGGGCGGAAGGCTACATAAACCGCATAGCTCAGTTCGGATGGGTACAAGGTGACGGAGATGGACGATTCAATCCAAACGCTCAGATGACGCGTGCGGAAGCTGCGGCAATAATCAACCGCATGTTGGATCGCGTTATAGCATCTACAGATGACCTGCTTGAAGGACGTACCAGCTGGACTGACAAGACAAATATGAATGCATGGTACTACCTGTACTTGCAGGAAGCTACGCATTCGACGGAGTTTGAACGTACAGAAAATGGAAGTTTGCGCTGGACAAGACTCTTGCCGCACATTGACTGGACTATTCTCGAAAGACCGAACTCAAATCCAGGCTCAATAGTATTAGCAAGATTTATCCAACAAGCGACCGCTTCGTAGAGAGTCAACTCCGCATTAACGAGATACTAGGGGAAAACCAACACATGGGGCTGTGGACATTCCAAGTGAATGTCCACAGCCCACCGGAAAAAGTTAAGCAAAGCATCATAGAGGAGAAAAAATGAAAAAGAAAAACAAAACAATGCAAAAATATTCAAGAAAATTCATTGTGGTAGTGGCAGTATCTGTTGCGGTCGTGGCAATGTTGACGATCGTTGTATTTGCACAACCTTTCTCCCCCCGGCAAGAACAAGCAGATTTGACAGCGCAAGCTACAGGTGCAATGCAAGCTGACCACCAAGCAGCGCAAAATGAGGATTATAAAAGCATTGAGGCCGTAATACTGACAAGGTCTGAAGGTCCATTTCATAATGGTAGTTTCACTTTGTCTGAAGTTCCCGGGTTTCACGATGAGCCTTTCGACTTAGTTGTTTCGATTCCCTCGATACCCAATGTGGTTATTTACTACACAATCGATGGAAATGAACCCCAGCCGGGAGAGGATAGATATTTAACACGTGGAGAAAATTCAATCAAAGTATCCGGCAGCCTTCCAGAAAATGGAACGATAAGGGTTGAAGACCGCTCCGGATATTGGGGGTATGCGATTTTAGCGTATCACCACACTAGGCGATTTACTGCTCGTCACAGTACGTTGCCAGCCGATGGGGCGGAAATCCTGCAAGGTACGGCTTTTCGCTTTCGTGGATTTGCAGACGGCGAACCTGTTACAGAAACTGTAACCGCAACATATATAATTGCTCCGGATGCCGGAACGCGCTATGCAAACAGATCTATTGTGTCAGTTACCGCGCCATATGAAGATTTAGTATACATATATCGACATGCAGCGGCACAAGATCCTACAGTTCGCCGAAGAATATTCAACTATGAATATTTTGAATATGGTATAGGCGGATATGTGCCTGTTTTTAATATGCCGGGTTCTACTTCACTCGGGGGTAGTTTCTCACGCAATTATGCCCAAAGAACCTTTAATGTTCATCTATCAAGAGATGAACTGGATGGCGTAATTACACATCCTATATTTCCGGGTTTAAACGAGCTTTATCGATTTCGTCTATGGAATGGAGGGCAATCATTTAGGTGGGATCATATGCGAGATACCTTTGCGCAAACGGCTTCATCAGGATTAAATGTACTACATGCGGATAATAATTTGGCAATCAAATTTATTAACGGCGAATACTGGGGTTTTACAACCATACGCGAACATACAAGTAATAGGCATTTTATTACAAGCAGGACGGGGATCGACAGACGTAATGTAGCGCTTCTCAATGTAGTTAACTGTTTTGAAGATGGGCGTGTTAGAGTTTGGGATGTATCAGAAGGACCGGAAGATGTTGTCTTTGCTCTTCATAGCAAGCTAATAGAATTTGCTACTTCCCACGACATGTCAACAGATCATGCAAGAGAGCGCCTGTTTAACGAGTTTATTTGTCAGGACAACTTTATGGATTACCTAATAGCCCGGACATTCTTCAGTAATAGGGATTGGCCTACAAATAATATGCGGATTTTCAGGGCAATTACACCTGATATAGATTCAGCAAATCCATATAATGATGGAAAATGGCGCTTTATTTTACACGACATGGATTTTGCACCGCGCCCTGGTACACGACCGAGTGCAACAAGATTTCCGGAGTTATACGAATTTCCAAGCAGCGAAGATTCACCGGGATTGTATGAATTTCGTCAAGTTTTCTACGTTATGAATAACCCTGCTTTCGTTGAGCAGTTTAGAGAGCGTGCGCTTTATGTTTTGGACACCGAGTTCCAAAAAGATAAGTTGCTGGAGCTACACAGTGAGTTTGTTTCACGATATGTACCCTTGTTGCCAGAAATGTACAATAGATTTGCCATTGAGGAGACAGTTGGGCGTTCGATCAGAAATTTCAACCGGAATGTAGAGCATCTGGAGGATTTTCTTAGTAATCGTGAATACTATTATAGGTGGCAATTAGATAGGCTTGTTGAACGATTACGATAACTTGTATTGTAAGTTGAACATAGTATTTACCGGATATGATGACAGCCAAGAATTGAAAAGTGAGGGAAAATGGAGCGTAAAAATAGTAGCAAAAGCGAAGGCAAAAAGAATATAAAGTCAACGAAAATCTTTGTGGCTGTGATAGCGGTCATTGTGGTTGTGTCAGCGATTACAATTATTGTGCGCGAAATGCCTTTGGCGACCTTGCAATCTGCGGCGGCAGGAGGCGAGATAGAATATGGAAGTTTCGTTCTATCTGAAGCTCCGGGTTTTTACGACGAAGCTTTTGACTTAGTTGTCTCAGTTCCATCAATGCCAAATGTGGTTATCTACTACACGATTGATGGAAACGAGCCACATCCGGAGGTAGATAGATATATAGTGCGTGGAGAAAACTCGATCCGGGTGTCAGGCAGACTTCCGGAAGATGGGCGGATAAGAGTTGAAGATCGTTCCGGTTACTGGGGGTATTCTATTTTAACTTATCATCACGCAAATACATTTCGTTCTCATCATGATATCAGACCGATTGACGGAGCGGAAATTTTGCAAGGAACAGCTTTTCGCTTTAGAGCTTTTGCGGACGGAGAACCTGTAACAGAAGTTTTTACTGCAACATATATAATTGCTCCGGATATCGGAACTCGTTTTGGGAACAGACCGATAGTGTCCGTTACTGCGCCTTATGAAGAGTTTATCTATATATATAAAAATGCGGACCGCTATGATCGTACGGTTCGTCGCCAGATATTTAATTACGAGTATTTTGAATATGGCGACCAAGGGTATGAGCGTATGTTCAGTTTGCCAGGTTCTACTTCACTTGGAGGCTCAAGTTCACGCCTCCATGCCCAAAGAACCTTAAATGTTCATTTTTCCAGAGGTGAGCTAAATGGAGTTATAATCCACCCTATATTTCCGGGCGTAGAGCAGCTTTATAGATTTCGTTTGTGGAATGGCGGACAAGGCTTTGTTCAGGACCATATGCGAGATGCGTTTGCACAAACAGCTTCATCAGGACTTAATGTTTTATTTTCAGATAATAATTTGGCAATAAAATTCATTAATGGTGAGTTTTGGGGATTTACCAATATGCGTGAACACACAAGCAACAGGCATTTTGTAGGTATCCATACTGGGCTGGATAGGCGTAACATAGCCATCCTTAGTATTGACAACAATCATTTTGAGGGCAGGAATCGAGGTCTCAGAATGGTTATGGTAGATGAAGGTCCTGAGGAAGTTGTCTGGGATATTTATAACGAACTTATTAAATTCATCACATCGTATGATTTATCGACAGATTATGCACGTGAGCGCCTTTTTAACGAGTTTGTATGTCAGATCAATTTTATGGACTATATAATATCGCGGACATTCTTTAACAATAGAGATTGGCCACATAATAATATGCGCATTTTCAGGGCAATTACCCCTGATACAGGTTCGCAGAATCCCTATAATGACGGCAGATGGCGATTTATGTTGCATGATATGGATCTTGCGCCGCCTCAAAACAGCCCGAGTCATCAAAATAGATTTCCAGATTTATATAATTTGCCCGATGACGAACCGTCAGAAAGTGTGTATCAGCTTCGCCACATTTTCTTAGTTCTTAACAATTTTGTTTTTGCAGAGCAGCTTAGGGCGCGGGGTATTTACATTTTGGACACGGAGTTTCAAACAGACAGGTTGTTGGCTCTTCATGAGGAATTTCTTGCTGAATATCAGCCCCTGCTGCCAGAGATGTACAATAGGTTTTCAAGGAATTCAGTAGAAGAATCTATCGCTAATTTCGATCAACGCAGCGAATCTTTAGCGCGGTTTCTCTTGAGTCGAGAGTACTACTATCGGAAACATCTTGATGCGCTTGTAGTGCTTCGATGATTAAAAAGTTAATATAGAATTACCGTTGCATAGAATACAAGCGATAGTAATCTAAACATTGGAAGGAGTTTAAAGTAGTGCAAACAGTTTTTAAGCGTTATGAAGAAAAATATCTTATTGCAGAAGCGCAGAAAAATGCGCTGTTAGCGGATATTTCGGGGCATATAGTTGCGGACAAGCACAGTGAATATATAGTGCAAAATCTTTATTTTGATACAGAAAATTGGGATGTAATACGCACCTCAATTGACAATCCTTTATACAAGGAAAAAATGCGCTTGCGCTGTTATGGCGAACATGTGCAAGAGTCTAGGCTTTTTCTTGAACTCAAGAAAAAGTATGAAAAGGTAGTTTACAAGCGTAGGGTTGCGCTCCCGGGAGAGTTGCTTTCAGACAATAATGTACAAGATATTGTTGAGAAAAAACCGTCTCAAATATCACGTGAACTTCAATATTATATGAAAACCAATTCGGTCTATGAGAAGATGTATCTGTCCTATAAAAGATGCGCCTTTACGAGTGCGGAGGACAAAGGGGTGCGTATTACTTTTGACACGGATATCAGGTATCGTATGTACGATTTGGAGCTAAGGCAACATGAGCGTGGAATATCAGTTCTTGAACCTGACCAAACAATAATGGAAATTAAAATGTGGGGTGGAATGCCACCGTGGTTGGTTAAGGCACTTGGAGATAATAAGATATATCCGGTTACATTTTCAAAATGTGGTGCGTGTTATACAAAACATGTTATAATGCAACAAAAAGGAGATGTTGCATAGTGTTTGATTTTATGATAGGAAGCGTTATTGGGGAAGCTTTGACATTGGAGAGTTTGTTGCTATGTACGGTGGCGTCATTGATATTCGGATTTTTTGTCGCCATGCTGTATATGTTTAGGAATAACCATAGCAAAACCCTTGCAATAACGTTGGTTGTTCTGCCAGCGATTGTCCAGATCATTATTATGCTTGCAAACAGGAATATAGGAGTAGGCATTGCCGTAGCCGGAGCTTTTAGCTTGATCAGATTTCGATCAGTACCGGGAAACGCAAGGGACATCAGCTGTCTGTTTTTTGCGATGTCGCTTGGATTTGTTGCGGGCATGGGTTATTTGTTTTTCGGTTTTGTCTTTTTGATTCTGATAGGAAGTGTCTTTTTTGTACTGACATTTATACAATTCGGGCAAGAAAAATCAGAAACACGTACTTTGCGGATTACCATCCCGGAGAATTTAGATTATGATGGCTTATTTGACGATATTTTTGAAAAATATACGCAGAGTGCAGAGCTTATGAAGGTCAGAACTACGAATATGGGGAGTCTTTTCGAGCTTACATACTCAGTTACGATAAATGAAACAGTCATATCTAAGGAGTTTATTGATGAGCTTCGATGTCGTAATGGTAATTTGAAGATACTGTTTAACCGCGGGCAAACCGAGAAAGAGGAACTATGAGTTTCATGCGCCAATAAAGGTTAAGATTATTTTAGGTATAGAAGGGTAATGGAATGAGTAACAAAAAGAAGAATACAAAGGATACAAGCAACACAGACAATATGCAGGATACAAGCAACACAGACAATATGCAGGATATAAGCAATACAGACGATGTACGCGATGTAGATGGTGCAAATGACAAAAGCGAGACAAGTGATACAAGCAATACGAAATATAAGCTTACAAAAAAATCAGCGGCTATTGCCGCAGTGTCTATTGTGGCTATAGCGCTGCTGACAATCATTGCAGTTGCACAGCCTTTCTCAAATGGCACACCAGAAGGAACTAACCCGCCAGAACAAATAACGGCTACAGAGCATCCAAGTAGTACGGCAGAACAAAATAAAGATTTTCAAGATATTATTGAAGACTTGTTGATAGACCCTGAAGAGCCATTTTACGACGGCAGCTTCGTTCTATCTGCAATGCCCGGGTTTCATGATGAGGCTTTCGATTTGATTGTTTCAATTCCTTTGGCAGATGACGTTGTTATTTACTACACCATAGATGGGGCTGAACCACAGCCGGGAGAGGATAGATTTATAACACGTGGTGAAAACTCTATCCAAGTGTCCGGCAGACTTCCTGAGAGCGGGCAGATAAGAGTTGAGGACCGCTCCGGTTATTGGAGAGAATCTATATTAACGTACCACCACACTGATCGTATTCGTTCCCGACCAGATGTTAGACCTGCCTCCGGAGCGGAAATTCTACAAGGTACAGCTTTTCGTTTTCGTGGATTTGTGGATGGAGAGCCTGTAACAGAGACCATCACCGCAACATATATAATAGCAGCTGATGCAGGAGCTCGCTTTGCATACAGACCGATTATTGCAGTTACCGCACCATATGAAGAGTTTATCTTTATTTACAGACGCACAGCAAGAACTGCGACACCTCAAAATCTCACAGCCCATCGAAGAATTTTTAACTATGAATATTTTGAATATGGTGCAGGCGGATATATGCCTATATTTAACTTGCAAGGTTCTACCTCGCTTGGGGGAGATGTTTCGCGCAATTATGCTCAAAGAACCTTTGATGTCCTTCTTTCGAGAGGTGAGTTGGATGGAGTTGTAACTCACTCCATATTCCCGGGTTTACATGAACTGTATGGATTTCGGTTATGCAATGGCGGACAGTCTTTTATGTGGGACCATATGCGAGACCCATTTGTACATACGGCGTCTTCTGGGCTAACTATATTACACGAGGATAGCAATCTGGCAATCAAATTTATTAATGGTGAGTTCTGGGGTTTTGTTACAATGTGTGAGGATACAAGCAGCAGGCACTTTATTACCACTAGGACAGGGGTAGCCAGCGATAATACGGCAATACTTGACATTGAGGACGGAAGCCTCATAGGAAAGAGCGCATCAGAGGGTTCTGAGAGCGTAGTCGCGGCTCTTTATGGTGAATTCGTCGAATTCATTACACTGCATGACATGTCAACCGATTATTCACGTGAGCGTTTGTTTAACGAGTTTTTATGCCAGGATAACTTCATGGACTACCTAGTAGCGAATACATTCTTCAATAATAGGGGTTGGCCTAATGATCGCATGAGAATGTTCAGGGCAATCACACCCGATCCGGCGTCGGAAAATCCATATGACGATGGGAAATGGCGATTTGTCCTGTATAGTATGGATGCAGCCCCACGTCATAGTGCTCGAGCACATGCAGAGAGTTTTTCACAAATATATGTGCTTCTGAATGGTGAGGAGTCATCAGTGTTGTATGGGCTTCAGCGAATTTTCTTGGTGCTTAATAATCCAACTTTCGTTGAGCAGTTCAGAGAGCGTGCGCTATATGTTTTGGATACGTATTTCCAAACTGATGCATTATTAGCGTTGCACAGTGAATTAATTTCTCAATATGAGCCTTTGTTGCCTGAAATGTACAATAGGTTTGCCATAGAGGGAACTGTTGAAGAATCGATCTCAAACTTCCACAGGCGCACGAGGCAATTGGCTGATTTTCTCAGCACACGTGGACATCATTACCGTCGACAATTGGACGAATTGGTGGGAAGGGTGCAATGATGCGTAAATCTTGAAATCAGATAAAGCATAAATGAATCTAATCGCAATTTACCCAAAATTCAAGAAAGAGGACAATCGTTGATATCGGTCTTTATGGTGATGATCTTATCAACGACGATGTAAGATAGTATGCCGCAAGAGAGTTTTGAAAAAAATAAATCAAGAACAGAAATAATGTCTGTTTTAGAGAAATTGCCCATCAGGCAGCGAGAAGCTGTAGTATTACATTATTATAGTGATATGAGCGTTAGCGAAGTGGCGACGGCGATGAAGATAAGTAGGCAAAATGCATCCAAACATCTATCACTAGCTCGCGACAGGTTTAAAGTCTTGATTGAAAAAAAATCTGCAATGGCAAATTTTGGTGCAATGACGGCGGTTCCGGTTGGGGTTTTAATGGCGGAAACATTAAAAGCGGAGGCTGCACTCTTCACACCAGCAAATGCGTCGTGGCTGCCTGATACTCTTTCTGTGTGCCACAAATGCATATATGCTCAATCGGCTTGTTAGGCAAGAAGCATTTTCAAATAGCAGAATAGAGGCTCCGTCATCTTAGGTAACCGCTGATTAAATCGCGCACCTCGTCTTTGCGGGTCTTATTCCGTCTGTTTTCCGCATTTTTCAGTTAAATACTGCTAGTATTCGCCATCAACATCCAAAAAACAGGCGAAAAAATACCTCGCAATTACTTCGGGCGGATTTAATCAGTGCTTACTTAGAAAATTGGCAACCATTAAACGTTTATACGCGCCACCAGCGGCTATTATTGTGATTTCGGATGCAGCAATAATTATGATTTATAAATAGGGGGAATATATACAAAAGCTTTGGGAGTTTGCCCCGAGCTTTTGTGGCATTGCTACAACATAATTTTTTGTTAACAAAAAATTCATAAATTTGATGGCAAGATTTTGGACCTTTGCTGGGTCTTAATATATAGAGGGGTAATTAGCGCTTACCAAGGTAAACACTGATTAAATCCACGATATGCTCAATAACACCAATATTAGAGAGAGCTAAATGTTTTTAAGGGAGTATCCGGCAATGAAAAGAATTAACAAATTTATCGCATTGGTGTTGACTATGCTCATTATTATCAGCAGTTTTTCGACTGCTGCATATGGGCAAGCTTTGACGATATCAGAGATAGAGCAATCTTTGAAGATTGCAATTATCCCTGATATTCATGTGATACCTCAATCTATGTGGAGTAGTTGCGCTTGTGCTACGGCTGCCGTTATCTCCGACAGACGCATGACCGCCGAAAGCGAGGCTATTTTTCAAGCTGTCGTAGCTGAGATAATAAGTCAAGCGCCCGATGTAGTGCTTATACCTGGCGATCTAACAAGAAACGGCGAGTACTATGCGCATAGGTTTGTTGCAGATAAACTGACCCAATTGCAAATGGAATTACCGGATGCAACCATACTTGTTATCAACGGCGACCATGATATCAATAATCCCAGTGCAATGGATTTCTCTGCTTGTCCGGCAGCTACTACGGAAACAGTTGCCCCTGCGCAGTTTAAGGAGATATATACCGGCTTCGGTTTTGGCAATCCGAATAATGTGTACTTCGCGTCTGCACTAAATCAAGCTGGTGGTTTGTCTTACGTTGCTCGTCCTGTGGATGGATTTACCATAATCGCTATAGACACAAACAGGTATATACCAATCAGGGAAAGCGGCGGAGGTATTTCTGCTGAGCTTCTGACATGGTTGCTCGACCAAGCGCGAGAAGCGCAAGACCGTGGAGATACAGTAATAACATTTATGCACCATAACCTATTACCTCATTTTTCATTACAACCGGAGCTTATGCAAGACTGGTTGATTGACGATTTTAGTGCAATCGCCGCTGCTTTTGCCGATGGTGGAATACGATATGTTTTTACAGGGAATTTGCATGCTCAGAGTATTGCTGAGCTCACTACTCCGAATGGCAACACAGTGTTTGACATACAAACCGGTTCGGCAATTGCTTATCCGTCTCCTGTACGATATGCCACCTTCACTCAAACTGTAGTCGGCGGTGTTGTGATGGATAGGGAAGTCGATATCAGAACAACATTTCTGACAGAAATTGATTTTATTTGTCCGATAACCAGCGAAAGAATAATAGACCTTCAGCAATATGGCTGGGATAACTCTTTAAATCGGGAAATGCTGGATGGGCTTGTTAATGAGCTACTGGGTGATGATGTACTTAACATATCAGGGGTTATACAAGAACTATTGGATGTGGAGTTCACAAATACCAGAGGTGCTACTCACACAGGGCTGCGGGCTATAGTAGAAAGTTCCCTGCTTACACAAGATCAATACGGCAATCCGCTTAGCAACGATGCAGCAGACCTTGTTATGGATGCATTGCGCATGGGGCTTCCAATGGACCTCGACGGTTTGGTTACAGTGCTTGATCAACCGGCGCAAAATCGATTCAGAATGAATGCGCTCGGAGGTGTCGGAGGCGTAAGCATAACTTATGCAAATATGAGAGTGCACTTAGTTGACTCAATATTCAATCAATTTAATAACCTTCTCAGAGACGAAGATTTTATTAATGGTTTACTCGACCGAATGCTCGCTGGAATAATCGACATGGTAGTATATGCAGATTATGAAAATGAGTATTCCATTTTCGACTTTATACAGTACGTCTATCTTTCCTCTATGGGTGGTGACGCCGTGAGTGAACCATGGGTGGATGCAATAATCGCGGGTTTTGAGTATGGTAGCATAACAAGCAAAATGGCTGATCATATGGTGGGGCTTTTGCTGCCTGAATTAAATGATCTATTAAACAGTGTGACAATTAATACCGGAGCCCTCATTACTGCCGACACTGGTTTTGCAGCTATAACAAGCATACCTTTAAGGTTGTTGGTTCTTGCTTTGCTGGGTGATCCGGCGAATCTGGGTGGTCTGCTGAGCACTTTCGGTATGGATATTGAAGATTTGCTGGGAGATGCAGGCGGGGACCTAATACCGGACGATGTACTTGATGATTTGGGCGGTATGGTAGTGGATTTGGCGGTATCGCTTTTAGCCGGGTCTGGCTCTGAACATAGTGATAATAATACAGTGTTGCGCTGGAGCCGTGATCACCAAGCACTAGGATATATCCGTTTCCATCTTGACGGCAGTGGTCGTGACAGAGGGTATTATTTTGCAGTGCCTGTGATGCTTTGCGAAATTGATGAAAACCTGATGCGTATAGTTGAAGATTCGTACGAGTGGCAGGAAGTTTTAGTGATAGGTAATATCTATGGCTATCGTGAAGCTTTTGGTAGACCAAATGAGATGAGAGGCTTAGACTGCCCTGTTCCGGAATTGGAGATAGGCTGGGAAGGTGGTCTTAATTATGCGGGAGCCTTCTGGGGTTGGTTTGAAGCAAAGTGTCTTGATCCACGCTTAAACGGTCGTGCCAATCCTGCAAGTGCATTCCATATTTCACGGGATGGTGACGGCGAGCCTATGAGATGGCGTCCCGCGATAGGGACAGAGTTGCGTCAAGTTCATCCTGGTACAGCTACTGCAGCCCCATTGTATGCAATGGTAGAGGCGAGCGGTATAGATTTGGACGAGCTGCTTGAACATGGATTCCCGAAGGCAGCCTTTAACGATGGATCGCTCGACTTTTTTGGAATTTGGATACGTTGGGGAGATATAGATGATGATGGGGTAACATTCAACTCGGATGCGGCATTGTTCAATACATATATAAACACTCTGGCGCTGGTTCTCTGGGGAATTCCTATGGATTTACCTCCAATTCATCATGGTGCAGGGAATATAACTTTGCGTG
>Ga0131853_10017689_pt1 | contig 12981 bp, 4 predicted proteins | sample TergutLab28metaG_FD_92764 | JGI IMG/M metagenome (GOLD analysis project Ga0131853, IMG submission 92764) | Labiotermes labralis P1 segment gut microbial communities from Petit-Saut dam, French Guiana - Lab288 P1 (version 2) (version 2) | ecosystem: Host-associated > Arthropoda: Insects >...
CCTGATGATGAGCACATGTGCTCGAAACATGTAGAGGCATGAAATAAAACTTATTGTGAAACAAATTTTGTGCATCAAGTTGGTTAAATACTGAGATGCACGGTCAGCAAAACGTCAAAAAAATCTATTAGGCTGTTCCAGATTGAGTGAACAATTGGATAAGCAATTGAGTGAGGGAGGGAGAGAAAGAGCCACTAAAAAAAACTCTAGAAAGTACTTCGAACTTGGTTTGGCGTGCGGCAGTCCTTCAAGGAATATATGTTGAAATGATACAAATTGGCAGCCTGTGGGTGTTTCTTAAGGTGGCGCGTCATGTAAGGGTTTGACACAGAGCTGTCTTTTGCTTGATTTGAAGCTTCCGCCGCGAAGTATATGGGATATGTGCTTTTCTGGGATGTATTGCAGGGTGTAGTGATAATTCCTTACCGACGTTACGGGACAACCTGCCGGTCCTTCTTTCCTTGTATTTCATATGTGTGTTTTCCTTTGTCTCCGCGTTTCGCACTTGCCAGTGGATTCACTTTTCCGGGCCGTTTTGCCTCGGAGTAACACTTAGCCACTAAAGGCCTCCCCCTCCATCCCACCTGAGTCAACCGTGTTGGCTGGTATCATGCTTACTGACGACTAACTACCGCCCATACCTTTCCCTATGTAAACCTTTTGCCAAGTGTTACCGGTTTTCGTCTTTCTTGAAACTTGATGGGAAGGATAGGTTGTCCTGAAACGTCGGTTAATGAATTAGTACGCTGCGTTGTATCCCAGAAGAGCGCAGATCCTGTCTGTTGCTTTTTCTGCGTTTCCCTTGGGAAGGCAGTCTGGTAGAAAAGGATTATGCTGGGATTGCAAGAAATTTAATATTATGTACTTGCGTAATTTATCTGCTTGTGTCCTCATATCGTGTACTAGTCTACCGCGTTCACGGAGATTATGTGGGGTGGCATGAGCTTGGGCAAAATATTTGGCTCACATTGAGGAAATGAGTGTCGGTGCTAAAACTTTTTTACGGGGAAGCTTTTCGGAGGAGACTACTTGAAGATCTTGTCCGAGATATATGGACAGTACACGCACTCTGGTGTGTAACATTATGGCGACAGTACTCTGTCCGTGCTATTGAGAGACAAGGTGTATTTGGGACGGAACTCTGTGGCTTTGTACCTCATTTATTTCCTCCTCTTGTAGGACCGCAAAGCTCAGTCCTGAATTGCACATTTTGATGTTTGTTGAGAGCCGTTATGCTTCCGCTTTCGAACGAGGAAGGAGGAACATTGAGTTATGGCTGTGTGTAGTGTAGGTGTTTGCCAGCGTTTCGGAGAGATCTTTTGCATCCATCTTCACGATCTCCTGTATATAACGTTTCTGAACAGTGGACGTTTCTGGGCAACAATAAACCGTAGATTCATTGAGGGATGCAAAATTCGAAAGGACGATCGTCAAAAATACTTAAATTCCAAGCTCAAATAAATTATTCAGCTATTAAAGTGTCATAAAATGATAATCCTGATGAGGTCAAACGGTAAGGGCTCGTTTTGCATTTTCAGAGACAAGTTGCTGTCTCCACAACTACTGGACTACTGGAGCAAGAAACATGTACACGTCTTAATATCAAATTGCTGGATGGCAGTAATACATTTCCTTGTCTCCTTTCCTTTTTTCTGGTTCTTCTTTGTCTTCTCTTCCTTTTTTTTTCTTGTCCAACTCTCTTGCTTGTTTTGTTCTTTCGTATTGTAGTCCTACTTTTCATACTTCATGTTTTTCTCCTGTCGTTACCCCACGTTTCTTTCATTTCCCCTTCGTCGTTGATACTTTAGGTCATGGTTTTCTCTAATTAAATATTCTTTTAGTCCACTTGATTTGACCAGTTCCTTTTGCTTTCATAACTTTAATTCCATCTAATATATGTTTGTTTGTTTGTAGTTTCTCCTGGTAACATTTTTTAGTTTATCACAATCACAGCATGGTGTTTTAGACAAAATTCTTTTTGCACAGGTACGCCATTTTGATCTGATTTTTGATACTGACGGATTATAGATTTCTTTCTTAACTGTGTTTAACCTAAAATTTTGCATCACGTATGGTAGATTAGCGTAGCTTTCTTACGCTATTCCCGCTAGTGTTGTAACCGCGCTGTTTAGTTCTGTTTAACACGGCAGGTCAAACCCATCGACCTGAAAGACCCCCGTGTCGCTGTGGTCACTCGGCAAGCCCGCTTACCGACATGTGCTGGACATTCTTCCGATGAAGTGCCTCGCATCACAAGTACCTGAAGATTCATTTTACTTTGTTCAATACTGCACACTGCATTACGTTAACACCGAGCGCACTCTGTCGCTGGCATAGCGGGTCCTGTGGATTATGTAACTAATCACTGTCAACTTCAGATACCTTACAAAGTCGTATGATGAGTGAAAGGATCATTGCGGTGAGTTGGGAGGACACGAAGGGAGGAGCTAAACCATTTGAGAGAAGCAAATAAAATGTCCACAATTTCTCTAGAGGGAACACGAATATCTGGAAAAGAAACTTAGTTGGGTTTGATTGTCTTCAGGCTGACAGTCGAACTGAGGCTATCCTAAAATTGTAGCAGGAATGGTGAAGTCACTGTGACGCTTATGTGTGCTCAAAAGGATGCCATTTGGTTATAACCTAGTAGTTCTGAATTTCTAGACTTGAACTTATTATTCTGAACTAGCCACAACTGTTCGACAGCTAGATTTGTGTACTCCACTTCGTTGGAATTGTGTACTCTACTTCGTTGGATTTTTGTCCTCCACTTCGCTGTATTTGTATACTCCACTTCACAAAGATCTGTGTATACCGCTTCAGTAAATCTGTGTACTCCACCGGACGAGTAGTGACAGATTTGCATGGTCTTTCGGATCCATCTGCATAGATACTTCCACTCTCCCCCTCCCACCGCCCCTCCCCCCTTTGAGTATGGAAAGAAGTCTTGTTTAATAAATATGTTCAGTTCTGCATTCTGAAATGACGGACAGTGTCAAGAAATTCGGCAGTACTAATTGTGACGTGCAGGTATAAAAACCACTTAGTATTTTTGTAAATTCTTTCGTAATTTGCCACAGAATTTTCGTTGAAGAATTTGTGGCAACTGTTGTGTTCGTTCGGTCCATAAGCCGCTTGCTTACTGACACTTTAGACAACAAAATATTAATTATCGCGCGGAAGGTTGAAAGCCAAAGTAACGACACGTAACAGCAGTTCACGGAGAGTACCCTCTTCCCTGATGTGACGTCGTGTAACCAGATACACAAGTACCGACGTTCTATAGGAACCTGATGCCTCCGCCATGCGTGTAGAAGACAGGGCATCATATGTAACGTCAGTAATTGCATATCTGTCTACACGGCATCACGTGCTAGGAGACAGCGTTTGTCAAAGTTAGGGCGTGACGACCAACTGTCCCATAATTTGATTTTAATTCATATCAGCCCAATCCCAATCCAAATCGCATGAAAATACAGATGATCTTAGTTGGTACATTATAACTGTAGAGGTGATTAATATCTGCGACTTAGCTTGGTGTTGTGAACATTAACGAAATGCGAAACAAGAGGGACAGTTTACGTACAAAGTAACACTGAGGCGCGTTCTTGCAACCATGGTTACAGTGGAAAAGCAATGAGCATTACACATTCTATGTGTGTATTTGCGGCTTTATGCGTGCAGCATGCAATGTGCATGCGCCATATTGTCATCTGTGGACTGCCCAGCTGTACAGCATTTTGCCACATTATCTCATAATCGGCACGAGTTTTCTTTTTTAATTTACCGAATATCAACGTGTGTTTCGATTTTCTTTGAAACGGTTTTCACTGTACGTAGAAATGAGCCAGATATGATCAAAGATGTTTATTGATCTTCATGTAAAGTAACCGTAATTTAATGAAACTTGGATTTTCTTGACATATTTTCGAAAAATACTTAAATATCAAATTTCATGAAGATCCGCCCAGTCGAAGCCGATTTATTCCATGCGGACAGATGGAAGGACGGACGGACAGACTTGACGAAACTAATAGTCGCATTTCGCAATTTTGCGAACGCGCCTACAAATAATAATACATTCTGTGTACCTGTACCATGTAGTCTGTATATTGCGATTAACTGCGGAAATGTGGCTTTGTATCTGGAACAGTACATTTATAATTGCAATAATTGAACGTCGAGGCGAATTTTATTTATATATATATATATATATATATATATATGTGTGTGTGTGTGTGTGTGTGTGTGTACATAAAACCTATCAGAGTTTTATGTCATTACAATCTAGTCACAGGGATCAATAAGTTCTCTTATTCTAACCTAAATTATTAATCTTGCACTAAACCTAAGAGTTCACCCATTAGCGTCTCTCCGTTTCTGCTACAATAATGTGTAGTTGTCGAGGAGTTGTATGGCCTCAGCGTTCTCATGATGGTGGAGTTTTCCTTCATGCTTTTGTGCAAACCTCTAGATTTCGCTAGTCACAACATGCACTTGCAGGTCGCTGTGGAAGTCATTGTTTCTAATGTACCAGGGTGCATCGACCATGTTCCTGAGTACTTTGTTCTGGAATCGTTGTATAATGTCTGTTACTTTTTGACGTTTTGCTGACCGTGCATCTCAGTATATTTATCTCAGTATTTAACCAACTTGATGCACAAAATTTGTTTCACAATAAGTTTTATTTCATGCCGCTACATGTTTCGAGCACATGTGCTCATCATCAGGAGGTCAAAATTGCATTACACATCCTCTGGTATCATCACACCTATACGTGTGATGATACCAGAGGCTGTGTAATACAATTTTGACCTCCTGACGATGAGCACATGTGCTCGAAACATGTAGAGGCATGAAATAAAACTTATTGTGAAACATATTTTGTGCATCAAGTTGGTTAAATACTGAGATAAAAGTCTGTTACTTTATTTGATCCATCCCCAGAGATGGATACCGTATGTCCGAACGGGTTTTAGGATTTGTTTGTATATAAGTTCGTTACGAAGGGACAATGAGAAGTTCCTTCCTGTCAGCCAGTACATTTTTTTGTATCTTAGTTCCAGTTCCTCTCTTTTCTTATCAAGGCGAATGCAGTGTGCGAAATGGCAAATTACGAGTTTGGAAAGTACGCAATAGTGCGACCTTGCCAGCCGTCTGATATTACAGCTGCCCTCCGCAATTTAAACAGATAAAGGGCTGCACACTTTCGTAACTATAATTGACATCCATTCGGAATCTGGATCGAAATCACAGAATAAAGCATTTAAATTGTGCTGTTTTGTTTGTAAGCTACTAGATTGGCCCGGATTACAGAATCTTAATATTTCTGCTGAATTCGGAAACAGAGCAGAGTGAGATATAAACACTGCTTGTTGTCCAGTCTCCCTCCCCCACAATAATAACGTAGCTTTGGATCAGAATTTTGTTTCAGCGCTTATGGATTATTTTGAATGTAATGCAGCTGTGTGACGTAATCTTGCTTGAGGTACTTTCGTCGTCATGGTTCATCCAGCAACCCACCACAAAACTATTTTTATTGAGCCCTACTCCACTTGCAGTTAAGGATAATCAGTCATATTTAGTAGTTGAAGGACATCAATACACATTTCATAATTTTCCTTGTGTTTTGTGCATTATCGGATTTTCATAAACGCTTCCATTGAGAGTACGCGTGCTTATAGTATCCTGTCTATCTAATGCAGCTGATTTCAGACAACGGTTCCTGTTGTTCAGCATAGGCAGCTCTGTTCTTGAAGTTACAAATACGGAATTTATAAAGATTACTGCTACATATTTTTAGGCACGTTGGCAAAATTGCGAAAAGCCACTATTAGCTTCGTCATGTCCGCCCGTCCGTCCGCACGGAACAACCCGGCTCCCACTGAACGGATTTTCATTAAATTTTATATTTGTGTAATTTTCCGAACTTTGTCGAGAAATTTCAAAGTTTCATTAAAATCGGACAAAAATAAAGGGTACTTTACATGAAGACCGATATACATTTCTGATCATATCTCGCTCATTTCTTCTTAGAATGAAAAATGTTTCAGACGAAATTTTAGAGAAACTCGAAACATCCATTTTATATTCAGTAACTCCCCCCCCCCCCGAAAATCGTGGCATTTATGAGATAATATGGAAAATGTTGTAGAGCCGGGGGCAGGTCACAGATGACAATATGGCGTATGCGCATTGCATGCTGGATACCTAAGGCTACAAATACACACACAGGTTGTGTAACACTCATTGCTTTTCCACTGCTACAACGGTTGCAAGAACGCGCCTCAGTGTTACTTTGTACGTACATTGCCTGACTGGTTGTTCGTAGGAACCTTATTTCTGTGGCAGTGATTATGAGCCACCGAAGTGAATTGGTCACGGCCTGGCTGGATGGATGGAGTTTGATGCTACAGGATGTGGCAGAAAACGCAGAGATATTTTAAAGTTCTGTAATTGTTATGAGTTTTAATTTTACATTCCCCGCTAGACTTTAGGGCCAGTAGGATTTTTTTTACGGCTGGCACACCAGTCCGAGTCGGAAAAGTAGGCAGCGCAAAATGTATTATTATTATTATTATTATTAACCAATTTCATGTTTGTAGTAACCAATTTCATGTTTTGTTTACATGTAAAATAACCACTGCCACCGAGTGACAACCCAATTGCACTAAATAAGTATAAATATAAATTATTATTAAACTGTAAGATGTGTCAGTGTTTCGTGCCACATTCGGTATTTGATAATGTCGTTGATTTTTAATGTGTGTGTTTGTAACGCAATATTGGTCACATTATTCAATAGAACTTGAAGGTGGAACCCGTTTATGTTTAGGCAAATGTTTAGACACATGTCATTAAATAAAAATTCGTTCTCGTAAAGACTACAGCTATTCAACATATTTATTCAGGCGTAACAACAAATATATAACAGGAAACACATTTGGCCACACGAACGCTGGATACAGCGGCACATCATATTATTATGCTTTGGTGCCGCAGTCTCAAAGAAACTAAAGTAACGGTAAACGCCATGACAGTGCATGGCGAGTGGAGGTATAGCTTCGCCTACTATTTGCTTCACGAGTAGTTGGAGGTGAACGGCCAGCTTTACTCGCCGGCCGCCTTATCCCCGAGGAAAGTGTCCCCTGTGCCCATTGAATGCCAGGCTGGATGGGCCCCAGGGCCGGTCTGGACGCTTCGAAGAAGAAAGAAAAAAAAATAAAATCACTTTCCCCCCACCGGGAATAGCGCCATGATTATTTTGTTGTCGTGCCAGAAATAACCTAATTACTGTAGTGAGTGCCTATCCCGGCTCCCAAACAAGACGAAGATACTGTAATGAAAAGGTTAGAAAAGGTTCAGTGTTGCCAACCAACCTTGCACGCGCTGAAATGTGAACATAGTAGATACATAATCGCTTACATGTTTCGGCACTTCTTGAGTGCCATCATCATCGGTTAAAGTTGTGTCCTTCGAAATTGTCTGCAATGTGAGGCACAGTCACTAACACGCTCACTCACTCACGCACTCACTCACTAAAACACATGCGTATACAGGGTGTTTGTATGACTTTTTATGACTCGTATAAGGACTTCAAGTGAAAGAGCCTATACACTGAAAAGAGGGACTACTCTTCATAAATAAAGGAGATGTTTTGTGGTTTGATATTATTATTTTAGATTTTTAATCTTTATAATTTTAAACAATGCAAATGTTGAACAAACTTTTAGAAGTAGTGTAGGAGTGTAACTGCCATTACTCTTATGAAGTATAATCGGTATTTCGTTTTGGGATGAATGGTGATAATGATGCCATTGATGTCTGACACTTGTCGGCCGTTGTTACGTGATGCAGTGTAAATAAGCTGTATGGGTTAATATTGCAGTAGTAGCTTTAAACGGGTTGGAGAGTAATTTGTTTGTATCATCACTTTTTCTGGAGTATGGAATTTCAGAATGTCCCCGAAGTTCGTGCTGTTTTTTTTAATCAATTTTCTGGCTGTCATTTAAACATGAAGTTAAGTTGTTTAATTTTGCAAAGGACCCAACAAGGCATTACGGCGGGAGGACAGACGCGGAAACGTGGGGTGACATGTGACAGTTGCTGACTGATCTCACTAATTGCCTATATTCCACGGCACTGGATACTAAAATTTTCTTTACCTTCCCAGTCACTTTAATGATGAAGTATGGAGCTTTAAAATACATTACAGATACAGCCCCCTGCGCTCTCCTCTAATATTACAAGCAGGCAACTTTTTAACAATGTGCACTTCATGCATATGTGTGCCGGGTAACGTAGTCGGTATAGCGACTGGCTACGGGCTGGACGGTCCGCGGATCGGATCCCGCTGGGGGCGAGATTTTCCGCACTTGTCCAGACCGGCCCTGGGGTCCACCCAGCCTCCTGTACAATGGGTACCGGGTCTTTCCCGGGGGTAAAGAGCGGCCGGTGCGTGACGCTGGCCCCCTCACAGCCTTCTAGTGCCGTGGTAAAGAAAGAGTAGAGCTATACCTCTACTCCCCCTGTGGGCCGTACGGCCTGTACACAGCCTCAGTGCCTGTACAAGTGTGCACTTTAACTTTACTTCGTGTAAATAATTTTAGTACATATGTTTTAAGAACATACGCACGAAATGTTCATAAATACAACATCGCCATTACGACAGTATAAGTTCTGGTTATTTGTACATTTGGCACGCATATGAAAGCCAAGAATTATACGGGAGTGTGGCGTTAAAACGCACGTCAGGATACACGTATCGTGGCTATGAAGTGGAATGAAATGGCGAGGAGTTCCGTCGCATTTATTAGAGGCGTTATTGAACCTCTTGAGTTCTGCCTCGTATTTAGTAGGCCAAGGCTTGTTTGGTTTCGGCATGTAGGCCAGGCTACCGAGAGAAGGATTACATCCTACGCCTTAACGTGGCTGTGGTCGTGATGTTCTCATAATGGTATGTATAATGAGCTGTACGATTGTGCACACAACTCAGGAGAGTCGGTGGGGGATGTGTGGTGGAAACAGTGGCAATGGCACAGGGTCTTCGCCGAGTGCTTCGGTTTTCCCCTGTCGGTTTTATTCCACCAGTGCACCATAGAATTTATAGAATATATAATGGGTTCGAGACCTTAAAGCCTCGATGCACATAGGCCTTTTTAACCACTGCGCCATATTCATTCGTGTCACCAACGCTGTACGATGTTACCAAGAATTTAGTGATAAAATTAAAAACATAAATTTTTAAACCCATGGTTCCATGTATCATAATTCAATGTTGATAAAAATCCAACCAGATGCAACAGTATGCAGATATTTATTTACTGCAAAGTCACTCTACGTGTTTCGGGTGTCACAGCACCCATCATCAGGAGTACTAAAAACTGTGCTGTGACACCCGGAACATGTAGAGTGACTTTGCAGTAAATAAATATCTGCATAATGTTGCATCTGGTTGGATTTTTATTAACATTAAAAACATAAAATTACACGGTACTACAGAACACGAACGCTAATTCTTAATAAGATACAATTTTGGAGGGGCAAAATAGCTTGCATGAAATGAACGAAGTCGCATCGTATTTGATAAACCGCCAAAGACGGGCATGTTTCTTCTGAGAGACATCTGTGCAGTAGCAGGAGTGATATTCAAGCGGCCTGGACAGCGAGTTGATGTCATCCGCATTCGTCGGAACGAGTCACGAAAGGTCGAAACAATTTTATTAAAATGGATGTACGCGGGAGGTAAAAAACTCTGAAGTTCACTGATATCGGGTCTATATTGTACGAGTATTTTAGATTGAGGGCGATGTAAGATTTTTGAAAGAATCAGAGGAAGTGGAAATGTAAAACGCACTTCTCACGAAAGCTTTGTTATCTGTTACATATCCAGAGATGAACTTGATGAGTACGAAACAGTGTCAATAGCATCTTATCTTAAAAGGACGGATGTGCTACGTCGGAAATCTCGTAGGATCTTGTTTCAGAGAGCTGGTACTTTTGGGGATGGAATTTAATATTGGATCAACATGGAATAAAAAGAAAGCGAAACGTGGGTTGAATTTGTAAGTAGAGTTACTGAAGCGAGCGGTAAAACTTAATCTGTTTGTAACTTAGTAGAATAGGACACCATGCTTAAATTTTAATGGTTTTCGTATCATCATTCGGTTTCCTTTTTTCCCTTTTATGTAGCTACTCATTCCCTCATTGCTTTGATCCGATTTTATTCTATTTATTTGCTTGTTTTTTTTTTATTGAACAACGCTACCAGTAGCGAGCGTTTTTAAGCGTCCAGTCGTACGATGATCAGTGAATCTTTCTTTCTTTATCTTTGTCTTGATCTCTGCCTGCCTACTCATTCTGGGTGTAGATTGTTATCGTTGCACTTAGTCACACTTAGTCATACATACATACATACTCCGTAGGACTGCTCTGGACGAGGGATCGGTCCGTCACAGAGACCTCTACCTGTCACCACACAGCATTCATAAGAGACAGACATCCATGCCCCCGGCGGAATTCGAACCCGCAATCCCAGGAAGCGAGCAGCAGCAGACATACGCCTTAGACCGCGCGGCTCCCGGCATTGGCTGATTAATTAATAATGAAGTGACGATAATAAAAATACAGGATTGAGTGACTGAGAAGAAGCCTGAAAAATCTTTTTGAAGATAGCCTGTGTTCCGATCAGTATTCGAACGGGGGTGCCCCCAAACAGAAGTAATGTATTTAGTTTGTAGAACCAACTTTACATGCAGTAAACGTATTCTTCACACGTTATCAATTCGCCAACATGTTTCGGCAAACCACTAGTACCACCATGAGGGAGTCTTCGTAGTTGTTATAACACTTTAAAATGGTACCTTGAGTGATGAGTGAATACAGTCACAGCGATACACTTGCACACATTGTAAACTTCGTTTAAAACACACAAATAATTAAAACATTAATTTTAAAACACTATAAATGAAGATGTTCCGCCGAGCACTATATAGACTGCGGATGGTGGCTTACCGGCTTTACCGGGGTGCGGATAAGTCCTTAGCCCGACGAGGAAGGAAACAAGCTCGGCAGTATGTCAGGGACGCGCGCGATTCCGACAAAATCGAAATGCGAGCTGTCATGAAGTTTCTTTTCCTGCAAGGCGAGGCGCCGAAGGAAATTCATGCTGTTCTGACAGAAACGTTAGGTTGTTTCCTTCCTGGTCGGGCTAAGGGCTTATCAGCATCCTTCACTTGTTGCCAGTGATTATCCATCGATATTCTCGAAGCCCAATCATGGGTTGAGTCCCTAGTGTTACCTGTGCATGTGTGTTTGTGTTCCATATGCTGAGTAGAAAGCATTTTGATAACAACTACGAAGATTGCCTCACGATGGCACGTGTGGTATGCCAAAACATGTTGCAGAATTGATAACGTGTAAGGAATAGGTTTAACGCATGCACAGTTGTTTCTACTAACTAATTGTCACACGAGATGAACAGTACATACAATATTACAATAAGGAACTGAGTTATGTTACAGCTGGAGCCATTTTCTTCGGTAACACGGTATTTCAAAACGTCTATAGCTAAATGATACACGATACAAGAACAGGGGTGCTGATCAGTGGCGTGCCGAGGGAGGGGGTTTGGGTGGTTCAACCCCCCTCCAAAATCGTGCCAAACTCAACCCGATTGTGAAAACTGTTAAAAATTGTTGAATTTAGGACACCAACTCCCCAAGATGTTCGGAAAAAAGGCAGTAAAATTTTAAAACTACCTACGTTCGCAATTGTTTTACATTAGCAATGACAAATAAATTGGTTGTCATCATAAATAGTCTTAAAGTACCAAAAATTAAGAAAATTTCACTATATGAAACGAAATTTCTTGTACCTAAGTACAGCTGCCTCCAGAACCCCTGACTAGGGGTCTACCGCCACCAGATCCCCGTTCTCTCTGTCCTCGACTGAATTTGTTGAACCCCCCCGAACAAAATTCCTGGGTACGCCACTGGTGCTGATAAGTTCTTAGCCCGACCACGAGGGAAACAAGCTAATGTTTCTGTCAGAATGGCGTGAATTTCCTTCGGCGCCTTACCTTGCAAGAAAAACAACTTGATAACAGCTCGCGTCTCGATGTTGTCGAAATCGCGCGAGTCCCTGCCATGCTTCCGAGGTTGTTTCCTTCCTGGTCGGGCTAAGGACTTATCAGCACCCCGGTACGTTCGTTGCAGCACACAAAAATAAATGCGACTCTATAATTGATACTTAATGGAGTTCACACAGTTGGTCTGCTCCCTTTGCTAGTCCCAATACTTAACTGGTCTTCGGGTTCGTGATTTCAGTCTTCCGCCGCGAAGTAGATGAAAACTGCACTCTTCTGGGTTATTACGCAGCGAGTAGTGGTAATTCCTCACCGACGTTTCCGGAGAAACTCGGTCCCAAGGACAGGTTGTACCGAAACGCCGGTGAGGAATTTACACTACTCGCTGCGTAATAACCCAGAAGAACGCAGCTGTAGTGTTCAGGTTCATCTATTATTGCGAAGTCAGTCAGTCTAAGCGTGTCTTTCAGAAAACACTTCCCTTCTTTGTCATTGAAAGTTCACCATGCATAAGACTGTGGCGAATATTTAATTAAATATATTAGATATATGTTTGGTTCTGTATACTAAATTCTGTATATTTGGTAAAGGTTTGAGTTACACGTAAATCAGACAACACTGGACCGATATGTTCTGCAGTGAAATACACCATACAGCCTTCGAACTAACCCCTAATTGGCACGCACTGGGCAGATTTGAAGCTAAACATGCGTATGAACTAAATTTGTGCATTCCAATTATACGCTAACTTCGTGGAATCCATGTACAAATACTAACGAGTGACAAAGAACCTGCATGATGCCTTGGTTATCCCTGCCAATTACTTCCCCCCCCCCTTTTAGTTCCTAAAATTCTCCTGTTTTTGGACGCTTGCTTTCCCTGCCAATTACTTCCCC
>Ga0131853_10017690_pt1 | contig 12981 bp, 6 predicted proteins | sample TergutLab28metaG_FD_92764 | JGI IMG/M metagenome (GOLD analysis project Ga0131853, IMG submission 92764) | Labiotermes labralis P1 segment gut microbial communities from Petit-Saut dam, French Guiana - Lab288 P1 (version 2) (version 2) | ecosystem: Host-associated > Arthropoda: Insects >...
GCATAGACTGGCAGTGGGCAACCCCGTCGTTCACATACGGCGGGCTAAACAGGGCCAAAAGCGGCAAGAAATACGTAGCCGGCAAAGGCATAAACGTAAGCGCAGCCCTTAAAAACCTAGGCCTAGACCCACTATGCATAGGCTATAATTACCGTGAAAACGGAGACTTTATTTCCCAAGCAATGGACAACTGGGGCATAAGGCACGACTTCGTAACCGTAGATGGCGCGGTACGCACCAACATCAAGCTATACGACAACGCCACCGGCGAGATGACAGAGATAAATCAATCAGGGACATTTGTGCCAGCAGACGCACAAAACATCTTAATGGGGGAGCTAGAAAAGTTAGCGACGGAAACAACCTCTCATTCTTCGCAAAATTGCCACGCAAATGCGTCGTTGTCGAAGTTGAATGTCTCCAAGCCATTGCACCTGCTGGTACTTAGCGGCAGTATGCCCGACGGAGTACCCCCGGACACATATAAGCGCATGTGCGATATATGGCCAGGCCCGGTACTACTAGACACCGGCGGCGAAGCCCTACGGCTGGCTTTGGCCGGAGAAAAACCACCATTTTGCATAAAGCCCAACCTGTACGAGCTTACGAGCGGTTTTGGGGTAGAACTCCCCACAAAAGAGAGCATAGTAGTCTTTTGCAAAGGGCTAATCCAAAAATACGGCGTAAGCATGATATGCGTGTCCATGGGTGCAGACGGTGCTTTACTGGTTACCGAGGGTGAATTTTATTACGCGCCGGCGCTAAATGTGGACGTGTGTGCCGTACAGGGTGCAGGTGACGCAATGGTAGCCGGCCTGGTGTACGGCCTGGCCCAAGGGTTAACAGTGCCGGAGCTTTTGCGGACCGCAATGGCAGCGGCAGCAGCCACGGTTGCGCGTGACGGCACGCTAATGTGTACGCTGGAAGGGTTTAATGCATATATGCCACAGGTGACACTAGCCTGATACCTGCTACATGATAAATAACAAAGGTGGGGTGTTTTAAATGGATAAAGCCAATCAAAATATCACGCAATATATGGAATCTATAGTATCCAGCGTAATGTCTCGCGTCAAAACACTATATTCCAGGGAAGATTTTGCACGCAAAATTGACGAGGTTATGAGCCAGCACAACGCAAAATCACCCCATAAGTCCGCATACATCCACAGGTTTACAGAGCTAAAGGAGATGTGCGATATATGTGAAATAGATGTGGACTTGCTAGTCCCCAAAACCCATGACAGCGAACTAAAAAAGATTCCCACCAAGAATGAACTATGCAAACAGCTAGTAATAGAGATGCATAATATCTACAAAAACTTCCCCACATCCGTAGTATTTATGGAAAGGATTGTGCGGCGGCTGCTGGACGGCGAGTACGAATCAGACAGTATTCGCGTGGCCATTTTAAAGAAACTTGTTAAAGAAACAGAGTACCACACAAAAACCATAGTAAGCTGGGTGCATGATAAATACGCCAACTGTGAAATATACAACGCACTAAGCGGCCAGGCCAGGCATGAGTTTATAGTTAATCACATAGACGAAAGCATTTTTGATAACCTAACGCAGGTATCACAAGAACTGGATACCGGCAAATGGGCTGAATTCATGTTGCAAAAAATCACAGATGATAGAGTTAAAGGCTTTGAAATTTCCCAGGATGTAACCGCTAAGCTACGGACATTTGTGCAAAAACTAACCCTCGCCATGCCTACATCCGCAAGTGGCATAGAAATATTTCAGGTCATGGCAGAAGCCATGCCATTATCAGACGAAGATGACGCCAACCTAATGGAAATCATAAATCTTATAGAAAAAGAACTACGCAAATACTCTAAGAATATAACATACCGCAAGAAAACCGGCGCAAAAGGAACAATGGCCGAAAAGTACAAGCAAGACAAAAAAGACTTTAAAGACAAGCACACAAAAGACTGGAAGCTACTAAAACTAGCTGACGACCTATCAAATAGCAAGTTTAGAGTAAACGGCATAACCAAAGAGCAACTATATGTATTTGCCATTGCCTTTGACATGGCCGTATACCTAGGCGGCGGGCATGAAATATACGACCAATCTAAAGATATAGAAAAAAACCTATTCCACGACTATTACAACGACAACCTACTACGCTACATACTAGACGACGAATACGCAAGCAACACCACAGACTATGAAAACGAGCCAACCGGAGAAGGCATTAACTACAAAAACTATCTTGAGGTCATTTACTTATACTATATTTACAGGACGGATTTAAACCTGACGCCAAAGCAGCGCCTAAAAAAGGTTAAAAGATTAGCAAACAAATGTGTAGAGCTGGCAAGCGCCCCCGAGGTAGAAGCGCCCGCGTCCGCCCCCACCGACAAGACCAAACACCACCGCGATAGGTTCATGGGTACCCTGATGCATATGGACGACAATATCAATGCCCTAGCTGAATATATTTGCCAAAACTACTACCTCCGCAACCCCGACCCTAAACTCATAAGCCCAAGGATTCTTTTTGCTGCCCAGCAAAATACCGCAAAAGGAATCTTTGAAGAGATCGCAAAACTATCCCACGAAGTGGATTACGGCCATGCATATGACTTTAAGCCGGAATATATAGAGCTGGACTTCGGCATTGATATAGATTGGCTGTTTAACGATTTAAGCCGGCAGTTTGCGGCAGATGAATCGTTTATCAAGGATGTTTTAGAAGATAAAATATTCCGCAAACTGATGCAAAAATTAGACGAGAAATTGCAAATGTCAAAAAAAGAATCCATGGCAACTTCAGGTGAAAATGCCAGCAAAAAATATACAAGAATTAAAATCATCAATATGTACTACGGCTTTTTCCAAAAAATCATGAAAAATATGGTGAAGGATATAATCGTTGATATCCCCGGCCTATACGAAGAGTTTTGCAATGGCAATGGCATAACCAAAGGTATAAACCAATACCTAGAAGAATGCCGTTATCAACGCATAAGCGAGAAAAACATATATGATATGTTTGTGGTATTTGCATTAATCCTTGAGCATCTCCGTATTAAGTAGCGTCCCCCCCCATTTCTGTTTTCATGCGTGTGATATATTACCCGCATAAGCAGAAAGGGGGTTTTATTTATGCCCACAATACAGTACAGCAAGCTAGGTGATTATAACCGTTCAAGGGACGTGGTTAACCAGGACTGGATTTGCAAGGCGAAAACATCGCGTTTTGAAGTGTATGCTGTGGCAGATGGTGTAAGCGCCTGCGAAAACGGCCATATAGGCGCAAAGGTAGCCACACAGGCGGTTTGTGAATACCTGTTGCAAGCAAAAGAAGACATTTTCACATTTGATATAAAAAAAACAGCATACCTGGTAATTGAGCAAGTGTGCCATAAGTTAAAGGAAAAATCTAAAGCAGATAATATGCCTTTAAATAGCTATGCCAGCACACTACTGTTTTGCCTGTTAGACCGTAAAGTGGGTACTATGATGCTGTTTAACCTTGGAGACGGCGCAATATTTAGCGCATCCGGCGATACATGCAAACTGGCCCTACCACCGCTTAATCTTGGCGATAACACCTGCGCCCTAACAACCACCAAGGGCGCATACAAGACCGCGCAAGTAAAAATTATGCGTATAGACCCAGATAACCCTGTATTATTATGCACAGACGGGTTGTACAATCTTATGAAAGACAGAAGTGCAGAAGCAAACATTAAACAAATGATTAAAAATAAAATGCACAACCAGCTATGCGATTATCTAAACCGGGCTCAAACAACCGACGACTGTAGCTTTGTGCATATTTGTTAAAGAGGTGCATTATGGACTTAACAAGGGTACGCCTAAGAAAAGGCAATAAGATAAGCCTATCCGACAAGCCGGACCGCAGCAGTGCTTTAGAATGCACAATACACGGGTTTATAGGCGAGGGCGGGTCTTCGGTATGTTACGCGGCAGAGTATGGCGGCAAAAAAGGAAGGCTAAAGGAATTTTACCCGATAGATACCTCCGTAAGCGGTAACGAGCAGTATATCTTTCTAAAGCGGTCAAACAAGACAAGGCAATTGATACCCGTGGGTGCGGGCATGGCTGAGCGCTTTAAGCAGATGTGTGATGACTTTACCGGCGCATACATAACCCTTGAAGCCGCCAAAGCCAATGACTCAAAGAACGAGGTCTTAAACAATTTCATCCCCCCATATATGCTGTTATATGGGGCAGACGAGGGCGAAGCGGGCAGTATATATGTATGGACACCAGACGATAAAACAGGTAAAGGCTTTAACCAATATCTTGCCGCAGTACGCAAATATCCTAAAAGAAACCCGGAACGTAACCTGCATAATATTTTAGCCACAACCAGGACTTTGACGGATTGTGTAAAGGCTTTGCACTCTGCGGGGTTACTACATCTTGATATTAAGCCGTCCAATTTCCTTGTTACGTATGATAGTTCTTATGATATTAATACGGCCCATATATCACTGTTTGATATAAACACCCTTTACCGGATAGGCAGCAGTTTTCATAATATATCCGGCACAGATGGGTTTAAGGCGCCGGAGGTGAGTATTGGCAAGGCTGAGAACCGGTCGGATATTTACTCCATTGGTGCGACGCTGTTTAGCGCAATTATTATCTGTGACGAGATTAAAGACGGCATATACCTGGATGAATATTACCCGCGCATAGACCAGCTAGTGAGCGATTCCGCGTTAATAACCGCGTCGGAGGATAATTCCTATGTGTATTTGCGCGCTTTACTTTCTAGCATATTAAAAAAATGTCTGGCGAAACGGCCACAAAGCAGATACTCATGCTGTGAGGAACTAATAGAAGATTTAGATAAAGCCCAGTCATTCCTGCTTCCCAGTATGGCCAATGCCAAACTAACCGCCGCTAACAAAAAGCTGGCCCTTGTGGATGCCGAGCAGCCCAAGGAAACCTGCCCGACTGCAATCATACAAAATTTGCTATATAAAAACCCGCTTTTAAACTGGATGCCGGAGGGGTCAAGCACTATTAATGTATTGGTTTTTGGGGCAGGCACATATGCGCAAAAATTTATTGATGTATGCCTGCAAGCAGGGCAAATTCATGGATATGAGATAAACATAAAAGCCATATCCAACGCACATGAAACGGATAGGGATGTATACCTACAGTTCCGCCCGGCCATTGATAAGTTTGTTAATGTTAATGGCTCGCTTAATGGCAGCGGTAAGGAAATTTACGCTAATCTCAATTTCGAAGCAGTGCCAAAGGGCAATCAAGCCATAACAAAGAAAAACGCCGTAGATATCGTGACGGATATTATGGACGAATACCAATATATTTTTATTGCCCTTGGTGACGATAATCTAAACCAAGCCGTGGCAAAGGCATGTGAAGACGCGGCCAAGATACTGGATGTGGATTGCAGTGTAAACTATGCGGTGTATTCAACCGGCAAAAAGCGCCCACGTGGAAACCGCAACCCAGTCTGCGTTAACGAGCCCATAACCACAGATACAATTGACCCAGATTTAGAGCGGATGGCGCTTAATACACATCTTTCGTGGATGGGTTCATTAAACGTGGATATGAAAAAGGCAAGGGGAAAGTTTCGGGAACGATATAACTACGAGTCCTCTTTGTCATATGCCCTGTCCATCCCTTACAAGCTGAGGGCCTTGGGCATTAACATGAAGGAAACGGGTTTGAGTAAAGCCGCGGAGCTATTTTCCCAGGCAACCGGCGACCCCGATATCTTTAACAATATTGTAGCCAGCGAGCATAGGCGCTGGGTAATGGAGAAGATTACAAACGGCTGGGTTTCGTCTTTGGACGCCCAGGGTAATATCGACTATGAAAGCTGTATTGCCCATGGCGACGTAAAAGATAAACAAAAAAAGCTACACCCATGTATAGTGCGCAGTACAAGCGCCACACCTTTATCCAAAAACAAAGGCAAAAATCACGCACTATGGGATGAAGGAGACATAGACCCAAGCCTAGACGAGCTTGATAAGATGTCTGTAGAGCTTCACAGGTGCTTTAAAAGGCGTGCAAATGAGATGAAGAAAAAGTATTCCCTGTACGGCGGGGATATGGAGAGTATAAAGCTTCAAATCGCCGATATGGACGATACTATTATTATCGCGTATAACCGCTTTTTGCTGTGTTTGAAAAATATCATGGATGGCAGCCAGAGCTATTCCAGGCAGTATGGTTACTATAGGGATTTGTTTGCCCAGTCCTTAAAGCTTGCACCTGACGAGACTGCGAGGGATGTTAACGCGCGGCTTAAACTTGTAGATAAGGCCATGTTTGCGGTAATCCAAAGCAATATGTATGAGGATTATAAGTCTAAAGATGAGGTGCTAATACTGAAGACGCCGTTTATATTGACCTATAGCACCCAGCCCTACATCGCCATGGCCTTTGACGACGGGCGTGCAGATACCACGGATATGGTCAAAAACGATGTCATATTTAGCAATGTTGCCTCGGCTACGGTTTTAAACCCGGGTAAGATTAACTACCTATATTATTTTGATGAAGGGGCAAAGGTTGGCCATTTTATTAATAAACTGCGTGCTGTGCTAACCTATTTGGACAATAGGAAGATACAGTGCCAGGTTATGCTGTCTATTGCGCTACCCGTGAAATTGCCGGCAAAGATAAAAGCTGATTTGCAGGCGGAACTTAAAATTCTAAAGGCGCACACCAGGCTTAACAACTACATTTTAATAGATTGCCAAGACGAGAACGCGGCAATTGATATGCTAATACAATCCTTAAAGGCTAAGAAAATTGATATGTTTGACGGCTCTACCCTGCTATTTGCGGCTTTGCGAAACCAGCTTATGCGCCCTGTGTTTAATTACCGTGCGTCTGATGAGTTTGCATATTTTGAATTTGATGCCGTTAAAAAAGAATTTTTAAACTGCAAAGGCAGCGGGCATTTGCAATATATCACGGATAACTCCTTTATTAAGATTAACGACTTATTTGCGCTGCAAGGTGCAAGAGATGATAAGTTTTATTTCCCGGAGTTTGCCGACGATTATGAAGCGCTATGGGATATTTATACCGGCAAATACAAAAAAGGCGGCAATGTAGCCCATTATGAAAGGAGTGTAGGCCACTGGAACCGCATGTGTGACCAGCTGGCTAAATATTCAGATGACAATGACAGGTTTGCAAGGTTTAACCTTGACCCGGCAAAGCAGATAGACGAGACTCAGCTATACTACTACTTCCCGGACTATGGGTTTAAGACCGCAAAGTATATGGTGACCCGGCTGGTGGAGTGCGGGGTGCTGTCTGCCGAGAGCAATGTATACAGGTACACGTCCGACACTTGCAGGGCGGATATTGTTACGCAGTGGGATGTTGCCGGGGATATGGAGAAGCTGTTTTCTGAGATACATCATATGGCTGATGTCCGCTTTTTAAAGATTATAAAAGCTTTGCCGGCTACGGGAAATAGCCGCAAGTTCCCGCAGGTAAACATGTACTACGACAAGCTGGATGTTAGCGGCCTACAGCTTACCGATAGCGACGGCTATATTTTTGCCATACTCACAAGGCTTGCCCAGGAGAAATATATCAGCAGATTGCGCCGTGATACGGCCAATAAGCAGGTTGTAAGCTTTACGTATTCGTCCCAGAGGCTTAAAAAGCTGCTTACCACCGCCGGTGAGATATTGGAAGTCTACACTTATTACTCCGCACTAAAGACCGGGTTTTTTGATGATATTGCTTGTGGCTATGAGTTTAAGTGGGCCCAGGGCGATGTTAAAAACGAGATTGACTGTATATTAACAAGGGGCTTTAAGTCTCTTATGGTGGAGTGTAAGGGGCGCAAACAACTAGAGCAGGATTTCTACTACAAGCTTGATACCCTAAACAAATTTGGCATTAACGGTAAAAAAGTGCTTATTGCCAACACCTACTGGGGTAGCGAGCATGTGGACAGCATTAACGAAATGCAAATGGCCAGGGGCAAACAGATGGGCGTAGTAACGGTGTCTGACCCGGATGATATTATTAATATAGGGTATACCCTAAGGCTGATATGGGAGGATAGATATAATGATGTATAACCCACAACCAATTGATGTAAAAGATATCGTACTGCCTGATGAGCTACTGGCCCTGACCGAAGCCATTGCCGAAAATGTGCATGAAATATGGGCCGCCGGCAGGATAGCAGAGGGCTGGACTTATGGGGATGTGAAGGATTTAAGCGCTAAGACGACACCGCTGCTAGTGCCATATGACGAGCTGCAAGAGAGCGAGAAAGATTATGATAGAAATACCGCCCTTGGGACTTTGAAGATGGTTATTAAGATGGGGTACAAGATAAAAATGGAGGGTTTTTAATGACACATGATGTTTTTATTAGCCATTCAACGGCTAACAAAACTACGGCGGATGCCATCTGCCACGCACTGGAAAAAAGCGGTATACGCTGTTGGATTGCGCCGCGGGATATCCCCGTAGGTTTGCCGTATGCCGAGCAAATCGTGCTTGGCATAGAGAAATGCAAGTTATTCTTGCTGGTTTTTTCCGGTGAGGCTAATCACTCCCCCTTTGTACAGAAGGAGCTTACCGAGGCCGTCAGCAATAGGAAGACGATATTCACATTCCGCATTGAAGATGCCCCTATGAACAAAAATATTAAGTTCTTATTGGGTGATATACACTGGCTTGACGCATATCCGGATGATACAGCCTTCGTAGGCTTGACTGACAAGGTCACAATACTACTATCAGCCGAAAATAATTATGCAGAAAGCGCGGGCAATAGTGACAGTATAACGCAGCCAGTAGTGAAAGATGACGGCCTGCAAAGTAATGAGAACCCGGAAACAAAGATTTCACCGGAGGACAGTGCCGTAATTGCAAAGTACGATTCATACAAAAATAGCTTGCTGGAAAAAGCAGAGCAGGGCGACGTACAAGCCCAGTATCTTCTTGGCTACCATTATGTGTGGGGCAATGTTTCCTTTGGCACTGAGGACAGATATAGGCAAGCCTTTTACTGGGCAAGCAAGGCGGCCGAAAATGGCTGTATTGAGGCCTATGACACCCTGGGCAGGATGTATTACCGCGGTGCTGGGGGTACACATGATTTTCAAAAGGCATTCCGCCACTATAAAATAGCCGCTGACGGTAATGACTCCTACGAAGGCTCGTCCTTTTCCAGTAGCCAGCTAGCCTATATGTACAGGTATGGCTTAGGCTGCCAACTGGATTTGGGAAAGGCAGAAGAATATTACTTAAAGGCAATTAAACTGGGCGCAAAAAACATCTATGGCCCACTATGCAGCATGTATCTCCACTCCAACCAGGATGAAAAGGCTGAACAGTGCTTTGATTATTTGCTGGAAGATGAGAATGTGGATAACTTGCTGTACTTCCAGATAGCATCATTTTATTACTTCGGGGCATATAACAGGCTCCCCAATTACTCGCTGGCAATGAAATATTTCAAGCGTGCGGCAGATAAGGGAAATGTTAATGCTATGGTGATATTGGGCGATATGCACTTCCATGAAACCCCAATAAAATGCCTGGACCAAGCCGCGCAGTGGTATGAAAAGGCCGCAGAGTATGCCCACCCAAAGGCACAGTATATCTTGGGCTATTTTTGTGAATATGGCTTAGGCGTTAAGCAAGATTATAAGCGGGCCATGGACTGGTATAGTAAAGCAGTTGCCCAAGGCCAGCAACAAGCACAGCTTCAACTGGGGTTTCTTTCCCTTATGCAAATTGGGGATATACAGCCAGATTTTGAACGGGCATTTACCTTGATTAAAAAATGCGCAGAGCAGGGAAATAACTACGCCTTTGCCAAGCTGGGCGAGCTTTATGAAACCGGGATAGGCTGCGAAAAAAATGAAACAGAAGCAAAGGTATGGTTCGCAAAAGCGGCACTTGGCGGCGATTTTGTGGCGGCTATATACTTAGATGAAGGTTCCCCGCTTATTAATTATGCGTGACGCAGCCAGGAGAAAACAAACATGCACACAGTAACCCTAAAACCCATACACGAGGTAGCAAAGCACAAGAAAGCCTTAATCCCGGCCAATATACCGGAAGTATACGCCATTAAACCCACATATGAAAATATCGCAAACGCAGATGATATCCGCAGTGGCGTACTTGCCTTTAGGGATTTTCTCTACAATCTTTTTGACTACCTGGTCACAGATGGACATGAGTATGCTAAGCCACCCAAGAAGCCGGCCGGTATGGGGGATTATCCGTTTTTGCATTATCTGGCTAACATTTTGGTTGAGATTGGCTATTATGGCGAGTTTGCCGGTGGCAACACTTTGGTTGTAGTCAGGATGCCCCTTGCAACCCCATCCGAGGACGCGGATGGCAAAAAAAGAAGCGCAAAAATACCTTCCACCAGCCTGGTAGAATGCTTAAAATTTCTGACCATGTGCGGGTTCGGCTTCATACTTAGGGTCGGCAGTTCAGACAGTGCTGAACTTTGCGAGGATAGCTTCATAGATGTGAAGAAACCCAATATCGCCAATATATTGCCGCTGGAAGTGTCATATCCCGATAACCCGGCCCTGTTGGTGGGGCTTAAAGCCCTGGCGGTAGCGGATATTGAAAGGCGAAGCGGCCCCAGGGTTTATTGGAACGACCATAATATTTTACGTTGCAACTACAGGCCGCTAATGGCACAAGAACCCGGCATAGCCGACGAGCTAAAAGACTTCTTGCAACCCTTGCCTAAAAAGGTACAGGAGGTGGCGCTAAGGCTACATGAGCGCTATACAGGCATGGGCCTTACTTGCACACAAAGCATACTGGATGATACCAGCTATTCATATGCCCATATTAGCAAGGCCAATAAGGATTTGCCACCGCGAAGCAAATACCAAAAAAGGATATGGGCATTTTCATATTCTATGCGGCATGGGTATAGCTTATTTGTAAGGGCTAAAAAGACGGATAAATATGCGGATATTATTAAGACTTTCCCGCAAAGTTTGCAGGAAAAAATCGCAAAAGGATATGGTTGCTATAGGAAAATGGACGGCGATATCTGCCAGGTGGATTGTGCCGGGGTGCGTATACCGCTGGATGAATCTATGCTGGATATTGCGGATTATATTGAAATATGGCTGGATAATGAAATGCCAAATTCGCTGAAATGATAATTGATAACCATGTAGCTGCTTGGGTTAAAATCCGGTTTAGATGATAATGATAAAGGCTGAAAAATGCTAGTTTGACGGTTGTGGTGCAATAAGATATCGTACAATTAGGAAGCGACGTGATTCGGGATGATTTTTACCCCTGAAAAACGCCATCATCCCGAATCGTGGGTTTTTGAGGTTCGAGTTGCTAAAAAAGCCAGTAATTATGCGGGTTGAAAATGGTAAGGATTGCGTGACGCTTTTCCCGGAGGTGGTTCTTTCATTATGCGCGTGTATGGTATGTATTATGATATCCTCGCAAATGGAAATCGGCGGCATTATATGTGCCGCAAGTATAGGCATAAAGGGGAAATCATGATGAAAATAAAGAAACTCGCGTTTGGCATCCTAGTAGCATTCGTGATTACGCTATGCCTTCCAGTAGCCACACGTGCAACCACAGACAGCGTATGGTCCGGGCAATTCACGGTTTATGTAAACGATGCGCGTTTTGAGCTGTGGGGATATTCTACAGATGTTGCAATATATTATTTTTGCCTATTTGATATGGCGTATATGCTAAACGGCACACCTGCACAGTTTAACATACGCACCCCATTAGACGCCCGGTGGGACTACTGGATAGTAAGAGGCGAACCGTTTACCCCCACAGGCAGAGAGTTTCAGCCAATCCCTGAGCGGTGGGCAACACGCGCCGACGGCGGCGGTTTATTCGGCTGGGACGGGGAAGATAGCGGGTTTGATTACTACCCAGAGCAGACGCTGGTAGTTGGCATCGACGGGGAAGGCGAACCCCTAACCTCCCTAGCCATCTATACCATACAAGATGTAGACAACACATATTTTATGGCGTCAAGCTTGGCTTCGCTGTTGGGTTTAGACTATATTATTACAACCAACCGCTGGCACGCGGGCGATTTGCATGACAACTATGTAACGGGGGTTGACCTAATGCTTACAACCGGCGTGCAACCTCCAGCGGTGATACCAATCCAGCCGCCGGAGTTGGCACGTATGCTGGTACGTATCTCTGGGCAGTGGGTGGATGCCGCGCATTTTTACAGCCCTACAATTGATGAAAGCGTTATATGGCCGGCAGAAATTAGTATCTCCACCCACGGGATAAGATTGCCCGTCACACAGTCGCTTGTGCCTATTATCCCGGAGTGGACGGTCAGCTCGTGGGAGTGGGAATGGCTATGGTGGTATCCCGTGGCCATGCGCAATCTTGAACGCGGCATTGTAGAGTTAATGGTCACGCAACCCCAGGCACAGCCGGCATGGAGTGCCACCATAGAGCATAGCCAGGAAGATATGCTGGCCAGCGCCCCAAGCCTACAAGACTATCGCATTATTGTAGACCCACGCCAAGAGCCGGTTAACAGCATAATCCTATACATCGGTGATATCCCGCATACCATGCGGCGTGTATGCACATGGGATTCCGCCGCTCGCTATCATGTGCAACCTGCCGAGGAGGGTGGTATAAAACTGAACTATGTATTGCCACGGTGGACATTTCGCAGTTTTAGCGAAAGGGAATTTAGGGTATACCGCTCTGCTGCGCCCATTACGCAAAGAGGCTTTACAACTGACACTAACTTCATCCAGTTGAATATGGAGCTTATGCATACCCAGCGCGGCATCTCCCAATACGACCGCATAATATTTGAATTTATTGACCATACCGCCGAGAATGGGCAGGTATATTACTACTCGCTATGGCGCATGGGTGAAGAATGGCATGAGAATGTAACCCCTGGGGGCGAATCCCACGTTGGCAGTATGCGTGTGGTTGTAGATGATATGCTGGGCA
>Ga0131853_10017691_pt1 | contig 12980 bp, 7 predicted proteins | sample TergutLab28metaG_FD_92764 | JGI IMG/M metagenome (GOLD analysis project Ga0131853, IMG submission 92764) | Labiotermes labralis P1 segment gut microbial communities from Petit-Saut dam, French Guiana - Lab288 P1 (version 2) (version 2) | ecosystem: Host-associated > Arthropoda: Insects >...
ACACTAGTCGCTGATTGATTCTCTGTTTCTTCAATCACACTTCTTGATGATGGGGCCGTTGCACTTGGTGGGATATCTCCTGTGAATTCATAGGTGATGTTAAATGGCAATAAGATGCGTTCCCATCTTGCATATAACGTCTTCTCTTCTTCTACACGACCCGTAATAAAGTTCCAGCGGGTATCAAGATCAGTTGGATCTTCGTACCAGCCCATAAAGGTATAACCTTCTCGTTCTGGTAGCTCTGGAATTGGGATTAGATCTCCCATAAATACATCCTCTGTTCGGATTAAGTCTGGTGTCTCCCCTTCTTCTGCTGGGAATGCACCGCCATTGGTATCAAGGGTGACGGTCAGTCGTGGGATTAAACCAACACCTAACAACTGCAAGTTAGCTGCATCTCCTGGAGCAATTGAGAACGTAAACGTTGCCGTTTGATGATTGGCTGCGACGTTTGCTTGGGCTATATCCATGTGCCATGTCGTTGTACTACTACGACTCTCTGGTGTGATTGGAGTAAAGCGCCAGTTGGCTGGATCGTGATTCGTAAGGGTTACAGTGTAGTTTCCTACTCTCAATAGATTAATCGTATCATCGTCATTAAGGGCACTAAAGCTTCCATCTGGATTCATTCTTAAGTTAATGATCGTTCCATTGTCTCCTACTAATAATGCGGTAACGATTGGTGCACTATCATCTTCTGCAGTAGCTCGATTTCTAAATGCTTCACCGGTATCCATCACACCGTTACGGTTAAGATCTGTAAAGAGCATTCCGCTGATTCCACCACCTGCTGGCTCTGCGGCAATAACGGCACCATGGGTCCATGTTCCTGCACCAGTAGCAGAACGCCATCCTTTCTGATACGTTCGCCAGAAGTTCGTATCTCCAATGTTCGCATCGTCACCGATTCCCATTTCAAAGGTGGTTGAACCTGTGGCGAATGGACCGATTGTCTCGTAAGCAATAAACCTTACCATACTAACATCAGCTAAACTATGTCCGTTAGCGATTAACTCTGTATATGTCATCCATGGTCCTTCTACTGGTACCCATGAATTGGTGATTCCTCCACCTGGGACCGCATTGACGTTAGTCGTCGCTACGCGGTAGTAAGTCGTAAAGCCTGGTAATGTTATTTGTTCAGTTAGAATACCTGTCCATAGAGTAGGTTCATTATTGATGACACCTGCTGGGTTACTTAATTCTACGTTATTAAAGTAGCGGGTGTAATTCACACCTGCCCGAGGGATTGGAAGGTAAATCTCCGTTCCTGGGAACAGTGATGTTGAATCGTTATTAAGGAAACTTAAATAGATTTCTACATCTCCGCCAACAGCGATTGAAGCGATACTTGCTTCTGTTCCGTCATAGGTGAAGAATGGCGCTGTGCTACCCACTTCGCGGATGCCTAAGTTAACGTTGAATCCTGGTGCTAATACCACTTGGACTTCTGGGGAAGTAACACCTGCTACAAGTACATAGCTCGTTCCATTTCCAGCACGATTGTGAGTATCAGTGACTAAGGAGAACGAAGTTCCACCACCCATGAACACGTCAGGTCCTACATCCCAAAGGACTAAATCTTGTGCTCTTAACTCTGGAAATGATTGCGTTGATGCACTAACATTAGCCCTAAATGTTACATTCATACTACTCTGACCTGAGAGATTTCCACCGTAGTTGGCACTACGTGCAATCATGTCTTGGTGATTAGGTGCTTCAAAGATATGCGTGGTCCAAGTCAACCCATCTATGACTTGTGTTTGTACACTAACCAATGTTGGTGGAAATCTTGTAGCCCCATGATTTCCAGCTGGAGACCAGACTCCTACGCTACCTAAATCCAGATTAATCCCTTCCGGAAGTGAAATAATAATGCGTGGATCAACTAAGTCATTTTTACTTCCCAATGTGAGAGCACTCTGTAGAGTAGACGTAAAATGCATTTGATCATTAGGGAAAAATGCTCGCTGTCCGCCATCAGCATGTCTCACTTGAGTGTGGAGTGTTCCCACAGCTATAGTTGTGAGACCAATGGTTGTATGATCAATGGCTGAAGCTAGCACTCGATCCGTACCTCTTTCATAAATCGTCAATTCTACTGAATTTGTTTGACCGTCTTGAAAGCGTCCGTAATAGATAAATCCATAAGAATCAGTTCTAGTAAAAGATCTACTCCCTACTGGTAAAGCATTTAAGTCAGCTGATATTTCTCTCAAGAATTCATCCTCTGCAAGCCCTAAGTTAAATGCAGTGACTACATCTACAAAAGGACCGGGCAATGTGATGGTTCTTTCAATTCCAGTGGTAGCGGAAACAGCAATTGCTGTTACATTGGTACTAATTGAGCTATTCCCTGTAGGATACCCTAGTGCAGGTGTTCTAATCGCCCGAACAAATAATTCATCTGGAAATGTCATGCGGTAAAATAGCTCAGGCGTAGCCACAGACCCTCTGTTACTAATTCCAAATCCTCCCAACGCATAACTATATGGAAAGTCTCCTTGATGATTCAAATCATGGCGCACTCTATTTCCTGGATATAGGCGAAGATCGTAGACTGGCTCAACAAAGGTGATGTTTACATTAGCACTACTAACAACAGAACTACCATCTTGATAGGTAACAGAAAGACTACCTACAAATGGGCGTGCTTGATTAGCTATTAAAGTAGTTCCATCGACTTCTGCTGTCCAATAAAGGAAAAGACCAGATGTATTAACTCTATGGTTGATTCTTACATTAGAATACGTAAAGATTACTTGACGAGTAACAGGATCATGGATGACTGTTAGATGATCATTGTTGAAGCTGGTCTCTGTAGGTCTGTTTTGATTTGTAATATTATCTCTGAATCCGTCAAAAGTAACTCCTTCTGGGTAGTTAACGGTAAAAGTTATTCCTTCAACCAAATGGGGTTGTGTTCCAGTAGCGCTAGTATGTAACCATATTGCATGAGAAGTTGAGAACGATTCGGTAAAACCAGTTTCTGGGTTAAAAGCAATTTGGCGTGAGCCACCATTTAATACATCATTAGGTCGTAGTTCTGGTGGAGCAAGTCCTGTAATGGTACTGTATAAATGAGATTCTAGTTCTTCACTTCCATTAATCATCGTAACAACAATTGGGTTTAAAGTTAAAGAAGGTTCAGAGTGTGATATTATTTCACGATGATGACCTAAAATTACAGTCAGGGTGATGCTATCAACATTTGAGTTAAATGTATACTCAATCCGCCCATGACGGGTTCGTTCAAATACGATGTTAGAAGAGCTTAAACCAGTATGCCCACCAATCCCTTGATTGACCCAAGACGTGCCATCTGAGGCGGTCAATACTGAGCTTGCGATTTTACTATCGTCTTGATCTGATAAAAATAGCTCGGTGACACCCCCACCAACGGCCGTTCCTGAGCGTGCGGTATATTCAAAAATTCGATAACCTTCTGGAATTTCCACTACAATACGTCGCTCTTGATCTGCTCCAACGTTATCAAATTCAGCGTGAATTTCGATTGTTCTACGATTCGTCGTGATCGGCCAATTGATGTTATTCGGTGTTGGTAAGTCGTTGACATCAACCGTCGTATTTCCAAATCCTTCAACTCCACCAACGCGTAAGCTTAGGTTGTTGTTGCCACTAAGTGGTGCAATGTCAATGTCATCCTCATCTGGATAGATAGGCTCTGGAAGAGGCGTATGGTCAACCTCAGGTGCCACTTCAGGAGCGGTTTCTGAATCCACAGACGGGTAATCTACATTCCCTCCCACATCTGGATCAGCAGGGTCAACCAAAATAGGTTCTACCTCTTCTAACTCCATTCCATTTGCCACATCGTCTCCGTAAACCTCCGGAGCATACGCCGCAAATAACGTATCAAAAGGAAGTGCTGCAAACAGCATAATCGCTGTCAATGCAATAATCCCTATTTTCTTTAACTGTTTTCTCGTACCCATATTTTCTTCTCCTCCTCGTATAATAGATACATCCATGAGACACTATTATTTAGGCTCATCACTTGTTATACACCCGTAAGAACTTAAATGGTTTCAAATATTTTAAATATTTTCAAAATTTCTGCATTCTTCTTTCAAATTAGGGGAAACTAATGAGTTTTTGATCTAAAAAAAGCCAACATTCCGTAAAATGCTAACGATGGTATACTTATTGCTGCAAGCAGATCTCTTATCTCCCATTTTCATCTCATGATATCTAGGATAATTTTTACACATTTTTGTGAAATTTCGGGAGTAGCTGTGTAAATTCGTCTTCTCGACAAATAAAGATCACATAATTATTACCTAAGTAATCGAAAACGCCCTAGATCATACATAATAAGCCTGTTATAGGGAGTTTGCCTCCCCATTGACCCTCATTTTTGGGTAGCTGTAGGGAGGTAAGCTCCCTATTAACCACTCATATAGCTTAAAATAGGGAGCTAACACTTCCTAAAAAGTTTCAGAATTTTAACTAGGAGTATATATATACCCCCCGGCTCATCTCTCAAAGTCTTTGATATCAAGTATTTCAAAAATTTTAAACTTTTTTCAAAAACGGCTCAATTATATACCCCCGGAGATATTCATTATACACCCTCGGGGTCATTTTGTAAAGAAATAACCACATGACGAGGTGACTCACATTAAAATTCTAAGTAAATGACGTACCCTTTTCTCACTTAATAATTGATCAATCGCATCGTTAAGCAATACCCCTAATCGTATCCATCGACAAGCCAGAGTGCTTAGAGATATCCTCCCTTGACATTCCTGATCCTAAAAGACTCTTCGCCATCTCAACAGCCTTTTCATGAGCACCTTTGAATTTTCCCGTTAGCTTCACATAATACTCTAACAGTCGAAAGGCCATGGTTTTATTCAGCGTCGTTTGATGCTCAATTAAAACCAGTAATTCATTATCCTCTGTGAGGAAGGATACGTCGTTATACAATCTGGGCTTAACGAGGCCATCTTGTAGTTGGACTGAGCGAATAGTTGAGGCATTGATCTTTTTCCCTGTTAATAGCTCGTATAGCTGTGCAGCGTATTTCTCCTGTTTAAATAGTAATGTAAAGGCTGAATCTTTTGCTTGTTGCGTCTTCATAAGTAGCTCCTAGTATTGGACAAATATAACAAGCCCCCTATCTTGGATATTTGGTAGATGAAAATACCTACTAACCTTAGATACGCAAAAAAATTTAAAAACCCTGCTAAATTTGACAACAAATTTTATGAAAACGCCGATCATTTTGTAATTACACTACCATTGTATCGCATTTTCTACAAAAATAAAAGGACTTTGCATTAAAAAAATAGAAAACCATCACATAAAGCGACGGCTTTCTATTCTTCAGTTGTATTCCGTAAGGCTGGCCCAATGATCAATCGGTACCTACGCCCCTGTTCTTCTGGTGGAGGAAGTGGGTCTGGTACGCGCACTTCTTCTTCATCAGAACTTTCAGGTTGATCATCTGCGGGTTCGTCGGTTTCTGGCGTCGTCTCTTCTTCAGGAAGGGATTCTTCCGCGTAAGAGGTTTCTATTTCTCTTTGTTGCCATTCATTTTGGTTTATTTCTTCTTCAATCGGTCGTGATCGGTTTAGCTCAATGAGCAGGTAACCAATTCCTGCCAGCACCACAAGTGATGCAAGGATCAATGGTAATAAGGAGGTTGAAGTTTCAACGATACTTAACTCAATGATCTCTGATTGATTTGGTTGATGTTGTTTCATTTTCCGTGCCGTTTGTTGGATTAACTCCTCAGGAGGGGTAAGGGTTCGGTCAAGTTCAGTTTTGTATTGCTGTTTGGTTAGTCTTGGAATCTTCTTCACCGAGCACCACCTCCTTTGAGTTGTTCTTTCACCAGTCTCCTTGCTCTTGTTAGTCTTGTTTTAACCGTGTTTTCACTTTCTTCTAAAATTGCAGCAATTTCTCTTACTTTATAGTCTTCGTAGTAGTAAAGGTGAATGACAATGCGATATTTTTCATCTAAATGTTGGACCGCCTCAATTAAAGTCGAATGGTCTTTTTCATGTTCTTCAATCATCTGATGGGAAGCATGTTCCAGCTCTTCTCGTCTTTTTTCTTTGGTAATAAAGGTGTGGTAGCAATTAATGGTTACACGGATGAGCCAGTGTTTTGCATGATCAAGTGAGTCGTATTCTTTTTTTATCCCGTATTTCATAAAGCGCATAAAAACTTCTTGATAGATATCCTGAGCATCAGCGTCGTTTTTAGCAAAGTTATGTGCGACGCGATAAACAACACCGCCAAATTGGTTAAGGGCATCTTCAACTGTCAATGTTAACTTATGAGACTTATTCGTTTTCTTTTTCCTCAATTGCTACGTCACCTCTTTTCACTTCATATTGCTTGACTGACTCCCCCCTTATTTATACTTTCGTCACGTCCAAAATAGTTTCATTTGATAGATATTTTTTGATTTTTTTCAATTCCACTACTTCATCTCGGTTATCAAATCCATCCTTTCTTCTACATTATACACCCCTGCGATCTTTTTGTGGGGAAATGTACGCGAAAGACCTCTGAGGATACACGAAGTGCTTTTTTTGAGACAAAAATGAAAAACAACACAACATTATGCTGCTTTAAATGTCGAGCTATTTTTTCTAAATCACTAGTTGCAGAATGTCGTTAGATGACAATACGTCGAATCGTACCCCCTAATAAGCTCATGCCAATTACCTCCTGTCGATTCTTTTTTAGAAAGTCTGCCATGACGTTCTCATTGATACAAACATCGATGGCTTTTTTCACTGCGTCTTCAAGTGTCCCACTCGTCTGTTTGAATAGCTTAACGAGATGAACGAAGTAAGCATAGTCTTTTAAATGCGGTGAACGTTCTAGTAATTTCGATTCGTTGTAATTAATGTTGATCATTTTCACCTTTAGTTCAACCGTATTCTCTCCACAACCACCGATAAAAGAATCAGATAGTCTTAGTATCTGCTCTTGGGGAACGGGTTGATCACCGTTGTAAAAGACATAAAATTTTGGTGTTGGAAGACGGATGATGCGTCGATGAAGTTCTTTTTTATCCATTGCTTTTGTATAAGTAGCGCCTAAATACAAAAGACATTTTAAGGGGACGTTCAGTGGTTGTGACGATTGATGCTCGAGAAACACGTTGTGTTCTCCATTAATAATGAAGGAAACATCGTTTTTAACACCACTGTAAATGGCATAATCAAGGGTATTGATTTCAACTTCCGTATCAACGGAGTAGTCGGTTCCTTCTAGTGCATTGTAGAGCTCAATTAGCTTTTCATTGTCATTAAATCTTTTTCTGAATACTGAATCTTTGATGGTTCGTTTTACTGTCATGGTCATTCCTCGCTTTGCGTTTAAGAATACCCCTACCCTTATATACGCAAAATGAGTCAAAAAACCTGCTGAAAATCACTAAATTTGCACTTTTACACACTTTTTACACATTTTAGCTTGTTTTTTCTACAAAAAATAAATAATCGCCTCATTTTAGGTGCATTCACCTTTTTTCGATCACGGTCGTTTTGTAGATTATAATCTATTTTAACAAGATTCAAAAGGAAAAGCAACAAAAAACTGCACCTAGAGTTATCTTTCTAAGTGCAGTTGACTTTTCTCTTAGCCACTTTCAGCCATATGCTCTAAAAACAGTTTTTTTGCTAAGGTGTTAATACTTGTAGCCCCATGAGATCCTGGATTGAGCCCTTTGGCTATTTCTGTTTGGGATAGGTTAAGCTCAAAGGTGATACGAAGAACTCTCCTTCTTGCCTTTTTCTTCGCCCGCTTGGCATAGTCGGTGTGGCGGTATTCTTTTTTTGGCATCCACTCACTCTCCTATTTATCTTACTTCCTTCTCCTCTTTGAAGTTAATAATAACCCGGTTGTCGCTAGAGCCGTTCCACTTAACAGTGCTGTCCCTGCCATCACACCTGTCTGTGGTAACGTTGGTCGGTTGCTCGGTGTGGTTGGTTTTGGATCAGATCCTCTAACTGGCTCCGTTGGACAGTAAACCTCATCCTCTGGGCAGGTTGGTTCTGGCTCCGTTGGCGTCGTCGTTGGAGGAACCGTTTCCACTGGTACCGTCGTTTCCGGCACTGTCGTTTCCGGAACAGTTGTTTCTGGTACCGTGGTTTCTGGGACTGTGGTCTCAGGTTCCGTTGGATCGGTTGGAGCGGTGGTTGCTGGTACCGTCGTCGGTTCAGGGGCCGTTGTTGGTTCTGGATCTTCTTCAACCGTAATTAACGCATCGTCCTCCGTGATCACATCTCGATCGCCTGTTTCGCTATCTTCTGGTCCAAACAAGTACGCCGTATTCGGAATTTCATCGTTCTCATTTCCAGCTAAAACAATCACATCAAAGGTAATCACATAAATTCCGTTAGCTGATAGAACTGGTAAGTAAACGCGCAGTTCACCAGTTACCGGATTAAACGTATAATCCTCTGGGAAAACCGCAGGAGCACCGTTGATTCTAACCGATCCTGGTACGAACTCTACCAAGCTTAAGTTCAACGTATCCACAACCACAAAGTCTTCCAAAGCGACATCGTTTGGATTAATAACTGTGACGCGGTAACGAGCGGTTTCTCCCACTTCTGCTTCAAATACATCACCGAATTCACAAACGTCTCCATCCAGTGCGATCAGTTGTAGAACAAAGTCTACTAAGCTTTCAACCTCTTCAAGAATACATACTTGCTTCTGGAGGGTTGGATCGTATAGCTCGGCTGGTACCGTCGTTTCTGGAACAGTTGTCTCTGGAACCGTCGTTTCTGGGACCGTCGTCTCAGGTACTGTCGTTTCCGGCTCCGTTGGATCCGTTGGTGCCGTCGTTGCAGGAGCTGTCGTTGCTGGAACGGTTGTCTCTGGCACAGTTGTTTCAGGTTCCGTTGGATCCGTTGGCGCTATCGTTGCTGGAGCGGTTGTCTCTGGGACCGTTGTTTCTGGGACCGTAGTCTCAGGTTCGGTTGGATCGGTTGGTGCTGTTGTTGCTGGAACGGTTGTCTCTGGCACAGTTGTTTCAGGTACGGTGGTTTCTGGTACCGTTGTTGGCTCTGGATCTTCTTCAACTGTAATTAGAGCGTCGTCTTCCGTGATTATCTCTCGATTGCCTGTTTCCTCATCTTCCGGTCCATACAAATACACCGTGTTTGGAATTTCATCGTTCTCATTTCCAGCTAAAACAATCACATCAAAGGTAATTAAATAGGTCCCGTTTGCTGATAGAACTGGTAAGTAAACGCGTAATTCACCAGTTACCTCATTAAAGGTGTAATCCTCTGGTGAAACAGCAGGAGCACCGTTGATTCTAACCGATCCTGGTACGAACTCTACCAAGCTTAAGTTCAACGTATCCACAACCACAAAGTCTTCCAGCACTACATCGTTTGGATTAATAACCGTGATGCGGTAGCGAGCCGTTTGACCCACTTCTGCTTCAACTACATCTCCAAATTCACAAACGTCGCCTTCAAGTGCGATCAACCGTAGAATAAAGTCTGCTAAGCTTTCAACCTCTTCAAGAATACATACTTGCTTCTGGAGGGTTGGATCGTATAGCTCAGCTGGAACCGTCGTTTCTGGGACCGTCGTCTCAGGTACTGTTGTTTCTGGGACTGTGGTCTCAGGTTCCGTTGGATCCGTTGGTGCTGTTGTTGCAGGCGCGGTGGTTGGTTGTTCTTCGAGAATAATCTCCTCTTCGCACTCGTCAATAAGCTCAGTATCGCCGGTTTCTGGGTCGTAGTCGTATAAATGAACCACGTTCACTACTGGACCTGGTGCTGTCCCTTCGGCAACACGAGCTTCAAAGGTAATAACGATGCTTGCGTTGGCAGGGAGGTAATCGAGGTAGACGCGTAATTGGTTAAGATAAGTGTCAATCTCGAAGTCATAGCCATAATCCGGTGACACGACAACGTTGCGGACACCCGTCAACGCACCGTTGGCTAAGTTATCAACCACTAGAAAGTCTTCTAAGCCAACGTCGTTTGGATTTGTAACCGTCAACGTGTACTCAACATACTCGCCGATTTCCACTGGTGTTCCTGGTGCGACGTTAACGTCTTTTTCAATGGATGGACGAACAAGTAATTCTACAATCTCAGTATCGCGACCGCATTCTACTTCATCCTCGCCGTCAATACAATACAAAATCGCCGTATTTGGAATTGTACCTGGTTCAGGGTCGATTGGGTTGTCGTCTTCTACGATTTCAAAAACACCTGTAGATGTGTGGCGAATATCTGCATCTGGGAAAATTCGTTGACCAGCCGGAGTAGTGCCTGCTCCCGGTAAATGTGTAACATATTCTTCTACAACGATGGTTACGGTATATACCCCAACCGACCAATCACCGACAAAGAAACCTAATTCTTCTGTATTTGCAGTGGTTGTTCTGGTGCGGTATCCGCTAATCAATGTAGGATCAACGTTAATATTCCCTAATCTAACCCCGGAAGTATCATAAACATAACCGTCTTGATTTGTGATAAGGAAAGAAAATCTATAATCGCCCCAGATATCGGCTTCCCCACGGCGGTAGGCGTAATTTCCATCCGGTCTGCCTATTACAACCGTATCTGGATTTCTTACGATGGTATTTGGGTCGCTGACAACACCTTCGATATCTACAAAGGAGCTTGTGCGTTGGATGTTAATATTAATTGCTCCTTCTTGAGAAATCGTTAATGGAAGTCGTGTTGGATCAAGATTTCTATACCACACAAGAACTGAAATTGAATATCTACCTTCCAACAGATTAAAAGCATCAATATTTATCTCTCCCCCATCAGTCATTGGGAAATAAAAACTTCCACCACCACTATCAAAGTCAACAATCCTAAAGCTTACTCTATAAATGTAATCTCCATTCCCATCAGCATAGTCGGGTCCCATTCCTTGTAAAGTTGTAAAACTGATACTCGTAGGATTTGTTACCCAATAGTGAGCCTGAAACGGCCAAGGCGCTCCTACTACCGCAGGGTCGGGGTTTGTATCTTCGCAATATTCAAATTCAACTTCAAAGAATGCGGCTGTTATAAGAGGATCTATCCCAATGTATCCACTCTCATTTGAAGCAGGCGCTGGCACATCTGGAGCAGCAAACAACGATTGCTCTCTTAACGCTTGCATAATTCCTACACGAGCTACTGATGCTTCTTCTTCCTCAATCACTCGCACGCGCACATTAAACGTAATCTCAATTGAGCTGTTCGGATCAATCGAATCAATATAAACACGCAACTCTCCCGTATCCTCATCAAAACTCCAGCTTCCTGCTGGTGCAGGCGAGCCGTCTATATACAAAGTGTCTTCCAAAAATTCAACTAAATCAACGCGAATATGATCGACAACCACTAAGTCTTCCCATACGTGGGTTGCATTTGGGTTGCGCACGGTAATCGTGTATTCAATCTCTTCCCCTTCAAATACCGTGTCGCGGTCCGCAGACTTCTCGATAATTGGATCGATTGGTTCATCGTCTTCTACGATTTCAAATACACCTGTAGATGTGTGATGAATATCTGCATCTGGGAAAATTCTTTGCCCAGCGGGAGTAGTGCCTGCTCCCGGTATATGTGTAACATATTCTTCTACAACGATGGTTACGGTATACACACCAACCGCCCAATCACCTACGAAGAAACCTAGCTCTTCCGTCTCAGCAGTTGTTGTTCTGGTGCGGTATCCGCTTATAAGTGCAGGATTGGCATTGATATTACCTAACCTTACTCCAGATGTATCGTAAACGTAGCCATCTTGATTTGTGATAACGTAATGGAATCTGTAATCGCCCCATACATCAGCCTCTCCACGGCGGTAGGCATAGTTTCCATCTGGGCGGCCTATTACAACAGTGTCTGGACTTCTTACAATGGTAGTTGGGTCGCTGACTACGCCTTCGATATCTACATAGGAACTTGTTCGTTGGATGTTGACGTGGATTTGGCCATCGATATGTTCAACTTGCGGAAACCTATTTGGATAATCGATATTGCGATACCAATATCTCATTCCAAGGAAGTAACGTCCTTCTGGTAAATTTAAGGCTTCAAAGTCAAAAACATTTCCATCCTCTTCTGGGATAAGATGCCCTCCTGACATAGGATGCACATCCATCCAAAGGCTAGTTCTGTAAATATAATCTCCGTTAAGATCTTGATACTGAGGACCCAATTGGTTTTCAATGGGTGTAAAATAAATGTTTGTAGGATTGGTTACCCAGTAGTGAGCTCCGACTGGGAAAGGTGCTCCTACTACCGCTGGGTCAGGATTGGTCTCTTCACAATATTCAAATTCAACATCGAAAAGTACATTTGTCCAAAGCGGCTCTATCCCAATATACCCATCGCCTTGTGGCGGTCCCCGATTAACTGACGCCTCGTTTTCATCACCGCTACGATAACCTAATTCAACTTCCGGAAAAATCACCTCTGGTTCGTCAGCTAATCCCACCTCATCTGCTGTCAACTGACTCATAACCACTGGATCTTCTTCAACTCCCGACACTTCTCCAGCAGCTGAACCTTCAAAAATAGCAGCAAAAATTGGATCCAATGGCAATGCACCAAACAAAAGGATCACTGCCAAAACAACGCTTAGTTGTTTCTTCATTTTTTTAATATATCTCATCATATAACCTTCTCCTCGTATAGATTTCTTCATCTAGTATTTTTCCATTATACACCCCCCAACCCTCTTTGTGTTAAAACGTACGTCTAATACCTCTGAGAGTACATGAAGCGTTTTCCATATTGGGGAAGCGTTTTTTAAAGCAAATAAAAAAAATAACAACGCGTTATGACTCGCTGTAGTGCACCCAAAAGTTAGGACAAATAAAATTAAGCGGATTGGACATGGTACAATAAAGTAGACACAAAGAAAAGAGAAAAAGGTGGACTACTTTATGGCAAGAAGAAAGTTTGATAAGGCTCATAAGCTATCGGCAGTGAAATTAATACTAGAAGAAGGGT
>Ga0131853_10017692_pt1 | contig 12980 bp, 10 predicted proteins | sample TergutLab28metaG_FD_92764 | JGI IMG/M metagenome (GOLD analysis project Ga0131853, IMG submission 92764) | Labiotermes labralis P1 segment gut microbial communities from Petit-Saut dam, French Guiana - Lab288 P1 (version 2) (version 2) | ecosystem: Host-associated > Arthropoda: Insects >...
CTCCCCCCCCCCCAAAAAAAACTCTTCTAAGTAACGTTAATGTTTATTCTAATATGTATACGATCTCTTTGTACTTCACTAACTGGTTCCGAGAAGCTTTTGTTTGGTTGAATTATATTACTGAACAGGTGAGTGATTTGTGTTATGCCTACTGTGTAGTTTGGTAATTACATTTGTTATTATCAAGTACCAGTGACCTTCATCGCAATGTATTTCACAATTATTCTTACGACATGAGGGTTCAGTCGCCTATGGTCTCATCATCATCAGTGTCAACACTGCTAATGCAGATTTGTTTACATGTATTGAGTTGTCATTTCTAAGCTAATTGATTTTTATCAGTATTTTATGTTGTATTTTCCCACTATTTTAATTCCATTTCTTTGAACCAACATAAACAGATGTGACCACCATCCACAGTACATCCAGCTACCTGGAAGAACACAGGCAGCTGCAGAGAGATTGTAACTTATAGTCATAGCACCCAACTCAAAACTGAAGAATACAAAAGAATCACACAGTCTACAACAACACATTTAAAACTGACAAAATGCAACACATAAAAACACTAAGGCTAACTGGACAAAGTTCGCTTGCGTCAACAGACAGTAAGGGCAGTCACCAGTGTTTTCCAAACGTCGGGTTCAAAATTACATAAAGTTAAAAAATACATTAACAAAAGAATTACTGCAAAAACCGATTAACAAAACACATATAAAAAACGACGTTATGTACAGTACAGGACCTGATACAAAATTTAGGTGTGACAAACTTCGTTCGTAGCTCCGTCTGTACGAGAAAGCTACAACTTCAAAGATCTATTTGTGTTATACTCTTTTTTTCTGTTGCTTTGAAATGCACAGCAACCATCGAGAGAACGGAGAGATTATTATCGATTCAGTGGCATGAACATAATGAAGGTTATTGGACGGATGCGTGTGAATTTCATGTTTCTTAACCATAAGGAAGAGTTTATCGTGATCATAATTACTTATTTTTAATTCGCATGATTTCTGCAGTGATGTGTTCGTTGTGCTTGAGATAAATATTAGAAGCTAGAAGTCATGGAATAGGAATGTAGAGGAAGGATCAGGTTAAACGCGCCAAAACCCTGCGTTATGATTGCACTTCAAATACTTTCCTTTATTCGTGGAGTTTGGATGAGTCTATGTCTCTTCGATGTAGGGCAGATCCCACGGTGTCACTTCACACAGGACAACAGTCGTCTTCCCAATACGTATGAATGTTACACATGAGTGTGGACAGAATGCACCTGACAGTGTCTGGATTTATTCAAGCACGTGCAGATGTTGAGTACAGTAACACAATCGTTATTTTCCTTGAAGTGTGTCTGCAACCTGTTCAGTGTCTCCTCTTCCTGTCCTCGTGTCTTCCATACTTTCACAAACAAACTGCAAAGCAGTGCTTCTTACCTTTGAAAACTGACATTCATCCACATCATTGGCGTACCGAGGTGGGGGGGGGGGGTTTTTCAAACACCCCCCCCCCCCAACGAAATTCCGAAGGCCCTCCAAAATCGTGCCAAACTCAACCCGATTGTGAAAACTGTTAAAAATTACTGAATTTAGGACGCCAACACCCCAAGATGTTCTGAAAAAAGGCGGTAAAATCCTAAAAACTACCGCCGGTTCGCAATTGTTTTACATTAGCAATGACAAATAAACTGGTTTCCATCATAAATAGTCTTAAAGTATCAAAAATTAAGAAAATTTTACTATATGAAATGAAATTTCTTGTACCAAATTACAGCCGCCTCCAGAACCCCTGACTAGGGAGCTGCCGCCCCCAGATCCCTTTTCTCTCTGTCCTCTGTCCTCAATTGAATTTGTTGAATTTGTTGAACCCCCCCCCCCGAACAAAATTCCTGGGTACGCCACTGATCCATATTATATACGATCCTTCAGTTTCTACCTCACAGGTAACACATTCCATGTCAGTTATACCGGACAAATCCTTGGGTGCTTCGCACAGAAAAATAATCATTTTTTGTTATGACAGTTATAGCAAGCACATGAATACACTCTGTACAAAATTGTTGGCACGATCAAGAGATGTTTCTGCTCGCCGCTGTATCCAGCTAGGAGTTGTGACCCGCACGGTCTCTTAACCAAAGGATATCTTATGTCCGTGGTGATAGCCGGGAAGCGAGCTTGCCCATAATCTCCAACTAAAGCCGAGGTTACTTTTGTGAGAAGCTGTACCTGCACTCTCCACAAAATTACATGACGCCTTCCTTCATTAAGCACAGGACAGAAATTGCCCTAAACTATTATTATTATTATTATTATTATTATGTTTGTGTGAAAAACTCTTACTTTCAGATCTTTGTCTCTATAAATTTATCTGACATAACCTTAAAGATTAGCACCGTTACTACGTGCGTTATTGCCAACTTCTAAACAATAAACCAAAACTAGTAAGAATACATAGGTATAGGTCAATCTAAACATTATTAGTGACTGATTTGTGTTCGTACAAAGTGACAGGTAACTGCAGTCCATTAGCTTGGGTTCCAAGAGTGAAAACACTTAACAATTTCATACGGCTTCCATACCATTTTTGTATTACACCCTCTCGGAAAGTAGCATACATTATTTCAGTACCGTATGTTAAAGTATCCACGGTGTTGCTCCCACCTCATTAGCTTGTGCGTCGACCACACTTATTCAGCCAATCTGGAGATATAAAATACAAGGTTGGAGGTGAACTCCAGTGGATTGTCACTGGGAGTTACGACGTTTCGGGAGCACAATACACTTCGACATACAAAAATATAAGGGTCTTAGAATGAGCTTATCTTTCTTAGTCAAAGTAAAGTAAAATAAAGTATAAAACTTGTAAATACTTGCAGTATCGAATATAATTCATGTGGTACATAAAACGCAGGCGACAGGGGTATCGTAGAGGGTACAGCGGTTGTCTACGGGCTGGAAGGTCTGGGGATCGTATCCAAGTGGGGCGAGATCTTCCTTGTCGTCCAAAGCGGCACCAAAACCCAACCATCCTTCTGTACAAGGTGTACCAAGTCTTTCTTGTGGGTAAAGCTGCCGTAGCATGGTGCTGACCACCCTTGCCCATATAGTGCCAGGTTGTGAAAAGGAGGGAGCTACACCTCCGCCTCCCTTCCGTACCTTCATAGGCATGTCAGTAACTTTACACAAAACACAATTAACATCATATTTCAGACTCTCCCTTTTAGCGTTTTTTGGACTACTGAGGAAACACGTATTGTAATTACAGGCCTAATTTGAAGAGATGGTTTATAAGTGGTAGATGCAACATCCAGTGAAACAAAAATACAAAACTCCACTCACTGAAATGCCACACTGTGTAGACTAAACTCCCCTTCTTAAACCCACAGTTTTTTAAAAACTCTTATTTTTAACTTACAAATGTCAAAATTTTTTCCAACCCATGACTTCAACTTCAACTTAAAAACATGTTGCAAGACGCATTTTGTATCGTCACTAGATAATTAATTTTTTGATTTGGCTTTAGATTGAAAACTGCTGTTTGGAGCGTTTATTTCCAGCCAATTTCCTCACGCTCTTGCATGCCCACTCTATTGTTATTGCGTGTTTACAGGAAGAGCAGAATCAGGCCTAATCAGAAATAATTCTGTCGATGGTTTGACTTATGGATTTGATTAGGATTTATTTGTTCTTTAAAAAAGGCACGATAGTAGAGAGCAATATGTACAGTTCTGTGCCCACTAACGTCAGCGGGTTTTTTTTTTTTCCAGTAGGCAGCCCATTAGACTTCAAGAAATATCTCGCTCTTCTCCTCACACAAATTCACTAGTATTTGAATCCATAACGGTATGTCCCCTTCTCCTCCTAATTTTCTCATGGTGCTCCCATTTATATCGAGACTGATATAAAAACATTCATAAATTTCTCAGATCGCTAGTTTTTGTGCACCCAACAATTTTCGTAAATGTTATTTATTTAGCTGTGTGCCTCATCTTCTTTTCCATAAATTTCTCTGTCTGTCTTTCTGCTTCTTGGCCGTTCAAAAGTATATGAAAGGCACTGTCCTCACTCTGGCTTAAAGGACATATTCTCCTTTCGACCCGACCCCTCACCTCCGTTAATTTCCAAATCCTCTTTCATATGTGCTACATAAAGTCTCAATAAGGAACAAAATTCGCCGCTTGACTATCTAGGTTTCATTACCAGGTTTGTGGCATAACTGATGTAACATTTTTAATAATGCAGATGCACTTACATTTGTATTACCCCCAAAACCCCACAACTGTTTTGGTATTCCGTTTATGCGAGTAGAGACGTAGCAAGAAATGTCTCACTTCCTTCTTTTGTTAATTGCTTCAGGGTCAGTGGATATTTATTTGCGATACGGACAGTCCAGATGGCGAACAGAAATACAAGGCTTGCAACGGAGTTTCTGTCTCTCTGGCTCACTTAAGGAAAGGATTAACACAGTTCCGACATACTGATTGAAGCATTACCTTCAACTACGGTGGTGTTTTCCAAGTTGTGTTCAGCGCCGTTGATAGCTTTTAGATTAAGAGAAACGACATAAAGGAAACTTCCGCAGTTCTCCCTAACAGAAATTCAGCTACCATTTTTAGCCCACCTCTCTTTCTTTAAACAAAGAAAGAAAGGAAGAAAAAAAAAAGGCGAGATTTAAGATCACCATGCTGTGTGTGTGTGTGTGTGTGTGTGTGTGTGTGTGTGTGTGTGTGTGTGTGAGAGAGTGTGTGTGTGTCTGTGTGTGTGTGAGTGTGTGTGTGTGTGAGTGTGTGTGTGTGTGTGTGTGTGTGAGTGCGTCCTTCCAAATCCTTAATCAGTTGACCATTTTTCCTGTAATGGTATGAATGCTATGCTATCGAAAATCACCTGTACGTTGTACATTTTAAATTCCTACAATCAGTAATAATAATATGGCCGACTTGCGTCCTTCTGAGTAGGGACAGACACGAGTACTTCGTAATTTAGGGTTCCAAAATGAAGTACAGTGGCCACTTTTTATGTGTTGTTTTTAGATTGTAACAGAACAAAATTGCGTCTGCATAAATCCTGTATTAGCTTCCGGCTTGCTGCCGAGGAATAACGAACTATCGGATCTAGGCCTGTAATAGTGTAAGGGGATAGTCAAAAGGGGCCGGTGTAGCTCAGTCGGTGAACCGGCTAGCTACGGGCTGGTCGGTTCGGGGACAGGGCCCTGGTAGGGGCGAGATTTTCTGCACTCGTCAAAAGCGCCCCCGAAGCTTACTGCCTTCCTGTACAAAGGGCACCTTAACTCTTTGCTGAGGGTAAAGAGACCAGGGCGTGACGTTGGCCACTCACACCCCATCTCGCGCCAAGTTTAACCTCTTTGGATAGGTCATGGCTATAGTACATTGTGTAGGACATGGTTCTCCAAGCTGCGCCCCGCCAGGTTGTACTATACGGCCCACCGGCACATTTGTAACTTGCTTACCTACTACCAGCTACACAATAATTGAAGCGGTTAGGTATACCGCTTAATGTTAATTTTCCACTTGCGGCACGCGAGCCAGCCCACGATAACGGGTGTGGCCTTTGATGATTTAGGATACAGTTTAAGTCAGGAATTACAAAAATGACGACAGTGCATATCTTGGAAATTGTATTTGACAAATTTATCGTTGAATTTTAAATAATACGGTTTTTTGTGATAATAACGTGTTTAATAATAAACAATATGCAACACTGGAAAGTTGTGAGGTATGAAGGTCACTATGAGTTCTGCTAGGAACTCCTTGTTTGTAATGATTCCATCTTCATCTCCATCTTCACCTTCGTTACTTCTTTAGTATAAGCGAATATGCGTCTTCAAAATCTCGGTAATAACCGAAGTCTTCCGTGTCTCCGCTTACAAAAAGCCAACACTTTATTTTATTGGCCCCATTGAACTTCTTTTGGAGTTTTCCACTACCGCCTTGCACTGTCTTTCCTTCCGTGCATATAGGCCAGTTCTTCTCAGACCTTTTTTTCCTCACGGCTCAGTATTCCTTGCCGCGAGGAATCGCGACATCCAGAACGTTAAAGTTGGCAACACTACGTGAGAATCGGAGACGCGCCAATGCGTGTTGCCGAGGATGATTTTTTGGGACGTACTATACCAGCTCATACTACGCATGTGCAAGAAAAATTTGTTTTGAACAAAATTATTTATAAATTTTCTTTTGTCTGCAGTACTGTAACTTTCAACATTTCGCGGCACATTTGTGGGGCGCGGCACCCTCTTTGAGAACTACCGATGTGCAGAAATGCGCAGTCGGGCGTTCTGGAGATTTAAGAGTGTATCAAGAAGGGGGGCAGTGCTAGTGGCTGGTGGATTAATTTACGCGAAGCAATTTGCGCTTCAAGTAAATTTACGCCACTGTCGATACTTGTGTGCTCTCTATAAACGAACGTTCCCAGGTCAGCTAATGGCCTCTGTGACTGAACTAAAACATGGTGTGAAATTCAACACTTGATTTCGTTTTCGTCGCTTTCCTTCTTCTTCTCTTTAATCTCTCAGTTCCTTTAGAGTTCCAGCGTCGCATTTCGAATGATTTGGTGGTGTTGGATTTGTTCTCATGGACTACACCAGATCACGATATTAAATCTGAACCTCCGAGTGCCCAAACCTGACGTTCTTCATAGCCAGACTAATCTATTTTAGCAGAGAATATCAAAGTAATTGTGAATGGTGAAAATCGGTTTCAAAAATTGTAGCGCCATCGTCAAAAAATTATAAAATTAGTTTGTAATGAACGGAAGTATCAAGAAATTACGATTTTTTTTTTTGTAGAGAACTACGAAGAAGTTCACATTTCTTTATGTTAGTTGTTACTAACCCAACCCTGCTTCACTTTAGTACACCCGTGTTAAATTCACACAGCCTTCGGGGTACAGTTTAATACCATTCTGTAGGAAACGCCGAATCTTCAAGTTAGATAAAGGGTGTTTATTGCATATCGCATAATCAATTCTGTTTGAACGATCAAAATTATTCTGTACTAAATTACTTCCTTGTAGTCCTATTCTTAAGAATTTACAATAGAATCATTTGAACTTTAGCAATAAACAAACACAGCAAGGGGGGGGTTCTTCGAAGCACACGGATAATACGCCTATTTGTGATATTTTGAACTTTGCAGTGTGATTATATTGCTCAGAATTAGATAAATTGCCGTAATTTTCCCCCATATCTGACATACTAAGCCGGTCCCAGTGGCCGAACGGTCTAAGGCCTGCTGACATATTGGGTTTGAATCCCGTCCTGAGCATGGATGTCTGTCTGTTGTGAGTGTTGTGTGTTGTCAGGTAGAGGTCTCTGCGACGAGCTGATCACGGGTCTAGAGGAGTTCTACTGACTGTGGTGTGTCTGTGTGTGATCTAGAAACCTCAAGAATGAGGAGGTCCTTGCCCGCGTTGGGCCGCAGCGCCACAAGAAAAAAAAAATTCTGATACGCTTCGAGCCTCGTGTTCAGTGGGCAACTCGGGATGGGCTCTTTCCCGAGGGATGAAGCGGCCAGGGTGTGAAGTTTACCTCTCGCTTCCATTTCTGGCGATGTTAAGAATATGTAGATTTGCACTTCCACAACCCTATGCACCTTCCTGGTGTGATGCTTAATCAAGAATGCGGACAACTGTAAGTCTGTGTATTGGGAAGTGAGGTCCATACAGCGTGGCTGTTCCGAAGTGTAAGATGGCAAAATAATAAATTCTCACTGGCGGTCATCAAGAGTAACGGTCCTACTTTGGTACACTGCTGGGGACTTGCTGTCGGGTTAGGCCTCAGTTTCCCTCTCTGCCTTTTCCTCTGTTAGTTCAGAAAGCCACACGACAAGAATTTCATTACGCAACAACATTGAAAATTAAAAATATACTGCTGGCAAATTGGACCTACAATTTGAAATGGGTTCCGATCCAGGGTTGGGCCCTGATGCACCTCACGTCTACAAGGATATGACTTTTATTCTCCTCAACGTGTGTCTCAGACGCATGAAATTTTGAAGTCCAGCGCATCTATATACGTCTAATGTTAGTTCAGTGTTCCAGTAGCAATGAAATCGTATCCAGGCTTGTTCTATATTATCATGACACTGTGCTGTTATTTTCTTGTTCGTCTTCTTCAAGCCAAGTTTAACAATACATACAATGTACTATGACGTAACATTAAGGCGCGTTCGTGTAACCATTCTTGCAGTGGAAAACAATAAGTGTTACATTTTCTGAATATGTATTTGTAGCCTTAGTTATCCGGCATGCAATGCGCATGCGCCTTAATATCACATGTGGTCTGTCCGGCTGTACAATATTTTTCGACATTATCTCATAAACTGCACAATTTTCGGGGAGGGGGGGAAGTTACAGAAGGTTAAATGTGTGGTTTTATCTTGGTAGAGGACACACCGTTGTGTTTAAAGTCAGGACAGAGAAGAAGACAACCTTTCTCTTGCAACGCGATAACGCCAGAACCCACACCAGTTTGAGGACCGTGGAGCACATTGTCAAACTTGACTGGACTGTCATACCACACCCAACGTATAGTCCGGTTTTGGCGCCTTCTGATTTCCATCTGCCCGGGCCGATGAAAGCTGGACTGCGTGGGCAATTTTTCCTAGCTACGACCCCGTCGTACGAGCAGTGAAACAGTGGGTCAACTCCGCTGGTGAGATTTTTACGAGCGCAGCATGCAGGCTCTTGTTCATCGCTGGCGAAAGTGCATAGCCAATGGTGATGACTACGTCGAAAAACAGTGTTTTGTAGCTAAGAATTTGCTCTATCAAATAGTGTTATTATGTTCTTTGTATCTGTTGTAGTTTCCATGGAAATAAATATGGAGCATTACTTTCGTAGCGGCCTACTTACATTAATAAAATAAAATTGAATTTGTACTCAGTCTGACACAACTATATGTTTATTTTATTATACTATTATTATAATAGTAAAATAAACATAATCATTATTCTATTATAATAACAATAAAATAGACATATAGTTGTGTCAAACAGAGTACGTATTTAATTTTGTTTAGTTAATGTACTTTAAACACAACGGGATGTCCTGTACCAAGATTATTACAGCCAGTCAAGCTCGTTAGGCCGAACCCCCCCCCCTCAAAAAAAAACTTAAAAAGTCCAAGTCTTGAAATGTTGTGGAAACATCTACTTCAGTAGTCAATGTCTCAAGCAGAATCTAACTCCAAATTACACAAAATAACAGAACAATAATAAAATAAACACACGTTTGTGTCAGACGGAGTACATATTTAATTTTATTTTATTAATGCACTTATTTTGAGTTTCTCTACAGTGCTTGTCTGAAACATTTTCTCATTGTAAGTAGAACTGAGAGGATAAAAAAAACTACATTACTCTCCATGTAAAATGCCATTTATTTTTGTTGGATCTAAACGAAACTTGAATTTTCTCGACAGATTTTCGAAAAATGCCCAAAGATCAGCTTTCATGAAAATCCTTACAGTGGGAGCCGAGTTGTTCCGTGCGGACGGACAGACAGACAAACGGACGGACGAACATTAAGTTAATAGTCGCTTTTAGCAATTTTGCGAACGCGCCTAAAAATGGCTAATATTTTAAAAAAAAAAGAGTAGCTGAATAAAAGACAACGGTGGTACGCACGTAAAACATCCAGGCTGAAACGGCGACGAGGTCTCCCCGTGTAGCCACTACGGCGTGAAAACATGGCAGCAATCATAGCAACATTCAGGACATCTGAAAACAAGGTAGCCATGGCAGCAGAGACAACCACAGTAACTACACGAACAACCAGCAAACTTGATAGACACAGCAACGCTGGTAACAGAGGTGGCCACTCTTTTGTGTTCTTCGCAATTTGCTCTGCTCCATTGTCCTGCTGATCTCTTTCTCAGGTTCTCATGTTTCGTGTTACAGTGCTTGCGCCCTCGTCAAATACTACCTTATCACAGACCTGCAGCCCTAAATATGTGACGCCAACGCGCGCGTGCTGTCTGTGTTATCAAGGACAGCTTGTAGAACATTGGACACACGTGATTCAGGTTTCTTTCCTGTAAGAAAATCCCATCGGCCATTACGTCATGCGAGGAGGAACATAGTTTGTGCTAGCAAAATTGGGTCACATTGCGATCTGTAGTGTGGATACCGTGTGTTTCGCTAACGGCCGTTACGTGGACCCTATGCCCCGATCGGGGGCCATACATGAAGAGCGGAGGGTACTTATCTTGTTACACATTAAGGTAACCTGTAAATGTCTTTGAGAAAACAGAATAGGAGGAGATAAATATTTTGTATTACGAAGCTGTGTGGTAGGATTAATCATGTCTGAAAAGTCTGGTGAAATGTTACTGCATATTGTGAATTTAATTTAATTTCGAATGGCAACAGGGCAGCGGCAATAAAATTATGTAATTTTGTCTTCATAATAAGGGGGGGATGGCGACCGGTGTGAGCGTAGAATTATCAGGTGTGTTGACATGACGGGGTTTCCCTAACGTCCACTTGAATTCGGATCTATAGGAAAGACAAAGAGTAAAATTTGTTTTTACACATGCGGCTCCATTCTTTGATTTGTTTGTCATCATGTAAGAAAATAAGTGTTACGAATTGTACAGAAGGAATGCACGGTATCTGAAGACCACTCGGTGGAAGCGAACGCGAATATTGAAGTCACAACTTCTGGGGCATTGTACAACACAAACAGATCCATGGTCGGAGAGAGGGATCACTGTCAGCCATTAGACAGACCGACAGAAAAATTAGACAAATGGATGGGTAGACAACTCTATAGACGTTAATTTTCATTGGCCGACTTTCCTTCTTAAGAAGCAACAAGGTGGTTTATGAGATCATCGTGTGTATATGTGTGTGTATGTGTGCATGTGTGTATGTGTGCATGTGTTTGTATGTGTGCGTATGTGTGCATGTGTGTGTATGTGTGTGCGCGTGCATGTGTTTATATGTGTGTATGTGTGCACGTGTTTGTATGTGTGTGTATGTGTGCATGTGTTTGTATGTGTGTGTGCATGTGTGTGTATGTGTGTGCGCGTGCATGTGTATGTATGTGTGTGTATATGTGCACGTGTTTGTATGTGTGTGTGTATGTGTGCATGTGTTTGTATGTGTGCGTATGTGTGCATGTGTGTGTGTGTGTGTGCGCGTGTGTGTGTGTGTACGTTCCAACTTGTTAACCAGTTGACCAGATTTAACAAAACTCAGTTTAAAGTTACGCGGTCAGAAAACTAACCTACAATCCGCAATAATAACAAGACAGTCGCGCGAACTTGCGCACGGTAACGACACAGCACTCTGTTCGACATGTAGCTGAGACTACCTGCATAGCATTGTTGCGTTTACTATAAATGGGACGCAGACGCCACGCTGCTTCGGTCATGGATATGCGTCGGTTGGTCTGTGGTATTGGAGGCATAACAAAAATGTTGGCCGTGTGAAAGTACGTACAGAAGGGACTTGATTTTTATATGAATTTGTAAATCACCCCTTATTCACCCGGCGCTTTCTTAAGACAACTGCATTTTCAAACAAATTTTTTCTTTAAAAAGAGTCTTATTACTACAAAACCGTTTGTCGGATTTTCATTAAATTCGGTAAGGGAGTTTCTTGTAAAACTTTGTCGAGTAAGCTGGAGTTTCGTGAAAATCGGCCCTGTAACCGTTATACTTTAGTTAAGGGCGTCAATAAATGTGCACCCGTAATTTACACTCTTGTTGACTGACTGGCATGTAATTCGATTTAAGAAATCTGCAAGTTAAACCGCTCAGAAGCTGTGGGTTTCGAGCGAATTGTTACACAGAAAGCGTATAATCTTGCCGCCCTTTTACATATCTTTGTTCAATTTGGATACAATTCTGTGCAGCAGATGTCCACAGGAGTGTATTTAAGTTGTGGGTTTCATCAAAATCCGCATAGCGGAAGCCATTCTTTACTTCTTCTTCTTCTTCCTCAGCTCAACAACTCTTTGTGAGTTTTGGCTTGCTCAATTATTCCTCTCCATGGTTTCCTTTCCTGTGCCTTCTGTTTCCAATTATTTACTCCAATTTTCCTCAAATCGTCTTTCACGTCATCATTCCATCTTAATCTTGGCCTTCCTTTCGGTCTTGTTGCGTGTGGTTTCCATTTATAAGTCTGAGTCTGGGACTTCGCAAGTCACAGCTGCTTTGTTTTCCTCAGCACCCCGGAACTCTTTTCTAAAGCCAGTGGCGCGATACGCGAGCCTATATATTTCAATAATTTTCCTTTTGTTTACGCGTTCAGTAATTTACCAACAGTTTTACATGCTCGAAGAGTGGGCTTTTCTGTGCTGTTTTGTACCGTTACAAAATTGCGCAAGCCAAGCCAGACTCACGCGATCGGCCGGGGGGATTTTTGCTCCACATTTCGGTACAGTAGCCCCATTGAGACATGAATAAGGATACCCCACTTATATTTCAACTGACTTCATTGACCTATGTTCGTACATGAAATTGTGTACTGAATTTTCATGGATATGTAAATGAAAGAATAAAAAATTCCCATCTATATACTAAACTATATTATTTGCCCTTTTATGTGTTAAATAACAGGTTATAATGAGACGCCTTCGTTTCTGCATCCGTCCGTCCTTCAACACCCATCCAGGTTTTTTTTGGAAAGAAACGCCAACCAAATTGTCACGAAATTGTCGCCTTCACCAAAATTATCAAGCTCAGGGCTGTCAAGAGCAAAGCGAAGTCTCTGTCGAGAGGTCCCCATCAGCTCGCCAGTCATCCTGAGGAAGAAACAAACAGCCAAACGTAAGAAGAATAATTACATTCGACAACCAACAACATGTAACTGTTAGGATTTATTTATTTCTAATCATCTCACCCAATATTGTGCGGGTGATAAAATCGAGAAGAATGAGATGGGCAGGGCATGTGGAGCGTATGGGGGAGGAGAGGGGGGCGTATAGGGTCTTGGTGGGGAAACCGGAGGGAAAGAGACC
>Ga0131853_10017697_pt1 | contig 12977 bp, 10 predicted proteins | sample TergutLab28metaG_FD_92764 | JGI IMG/M metagenome (GOLD analysis project Ga0131853, IMG submission 92764) | Labiotermes labralis P1 segment gut microbial communities from Petit-Saut dam, French Guiana - Lab288 P1 (version 2) (version 2) | ecosystem: Host-associated > Arthropoda: Insects >...
ATTCTTTTTTTTGTGTGTTGTCATTGGTTAATTGTGTTGTTCTATGTTGTTCTTGTGTGTAAATGTGTACTGCCACCGGGTGACAACCCAATTGCAGTTAATAAATATTATTATTATTATATACAAATAAAATCTAATACAATAACTTACATAATCTAAGCCACAAAGATCTGTAGACTAGAAGAAGCTGCCTATACCAGAATTTATTATTACCCATTAAATACACAACAATTTGCAAAGAAGCTTCAATACAACAATATTCAAACAGTCAGGTGACAAAAGCTCGATTGAAAGATCATGCTTTGATCGAATTCTACCAGTTTTTATGGATACTGAGTTCATTAACAATAAACATGCTGATATAAGATCAACAGAAGCACAAGAGGTCTCACTAGTACCTGTACATGTTGTAATAACTATACCAACATAATACATATATCTGAAACTCCTAAAAAATACAAGAATACAGAGAAACATAATTAAGCTCTACTAATAGAAAGGGTATTTATAAGAATCACTTTTTATACAAGAGATACTGTACATATTTTTATACAACTTCAGCAATGTATTACACATTGTAAAGCCTTGGAAACGGCACTCGTAAGCCTAAAAATTGTGTCCCTGAAGATGACCAATGAAGGGTTAAACATGTATGAGTATGACTACATGTTATAAAAAGTAGTGTCTGTACCATCATAGCGTAGTTTATGAGTAATGCAGTTTTCTGTCACAAAAGACACAAATGTATGAGAGTTCACATTTCTCCCAAATTAAAATTTTAATCTTACAGACAAGAAACAAACACCTCAAATAGAACATCTCACAGCCTGTTTTCATCTTATGTTGTTACAACAGTCAAATACAGGAAGCTGCCATGGGGTGGGAGTACAGCATGCATAAAAGCAAAAAGGAAAGAATACAGGATTTTGGTCAGAAAAACTCATGGGGAAAGAGCCAAACTGGAAAGGCAATAGCAATAAAACAAATATTCAGGAATTAAGTTGCGTTGATGGAGGACTGGATGTAACTGGCTCAGGACTACATCCAGTGGAATGCGCTGGTATAAATGGTACTGATTCTTTGGGGGTTGTGGTGGACGTGGTGCTGCTGCTGCTGATGATGATTTAACTTTAAAAGATTTAGGAGATGCAAATCGATTTTTAGCCTCATCAGACTTCATGAATTTTTCAGGTCATAAATGTTGGATATTTGAAATTAATCTTAACTCTCTGGCTACTAACAAATGAAAACCTTCGTGTTCACACAGTGGTTTTCTTTGAATGTTGCTACAGCACAAGTAGCCTGATAAAGATGCAAAGATGAGCTGATTTCTTTTCCTTTATGTGCACTCCAGAGTGGACTTCTAGAGAAAGAGGTGGAAACATCCATGGTAGGACTACCATCATAGCCTATTAACTTTAGAGGTAAATCTAATGCAGTGTTACCTGCCACTAACTGCAGACAGTTCATTATTAGAGTAGAATCCTAATTACACAGGGTAATAAAGGGGAAAAAATACAAAAATAACTAAATATTGACCATCCAGAATATTTTCTTTGGTTAATTCACATAGCATTACAGTTTACTGTATTTTCTTTGTGCACAACATATGATTCTTTCGAGTAACATTTTGTAATGATAACGCACTTGTGTGAACTATTTAGACTCCTTCTCGCAGCAGTACCAATTTTCCTGGTGGCTGTAATGTCAGTCTGTGAACTCTCTCTGACCGACCCAAACAAGCAGACTGTCAGCACATTCTGGCACAGTGCTATGTGCTATGACTTACATGCCTAATATTTTCCCTTTTTTCACTTTCATCTGGGTCTTGTTGATATGTATAACTTTCCAGATACTCTTCAGTATTTTCAAAACTTTGCAAGCACACACCATGTCAAAAATTCCAGACTCGATATTTATTCAGTAGAAAAACCTTGCAAATCATATGATAGGTCTGGAATAAGTTTCTTCTCAGTCAAACCAGCATTACTGGATTAATGGAAGATGACATCCAAGATACAATATATATATGATCCAACACTTTCACTTCTTTTACATAAGGAATTTTGCCACTCTTTTGTTCTTTATTAACTCTACGTAGGTTTCAGTTGTTAATTCCTACTTGGTCCCAAGCCCAGAGACAGGAAAAGTGTTCGTTGTGGGGTTAACATTCCCACCCCATAAAAAAGGAATTACTGAGAAGATGAAAAAGAAGCTTCTGATAAGGTAGGAAAAATGACAACAGATTAGGCAATGGAAAATGGTAATGTTAACTGGATCCTGGAATATCAGAATATTATTTAGAGCTGGCTCACTAATAATGCTTATGCAAGCATAAATTCAGTATAACTTACATATTACAATGATACAAAAAACTAGATGGCTGGCAAGGCATAATAATAATGGATATGAAAAGGCACTTTTTCTTTTTAGTGGGAAGAAAGGGGCAAACCTTAATGAAGTGGCAGTTGTTGTTAAGAAAAATGTACAAAATTCAAATCATTAAGTGAAAGAATATGTCTAAATTCAGGATTAAAACAAAATTTCATAACCTATCTGCAGCTAATGTATATGCACCAACAAAAGAAACAATGTTGATAAGGATCAGTTTCACCAATTATGGAAACAGTATATGACTCCATACAAAATAATGATAATAAAATGGTGACTGGAGATTCATATTCAAAACTAGAACCAAAAGGTGTATACAGAGGGGTTACTGGAAAACACAGCTTACACCCTGGAACTAATAATAATGGACAGTTACTGATTGTGCAACAAGCAAGAGTATGATAACTGCTTCAACATGTTTCCCCCACCCAAGATATCCATAAAATAACCTGGACCCCATCAGATAGCAGTACATCAAATCAGACTGACCATGCCTTGATTGACACTGGAAGAGCATGCAACAGTTTAGATGTTAGAAGTTACAGCGGAGCAAATTGTGACTCGAGCACTGTTTGGTACCAAGCAATTACAGGGGCAGAATTAAAACAAGAATAAATAAAAGTAATGTTAAGAGACAAACTCCACACTTACACACTAAATAACCCAGTGGTGAAAATGGAACAATAACAAACACTGCAAACAAAACCTAGAGTCATTTGGTAAAGAGAAACCAATTAACAGAAATACATATAAAAGAAGAATTGCAGGAGCTTACAACAATTTACAGACCACATCTGATGAAGTCCTTGGTTGTGAACACCTTGTTGCTGACTGTGAAATAGCTATTGGAAAATAAAATGAATCATGGTTAGGAAGAAGTACCTGAGCAAGATGCACCCATTATGAACAACTAGGAAGAGAAGCTAATAAAAAATATGCTGATGACAGAAACCACAGTCGGTGAAAGAAAAGAGACACGAGATACTAGGGCACCTAGAAAACATTTACCTAAAAAATGTTCATATGGAAATTAACAAATTGAAAATGGGTTCAAAACCCCGAAACTGGCTTTTGTAAAAATAATGAAGATGATTTAATTGGAAATAAAGATGGCATCAAAAATAGATGGAAAGAATACTTCCAAGTTTTATTAAGTCAGTCATTTGTACAGGAGACCGAAAATACTTTAATAGTTTGATTAAGACTGAGGGAGAAGCAGAACTGCCTGCACTTGAAGAGGTCAGGATAGCTGTCAGTCCCTGAATAACAATAAAGCAGCAGGCACAGACAAGATACCAGCAGAAGTATATAAAATTGGCGGTTCAGCTCTGGAAACCGAGTACATAATCTCATAAAAACGATATGGCTGAAAGGAATAATATGCACAGATTGGGCAATCAGTATGATTTGTCCCATTTATCAAAAAATGAAACAAGATGTAATGCAAAAACAAGGTACAGAACTGCTCTGCACAGCATATACAGTTTTTAGCAATAATGTTAAATAGATAAAAAACATACTCTTAAAATATCATAGGGGAATACCAAACTGGCTTCAGCAAGGGCAAATCAACTACTTATCAATTATATACAGTTAGACAGTAACAAAATAAATGTTGGCACCACAGTATACATGTATATCAAGTATCTTTGGATTTCAAACAGGCTCATGGTAGTATAAACAGAAGTAAACTTTCAAGATAATGAATTACTTTGGAAAACCTACCCAGTTAGCATTAAAGATTTGGTAGACCACACTGAAGTTAAAGGGGACTGAAACAAGGAGACATGTTGACACCTCTCTTGTTTAATAAGCCTTAGAATATGACATAAGACAATTATCAGCAGATGTAAATTCATTACTCATTTATGAATCAGGTAAAATAGCCGGTTATGAAGATGATATAAACATTATGGGAAGATCCAGGAAGACAGCTGAAAAGATATATAGAGAGCTAGAGGAACATATCAAGACAATAGGGCTCATGATTAATACCATGAAAAAAAAGTTATGATCCAACCAAGAAGAGATTTAAGTTTACAAGCAAACACAAATTCAGAATATTGATGCAGTCAGTTCTACGTATGGAAATAAATGAGGATAGAGACTAAGACATAATAAAGAGTTCTATGAATTGAGATGTAACAGGTACAGTGAAATATAATTTCAAAAGATTAAATTGGGCTGATCACAGAGTTCAAATGGATGGTAATGAACACCAAAAGAAACTACTAAATGGAAAATTCTATGGGAGGGCCATGGTTCAGTTGGTATGAAAATATCAAGAAGGACTCCCTATTGCTGCTGAATATAACAGGCTTGAGGAGATCAGCAGAGGACAGGAACATCTGCAGGCACACTACGAAAGAGGCCAGGGCCCAATGTGGGCTGTCATGCTACTGAAGATGAGGAAGTTGTTCTTTATGTCACATAAATTATGTATCCCTACTGATCCCATAATTTAGTCCAATTCTATCACCGATTCCACATTCTTCAACTTTCAATTGAATCAAGCTTTTGCTTTACCACCAGCACAGGTTTGTAATGTCTGTCAGTCGCTTTACTTTCAATCCACAAGTGTTAATTATCACTGCAATTTCAGTGGCACACAACACAATGTAACAGAACTGAATACAGACACTATATTTAAAAAGAGGTCAAACACCCACTGCATCCCCTGTCAACTGTGCTATAGCCATCATGGCCATTGGAACAAACCTCCTTGACCCACCACTGTTAAAAACCCTAGAGACCCAAAAAAGACACATAGTATTCAACCATATCTTCTGTAGACTACCCAAAAAGTATATCACACTGCTGCTTGCAGTACAGGGAATATTTTTTTAATAAACAATACCTGTAAATGATTTTAAATCTTGCATTACTCACTGAACATTTAAAATGCAGTGAAAATATATAACACTTGGCCAGATCAATTCAAAAAGTTTCAATGTGGTGTTTAGGTTGCAAACCACTATGAATTCAGGCCACTTCACACAGCTACATTAACAGTGTCAAGAACCTTTGATCTCAGCATGGTTAATACCAGTGAAGAAATCCTTAATGTTTCATCAGCAAGGTCCTAATCAATGCTTATAGCATGGAAGCCCTAAGCAACGATCAACTAAGTTCACAAATTTTCACAACCATGGACACTTTGTTCTGGGTGTTTGTTACAGACAATGTCTATGTCCCTCCATTGCCAATGGCACTAAAAGGATTAAAACACAGATTACAACAGCCTGTGCCAAAACTGATGAAACTATTCTTCACAGACTACGGGAGGAGGATGCATACTGGTTTGACACTGTTTGAGCAACTCAGAGCTGTGGCTCTCAACTTTACTATCTTACCATAACACTTTTCAAATTGATACTGCAGATTGTTTGTATTTCTTATGGTACACTGAACATGCCTTGAGCCATACAAAATTGAAATAACAAAGATACTTTATGGGTTCACTGTATTACTGGTGAAACACACACATACAACTTTAGGCTCTATACAGATATGTGAGAAAAACTGGAATGTATTAATTCAGAAACTTTAGGTTATGCATGGAAAATAATATTACATAACAAATACTGTTAAAAATAATGGAATAATGCACTACACCGCAGTATACATGTCACTTAATGGTCTTCGTTATTTGCACATGTCACTGCTCTTGATGTTCATTTATTCAGGATATAAAAGCCTTAATGAAGAGCTATTACACAGGCAGTTAGAAAATATTTTAGTACATTTCATCAAAAACTCATATCAAAATATGTTCTGAACAAAAGTCATAGAATCTTGTCATATAAACACTAAGTACTACAGACATTTTTTGTATGATTAATAATTCTGGACATAATTCATTGCTTTTATTTCAGATGGCAGATGAGTGTTTTTAATATTGGAATGATGTGACCAGCTCTTTCAATGCTAAGAACAAGGTAGCCTGTTGCATGACTTAAGGTACAACAGCAGAGATGACGAAGATACAGTTCTTCTGGGATATGATATGAATTGACAGTGGGTAAAGAGTTACCAGTGTTTTTAAGAAGCTTTCTGCCACCATTTACCAATTTACAGACATTCTTCTTCTTTTTTAGGTGTTACAACTTCAATCTTTGAATGTTTTAGCCTTCTCAACATCCGATTTCCACTTATTATGATCCTGGACGCAGCTAATCCAATTCTTTATTTTCAATTTCTTCATGTCATTTCTCATGTCATCTTCCCATCTGTTTTTTTGTCATTTACAGACATTACATACTCAATAAACTGGATCTTCATGTCAACTGTTGTACCGGTGTATGTATGATAGTAACTTATGACATAATTTTCACTGGCAAAATGACAAAGGTAAATACTCAAGAGACAGCAAGAAAGTAAACTTCCATCAAATTCATGCAAAGAAGATATGCTACTGTTTGTGGGTGAGGCATCTCATTCGCAGCATGGAGATGGAAGGTTCTAATAACACAAGCCACTATGGAAGGTTTTAATAACACTACCCACATTAAGAAACAAACTAATGAACCTCATCTACCTGTATATGAGATATGAACAGCAAAAGATACAAATTACTCTGCTACACATGTTGCAGTCATGACCTATGATCACACTGGCCCCATGTACGGCTGAATTAGTACTCTACCACACAGAATAACAAAAGATACTACACAGAAGAGCAGCCTTGGTTTCAGGCATCCCACTCTGCATACTATAACAGTACAAATGAATGGTAAATCACTCTACACAACTCGCAACGTTTAAAAAGCACACATCTAAATCATCCATACATAAAGGAATAATACCATGACAGACATCCACAATGCAAACAAAACTTAAATAATGGTGACACAAACCCCAATGCCATATAATAATGTACTGATTTTAGAGGATGAAATCTCCAAACTTCTCTGGATACAAAATTTGCAAGCAGTACTTTCTCCATATACGCATTTTTATTTGGCCTGATGATAACTTACAGGCAAGCGAAAACATGTAGGCAAATTCTTCAATAAAAGTGAGTTGTGAGGATTCATTTACCATGCATTTTACCTCCAAGAAGTGTTTATACTCTGCCTATCTTCTACAAAAACAACTGTAGAAATACAGAAAATCAAAGTGTCACATATCACTCTGGCAACTCCAGTGGTTATCAGTACTGGTGCAATATTCACTGTCAAAAGTGAACTATATTTTAAGTCACTGCTGTGTTTTCACTTTTAATAATGTGACCACATCTGCATTGTTAGACAATGAAAATCTTAAAAATTTAGTGTGTGGAAGATGCCATTGAAGGGAACTGTGAAACAGTCAGGGGGCATCCACAAATACTATACAAAGTTTCACACTGTTCTATCATACTTTTCTGTACCACAGTTTTTTTTTTCAACTACTTTTAATGATTCATTAATAAAAACTAAACTAAACTCCGTGGCCTTAGTCCGCATGTGAACTATACCGACAGAGCGGCTGCCGCCGGTCGGCGAAGTTAGTGCCAACTTTTGCGGATAGAGGGGTGTCACGTGGTCAGCGCAACGAGTCCCCACAGCCATTAATCTCTGTTTTCTAGACCTGGAGCTGCTACTTTTTCATTCAAGTAGCTCCTCAATTGACCTCACGAGGCTGAGTGGAACCCGTTCCAGACCCACTACTACTCAGAAAATCTGGTAGCACCGGGGATCGAACCCGGGACCTCTGTATCAGTAGCCTGAAACTCTGACCACTAGACCACAGAGGCGGTCTCATTAATAAAATAATATCTAAAAGATAATTCAGATCTAAAAAATACAACTGCACAGCTGTGACAATTTTAGCTGCAGTTTCCAAGGTCTATAGCAGAAAACATTTTCCAAATTCCTACTGCTTTAGCAGTGACAGTGTGATTCAAACGTGTGGTAACCCAGTTTAAATGCACACAGGCACATGTCTTCTGGCAGTGCATGGAACCAGTCTGACTATCCTTACACCGACACCAGTTCAGTGGTTACCATCAAATGCTGCTGGATGCCTTATGACAATTACATTTCTGTAAGTATATAATGCCAGCTGTTACCATCTGGACGTGTTTAAAAATGTACTACAAAATATAGAACAAAAAAATAGTTACAGTCACAGGAAATATTTCAAGTTTAAACAAATATATGCCACAAGCGGATATTCCATGGAATAAAATCTTTCTGCCAGATTATACTACTTTATGCATCATGCAGTCAATGTGTTAGAGGAGATCAATGATAAAGAGAAATTCAAGGCACATGGGTAAAATAAATAATGATCTGGGCTGGCTCCATCAGGATAGTGACTAGTGTATGTGTGAGATCAGTTCTTTTCAACTGGTGGCATATATATATACCACTGGTGATATGTGGAGGGTTGTCTTATGGTTTGCGAAGTTATTTGAAAATTATCATTTTCTCATAATTAAATGTTAAAGATGTTACCTACCTGAATTATTAAAATTGTGTCAAATGTACCTGAATAAAAAGAAATACACTTCTAAAGTGTATACAGATTTGTTTATACCACTGATTAGTACAGAGTGTTTGCCATGGTATACACATCTTGGCCACACACACAGGGTATGTTTATTATTAACTTCTATCATTATTCTTGTACTGTTAAATTTTCATATGATTCCATTAAAACATTTAATGTTTATATTATTTGCACTTCATAATTTTCAAACTTGCATCTAAGATTGGACTGAAAGAAGATGTTTGGATGCAAATGTTTCTAATCAAGTCCTTCATATATTTTACCTACAATACTCTCTATGTTATACATACACATGTTTTATTGTTCAGTTAACATTTTACCATTTACCAATGACAGTAATATATTTTAACTATACACGGCCTTTTCTATAATACGTACTCCCTGAGGATCCCAATGTGCAGTGGCTGACACAAGTAGGAGTAATCTTTATATATGAAAAAGTGCAGTAAGTTGGAAATAAATGAATCTGTATACTACTTTAATGTTTGATCATCCTCTGTCATGTAATTGTGACTGACAATGGAATACTGTAACATGTTTATAGACACATCAAACTGTGTCTCAGACCAAGAGAAGTAAGGACCCTAGAACATCCTAGTTATTGTTTTCAGCTCTTCAACTATGTCTCTCATGGTGGTCCCCACTGAGGGAAAACTACAGTTTTAAACCCCTACAAACTAAATAACCTTCAACATCTGTTGCAATATTTCGATGATGGAAATGGGAGCAAGCCCAAATCTACTAACCCAAAATTCTACTGCCTGAATGCATATATATTGATGCCTCCATTCCCCATATATTTTCATGGCATAGTGCTCAGTACATTAATACATAAACAATGGAACTGGAATTTAGCATTAGTTATTCACTAGGTGACCCTCTGCATATCTGATCTCAAATTTCATAGTACAGTTATCAAACATTTACAAAGAACAAAGATTCAAGTCATTGTGTTGTCTGTCTTTAGTGTTCACCTTAAAAAACCGAACATTGTGAGTTAAGTATCATTCTTGCTTCACATTTATATGGTTCAGAGTCCTAATCTCGGTGAAAATACATTTATCCTGATTTAGGTTTTGTCATGATGTTTATCAGGTAGAACCCCAACCTAGGCCGCAACCACCAGCTTCTGCGTTCTTCTAAAATAATTATTAATCTACCATTCTACCACCTGATACCATTACAAACTATGTAACTGTGAACTAATTGTTGAAATCAAACATGATTCAAGAATTCTCTTTTTTTTTTCATTACAATTAGAAAGAACAAACACAAAATATTTCTGTAAAGATTTCACTACTTGCAGTGTTTTTCAGAATTTTTCACCACATTTGTTTACATTAACTTTTATTTCACTTTTGCCATTGTATAAATATTTATTCAAAATGGTTAGGGGAACAATTTTCTAACTTGTCCTCCAACTTGCTGTACATACTTTCTTTGAAATAAATCTTTAAAAAAAAAAAAAAAAATTAAATCACAGAATGTAATCACACTTGACCTTAATTTAAAAAAAATGCAAAGCCAATCTTCAGCCCTACAGCATCACATTTCAAATTCAAGGTATTGTTTTTGAGCAAATACCAGTATGCAATGTGTTAAACACTCAAACTGGCTACATACATTCATAACTTCAATAAAGTTAATGACATAGATATATGACTTTCAGGAAAAACTGTCAATCACATGCAATGGAAGACTGACCATATTCCTACCACACACAGAACATTGAATCTTGTATAGAGTGTATGATAACACATAACATGATAACACTGGCACATCAGATTTAACAAGCATAACACTGGCTAATGGCAGGCTCAACTTTTATATTCAGACTTTATAGCACCACTGAAACATGATCCCCTTAAAGATAAATGCATACACATAAATATACATATTGCTAACTGCCACTTACCAACAATTAAATTCATACATATTCATAAGACACAGTGAGGACCTACCCTGACACCATTAAGCTACTAAGAGGATGGAGTGATACCAAAATTCTTCCGCAGTTGCTCCAGAAATATAAATGTCAGGATAGTGTGAGGTCCCAGACGTACAAAAGCAGGTACGTAACCCTGTAAAATCATAAACATTTTTGTGAAAAAATAAAACAATAAATTTCACTACTGTAGATATGGCATAGTCGTTAAGAATACTAGTATGTATTCAGTAGGTTCTGAGCTCAAATATCAGCCAAATGACTGGATACTCTAATTGAAGTTTCGTGAGTATCCTTAGTCTCTCCAGGCATATGCCAAGATCATACCTTAACAAAGGCACAACTTCTTTCCTTATCCTCCATTATTTATCATTCACAATCATACACACATTTAGTTTTATATGATCAATGTAATGGGAAATATGTAATTAAATTAACCCTTTAAAGACGAATGGAAGACTACTTTATTTAAAGACCCAATTCATGCTGCGCTGTAAACACTTTTCATCTAGGTTATAAAACCAATCAGTTTAAGGTGTAAGTGGCACAAGTCGCTGTTTGTTCTCAGATAAATACAAAACACATAAATACAGTGTGGGCAGAGCGTACAGTTGTTGAATGTTCAACTTGTTGGTGCATCTTGTAACCAGCAGGCTTTAAAAGGTTAACCAAAAATCAATCATCATATATAGGCATATGTTCAAAAAATAAAAGTAGTGATAATGGGAATGACAAACTATGAAATTGGAGAATGGTGGTAATGGTTACAGACATTCAGTCACGAGCAGTTGGTGAAGCAAGATGTGCTTAGTGCTGTGTTCGAAATCTGCGTTCTTACCTGCATACGGTCATGTGAGTGCAAGTTTGTTATCCTTTTCTGGGACTTTTTTCATTACCCTCTTGTGGTCAACATGAGTTTATCCTGTGTTGACATGCAAGATTTTCGCCCTGCACCAAGACCAAAATGCAAAAGGGCCCCACTTCAGTCATCCAATGGGGCCCGCTCATCCTTCACGTCCCTAAACCAGTTTGCAGTACTGTCGGATAGTGAGTGTGACACAGAAGATATTGGCGTTCCACCTCAACCAAACAGCCATAAGTCCAGTATCCCACCTACTGTCATCTGCAGTTACCTTAACAACCATTCTGCTGCTCTCCAGCAAGTAAACGAGAAGCTAGCTCCCCTAGTCGACGTGAAGTCAAAATCACACTGCCTCCTATTCTAATCGAAATCAATTACAGATACAACATGTTTTCGGCTGAAATTCAAACCATCAAGCTAGCTTGTCATACATACCCACTCACTGATGCCAGTCAACCACGGCTGGTCCTCAAAGGCAATCCCCCTAACTTACATGTTAACAAAATACAAGCTGAGCTGTCAGCCCCAGAATTATGGGTTGTGAAGATCTCCCAGATCATGAAGACAGATAAAACCACACAAACATTGATAACTAAATACCCAGTGTTGGTTGTCACTTTTCAACCCAGTAATGACGTACGTGAAGCACTACAGATCAAAAAAGTATGTCACTGCATCATACAATGGGAGAAGTACAAGAACACCAAGCCTGTAGGTCAATGTTTTAACTACCAATCTTTTGGCCATTCATCCAACTTCTGTGGTAAGCCCCCAAAGTGCGTCAAGCGCGATCAACCACATGCAATGTGGGAATGCAAAAAACCCATTCGCATGCCTCCAAAATGCATCAACTGTGGCGGAACCCACCTGGCCAATTTTACTGACTGTCCTTCATATCAACAACAACATCTTACATCAATGGCAACCGCACCTCCCGAAGCTGACAACACCTGCTTTTCGGTTCAGGCAAGCTCACTCTCCAGCTCTCAAGCCGCCAACGTCTCCACCCTGACCACGTAAAACATAGGCTCGAGCTGCTTCTCAACCTACAACCCCACCGGATCCTCTGTCTCACATCTCAGTGCTTGAAACCGTACAGCACAGCATATTGTTCCAAGACATGAATAACATGCTCAGCGGGCTTCGAAACATTGGCATTTAGCCAGTGTATTATTGGTCTGATGGGTAAATTTCTTTATGAATCTTTACCAGTCCTTTGAGAGATGGTGGTGAAGGATTAAAGTTAATGTATCTCCAATTTTGATTAGAAGGTATTACAAAATC
>Ga0131853_10017698_pt1 | contig 12977 bp, 13 predicted proteins | sample TergutLab28metaG_FD_92764 | JGI IMG/M metagenome (GOLD analysis project Ga0131853, IMG submission 92764) | Labiotermes labralis P1 segment gut microbial communities from Petit-Saut dam, French Guiana - Lab288 P1 (version 2) (version 2) | ecosystem: Host-associated > Arthropoda: Insects >...
AGACTGTTCTGGCAGCAGACTGTTCTGGCAGCAGACTGTTCTGGCAGCAGACTGTTCTGGCAGCAGACTGTTCTGGCAGCAGACTGTTCTGGCAGCAGACTGTTCTGGCAGTAGACGCGCAGAAATCTAATAATAAGGACACGCCTTATTCCAGGCTTACGCCGCGAAGAACTGCGCTCTTCTGTGCTGTTACGCAGCGTGCAGTGGTAAGGATATTCTTCAACCTTGAAGATGAGACCGATAGGTTGTTCCGAAACGTCGGCACCACTACACGCTGCGTAACAGACCAGAAAAGCGCAGTTCCCATCTACATGGTCATGGCTCAAGACCAGCTTGCAGCAAAAAATCACACCATAAATACAGGTAATAAATCATGCGAAAGGATGGAAGATTTCACATGTTTATGAGTAGCCTGAACACCTCACAATCCCATTCATGAGGAAATTAAGAGCAGATTTAATTCAGGGAATGCTTGCTATCATTCGGTGTAGACTGTGCTGTCTTCCAGTTTGCTATCCAAAAATTTAAAGATGAAGATATACAGTACTGTAATTTTGCCTGTCGTTTTGTATGGGTTTGAAACTTGGTCTATCACACTGAGGGAGGAACGTAGGCTAAGGGTGTTCGAGAACAGGATGCTGAGAAGAATATTTGGGCCTAATGAGGACGAGATAACGGGGACTGGAGAAGACTGCGCATGGATGAGCTTTATGTTCTGTACTTCTCACCTAATATGGTTTGGGTGATCAATTCAAGAACAAGAATTTGGTCGGGGAATGTAGAACGTGTGAGCGACAGGATGGGTGAAGACAGGGTTTCGGTGGGGAAACCTGAGGGAGATTGAACGTTAATAGTGAAGTGACTTTTCAAGAAGTGGGAATGATTGGCCTGGCTCAGGATAGAAACAGGTGACGGGCTCTTTTGAATGCGGTTACGAACCTTCGAGTTCCGTAAAATGAGGGGAATTTCTTGACTGGCTGAGAACCAGTTAGCCTCCCAAGAAGGACTCTGCTCCATGGAGTTAGCGGGCACAGCAGAACAGATAGCGTTGCGTTCCGCACAGGGTACCGTACTGTTTGGTAACAAACGTTTATGCTGCTTCACCTACCGTGCAGTGACGCACGGCTACATGCTGAACTGCGCTGTTCTGTCCTGATAGCATACTTGCAAATTGCGAGTAACAAATGATATCAGGCGACGCACATAACGAAGAAACTTGGTTTCAAGAAACTGGTTTAATTCAGCATGAAACTACACTTGCAAGAAATTGTCCCTATTTTTCCCGACGTGTACAAGGGAAAATCCGTAAACCGGGTTTAAGCAACTCCAGTTTCTTACTTGAAAAATCAGCGCACGCAATTTGCTGATTTTATACGCGGCATCAAAGCGGTAGTTTCACGAAACTATAGTTGTATGGTGCATGCAACTACAGTTTCATGCAACTACCACTTGGATGTCGTGTGTGAAAACAGCAAATTGCGTACGCTGATTTTTCAAGTAAGGAACTGCAGTTGCTTGAAACCCGGCGTACGGATTTATAGTTTCTTAATGTCGAGATTTATGTCGCCAGTTCCTTTAAATCTGCGGGCTGCCTGACCGTCCGCTGGTTACCGTCATGAACGCAAGACACAAGGCTGTGGACACCGTCGCTGTGCATTCGGCCCGGAACAATAACAACAACAACAATACCACCCTAATCTGCAGTTTCACATAATTACAGCATTATTACATCCGCCATTGCAGAACACCAAACTCGGTGGCACTACACACGCAGCAACGTCACAGATTCGAGTGCCGCCATGTTGTTATTACTGAAGCCCCTGTGGGCTGATGATCGTACCGAGGCACAAGGAATTCGAAGGACTGGATCAAAAGTTGAAACGTGATAAGCACAGACAACGTGGGCATCTCATATACGCCTCTCTTTTTAGTTTTGAGGGGGACAACCCGCAAGCTATGAACTGCCCACAGTACAGACACGGTCAATGCAGCACAATGAAACACATTTCAACACGTTCTGTCACAAAACACCGCACAGACTTCTGGTCCATTACAATATCGACCAGTTAAACCATCACGAACATCGGCATAACGAACATTGGAATACTTTTTCAATTTCAAGCTCTTATCGGGTTCCAAGAGCTTGTTAAATACCAATAATGGAAATACAACAGAACCTCCAACAGTATAAAACCCCGAAAATTTGTTTCCAATGCAACAAACACGCACTGAAGCACAATCGGTGTGCGCGCTCAGCGTCTCAAGGACAACCTCGGTCCATATGGCACGAAAGCAATGGAACTTTGGCAACGAAAACGGAGCTGGACTGAGCTGAGAGTGACCTGCGTAATAGCGGAATAGTGGGGGAAGCCGAAAGCCAGTCACCTGGTCTCAAAAACACTATCTTTAAAGACTGTTCACTGTGCTCTCTGCCAATCAGCGACGATAAGCAAGCAGCAATAGTGGACTGATATTGACGGGGGCAGCCGAAGTGTGACGAGAAGTTCCACATGCACTGGCCCTATATCGAACCCAAACCTTCTTCCTCATATCCTGTGCTCCTTGATTTCGGAAATAACATCTCCTTTTGGGAGTTTACAGACTGCATCCTCTGTCCATTGGTTACAGCGTCATGCAGATAAAGATGAGTGTGGAGCATTGGTTAGATACTGCAGTTAATGACGTATAGGGAAATAATCGCTGTTTGTTCTCAGATCCACACAAAACACATAAATACACTGAGAGGGCAGAACGTAGGATTGTTGAATGTTAAACTGGCGGTATATATAGTGACCACAGGGTTTAACGCCGTCACGCGAAGCACCTCGCTGCAAAATGGCCTTGACACGCAGTGGCAGTTCGGAAGCGTCGCAGCAGGTGCTTGTTGTGGCAGACTCATTCAGGATTGATGGTGCACCTCAGTGACCCACTGCTGTTTCCAAGGCGACGCCCAGCGGCAGTAGGGAGAAACGACGTCGCTAACAATCATAACTAGCTTCATGCAGCAGCAGCAGACGCCTACTTACCGACGCTGACAGTCCTTCAGTTAGAGAGCAGATACCACTCCATCCGCCACAACACACCACTGTGCCACACTGTTCTATATCACTCTACCCGCCACAACACACCACTGTGCCACACTGTTCCATATCACTCTACCCGCCACAACACACCACTGTGCCACACCACTCTACACGCCACAACACACCATTGTGTCACACTGTGCCATACCACTCTACCCGCCACAACACACCACTGTGCCACACCACTCTACACGCCACAACACACCACTGTGCCACACCACTCTACCCGCCACAACATACCACTGTGCCACACCACTCTACCCGCCACAACACACCACAGTGCCACACTGTGCCTTAGCACTCTACCCGCCACAACACACCACTGTGCCACACTGTGCCACACAAATCCGCTTCACAACCACACCAGAGTTCTTTAATACCCACTTTAATATTATCCTCCCACATCCCACTAGGTCTACCAAGTTCAATCTTCCTTTCACATTTCCAGAATACCAATTTGTATAGGCTTCTCATCTTCCGCGTTCTTGCTACATGTCCCAACTATCTTGTATTCCTTCATGCATTCCTCGCCCTGTTTGGCCCAACTATTTAGCTCGGCGCCCTCAATATGTGCTTCATGCATCTTCACTTTTTTAGTCTCATGTGGGAGAAGGAGTGAAAACACATTCTGATATGATATGATATATGATATGGCTGCGACCAAATTTTTCGGAATTTAAACTGCTCTTTAGTCTGTGGGTAGAAAATATATTCGTTCCTGTGCATCCCATAAAGGCATGTGGGGGGAAAAGAGGTGCAGCTCCACTCCTTCTTAGACGCGGCGCCGGATGGAAGTGAGTGACCATGTTCATTCCACGGCCGCTAGTGCCTAGGAAAGAGCACGCATTATCCACTGCATGCAAGGCTGGGTGGGCCCTAGGACCGGTCTGGACTTGTGAGAGAAGTGACAAATCCCTTATTGCTGTCGGGAAATCAAAACAAGTCCCGCAGCACAGTCACTATATCGATTGGGCCACCGCAACTCCCTCACTGCCCACAGTCGGTACAGTAGGGTGCTGCAGCAAGTGCACAAGCCTGCAACTGGACGACCGAAATTTTCGATTCCCGTCAGCGGGGTATTTTTTCCTTCTCCAGAATATCCAGACCCCCCTGGGGCCCACGCAGCCTCCTATCGAATAAATCCAAACCCTCATTCCTGAAAGTAAAGCGGCCGGATCGTGTAGCTCACCGCCTAGTTTCATTTAGCGCTGAGGATAAGAATAAGTGGATCCGTACCTCCACTCTCCTACACATCTCCATAACGCAGCGTATAATCGAGCATTTCAACTAGCAGGCCCCGTTTCAACCCCAGGACACCGATGTGTGATTTATAGTGGACAAACAGGAACTGAAACACGTTTTTCTCCAAATACTTCGGTTTTCCCCTGACGAAATCGTTCCAAAGTGCCCGAAGGTCATTCATTCATTCACCTATCACTGACAACAAACTGTAATGGCAACTGACAGCACCATTAAACAACACACACATACACAATCAATGTGTGACATCGTTTCATTATTTCCTTGCCCAGTCTTCACTTTCAGTTCGTCACAGACTATGTGCTGGGTCGGTCGGTCGGTCCTGCGCGCCAGCAATATCCTGGTACACTGTAAATGCGTAACGCGCTAATCCGTGACTGTTGTATTTTATAATTTCATGCTGAATACAATCGCTGTACAAACTACACCAGTCCAGTTGTTACGGACTGCAGTTTGGTTTGGTTTGGTTTGGTTTACGAACCGAAACAGCATGTGCCATGTTTTTGTGTGGCTATGAGCGAGACTGTCAGTTGGACGTACTTGACACTGGCGGAATGTAACTGGCAGCAGGAGAGTTTAATGACAATTTAAAGACAAAGAATGACTTGAATTATACATAAACACCCAGTCCGTACCGCACAGTAAACACGCCGTCTCTGTTACACAAACCGGTCAGTTAATGCTGTATAGGGAAATGATCGCTGTTTGTTCTCAGATCCACACAAAACACACAAATACACTGTGTGGGCAGAATACAGAACTGCTGAATGTTAAACTGGCGGTACATATAGTGACCACCGGGCTGTAAAGGGTTAACATAGCAACTACATGTAGCGCTGCCATATTCAGAACGTCATAATATTTCACCAAGTCAAGAAATTCCCGAATTCTACCAGAACCCGCAGTTCATTGCTGTAGTCTACACAAAACAGCCTGCCGTTGCTCCTATTCTGAGCCAGATGAATCCACTCCACAAGTTTCTACCATATTTCTTTACGATCCTCTCACCTATGCTTGCGTCTTTTATATAGTTCCTTTCTTTCAGTTTCCCCACCAAATTTCTGCATGCATTTCCTTACTACTAATGTATTTTATATCATGTTGGCAAATTCAGCTAAACCGCAGTAACGGCAAATGGAGTAAATTTTAAAATCTGTTTAAGTAAGAGAAAGTTATTTTTGTCCTTTCTGAGGTGAAGTGGCGCCAACAGACCAAGCACGTTGTGCGAGGTTTTGCTGGCTAAGCATACGGATTATACTTGTCAAACAGTAATAAACGTATACTGCACATACAAACTGCCTAACAGTTCAACAGCCACACGTGTTGCCATCAAATAATTCACGTCACTAGCAGTGACCGTCTTACAGAGCAGACACCGAACACAAATTGAACGAGGCGCAAACAGAGGTTCTCTGTGGCACCGGGGTAGGGCTCTCGGTGCCAGCAGGCTGCTGATGTTCGTCTCCTTATTCCGCATGACTCTCGCTGGTGATCCAACACTGCCATCACCCGACACACATTCGAACTTTCACACGTGCAGAAGCACACCCAGACGGTCAGTAACTTCGTTGTGCAAACTGTCCGAGCTCAATGCGACCTGAAATTGCTCGACTACTTGTCCGAACAGTGTCCGGTGTTAAATGTAATAAACACACCTTCAGGGGTTTTTGAATTGGTACATGAGCACAGACGGACAGACGGACGTACGGACGAACGAACAAAGCGGGTTCAAGTGACACAATGCAAGACACGAAGAATTAATAAGAGAAGAAGGATCAATAAGGTAGAGCACACAATAAACGTAGGCAGAAGGGACGGGAATAGCAAGAAAGAAATTATCACTGTTACAGGATATGAAATTGCTTTTGTTCTGGCGGCACGCGAAAGCTGAGGCTTGACTGTACAGTAGCTGCATTTCATTATCAGCGAGGTTCAAACAACATTTTGAACAGCGGGAAAGTGACTTGGAAATGTTCCAAACGTATCGCCGGCTGCACACAGGATTGCAGCGGCCTGAAACACAGACAGCTGCAGAATGTTGATTCATTAAACTGTCACTGTCCAAAGTGCATAGACAAAAGCAAAAAATTACGCGGATTTAAGGCGTTCACGACGAAATTTAACGCGCTTTATGGGGAATACAATTCCGTCCGACCGTTCGTCTGTCTGTCCGTCTATCCGTCTATGACTAAACAGTTTTTCTGATTTTCATAGAATTCGGTTCAGGATTTCCTGACAAAAGTCCAGCAGGCACAGTTTTGTGGCTACCGGGCAACCAAGGGCCTAAATGAGTGAGTGGCCGAACTTTGCCTACTTCCTGATCGAGTTGAGTTGGGTGAATTTCAGATAGAAGAGCCGCACATCGGCGCAGCGGAAGACGCATAAACAAAACTGCACGCCGGTTCTAATTCGGTTCCGCAGACGTCCACAAACCTGTCTCACAGTGACGGTGAGTTTTGTAAGTATCGTCGCAGTACCGACACACACACACACGCACACACACACGCACGCACACACACTCCAACACGCGCGCGCGCGCACGCTCAAACACACACACACACACACACGCACTCCAACACACACACGCGCGCGCACACACACTCACACCCACGCACGCACACACCCACACACGCACACGCGCGCACACACAGCCTCTATTCCAGTGCTCCACACTTGTCGTTCGACTGTCCCGCAGTTCGGTACAAGCGATCTGCACACAGCTAATGTAATCCTGTTGGGCACTAGTCAGTTGTGGCAGTGCCTTTCTTACAAGCGAAAAGTAACTGTATAAACGCCGGTACCGCGAAACCGCTGAGAACTTCGACAGTAAAATCCCTACGGTAAATCTCGTGTACGACGTCACGCGGTACGCAGTTTGCAGTCTTGTTGCAAGCGTAACACAGACGTTTTGCAAAACGCAAGCCAGTACTCGCAAGGCAGCGGTTAGCGCTAGGCGACCCTCTCTGCTGCGTAGAATTACGGACAATCCTCACGGGTATTTCGTGGTTTCTACAGAATCTAGGGAAATTCTAGGTTGTTACCTTAATAAGGGCAGAGGCCACCCGGCTAGATCCATCAGTTTTCGCTTGTCCCAAGAGGCGGCTGAACGTAGTGTTTGACATGCAATAAATGACAGATCATACATTGCAGCTGACTGGAAAGGGCTTTAGAAAGGGAAACTGTAGCAGAGAAAAGTAACCCCAAGTGTGCTGGATGTAGCTGATGTAAGTATGTATGTATGTATGTACGTGTGTATGTGTGTATGTATGTATGTACGTATATATGTATGTGTGTGTATGTATGTATGTGTGTGTGTGTATGTACGTATGTATGTACGTACGTACGTATGTATGTATGTGTATATGTATTATTATTATTATTATATCATTTATTAACAGCATGCTCCATTGCATGTAGGTAACACTACATGCTCAGCGTAATAGTTTACAAATAGTTTTGATATGTACATATAAAATTAATATTGAATATCTAGTTTTGGCTGTTCGTAACTGCTGTGCACTCCGTTGTTATGTGTTATCACTGCTTCATATATACATTTGAGTACTCTATGTTAGTGTTTGAGTATACTTTTGCAATTACTTCAACAAGTATGTATGTATGTATGTAGGTATGATGTGTGCATATATGTGTATTTCTTTTATATAAAGTTTATTACTCTGCATGTTCCATTACTATGCAGTAATACTACATGCATTGAGGTTAACTTTTACATATTATCTTCTACTATCTACCTATTCCATTTACAGTTTTGGTTCCTTATCTATCTTGTCATATTTACACACTGAACTTTGTCTAATAATATGCTGTTCAAGAATTCTTTGAAGTTTTTGTAAAATTTTATACTAAGTTTGTCTTTACTAACTGGCCAGTTTTCTGACCATATTACAGCTGCTTTTAGTCTACCCCTTTCGTGTTCTAAAAGTTTGCATTCATATTGGATATGATCCACTGATTGTTCACCTTCATCGCATGAGCACATTGGGCTCTCTATTATTTTGTACTTGTTCAAGTATGTTTTGATATTGCCATGTCCAGTTACTATTGTAGTAAAGTTGGGGGTTGCATTAATTCTTAGCTTGAACCTGTCCGCTATTTTTGGGAATAAAGATTTGGTTATTACACCTTTTGAAGTTCTTTGCCATTCATTTTGCCACTGTTTTACACTTTGTTCATTTAATTCACTCCACACTGCACTCTTTGGGATTCTAGTGTAACACTACTCTTCGATGGTCTTACTGCTTACTGCTTCTTTCGCCAATTGGTCTTCCAGCTCATTCCTGCGGTGCCCCGCGTGTGCCATAACCCAGCTGAATTGCACTATTCATTCTTGCTGTTCCATTTCTATGACCTTGGTCCTGATTTGTTCTATGATATGTGTATGTTTCTTCTGGTTTCGTAGCAGTTGTAGTGTTTTCCGGCTGTCTGTGTATACTAGGACTGTCTTTTCATCAGCTTTCGAATATTGTATATATTCTAATGCTTTTATAATATCCATTTGTTCGGCTTGATTATTGGAGCAGCGTCCATTTAGCCTGTATTTCAGTGTAGCTGTTAGATTATTGTCCGAGAAAATTGCTATTCCGGATCCTACTCCACTGTCACTCTTACTACCATCTGTGTATGCATGTATGTAGTGTGGGCTGTCTTCATGTCCTTCAGTTATTTTGACGTGTTTCGCTGGATGGATCCAGTTTTTCACTTCCATTTCCCTGTCATACTGAATTCCCTTTCCTTTTGTAATTTCGTAGTATCATCCTGCTTCTTCTATTTTTATGTGAATAGGTTTTATGCCGGCGATTACGCATAATGCTTCATTTGAAACCGTGCGGTAGGCTTTGGCTATTGTAATGTTTATTAATCTTTGTATTCTAATTAGTTTAGCTTTGTAGCAATGTTTGTTCAGCACACTTTTCCAAACTGGGGCTCCATATAGTAACAGTGGTAAAACTCCTCCTGTGTAAATGGTTTTCAACGCCGCATGCTTCAGTCCCAATGTTATCTTCGCCGATTTAGAGAGCGAAAATATTAGTTTTGTGCACTTTTCTTCTGTACAGTTAATATGGTCTCTAAAAGTCATTTTATTATCGAAAATAATACCAAGATATTTTATACTGTTAACTTGTTTGAGAGTTTTGTTGTTTACAAATATTTCTATGTCCTTTCTTTCCGTTCTTCTCCTGCGAGACATAAGCATGACTTTTGATTCGTTTTCATTAAACTTTAGTTTGTTGTTTTGGGCCCATTCCATAATTTTACTCATTTCCAAGTTCATGTAATTTTCAGCCTCTACGACTGACTCTCCTCTGGTCAGTATTTTAAGTCGTCGGCGAAGGCTATAATTTTTTAGTTGCTTGTTAGTTCCAATTTCAATAGAGAGTTGTAAAGCAAATTCCAAAAGCCAGGTCCGCAGCAGAATCCTTGTGGGCAACCTTTTGTCATTCTTCTCTTTATACTGACACTATTGGTGAACATTACTGCTGTTCTGTGGCTAAAGTATCCCTTGCTAAGGTTGTACAAGTTTCTACGGCAGCCTAAGTATTTCAAGGCCTGTAAAATGCTCGGCCACCACGCCGCCTCAAAGGCACCCTTGACATCCAGGATGATCATAATGACCAAGCCTCTGTTCTCCAGTACCGGTTGTATAATTTTTTTTGCCTCCATAGCCGCGTCTGTAGTACTCTTCTGAGACATGAATCCAAATTTTCTGTCTGTCAGTAGGTTGTGTTTGTACACGTGGTGATTGATTCTACTGATAAGGAGTTTCTCTAGTACCTTACCTCCCATGTTTAGGAGACTGATTGAGCGGTATTTGAAAGGGTCCATACTCTTTTCTTTCCCGGGTTTTATTATTGGGATTATTTTAGCTATTTCCACTTTTTTTGGAAAGCATCCTCTTTTTTGACATTGGTTGTATATTGCTGTTATTAGTCTTGGGAATGTATTAAATGTTCGTAGATAGATTCCACCTGTGATCCCATCTATACCAGGTGCTTTTTTTGTCATTGAAGTTTTCTATCGTGTGTTTTATTTCCTCTCCAGAGAATTCTAAATCGTTGCCGGTACGTATTGATTCTTCAATAGTCCTCCTTATGTTTTTATGGTGCAAGGTATCTTCTTCTGTATCTTCTGTGAAAAGATGAGCATTACGTTCATTGTGTCTTGTAAGCTCGATGTCTGAACCATCCGGTTTCCTAAGTGTGGTAATTATACTATTGTCACATGTTTGCCCTGCCGCGAGTTTGTAAACTTGCAACCATGGGTTTGTACAGGCTGCCACATTGCAATATTCCTTCCATGAGTTAAAATTCTCATTCTTGATTTCCGCTTGATACTTTCTCTTACCTTCTACATATTTTTGTTTTCTTCTTTCGCGCTGTTCCTCGTCGTTTCTAGTTCTCTGGTATAGTCTTCTACAGGCGTTTACTCATTTCCGCATTATTGAGAGACTTTCCGTCCACCAGGGGACTGACTTCTTCTTGCCGTTCTACTTCACTGTGTTTGTGTTTTGGAAGGTTCTCTTGCACTCTGATTGTTTTGCTTCTGCAAATACATCAACATGCTGTTCCAGATCATTTTCTGTTGTTATTATTGTGGATAAGTACCTATCGAGTTCCTCGACCCCTCCTTAAATGCTTTTATTGGTGGCCATTTTCCACATCTCTTGGACTAATTTTCCGTCGAATTCGCGTGATTTATTCTCTTTTATAGTGTACTGTATGCCCTGGCATTTGTTGTCATTGTTATGGTTCTTGGCTCCTCCTACTCCAATTTTATATTTGAGATAATTGTGGTCGGATAAACTCTGCACTGCAGTGATTTCCCATTCGTTGACGGCTGCTATTAGGTTGTTGTTGGTAACAGTTACATCTATTTTGCTCGATCCTCTGCTGTTACGGAAGGTGAACCTAACACTTTCCTCATTTATTATGTGTAGTTGTTTGCTTGCTAGGTACTCTTCCATCTTTCTACCTCTAGAGTTTGTTTTAACATCGTGCCACGTCTTCGATCTTGCATTGCTGTCCACAGCTATTAAGATTCTTCCGCCTTTGACAAACCTCATTAGCCCGTCCATTTTAGTAAAGTTGTTTTCTATTTGGTCTTCTATGTCAAAGTACATGCTGGCTGCGAAGAATCTCAGGTTTTCATGTATTATTTCTAAGAATACTGTGTCTTCGTCTGGTAACTTTGCTATGAGTATGGCGTCTAACTTGTTATTTATTATTATGGCAGCTCTGTTTTCCATTTCCTGCAGTAAATATTCTGTACCTCATTTCAATTCCTACTGGTCTGTTTTGGTATTCATATGGTTCTTGAATGAGTATTATATCTGGTTCCTCTGTGCCTGTCACCTTCATCAGATTGTGGGTTGCAGTTCTCGAGTGTTGTAGGTTTATTTGGAGGCAACGGGTTTGTTTTTGATCTGTGCTAAATGTTCCCGTATTACGTTAATGGCGTAGGTTGTCCATTTTAGTATTCGATGTTGTTCCTGTACCTTATGAGCACTGCTTCGAGGCTAGGGCACTCTTTACTTAATCCTGAATGGTTCTCGTTTATCTTTTCTTGTTTTTGTATTTGTTGTAGGTGATGCAGTTGATACATTTATTTTGTCTTGCCTCGGCTGTAATTTCTTTCATTTTATGTTTGCCGGCACAGTGAGTAAGGGTTTCTTCTCCTTTGCACTCGGTGTGTTTACGGTTATATCGACTACACTTATAACACCTTGTAGGGATTAAACAGTCTGCTACGTTACATATTTACCACCCAATTTTCAATTTGGTTTGTAGGATTTGTTTTCGTATCTGAGGGCCTACCTCCATCACTATATTGTGTCGTCCTTTCCTGGTTTTGTATCTTAACTTTGCTTCCATGTCTTCCCCATTAGTTAGAATTTCAGTATTTTGAGTTTTGATGATTGTTACTACATTTTCTGTTGTAATTTCCTCTGAGACATTCTATATTATTATTCTTGGTTTTCTTAATTTGTGCTTTATAATTTCCAACCGTTCACCGAACTTGCTGTTGATCTCCGAGCTTAGTGAGTCAATCTCTTCTTCACTGCCTGTTTCAATTAATATTCCCCTGTCTTTAATTGCTTTGACTTCCCTAATACCGACTTCGATGTCCATCGGATTGATATTCTTCTTTAGTTGGAGCTTGATCTGTTCCGGTGTGAGGATATCGTCCTTAGCTTTCAGTGTTATTCTGTACCTTTTGTTTTCTTCGTTTTTCACTATTTCCGAATAGAGCTTTCTTCTTCCACCCTCAGATGGAAGCACCTGTCTCGTTCTGCCTTGTGGATACTGCTGCAAGTGGTCCAGAGATGTATGTATGTGTGTATGTATGCATGTATATTTGTATGTATGTATGGATGTATTATGTGTGCATGTCAGTGTGCATGTATCTATGTACCTATATGCACACAGTACCGTGCATTGTCACTCCCGTCCAGTCCCCACGGTCGCTGCCGCTCCCATCGCCACCCAACTACACACAATCCTCCCCCCCCCCCCCTTTCCCCACGGTCCCCATCCGTGGCCACCTACACTTTCCACCCTTGACTCGGACACCATAACGGTGGTTGCTGCTTTCAGGGGATTCTCACGTTTGCAGGGA
>Ga0131853_10017699_pt1 | contig 12977 bp, 11 predicted proteins | sample TergutLab28metaG_FD_92764 | JGI IMG/M metagenome (GOLD analysis project Ga0131853, IMG submission 92764) | Labiotermes labralis P1 segment gut microbial communities from Petit-Saut dam, French Guiana - Lab288 P1 (version 2) (version 2) | ecosystem: Host-associated > Arthropoda: Insects >...
AAATCGGAAGGTCGCTGGATTGATCCCAGCTGGTGTCATTGGATTTTTCATTGACATAAAATCCTTCCGATCGCACTATGGACCTGGGGTCAACTCAGCCTCTAACAGAAATGAGTACCAGGAGCATTTCCTGGGGGTAAAGGCAGCCGGTGCGTAAGGCTGACAACCTTACCACCATCCTGTGCCGTTGTCATGAAATCTGGGAACCTTAACTTCCTGGAACCCTCTGGGCCTGTCCAGGCCTGTAATAGGACTACTTTACCTTTACCATTTACTCCAGAAGGGTGGGTGGTCATTGCCATATCCTGGCTGTTTTATGTCCAGGGAAGATACCTGGTACCCACTGTACAGGAGGCTGGGTGGGCCCCACAGCCAGTCAGGACAAGTAAGGAAAATATTGCCCCCAAGAGGGTTTGAACCCCAGACCATCCAGCCCATTGTGAGTTGGATACTGACTACAGCTCCTACTGCACATCATTAAAAAAATGGTTTCCTGACTATGCATTTCAACCTAATTGTGGCAAGAAGGCACATGGTTAGCTAGTAAGTTCAGAATTTTTTCTGTCCAAATCATGTAACACAACTTAAAAATTACAGACTGCCTGGGGAGAATCTCACATTTCTTTTCCACAAACAGCAGGGAAGTATCTTATGTGACACTTTATTGTGCGCAAAACTTCGAAACCCATGTCAATACGTAACAAAATACACATTACTAAAATGCAACAAGAAGAAGTATATCAGGCGATTACTTCCCAATATCATCCAGCTGAGTGGCAAGTGCAGACAACCTACAGTAGTAACATTTAACCAACTGATCATTGATCATGTGGCATAAAAGCAGGAAATCTATAATATCTAATGTATAAAAAATGAAAAACAGCAGTCCTTTCTTGATTTCTAAAAGCTCCATGCCAAGTATATAACAAGACTGTACAGGCTACAGAAAACAAAGTCCCATGCAACTGAGAAAAAAAAAAATCAGTCACTAGTGTACCAAACATACGGTATCCTGTTACAGGCACAACAAAAGTTAAATACAAAGAAAAACAGATATCAAGGCAGAGCTGAAAAAGAAGGGTCTACAGCTTAAAAATTATCAATTAGTCCATAGGCCACCCCAGTTGGCATCTTCTGCTGTAACAGAGACCTTCTTCTGGGGCTCAAGGTGTGATGGAGGTGCAATGAACGCCTCTTAAAGTCTTCTTTATGTGCTGAATTCCTCTATCAAAACTTTTCAGGTGAAATATGACACTGGTTATGACTCTGTGATAGGTGATGTTCAGAACTTGAGTGTAGGTGGTGCACAATGGTACGAGGGTGTTTTCTGCAGAACATCCAGGTTACGTCCCAGTAAGCCAGCACCTTCCACTTTACCAGTACAGTGAAGAACTGTAGTCTGCCATCTTGTGCATACATCTGTTTCTATTACAAATGTGCTGATTAAATGGACACCCCTGACATTTGTCTGGAACTTCTCTGGTTTTTCCTTGAAACAGGGCCAACCACAAACCTGCTACGGACATATCTGAACCTCATGGTAAGTTTCACTGAGGCTATACTGTCATCTGTCACTCAGAATGCTAGACATGACACTGGCTACCCAATCCTTTGGTCACAAAACTTCCCATGTACTCAGTGTTCCACTCCATGATGTAAAAGTGTTTGATGAGTGGAGTGGATAACTGATCATGCCCCCACCATCCTACAAATCTATAACAGGGGAGCCCCATGTAACTATTAGTGAGGTTGATCACAACAGCTATCCAAAACACTGCCTTCTGCCAGAAGAATGAAGCCCAGTCAAAAAAAAAATTTTTTTTAATACTCTATTTTATGTTTGCAGTCCCCCGATACTGCAGGGTCTGTGGGGGTTTACTTCAGCCAGTGTTCAATATATCCTTAGTGAAAGGGTGACGAGTCCAAAGTTTCTGTCAGATATAACTAATTCTGAGATACATGTACTGCAAGGTGACCAGTACCCTTCGCTGCAGCTAGTGGGGTAGAAGGGCAAAAAAAACCATGTAACAAAAATGCACAGTGGAAAGGTGATACCCTAAGAGTCATCAAATGATCCCCTCTGTAGTTGAAACATAAGACAAACTGATGACTAATACACACATTCTAATTATGAAAATTAATGCAGCATATAGTGTGGAAAAAAATCCTTGTTTTCCACATTTTGTCTTCAAGATATTTACACATGTTTAAGTTCAGTATATTTCAACTGAAAACTGTATCCATCCATGCTACCTGCCATACCTGTTTATATAAACTAGTCACCTGTAACTCAGGAAGTATTCAGTGATGTGTATTATGCATGCCATACCCTCAACCAACTCAATGGTGCAGAATTCTGCTTTAGAGTTGCTGTCAAGAACTCCCCACCGTTGTATAAAACCTGAAGGTTCATGTTCACACATGTCTGCCAGCATTGAACCCTTTCCTCAGACATGCGAAATCCAGTCTATACCCTGACAAAGAATGTCCGTAAGATTCAATTCAGTATCGTCCTTCCAACTACATCACTAAGTCGTCTTTCCTTAAACTTTACGACAAAAATTCTGTGTGCATTTATCTCCTCCCCCATCCATGCTACATGTCCTGCTCACCCCATTATATTTGGTGAAGAGTATCAACAAGTTGGCAACAGCTTTAGACCATATGCCACGAAAGTCACCCAACTTATTCTACAGTACCAAAATTACGGACATCTGCTAAAGAGTAATGTGATGTAAAACAGATCTGGAAAGGAAAATCAAACAGCTTCACTACATTTCAGCAAACATGTCAGATGCTTTAGCCAGAAACAACAAAACCTTCCTCCATGCCATGCCCAATAAAGAAACTAAACTATGTGGGAAAGCAATTCAGTCTGGAGTGTATGCAGGTTTACCCCAGGGAATGTTTTTGATCCTCAGCTTCCACCTCTTTATCAGCTGCTTCTTCTCCACTTTCAGCTGCCACATCCTCTGTCACCTCTTCTAGACTGGCAAACCAAACACACACTCAGAAATACCACACCCAAACAGTCCCATCTTTTTCCTGTAAGTGTCGCTTCTGCAACCTTGGTATGTAAGGGTACCATTAACCCATTCTCTATGCACTGCAAAGGTCTAAGAGGAGAAAATCTGCTCTCCATAATTTGTGGGTAGCTAACCCCTTCCTAGTTCTATTCAGCAGGATATTTCTACCAGTAACACCTCTGAATGGCTTCTGTAGCCAAGAACAGTAGTATACATTGTCAGCTGCCCAATGACCAGGAGGTGAACATTTGTCTATGAATATGTTACAAACCATTCAGACCCCAATTCTGGCAATGACAGAAGTGCTTAGACCTGAATATGAAGCTTGATGCAATTCAAATTTATGAAGTCAGTAGCCAATCACTGAACAAAACAGAAAGGCAGAATGTTTTGATTTCAATGCTGTTCACCAATTTCAACACAGATGAAATAAGATCAGCCGTGTTATACGATTGAAGGCCTATCACACAGAAGTAAATGCGGAATGCAGAGACATTCAAAACCATGCTCTTCAAGTGGTTATGCAATTTAGCTATCAGCTGATGAAACAACAATCCAGGAAAAAGTCAACGGTTAGAAGGTGAGCAATGGCCTTGAAGATTATGTATTTCAACCAGTTTCTGATACTGTGTAGTCGTCAGAATAACATATATTATGAACTTTACAAATTCCATCATACCAAAGTTATACTGTTCTGTTCCTATGTGTACTGCCATTCCAAGCTTCCCACATTAACATTAGTTTACGGAATTGTTAACTTTCACTGACGGCTGACTACTAAGAAAGCATGCATTTAAAGTTATGTTTTACATTATCACTGTGTACCAAACTAATGACTAAGTCTGACAGTGTAATCTGAGACTCCAAGACTATCTTCAGTACATTAGTTTACACCCCAGCACATGCTCTATTCTTAAATATGCATTACCATTAACCATTACCCCATGTTATAAGGTCTATCAGAAAGTTCTACAACTGCATAATGGGAGATGAAACAAGAGCTCTTAACACAATGTATCTCTAACAAAGTACAGTCCTAGCTGAACACTGATTACAGAAGTCCTGCCATCTGCTGAAATACAACTGTTAATTATTCTAACACAAAAGAGTTCAATTCCCACACTGAACTTGTATGACGTATGACATTTTCATTAAATCTCTTTTCAAGGTGGTTTTCAATATGGGGAATACAAAAAGTCATTGAGTGCCGAACTCAGTGGCTACAGCTAGTGAAATGTTATGGATAACCATGATTACTAACGGGATAATGGTACCTGGGACAGTACTGTTCTAACTTTTGGGTTTTGCCAGGACTCTCGTAATTTCACGGACTTGAGAAATAACACCGGATGCAACAAACATACTTCAGTCATCATGAATGAGAAGAAACATCAGTGAGCAGCATTTGGCATCTAGAATCTCAATTTGGAACACTTTTATACAGTGCCTTAAACTGAAAGAGAAAAGGAGGGTTTGTTTCTCAAACATATTAGTCTGATTTTCATATTTCTCATTCCATGCAATGAAATGATTTACAAATCAATACAGTACCAACAAATGCACCATTCCACTACAATGTATTTCACTACTAATTAGCTCCTACATGTTTTTGAGTAACTGCCATCATCAAATGTACAGATTATAGTTAAAACTTACAGTGTTAAAATCATTTTAGAACATTTTGAACACTGTGGATTTTAACTACAATTTGTACATCTGATACATGTAAGAACTGTAAGACAATCTTCTTGCTGCAAGTTTTAGTAATGTAGCTGTTAGCTCCCTGATGATAGCAGTGAAGCTGAAACATGTAGGAGCTAGGTGAATAAAGAGAGAGACCAACTTGATGTCACTTGCTTTATTATTTCATTATTTACTGCTCAACATGTTTCAGATGTATTAACGTCCGAAACATGTTGAGCATTAAATAATGAAATATTAAAGCAAGTGACATCAAGTTGGTCTCTCTTTACTCAACTATCAAGATGATGCATGGTCCAATAAACATAAGATGTAGGAGCTAATTAGGAGTGAAATACGTAAGAGTGGAACTGTACATTTGTTGGTACTTTAATGATTTGTAAACACTATTCTGAGTCAAATCTTTATGTAGTTAACAGGGTCGTCACACACAGGACTCCTTAGAATGTGAAACAAATACACATCATTATCAAGCATGTACGGTATACAGTACTTACTAATGAATTCTTTAGAATGTGAAACAAATACACATCATTATCAAGCATGTACGGCATACGGAATTTACTAATGGATTCTTTATCCACTGCCTTACTAATGGTATTAACTTGTTACTTTTTTTCCATCTTCTTAATGGTATCCTATGGATTTCCATCCACTGAAATGCTAATGGTACAGACTGAAATTTCATCCACTGACTTCCTTATGGTACTTGCTGGTTACTTATCCACCTACTTCCTATCAGTTCTGATTGTCTTCCCATCAGCCAACTTCCAAAATCAGCAGACTCAATTTACACGAGCTCTAATTCGAAGGATGTTACTCGAGACATAGCTAAAACTAAGGCTCAAACAAGTGCCACAAACCCCACTACGTACCCATCCTTCTTCTTTGAGTCACCAGGTGTGACAGAAGTGGGGGAGGTAGTATTCTGAGCTCCTCTTTTGTCAGTGTGCCTTGCGGATCTTCCTTTGCGTAAGCGACGGAATGACTCTCTTAATGATTTTTTGAATGACTTGCGCCGTGAAATTGGAGCATCCCCTGCTCCTGACAGATCTGGAACATTAACACAAAGACAATTAGGAAGCAGCTTTGGCTAGGTATTCATTCCACTTACCATGTCCGTCTGCAAAGCAAGAATGGTGGTTACGATAAAATCTATAACAATATATGGTAGAATCCCAAATTGTTTTTGGATTGAAGACTCTCACACTAGGTTTCCCTCCCTCAACCCACCAAAACCCCATACCAATAATCCATAATTTTTCTCAATTCATTTCAGACATGAAAATTTGGTTCCTACACGGTTTTTGAGCCTTGACTTAAAAGTTTGTGGTTACAACTTTGGTGTCTGGGTTACATAAACAAGGTCCCATAAAAAATATAAAGTATATGAAGACTAATATGTAAATTCAGAGTGAACATAATGTTTCTGTAACTGCAATAGTGACTTTCTGTTTGATTTTTTTATGTCTTGTTGACCATGCAACTCAATATAATCGTGTAAAGAAAAACCAACTTGATGCACAGCTTATTCTTAGTATATTTCGTTAACCTCTACGTGTTTCAGGCATATCAAGGCTCATCATCAGGAGGTACAACCATGTGTGTATATAACAATTGGTACTTATTATTCTTTTTAGATGACTATCTGTTGTCCAGGCTGGATTGGAACAATCCAACCAGGATAACAGATGAAATATACTAAGAATAAGTTGTGCATCAAGTTGGTTTTTCTTTGCATTACTTTCTGTTTCATTTTGATGTGAATCCAAAGTAAGATTTTTCTTGATTTAAGGTACACATAGCTTGTCCTCCAGATGTGTCTTAAATGGGGGTTCTATGCTAGTTCGTACTGAAAAACTCTTTTCTGTCAAAATGTTGTACTCATACCAGCAACAGTAAGTATTTGGAAAACATTTCTTCCAGATACGTAGGCTCTGCGAACAGCAAGATTTAAACACTTTTTTTTTCACTAAATGTAACCTATTTCAGGTGTTCAAGTACTCAATCTCTCTGTCTATCATAATTCACATTAGGCATATCACAAGGGTACTACTTAACCCTTTGTCGTGCAGTGAGCCCTTTAAATGGCCGAACGGCCATTAAAGTGGACGTGGAGGTGGGGATTTCATTCCGGTGCCAAAGGGTTAATCCAAAACTGCAAAATATGGAGTGCCATCAAATCTCAGTATGTTGTGCCAAGTGACTGTGGAATGTTAATAACGTAGAAATGCTGACATTCTATCCAAATATGCTCTTTACTAAGTTACTAGTGGAAGATTACCATGGGTTCCAACAAATGTTGGTTATGCATTACCAGCATACAACAAACTACAAACAAATGACAAAACAGAAAGTACAGTGTGAAGGAAGTCTTACAACTAAAGTAACTTCTCCACCAAGCATTACTGCACATTCATGTAGGCTGGAAACAACACCACACTAAAGTAATGCAGCTACAGGTCTCCAATGACACAGGCCTATGACAAATTTTCAAGACAACTATATATTTGTACAGCTTACCGGTCGGGTTGAGAGTACACTTTGTGAGGACACCCTTGTGACGGATATAGTCAAATAATGAAAGGCCGTGTGCTGTACCAGCAGCTACAAGACCCCACTCTGCATGTAGAACAAGGGCTGTAATGGCAGCAGGTGGGTGAAGTTGAAGCAAAGCATGTGGCTGAAATCCTGCAGCCAGTGACAGGGTCCCAACTCGTGGTGTTAGTTGATCATGCCCCTTCCATACAAACCCATCTCGATCTGATACTATGTTCATTGGTGTCACCTGAAAACACCAAAAGCTAATGACAATGACCAAAGGGTTTAAACTTTTTATTTTCGTTGTTACACCGTGCGTGTTGTCGAGTTACTCAATTATTATACCAACTACTGCACATATATAAAATTTACACATTAAAACATTAAAAACGCTCTGACATGTTTTGATCCTAGGACCATCATCAGGGAGCCATATCGTCCTTGCTAAAGTTACACTATAAAAAGTCACATTAATTTCGCTGTACCAGTTACACAACACGGCATGCTGCCACAATACCCAACTGGTAGAGTGAAATTAATGTGAATTTTTATAGTGACTTTAGCAAGGATGATATGGCTCCCTGATGATGGTCCTAGGACCGAAACATGTCGGAGCGTTTTTAATGTTTTAATGTGTATATTTTATAAATTTTATATATATGCAATAGTTGGTATAATAATTGGGTTTAAACTTTATTAGTCAAACAGGACATCCATGTCCCATTAAACGCAACTATTCAGAGAGGAAATGAAAAATGTCATTCCATACGGGCACAGACATGGTCATTTAAAATAAATGACCCCGCTGTCAATGGCTACACTGGGATTTAAGGGCCAGACAATTAAAATAAATACATATACAAATATTATAAAAAGCTAGATAAAAATGGCAGTATTTCTGTGACTAATATCAAAATACACACACAGCATGCTATAAACAGTAAGAACACCAACATAACCACACTTTAACATGAACTAAATGTTTAAAACGTATCTGAAGTCTATGAACATCCTTGGCTTTTTAAAACACTATAAAGCACATGCTGCTATTACTTCATAAAATGATAAACATACTGCAAAAAATGGTTAAACATTTAACTGTAGGTAGGGGTAAGAAGAGAAACACAAAGACTCCGCAAAAAAAGAAGTTCTTACACTTCACGGCAATCTGCCACATTTTCCAGTACATGGCAAATTTACATTTTATTATGCTAATAGCAAGGGTGCATGCAATATGTCTCAACGGTTAAGTCAAGTACCTGAATTTCCCTCTCTACAGTGTCAGAGTTAATTTTGGCAACAATGACAGAGCCTGCAGTCCCAGCAACAGCCAGTGTTCCAGACATAGGGCAGAGAGCAACTTTCTTTACTGCTAATCGAGGGTCATCCGAATAGGGGTCGAATGTTCCAACCTGTTAAATGTAACAATAAATGCAATTACATTCCCCTCATGTGTGCAAACACAAAAAACAGGAAAGAAAGCCATAGCAAAACTTTTAACATTCCAACTTTAAAAACTGTTCTATTAGAAACACTTCAAGATAACATAAGATATTTCTTTGCTTTATGCACCACACTGTGATAGCACAGACGGAGTGTACGTACAGCTCCACACATTCTTAACCTCATTATTAGACAGAGGAATTTTCTATGACCATCTGTACATCTACGGTAATACAATGATTCTACATTTCTGCACTTCGCATTTTCTGCAATTTTATGCACTTTAAGGCTGTCATGGAAGATTAGAGCTATACCTCTACCCACCCTCTGGGCCACACCGGGCCTGTAACGGGATCACTTTACCTTTACCTATTAATTCCTGATATTTGTCCAGTTTTATCTCTTTAACTTGTTTATTTTTATTAATTTCTTTATTGGAATTTCTTATGAAAGGGCCGGATGTATGAAGTAATTGTATTGTTGAAGAATAAGAGACAAACTTGATGTCACTAGTTATTAAGTTTTATTTAACTTCTTCTATGCTCAACATGTTTCAGACACTAATACATCCATCATCAGGAGCCTGCAGCTTTTCTATTGGTCGTGTGTTCTTGTTTTGATGTGTGTTGGAGTTTCGGTGTGGCTGGGTTGGGGTGGTATCCGTGTAGCAGGATGAAGCCTGCTACAATCGAAAAGTCGCAGGCTCCTGATGATGGATGTATTAATGTCCAAAACATGTTGAGCATGGAAGTGAAATAAAACTTAATAACTAGTGATATCAAGTTGGTCTCTTATTCTTCAACAATCCATTGAATTAATTAACTTTAATGACATCTATGTACAGTAAAATCTACATTAAGTATTATGACTTACTGACTGTGTTTTATTTATATATTTTTATACATAATTTTTCAAGGCTGCTGATTTCTGGCATGTAACAGCATGTAGTCTTTAGATAGTTACCCATGTTTCTGAGAAACAAAGACTCCATAGCATCACATCCCCCAAGTCCAGATTTAATCTTGTAAATAAAACCAACTTGGTGCACAGTTTATTCTTAGTATATTTCGTAAACCTCTGCGTGTTTCGGACCTCTCCAGGTCCATCATCACGAACAACTGTATTTATGCTACACTTGGTACTTGTTAGTCTTTATAGCTGTCTGGTATGCAGGATAGAATTCATCCTGCATAACAGACAGTCATCCACACAGAATAACAAGTACCAAGTGTAGCATAAATACAGTTGTTCCTCCTGGTGATGGACCTGGAAAGGTCCGAAACATGTAGAGCTTTACGACATATACTAAGAATAAATTGTGCATGAAGCTGATTTTATTTACAAGATTATATAGCGATGCACGGTCAACAAAACACAAAAAATCCAGATTTAACGTTCACCGCTGTGCCAACTTCAAATTTCAAATTTAGGAGCTATTTTCCTGGCACAGGCTCTAAACTCCACACCAGAAAACCCTGTAATCAAGGACGTGTAACACAAACAACAGTGGTTTCAAAGTACTTAAATCTACCCTTATATGAAGGACATCTTGAGAGGACCTCACAACACATTCCACTCTGAAATCTGACAGCACTGATGTTTATGCAATTCCCTGACAAAAATAGCAACAAACCTTCCTGAATGGTGGCCACTCATCTTCCTCTTCATCAACAGCTCCATTACTACCCTCATGATGAGCTATCTCATCACTGCTGAACAACTGAGCAGAACCAAATTTATAAAGAGGCTGAAGTGCTATTCCACTTGCATCCCAAAATCTAACAGTACCATCCTCATGACCAGTTAGCAGTAGTTCCAGATACGCCTTCTCTCCTTCCTCCATTGTCTCACCAAGAATTTTACCGCCAGTTATTGGCCATTCCTGTAAGAAATGTGAAACAATGCTAAGACTGTATATGCGTGCAGAAACGGAAAGCTACAAGGACTGTTAACGGAAACAAAATCCAGACATAATGGTCATTAAACTGTTACAAAAAAGGGTCATAAAATGAAAAACTAAATCAAACATAAAATTTATTTCTAAATAAGGCTTAATGTCTTACTAGTAACAAACATGCCAGTATTCAGAAGAAATGTTTATAATATGTATTAGCATGTTAACATTCAAATGCCAACAGTAAAACTTGAAAATGAAAATTCAATTTGTTCTAAAATTTACAAACATTTTGCACGGGATGAAAAGATAATTTGTTTAGATTCAACATTTACAATATGACAATCACACTGACTCCAGTCAATTTCATAAGCTTAGAAACTTAGCTTCAGAGACTGAAGGCCACTATCTTGCATAAGCAAAAAAGATAAAGAATATTTCCTCTACATAAAATGCCCATTAGCCCTTTGGTGCTTAACATGTGGTAAACCTGGTATGCACAGTAATGCTCAAAACGCCAAACATCAGATACAGACAAAGCCCATTTAATGCCCTTCCTTATGCCCCTCTCATTTCAATTCCAGGTTCCTGCACATCACACAGGGCATTTAATTCCAGCGCCAAAGGTTTAAATGTTACTCCCTCCACCGGCACCATCAAGAAAAAGTGAATCTGCAAGACAAAAGAACAAACCAAACACAATAAATATTTACATTATACAACGTACTTAATTTGTTACTGAACTTACTCTATCAGAGTAGAGGTTTTGTGTCTGCCTCTTGCCAGCTAACACAATACTGTTCCACAGGTCCTGAGGTACTCGTGACACATGCTGTGAGCATGTCACTGCACTGGCATGTAGGGAAACCAAGTATGGCAGTGACAACATGCGCCATTCATCAGACAGTAAGTCAATGGCCATCAGCTCCTCTTCAAGAAGAACAATCAGAGCTTCTGGCTCATCAAATTCTACATCAGGAAAATGTAAATTTATTACGAACAAAAATTATGAAACTCAATGAAAACATGCTTACGGTTTGACAGACCAAAAGCATGAACATGTAAGTATCAAAATTGCTGGGTTAGAATTCTAATGTCCAACAGCAAAACAATTCCAGAGGCTGAACAAGGCTCATTTTACTATATATATCAACTACAAAACAGCGAATGATTCTGAAATTCAGGAAATCATATCATGATGAAATTTCACAGGCGAGTTCATAGAAATCTGCAAATCTGGCTTATGTCCACAATAAGAACACTTGCACCATTCATGTTTCCCCATTTGATACATCAAGTGAATGTAACAGTCCAATGTATGATTCTGTTAAAATCTGCTAAAATAAAATACCAACATTTCCACACATGGTCATAGATGGTACGGGCATGTACCACAATATTTATAAACAGAATTGCAACACATTCCCTTGGGGGCAAAATAATTGTAATATCAACAACAGTAACTGCATTAGATGAAATACCCACCCCTGTCATCCGGATCAATAGCCACTGTGAAAAAATCAATGACTTTCGAGGTGAAATCGAACACAACATGGCGCTTGCCATGCTGGACAGTAATTGTGTGGCGGTCACTGTAGCTGGCACGGGGCATACCACCAGCAAACACAATGTAGTCATCTCTAAAACACAAGTAAGTCACTGTAACAGCTAAAATCCTGCAATTCTGGGACTGGAAAAAAAGAACAACCCGCTGGCAGACATTCATTATGACATTCACCTTAAATATGAATGTAATTTTTTTTTTAATTGTCCATGCACTTTCTTGTATAAAACAATAACAAAAACAAGTGTGTAATGATTGTCAGGCGCATTCACGAAAGTGTGAAAAGAAACTATTAGCTTCGTTGTGTCAGGCCGTATCTGTATGTCTGATTGTCTGCATAGAAAAACTCAGCTCCCATTGGGTGTATTTCCATGAAATTTTTTTCAAAAATCTGTCAAGGAAAATCAAGTTTCATTAAAATCTGACAAGCATAACAGGTACTTGACATGATTACATGAAGACTGGTGTAAATTCAAAAAAATTTCTTGCTGAATTCTTCTTAGAATGAGAGAATTTTCAGACAAAATTTTAGAGAAAATCAAAACACACATTTTATGGTCAATAACCTCTGCATGAAAACTGTGCCATTTACAAGATAATATGGAATATGTTATGGCCTGACATGCCCACATATAACATGTAATACTTACTTACTTACTCCATGGTACAGAGCCCTTCTTGAGATGCTAACTGGTTTGCAGCTAGTCAAGAAATTCCCCGCATTTCACAGAACCCGAAGGTTCATTACCGCACTCACAAGCGTCCGCCACCTGTCTCTATCCTGGGCCAGCCCAATCCAGTCCATATA
>Ga0131853_10017702_pt1 | contig 12976 bp, 14 predicted proteins | sample TergutLab28metaG_FD_92764 | JGI IMG/M metagenome (GOLD analysis project Ga0131853, IMG submission 92764) | Labiotermes labralis P1 segment gut microbial communities from Petit-Saut dam, French Guiana - Lab288 P1 (version 2) (version 2) | ecosystem: Host-associated > Arthropoda: Insects >...
CTGAACACGACGTTCGACGAGGGACACCAGGAGATGGTCCTCGTCCGTGACATCCCGATGTACTCGACCTGCGAGCATCACCTGGTCTCGTTCCACGGTGTGGCGCACGTCGGTTACATCCCGGGCCCGACCGGCAGGGTCACCGGCCTGTCGAAGCTGGCCCGCCTGGTCGACCTGTACGCCAAGCGCCCCCAGGTGCAGGAGCGTCTGACGAGCCAGATCGCCGACGCGCTGGTGCGCAAGCTCGACCCCCGCGGCGCGATCGTCGTCGTCGAGGCCGAGCACCTGTGCATGGCGATGCGCGGCATTCGCAAGCCCGGCGCGAGCACCACGACGTCGGCGGTGCGCGGTCTGTTCCAGTCGAACTCCGCGTCCCGTGCCGAGGCCCTGGATCTGATTCTCCGCAAGTGATCGCGTTACCGAACCCCGGCCGGCCCATCGTGATGGGCGTCCTCAACGTGACCGCCGATTCGTTCTCGGACGGCGGTCGCTTCCTCGACCGGGAGGTGGCCGTCGAGCACGGCCTGAACCTGCACCGGCTCGGGGTCGACATCGTCGACGTCGGCGGTGAGTCCACCCGGCCCGGGGCCGCGCGGGTCGATCCCGACATCGAGGCGGCGCGTGTCGCGCCGGTGATCGCGGCCCTCGCGGCCGAGGGTGTCACCGTCAGCGTCGACACGATGCGCGCATCGGTGGCACAGGCGGCGATCGAGGCGGGCGTCTCGATCGTCAACGACGTCTCGGGTGGCCGCGCGGACCCCGACATGGCCCGGGTGGTCGCCGACGCGGGGGTGCCGTGGGTCTTGATGCACTGGCGACCCGCGGGCGGGTTCGTGCACGCCGGCGGTTCCACCCACTACGACGACGTGGTCCGGGATGTCCGCGACGAGCTGATGGTCCAGGTGGATGCCGCGGTCGCGGCGGGTGTGGACCCGAAGGCGCTCGTGTTGGATCCGGGCCTCGGGTTCGTCAAGCAGCCGGACCACAACTGGCAGCTGCTGCACCGCCTGCCGGAGCTGGTGGAGCTGGGATTCCCGGTGCTGATCGGGGCGTCGCGCAAGCGGTTCCTCGGGTCGCTGCTCGCGGACGCGGACGGTGCCGTCCGGTCGCCGGCGGGTCGCGAGGTGGCGACGGCGGTGATCTCGGCGCTCGCGGCGACGCACGGCGCGTGGGGCGTGCGGGTCCACGACGCGCAGGCCTCGCTGGACGCGATCGCCGTCGCGGGTGCCTGGTCGCGGGGATCCCAACGCCCGAGTCTCGGTGAGGTGCCAGGAGGTGGCAGTGAGTGACGTCAGCGATGTCGCGGGCGATCGAATCGAGTTGCGGGGGCTGAAGGTCCGCGGCAACCACGGCGTGTTCGAGCACGAGAAGCGCGACGGTCAGGACTTCTTCGTCGACGTGACCCTGTGGATGGACCTGGCGCCGGCGGCGCGGTCGGACGATCTGCAGGACACCTTCGACTACGGCGAGCTCGCGCAGCGCGCCGCGGCGATCGTCGGGGGACCGGCGCGGGACCTGATCGAGACGGTGGCGGCGGAGATCGCCGACGACGTGATGCGCGACGCGCGGGTGCGCCGGGTCGAGGTCGTCCTGCACAAGCCGTCCGCGCCGATTCCGTTGACGTTCGCGGATGTCGCGGTGGTCGCGACGCGGTCGCGGGCCACGGTCGGGGCCGCCGGGTGAGCCGGGCGGTGCTGTCCATCGGTTCCAATATCGGGGACAGCCTCGCGCACCTGCAGGGTGTGGTCGACGGGCTCCGCGAGTGGATCGTCGCGGTGTCGCCTGTCTACGCGACGGCGCCGTGGGGCGGCGTCGAGCAGCAGGACTTCCTGAATGCGACGCTGATCGTCGACGACCCCGGCACCGACTGCCTCGGTTGGCTGCGACGGGGCCAGCAGCTCGAGGCAGACGCCGACCGGGTGCGTGAGCAGCGTTGGGGGCCACGCACGTTGGACGTGGACGTCGTGACATGCGACGGGATCCGCAGTGACGATCCGGAGTTGACGCTGCCGCATCCGCGCGCGCATGAGCGCGCCTTCGTGCTGGTGCCGTGGCTCGACGTCGAACCCGACGCGACGCTTGCGGTCGGAGAGACCGAGGAGCGGGTGGACGCGCTGCTCGCGCGTCTCGCCGCGGACGAAGTGGCCGGAGTTCGGCAGACGGCGCTGCGACTGGAACTACGGTAACTGTGATGAAGCCGACGCGGATCTGGGATTTGTTGTCGCTGGCACTCGTCGCCGCGGTAGCCACCTGGTTGCTGGTCCGTGTCTCGTACGGTTCGCTGCCCCCGATTCCCGTCTATGCCGGGGCGTCGCTGTACCCGGTCGCGCTGATCGAGACGGTGCTGGCGTTCGTGATCCGGGCGCGGGTTCGGAGCAAATCGATCGGGCCCGGACCGCAGCAGTTGCATCCGATCACCGCGGCCCGCGCAGCGGCTCTCGCGAAGGCGTCGGCGCTGGTCGGCGCGGCGAGCGCCGGCGTGTGGGCGGGATTCCTCGTTTTCCTGTGGCCGCAGCGCTCGCAGCTGACTGCGGCGGTGTCGGACAGTTCGGGTGCGATTGTCGGACTGATTGCCGCGATCTTGTTGACCGCGGCGGCGATGTGGCTCGAACATTGTTGCCGGACTCCGGACGAGCCGCCGGACCAGCCCGCGCACTGACCCTGACAAACGGTCAAATGGGATTGTTCCCGCCGTCGTGTCCGAGGCGGCACCGCTGTGAGTGCCGCTACCCTGACAAGCATGACGGTTCCGGGTCGCAAGTCTGTACGCCGAAACCGCCGGAGTGCGAGCCAGATGATCGTGGCCGGTCTGGTGGTGCTCGCCGTGGCCGCTTCGTTGTTGTTGATCTTCAGTGAGAGTGTCCAGCTGCTCCGTGTGGGACTGGTGATCGCGCTGTGGGCCGCGACCCTGGGTGCGATCGCGATGACGAAGTACCGCCGCGAGTCGGCTCTGGACAAGGCGAAGGTTCGGGACCTGCAGAAGGTGTACGAGCTGCAGCTCGAGCGCGAGATCAGTGCGCGTCGTGAGTACGAGCTGGGTGTCGAGGTGCGGGTCCGGGGCGAGCTCGGTGCCGAGGCCGAGACCATCAAGGCGCTGCGCGACGAGCTGGCCGCCCTCCGCAGGAATCTCGAGGTGCTGTTCGACGGCCGCCTCCCCGAGGATCGGGTGGCGTTGCGTGCGGAGTCGACGCGAGTCCAGGAGCTGGCCGGCGGCTACCAGCCGGCGGCGTCGGGACTGTTCGTTCCCGGTGCCCAGGCGCCCGCCCCCGATCAGCCGCGGCAACCTGCCCCGCAGGGGCCGGGCTTCGCGACCCCGTACGACGATCCGGTCACGGCCGAGACGACCGTGATTCCACCGATCGACGTCGAGGCCATCGACGCCATGGTGGCCGCGGAACCGGCGTCCGCGAAGCCGATGCCCACGAAGCCGATACCCACGAAGCCGGTGCCCGCGAAAGCAGCGCCCGTCAAGGCGGCGGCCCCGGCGGCCAAGGCTGCTCCGGTGAAGAACACGCAAGTCCCCGAGGACACGAAGCGCGCGGAGGCGGAGTCGCCGGTGGAGTCGGACGAGCGGGCACAGGCCGAGGAAACGCAGACCGGGGAGGGGCGGTCGCGTCGCTCTCGCCGCCTGGCCGAGGACGCAGAGGATGCCGGGGGCGCGCACTCCAACGGACTGTCGGTCGCCGAGATCATGGCGAACCTCGAGTCCACCGATGCGGGCGACGGAGAACCGCGCCGGCGGCGTCGCGCCGAGTAGGAAAACCCGAGGCAGCGTCAGTCTCCGTCGACGAATGAGTGGTAGATCACGTCGTCGGTCCGTGGCGGCGTGAGTTCGCGCGGCGCTATTCTCTCCGCAGGACGTCTGGTACCCGCCGAGCGGGACTGGAACGAACGAGAGGACGAAAGTGACCTCCTTCGGGATCACTAACGGCCCCACGCCTGCACGATTGACGGTCGGACTCGTCTCGGCAGGCCGGGTCGGAACAGCAATCGGTGCCGCACTCGAGCGGGTCGGACATGTCGTCGGCGCATGCTCAGCGGTGTCCGACGCATCCATCCACCGCGCCGAGACGCGACTTCCCGACACCGAGATCCTGCCGGTGCCCGACGTCGCTGCCCGCGCCGAACTGCTGATCCTGGCGGTTCCCGACGACGAACTCGCCGGCCTGATCAAGGGCCTGGCCGCCACCGAGGCGGTGCGCCCCGGCACGATCGTCGTGCACACATCCGGCGCCAACGGCATCGGCATCCTGGAACCGCTTACCGCCCAGGGCATCGTCCCGCTGGCGATCCACCCGGCGATGACCTTCACCGGCCACGCCGAGGACACCGTCCGGCTGTCCGACGCGTGCTTCGGGATCACCGCCGCGGACGACATCGGCTATGCGATCGGGCAGGCACTGGTGCTGGAGATCGGTGGCGAGCCGGTGCGGGTCCGCGAGGACGTCCGCCCGCTCTACCACGCGGCCCTCGCGCACGGCAGCAATCACCTGGTGACGCTGGTCGTCGACGCAGTCGAGGCGCTGCGGGTGGCGCTCGAGGGCCAGGAACTGATGGGGCAGGAACTCGTCGGCGACGACCCCAACGGACTGCCGGAGCGGGTGCTGCGCCCGCTGCTGTCGGCGGCGCTCGACAACGCCTTGCGGCGCGGGCAGTCCGCGCTCACCGGGCCTGTCGCGCGCGGTGACGCGGCCGCGGTCGCCAAGCACCTCGAGGTACTCGAGGGCGTGGACCCGCAGCTGGCCGCCGGATACCGGGCCCTGTCGTTGCGCACTGCGCAGCGCACCGGGTCGAAGCCGGAATTGATGGAAGTACTCGAGGATCGAGGATGAGCACTGTGACCGAAGCTGCTGCACTGCAGGGCGGATTCAAGCGCGGCGAACTGACCGTGCACCACGACCCCGCGATCCTGACCCGGGTGTCGAAGGCGCTGCGCGGTGTCGGGCGTCAGGTCGCGCTGGTGCCCACCATGGGCGCCCTGCACGCCGGCCACATCGAGTTGGTGCGGCAGGCGAAGCTGACCGGCGCGGTCGTGGTCGTCTCGATCTTCGTCAACCCGCTGCAGTTCGGCGCGGGCGAGGACCTCGACGCCTACCCCCGCACCCTCGACGCCGACCTGGCGTTGCTGCGCGCCGAGGGCGTCGAGCTGGTGTTCGCGCCCACTCCGGCGGCGATGTACCCGGACGGCCCGCGCACCACGGTGCAGCCCGGCCCGCTCGGCGCCGACCTCGAGGGCGGGAGCCGGCCGACGCACTTCGCGGGCATGCTCACCGTCGTCGCGAAGCTGCTGCAGATCGCCGCGCCCAACGCCGCGTTCTTCGGCGAGAAGGACTACCAGCAGCTCGCGCTCATCCGACAGATGGTGCGCGACCTCAACTTCGACGTGCGGATCGTCGGCGTGCCGACCGTGCGCGAGCAGGACGGTCTGGCGCTGTCCTCCCGGAACCGCTACCTCGACTCCGAGCAGCGGCAGCTGGCCACCACGTTGTCGGCGGCGCTGGTCGCCGGCGCCCACTCCGCGGCCGGTGGCGCGGATGCGATCCTCGCGACCGCCCGCGAGGTGCTTGCCGCCGTCCCCGAGATCGAGGTGGACTACCTCGAGGTCCGGGGTGTGGACCTCGGCCCGGCCCCCGAGCGGGGCGACGGCCGGCTCCTCGTCGCGGCCCGGATCGGCGCCACCCGACTGATCGACAACGTTGGCGTCGCGGTCGGCACCGGATTCCTCGAACGCGACACGCAGGCAGGCGATCCCGCCGTCGCAGACGTCTACTGACCTCCCGAACCACAGAAAGAAGCGAAGGGCCGAACATGCTGCGCACCATGATGAAGTCGAAGATCCACCGGGCCACGGTCACGCACGCCGACCTGCACTACGTCGGTTCGGTGACCGTCGACCAGGATCTGATGGAGGCCGCCGACCTGCTCGAGGGCGAGCAGGTGACGATCGTCGACATCGACAACGGCGCCCGCCTCGAGACGTACGTGATCACCGGTGAGCGGGGCTCGGGTGTTATCGGGATCAACGGTGCCGCAGCACATCTGGTCAAGCCGGGCGACCTCGTGATCCTCATCGCCTACGGGGTGATGAACGAGCAGGAGATCCGCGAGTACGCGCCGCGCGTCGTGTTCGTCGACGGCGACAACAAGCCGGTGGAGCTCGGCTCGGACCCGGCGCACGCGCCCGAGGGTTCCGGCCTGATCACGCCGCGGATGCTCTCCAGCCTGGTGTAGGGCCGTGCTGCTCACGGTCGACGTCCGGAACACGAACATCGTTCTCGGACTCTTCACAGGCATCGGTTCGCACTCGAAGTTGGTGCAGGACTGGAGGATGCGCACCGATGCGCGGATGACCGCCGACGAATTGGCGTTGAAGTTCCGCGGACTCCTCGGTCCTCACGTCGAGCAGATCACGGGGATCTCGGCCCTCTCGACGGTGCCGTCGGTGCTGCGCGAGATCCGGGTCATGCTCGGCCGGTACTGGGACCACGTCCCGCACGTCCTGGTGGAGCCGGGTGTGCGCACCGGGGTGCCGCTCCTGGTGGACAACCCCAAGGAGGTCGGTGCCGACCGCATCGTGAACAGTCTTGCGGCACACCACTTCTACGACGGCCCATGCATCGTCGTGGACTTCGGGACCTCGACGTGCGTCGACGTCGTGTCGGCGAAGGGGGAGTTCCTCGGCGGTGCCATCGCGCCGGGCCTCGAGATCTCCGCCGACGCGCTCGCGTCGCAGTCGGCTGCGCTCCGGAAGGTCGAGTTGGTTCGTCCGCGGTCGGTGGTCGGCAAGAACACCGTCGAGTGCATGCAGTCCGGCGCCGTGTTCGGATTCGCCGGTCTGGTCGACGGGTTGGTCAGACGAGTTCGGCAGGAGCTCACGGCATTCGGGGGCTCGGACGTCGCGGTTATCGCCACCGGTGACCGTGCACCCTTGATCGTGCCGGAGTGCGAGACCGTCGAGCATCACGAACCGGACCTGACTCTCGAGGGGCTACGACTCGTGTACGAGCGAAACATGGCGCGCCGCAGCGCCCGCCGTACCGAGATCTGATCACGGCGTCGACGGTCACCCGCATGTCGGGGTTCCGTCGGCGCCGATGTTGTGTCACACTGTTCGACATGTTCCGTTGCATGAGCGCCCAGGAGTGTTGTCGAGGCTGAACGCCGCCTCGACCAATTTCACTTTCCTGGAGCTTTGCTCATGCTTTCTGCATATTCTTTTGACGTTCATACGTCCACGTCCGACCTCGGCTCGCTGCCGACTCGTCTGCGCCCTGCGGACCTGCTGCGGATCACCGACCAGGGTGCCGCCGAGGTCCTCGAGGGCCGCCACGATCACCTGCTGCCGTCGGCTTTCCCGGTCGGCGACCGCTGGTCGACCCGCCTCCACTCCGACGACGATGTCGATGTGTGGTTGATCAGCTGGGTGCCCGACCGGGCGACCGAATTGCATGACCACGCAGGATCTTTGGGCGCGCTGACCGTGCTCAGCGGCGCTCTGGCGGAGTACCGCTGGACGGCCGGCGAGCTGCGTCGTCGGACTCTCGACGCCGGCGACCAGGCCGCGTTCGGGCTCGGCTGGGTGCACGACGTGATGCGTGCGCCCGGACCCGTCACGGAGATCTCCGAACCCACTCTGAGTGTGCACGCGTATTCGCCGCCGCTCACCGCAATGTCCTACTACGAGGTCACCGAGCAGGGCGCGCTGCGCCGCACTCGCACCGAGCTGACTGATCTGCCCGAAGGGGGCCGCAAGTGACCATCGACGAAATGCTCGACGACGCCCGTTCCCGGATCGACCGTCTGACCGTCTTCGAGCTTGTCGAGGCGCACCGCCGCGGCGCGATCTTCGTGGACATCCGCCCGCAGGCGCAGCGCGCGCTCGAGGGCACGCTGCCCGGCGCGCTCGCCATCGAGCGCAACGTCCTCGAGTGGCGGCTCGACCCGACCAGCAGTGCGCACCTGGCGCTCGCCGTCGATCATGACGTCGAGTGGGTGATCGTGTGCTCGGAGGGCTACACGTCGAGCCTGGCGGCGGCGTCGTTGCGGCAGCTCGGTCTGAACAACGTCACCGATCTGGTCGGCGGCTACAAGGCGATCAAGGCGGCCGGTCTGCTCGGTGCCCTGATGGGGCAGCGGCACTGCACCCGCGAGCTGGCGACGGTCTCCGCGCACTGACCGTCGCCGCGGTGGCCGAATGTCACATCGGTTCAGTTCGACTGAACGCGTGTGACATTCGGTCAGAGGGGGAGGGCGTCGACGGGTCGGCCGACCCAGGAACCGAACCGTCCGGACGCTCCGGACAAACGTCCGCTCCGGCCCGTCGCGGCATCCCGTGCGGTGGCCGCGGGCGTCGCCGTGCTACCGCCGCGACCTCGGCTGATACCGCCCTATAGTCTTGTACCCCGTGAGTGAAGCACCAGTGCAGCCCGTCGACGACACCCCCGAGCAGCTCCGGATCCGCCGTGAGAAGCGGGAGCGTCTGCTCGCCCAGGGGCAGGAGCCGTACCCCGTGTCGGTTCCGCGCACTCATTCGCTCGCGGAGATCCGTGCCAAGTACCCCGACCTGGAGCCGGACTCGACCACCGGCGACATCGTGGGCGTGGTCGGGCGCGTCATCTTTGTCCGCAACACCGGCAAGCTGTGCTTCGCGACGCTGCAGGAGGGCGACGGCACACAGCTGCAGGCGATGCTGAGCCTCGCGAACGTCGGCGAGGACGCCCTGTCGGCGTGGAAGTCCGACGTCGACCTCGGCGACTTCGTGTTCGTGCACGGTGAGGTGATCAGCTCGCGTCGCGGTGAGCTGAGCGTCATGGCCGACGAGTGGCAGATGGCGGCCAAGTCGCTGCGTCCGCTGCCGGTCGCGCACAAGGAGATGAGCGAGGAGTCCCGCGTGCGCCAGCGCTACGCGGACCTCATCATTCGCCCGGAGGCCCGTGAGATGGCCCGCAAGCGCGTCGCGGTGGTCCGGGAGCTGCGCAATGCGCTCGAGCGTCGCGGCTTCCTCGAGGTCGAGACGCCGATGCTGCAGACGCTGCACGGCGGTGCGGCCGCCCGTCCGTTCGTCACGCACTCGAACGCGCTCGACATCGATCTGTTCCTGCGCATCGCGCCGGAGCTGTTCCTCAAGCGCTGCGTCGTCGGCGGCATCGAGAAGGTCTTCGAGATCAACCGCAACTTCCGCAACGAGGGCGTGGACTCGACGCACTCGCCGGAGTTCGCGATGCTCGAGACGTACGAGGCATACGGCACCTACGACGATTCCGCGACGATGATCCGTGAGCTCGTCCAGGAGGTCGCGCAGGGCGCCTTCGGTACCCAGGTGGTCACCCTCGCCGACGGCAGCGAGTACGACTTGAGCGGCGAGTGGAAGACGATGGAGATGTACCCGTCGTTGTCCGAGGCCATCGGCGTCGAGGTCACCCCGGACACCTCGGTCGAGGAGCTGCTGGCGCTGGCCGCCAAGGTCGGCCTCGAGGTCCCGAAGGACAAGGGCTACGGCCACGGCAAGCTCGTCGAGGAGCTGTGGGAGCACCAGTGCGGCGACCAGCTGTATGCGCCCACGTTCGTCCGCAACTTCCCGGTCGAGACCTCGCCGCTCACGCGTCAGCACCGCAGCCTGCCGGGTGTGACCGAGAAGTGGGATCTCTACATTCGCGGTTTCGAACTCGCGACGGGATATTCGGAGCTGGTCGATCCGATCATCCAGCGCGAGCGTTTCGTGGATCAGGCGCGTCTGGCCTCCGCCGGCGACGACGAGGCCATGGTTCTCGACGAGGAGTTTCTGGCCGCGATGGAGCAGGGTATGCCCCCGACCACCGGAACGGGTATGGGAATCGATCGGCTGCTCATGGCCCTCACCGGATTGGGAATCCGGGAAACCATCTTGTTCCCAATTGTCCGACCCACGCGCTGACCGGGAGTTTTCAATTCCTCGCTATTGACGAGTCTTCGTAATCGGTGATTCGGGGGTACTATTGCTTTCGAGTTACCGGCTGGGACCCATCGTGTCCGAGCGACGACGCGGCATTCGGAAGGAATTGACCCCATGGCAAAGAAGGTCACTGTAACGCTCATCGACGATGTCGATCAGGATGCCACTGCCGATGAAACGGTCGAGTTCGGACTCGATGGGGTTCTGTACGAGATCGATCTGTCGTCCGACAATGCCGCGAAGTTGCGTGAACAGCTTGACGTGTGGGTTTCTCATGCGCGGAAGGTGACGAATCGTCGTCGCGCAGGCAAGGCTTCGGGCGGTGCGGCGGCGTCCTCCCGTGTGGCCGTGGACCGGGAGCAGAGTGCGGCGATTCGGGAATGGGCGCGCCGGAACGGCTTCACGGTGTCCTCTCGTGGTCGTATCTCCGCGGAAATCACCGAGGCATACAACAAGGCTCACTGATTGCGATCGGAGCACGCCTTACCGTGATTCCGATCCAGGCGTGAAGATCTGCTGCTAGTGTCCGCGTTGTGCGGCTGAGACGATTCATTACCGGAGTGGCGCTTTCGGTATTGTCACTGGCTTGTTCGGTGGGGCCGGCGACAGCGCAGGAGACCCGTCCGGTGTCCTACAACTTCCTCGCGGGAATCCCGTTGGAATTGGGCAATCCGGGCGGGTCCGCGCCAGGATCGAACGACTGGTCGTGTAAACCGTCCGATCGGCACCCGAATCCTGTTGTGCTGGTTCACGGAACCGGTGGTAACCGGCAGGACAATTGGGGCACCTACGCTCCACTCCTCTCGAACGAGGGTTATTGCGTCTTCGCACTCACCTACGGTGCATTCGAAGATCAACCCTGGCCCATTTCGGCAATCGGCGGAATGAAGCCCATCGAGCAGAGCGCCCAGCAGTTGAGCGATTTCGTGGATCAGGTCCTGCGGACGACCGGGGCGCAGAAGGTCGATCTGGTCGGGCATTCGCAGGGCACGCTGATGCCGTCGTACTACGTCAAACGTCTCGGCGGTGCCGACAAGGTCGGCAAATACGTGTCGCTGGCGCCGCTGTGGAACGGCACGGACTCCTTCGCGGCGGCACAGTTGGTCTCGGCGGCCCGCTCCGCCGGTGTCGGGGCGCTCATCGACAACGGTGTCGGGGCATTGTGTCCGGCCTGCACGCAGATGGTGACAGGTTCGGACTTCGTGAAGAACCTGCAATCCGACGGGGTCTACGCGCCGCAGGTGACCTACACCAACATCATGACCCGCTACGACGAACTGGTCGTGCCCTACACAAGCGGGTACCTCGCGGCGCCCAACGCGACCAACATCGTCGTGCAGGACAGGTGCGGCACGAACTACGGTGAGCACGCGGCGATCGCGGCGGAACCGGTGGCGGCGGGGTATGTGCTCAACGCGCTGGATCCCGATCATCAGCGTCCGGTGCCGTGCCAGTTCGTCGCACCGATCACCGGAGGCTGACGCTCCACCCGACTCCACGCGGACTCTCGGGGACCCCTGATCTGGGTGGGTAAGGTTCCGCTCCGGCGATCCGGCCGGAGGAAGGAGTATGCGCGTGGGAGCGGTTCCGCAGGCAGGTGTGGATGGCGCTGTCGAATCCCGAATGCCCGAGACCCGGAACCGGTGGTGGCCGCTCACGGCCCGGCAGGTGCTGCTCGCCGCCACGGCCCTCATCGCCGCGCAGCTCGTGGTCCGCGGCGTCGTGGCGTTCGCGGGGGACTTCTACTGGGACGATCTGATTCTGATCAGCCGATCGGGCCAGTGGTCGGCGCCGTCGGGGTCTTTCCTGTTCTACGACCATGACGGTCACTTCATGCCCGCGGCGTTCCTGGTCGCGTGGATCTCGACCGCGGTGGCGCCACTGAACTGGACGGTGCCGGCGCTGACGCTGATCGCCGGACAGGCGCTTGCGTCGTTCGCGGTGCTGCGGGTGCTCCGGTTGCTGCTCGGCACCCGTCCCGTGGTGTTGCTGCCGCTGGTGTTCTATCTGTTCTCGCCGCTGACGCTGCCGTCGTTCGCGTGGTGGGCCGCGGGGCTGAACTCGCTGCCGATGCAGATCGGACTCGCGTGGGTGGCGGGCGACGCGATCCGGCTCTGCCGGACCGGACGGATTCGGTTCGCGGTGTCCGGCACGATCGTCACTGCGCTGTCGCTGGCGTTCTTCGAGAAGTCGGCGCTGGTGCCGGTCGTCGCGTTCGCCGTCGTCGCGCTCGTGTACCGGGTGGACGGCGTCGAGCGTCCGATCCGCACAGCGCTGCTGCGCGGGCGTGCGTTGTGGATTCCGCTCGTCGTCGTGCTGGCCGGGTGGGCTGTGGCGTACCTGCATTTCACGCACTCCCGGTTGGTGGTGCCGTCGGCGAGCCAGACCGTGGGGCTGGCGCATCACGGCACGTCGCTGGGGCTGGTCCCGACCCTGCTCGGTGGGCCGTGGGCGTGGGATCGGTGGCCGCCGAGCCCGCCGTGGGCGACGCCGCCGACGGTGTTGGTGGTGCTGGGATGGCTCGCCGTGGCGGCGGCCCTCGCCTGGTCGCTCCGGTACCGGCAGCGCACCGCCGGCGTCTGGGTCGCGATGGTCGCGTACGTCGCGGTCTCGGAGGCCGCGATGGTCCTGACACGGTCCGGCCCCGACACGGCATACGAACTGGCGCAGACACTTCGGTACGTCGCCGACAGTGCGGTCGTCATCGCGATCGGGTGGGCGCTGATCGTCCGCGCGCCCCGACGGCCCGAGGTAAGGCGCCTGCCGCGGCCGCGCCCCGTGCTCGTCGCCGGGCTGGCGGCACTGTTCGTCGTGAGCAGCCTCTGGTCGACGGTGATGTTCGTACAGCGCTGGCGTGACAATCCGACCGTCGATTACCTCGCGAACGGCCGGGCGGCGCTGGCCGCGAACCAGGACACCCCGCTGCTGGACCAGCCGGTGTCGATCTACGTGCTGCTGCCGGTGGCCTACCCACACAACACGACCAGTCATCTTCGGGCCGCTGCGCGAGCGCCCCGAGTTCGCGCGGTCCACCAACTACCTGCA